>Ga0209467_1001707_pt1 | contig 17946 bp, 11 predicted proteins | sample Higcelwee11metaG_FD_187175 | JGI IMG/M metagenome (GOLD analysis project Ga0209467, IMG submission 187175) | Freshwater pond sediment microbial communities from the University of Edinburgh, under environmental carbon perturbations - High... | ecosystem: Environmental > Aquatic > Freshwater >...
GAGCTTTCTCTCAAGGAACAGCAACAGGTTCGTAGCACGTTGGATCATGGACAACGCTCGCTCTTTGATTCATTCATCAATAAGGTGTTTGAGTTCAAGGGTGCATCTAAGAGCATTTTTGTTCGCAATGGTACTGTTTTGGAATCTTTCACAGGCAAGCCGGACTATGTTCAGACGTCCTCTGTGATCAACCAAAAGGTTTCCAGCTTCATCACTTATCTTACTGCTGATGAAGAAGACAACTACAGAGTTGCTCCGGCGAGTACGCCGTTGGATGATGATAACTGCTTTATTGATGAATTTGTGATTGTCCGCGACAAGAGTGAATATCCTCATGTTCCTCGCGTGGCTGAAATTGCTATTGATGACTTTACTACAGAACGTATTGATTTGATGGATGTGGCGCCGAAGCAGATTGTATCAATCGCTGCGGGTCTTATTCCATTCCTCGAACATGATGATGCGAACCGTGCGTTGATGGGTTCTAACATGCAACGCCAAGCGGTTCCATTACTTCGTGCTGAAGCTCCTGTCATCGGTACCGGTCTCGAAGCGCGCGCTGCGTTGGATTCAGGCACTGTGGTTCGTGCGCAACATTCTGGTCGCGTTAAGTTTGTAGATGCTACTCAGATTATCGTAGAACGGGGCAATTTGGTGGATGGAAATTTCCAACCGCTGGAAGGCCTTGGCGAAAATTTTGAATTCTTGGGACATGAACCTATTGACGAATACGCTCTTCGTAAGTTCGAACGTTCTAACCAAGATTCTTGCATTAACCAAAAGCCAGTTGTTGATGTGGGTCACTTTGTAGAAGCGGGCGATGTTCTTGCTGATGGCGCCTCTACCGACCATGGGGAACTTGCTCTCGGTAAAAATATTTTGATTGGCTTTTTACCTTGGAATGGTTACAACTACGAAGATGCTGTGATCATTTCTGAAGAATTGGCAATCAAGGATACCTTTACCTCCATTCATATTGAAGAATACGAATTAGAAGTGCGTGATACTAAGCGCGGTCCTGAAGAATTGACTCGTGAAATTCCGAACGTGGGCGAAGAAGCCCTCCGTAATCTTGATGAGAACGGTATTGTTCGTGTCGGTGCGGAAGTGCATGCCGATGATATTCTTGTGGGTAAGGTTACGCCTAAGGGTGAAACTGAACTTTCTCCAGAAGAACGCTTACTTCGCGCTATTTTCGGTGAGAAGGCTGGTGATGTTCGCGATTCTTCTTTGAAGGCTCCTCCAGGCATGAAGGGCATTGTTGTAGAAACACGCACCTTTAGTCGCAAGGATCGTAGCGATAAGAAAAATAAAGCGGAAGATCAGGAAACTATCAATCGCATTAAGGAAAAGTTCCAGACTGAAATTGATGGTATCAAGATCGCTTGCCGTGAAAATCTGATTCAGATTTTGAATGGTGCAGTTTGTGGCAAAATTCTTGATGAAGAAACCCATGAAGTGCTGATCCAAGAAGGGAAAACCCTTACAGAGAAGATGCTTTCTAGCATAGATTTGATGAAAGTTTCTGCCTCTTCTGTGCTTGCTCGCGACAATGCAGAAGCGCAAGAAAAGGCGATGAGCTTGCTCCAAGTCGCTAAGGAATCGTTGGATCATTTGACGCGCACCATGGAAAAAGAAATTGACAAGGTCACTAAGGGCGATGAACTCAAGCCCGGTGTGCTCCAAACTGTCAAGGTCTATATTGCTAAGAAACGTCGTCTTTCCATCGGTGATAAGATGGCCGGTCGTCACGGTAACAAGGGCGTTGTCTCTAAAATCGTCCCTGTAGAAGATATGCCGTTCACCGAAGATGGTCGTCCACTTCAGATTCTCTTGAATCCGCTTGGTGTGCCTTCTCGTATGAACGTGGGTCAGGTGCTTGAAGTCCATTTGGGCTGGGCCGCTAAGGTTCTCGGTTTCAAGGTGGCGACCCCAGTATTTGATGGTGCCTCCTTCACAGAAATCGTTGACGAGCTCGAAAAAGCATACAAGAAGACCCCGATTGTAGACTATGTGATGGAACCAGACAATAATCGTATTATCGGTAAAGCCAAGCTTTATGATGGCCGTACTGGTGATGCGTTCCTGAATCCGGTGACTATCGGTTATATGTATTACCTCAAGTTGGGTCACTTGGTTGAAGATAAGATCCATGCTCGTTCTATTGGTTCTTACGCTTTGGTCACGCAACAACCTCTTGGTGGTAAGAGCCAATTCGGTGGTCAGCGCTTCGGTGAAATGGAAGTGTGGGCTCTCGAAGCTTATGGTGCTGCTTATACCTTGCAGGAACTTTTGACTGTGAAGTCTGATGACGTTATGGGTCGCTCTAAGATTTATGACGCTATCGTTCATGGCAAGAATACACCTATTCCTGGTGTTCCTGAATCCTTCCGCGTGATGATTCGCGAAGTTCACTCCTTGTGCCTAGACATTAAGACTACTGGAGATAAGTGATATGTCAGAAGAAACTTTCGAATATTCTGAAAACACTGGCGATATTTCCATTCACTTGGCTTCTCCAGACCTGATTCGTCATTGGTCTTTTGGTGAAGTAACCAAGCCTGAAACCATTAACTACCGCTCGTTCAAGCCTGAGAAGGACGGTCTTTTCTGCGAAAAGATCTTTGGACCCGTCAAGAACTGGGAATGTAACTGCGGTAAGTTTAAGCGCGTGCGCTACAAGGGCGTTATCTGCGATCGTTGTGGTGTGGAAGTGACGCACTCTAAGGTGCGCCGTGAACGCATGGGTCATATCGACCTTGCGATTCCACTTGCTCACACATGGTTCGTAAGAAACCAGCCTTGTGTCATCGGTGCTTTGTTGGACATTGATACCAAGTCCCTTGACAATATCATTTACTATGAAAAGTATGTGGTGTTGGATCCGGGGGATACGGATCTTAAGGAAAATGAACTCATTGATGAATTCAAGTATGTGGACCTTGTAAACGAAGGTCGTCATTTTGATGCCAAGATGGGTGCCTCTGCTATTAAGCAGCTCCTTGCTCGTATTGATTTTACGGCTCTTTCCGATAAGCTTCGCTTAGATGCCGCTGCGAAATCCAAGACGAAACGCGATGATGCGATTAAGCGTCTCAAGGTCGTTGAAGCTTTCAAAAAATCTCAGCTTGAAGATTTCCGTAGCTACTTTGATAATCCGGAAAAGCGGAAGCAAAGTGATATGCCTTGGATTCGTGATCTTGCGGAAACAGTGGAAAAGTTTAAAGAAGACTTCACAAAGAAAAATGAATCATTCCGCATGGTGGAAGCATTTGATGAATTTGTGAAGATATATCCCAAGGATGCGAAGAATCTTGCGAATCAGGCCGAATGGATGATTCTTGATGTTCTTCCTGTGATTCCGCCGGATCTTCGTCCGTTGGTTCCTTTGGATGGCGGTCGTTTTGCGACTTCTGACTTGAACGAATTGTATCGTCGTGTCATTAACCGTAACAATCGTTTGAAAAAACTTATTGATATCCGCGCTCCTAACGTGATTCTCTGCAATGAGAAGCGCATGCTTCAGGAAGCTGTGGATCAATTGTTTGATAGTGGCCGTCGTACGGCTCGCAGCGGCTCTAACCGTCCGCTGAAGTCCTTGTCTGAACTCTTGAAGGGTAAACAAGGCCGTTTCCGTATGAATCTTCTCGGTAAGCGCGTTGACTATTCTGGTCGTTCTGTGATCGTTGTGGGTCCTGAACTCCATATGCATCAATGTGGTCTTCCGAAACGTATGGCTCTTGAACTTTACAAGCCGTTTATCATTCAGCGTTTGGAAGAAGAAGGCGTGGTGTACACCCTCAAGGCGGCGAAGAAATTCGTGGATACAGAACGCCCGGAAGTGTGGGACATTTTGGAACAGATCATCGAAGATCATCCGGTGATGTTGAACCGCGCTCCTACCTTGCATCGTCTGGGTATTCAGGCGTTTTACCCGAAATTGATTGAAGGAAACGCGATTCGTCTTCACCCTCTCGTTTGCGCCGCTTTCAATGCGGACTTTGATGGTGACCAGATGGCTGTGCATCTCCCACTTTCTTTTGAAACGCAGTTGGAATGCCGCGTCTTGATGCTTTCTTCCAACAACATTTTGCATCCGGCTTCTGGTCAACCGATTGCAGTGCCTTCTCAGGATATTGTTCTTGGTCTGTACTACATCTCCAAGCCGCGCCCAAATCGCAAGGGTGCAGGAATGCATTTCAGTTCACCCGCCGAAGCGGTTCGTGCTTATGAAAATGGGGCTATTGACCTGAACGCAGAATGTTATCTCCGTCTCCCTGCGGGGCGTAAGATTTACATTGGCGCTCTTGAGAAAGATACTCCCTGTGTTCGTGAACAACCCGATGACAATGGCAACATTGACGTTGTGGCGAAAGCTCATGAAAAGGTGAAGTTCTTGACTATTCAGGAACCGGCACTCATTAAGACGACTGTTGGTCGTGTATTCTTAAACGAAGTACTCCCGAATGAAATCGGTTTTGCTAACGATACTTTTGGTAAGAAAGTGATTGCGAAGTCTGTAGATGATCTTTATCGTCGTAGCGGCAATCGCGTCACTGTGAAGTATCTGGATGATCTCAAGGAACTTGGTTACCAATGGGCAACTCGTGCCGGATCTTCTGTGGCTATTGCCGAAATGGTGATTCCGAAAGAGAAGCAAGAAATGCTTGACGCTGCTACGGAAAAGGTCAATCAGATTCGTGAATTGTACGAAGATGGTGTGATTACCGATGGTGAACGTTATAACCAGATCATTGATGTGTGGTCACGTACCACGACTGATGTAGCAGCTAAACAGTGGGAACTTCTTTCTCGCGATAGAGACGGATTCAACCCCGTTTACATGATGGCCGATTCCGGCGCTCGTGGTAGCCGCGAACAGATTAAGCAGCTTTCTGGTATGCGTGGTTTGATGCAAAAGCCAACCAAACAGTTGGGTGGCCAGGAAGTTATCGAAAATCCGATCAAGTCTTGCTTCCGTGAAGGCTTGAACGTGATGGAATACTTTATTTCTTCCCATGGTGCTCGTAAGGGTCTTGCGGATACCGCTCTTAAAACAGCGGATGCGGGTTACTTGACTCGCCGTCTCGTTGACGTTGCTCAAGACCTTGTTGTCACTGAACAAGATTGCGGGACCACAATGGGTATCGATATCTCCGCCTTTAAGGATGGTGACGATACCATCGTTCCTCTGGAAGATCGCTTACTGGGTCGCGCTGCAGTCGAAGATATTAAACACCCGATTTCTGGTGAAATTATTGTTAAGGCGGGCGATCTTATTTCTGAACGAGATCTTCCGAAGATTACTGCGGCCGGTATTGAACACGTGAAGATGCGTTCTGTACTGACTTGTGGCTCTGCTAGCGGTGTTTGCGCTAAGTGCTATGGTCGTATGCTTTCTTCTGGTCGTCCAGTGGATCTTGGCGAAGCGGTTGGTGTTATCGCGGCTCAGTCTATTGGTGAACCGGGTACGCAGCTGACACTTCGTACGTTCCATATTGGTGGTGCTTCGAGTCGTCTTACCGTTGAAAGCGATAAAAAGTCTCCTGTTGATGGTAGCGTTGAACTTGATAATGTGGATACCGTTTCCCATAGCGGTCAGAAGATTGTTGTGAGCCGCATGGGTGAATTGGTTGTATTTGATGCGACTGGCATTAACAAGGGCCGTATGCAGGTTCCTTATGGTGCGATTCTTCATGTTGAAAACAAAGCTCAGGTGAAGAAGGGTTCCGTCATGTATGAATGGGATCCTTATAACAGCCCGATTATCAGCAACGTCGATGGTAAGATCCAATTCTTAGATTTGGTGGAAAATGCCACCTATCGTGTTGAAAAAGATGAAATTACGGATGTAGAATCCTGGATTATCATCAGTGATAAGCGTGGTAAACGTCGCCCTGCGATTAGCGTTGTTGATTCTGAAGGCAAGAAGGTCGGGCACTATCTGCTTCCTGATGCCGCCATTTTGACGGTGCATGATGGGGATAAGGCCTCTATCGGTCAGACCCTTGCAAAACTTCCTCGCGCTGTGGGTAAGACTCGAGATATTACGGGTGGTCTTCCTCGCGTTGCTGAACTCTTCGAAGCTCGCATACCAAAGAATATTGCGGTCATTGCTCCGATGGACGGTCTTGTATCGTACGGCAACGAAGAACGTGGTAATCAGAAAGTGGTGATTAAAAATGGTGACCAAGAAGAATCAGTGCTGGTTCCTCGTGGTCGTCACTTGGCTGTTCATGAAGGCGACCGTGTTCGCGCAGGTCAGAAGATTTGTGATGGCTCGGTAGATCCGCATGATATCCTTCGTGTGCAAGGCCCAGAAGAAGTACAGCGCCACTTAGTGAACGAAATCCAAGCGGTGTATCGTCTCCAAGGTGTGTCTATTGCTGATAAGCACATCGAATGTATTGTCCGTCAAATGATGCGTAAGGTGAAAATTTCGGATCCTGGTGATTCTGAGTTGCTTCCAGACGAAGAAATTTCTAAGGCTCGCCTTCGTATTAAGAACAACAAATTACGTGCTCTAGGGAAGGCTCCTGCCCGTTATATGCCGATGCTCTTGGGTATTACCAAGTCATCGCTCGCAACTGACAGTTTTATTTCTGCAGCATCCTTCCAGGAAACAACTAAAATCCTTACTCGTGCAGCTATTGCTGGTAGTGTGGATCCGTTGACTGGTCTCAAGGAAAACGTGATTATGGGTCGTTTGATCCCGAGTGGTACTGGTGCCCGTCATCTTCGTGACGTGGTTGTCATTGATTCTGATGCCGAAGCTGAGGCTGAAGCCCATCGCAATGCTCAAAACGATGATGCTGGCTTAGATATGGCTTTCCAGATGCTCGATAACGATTCTGAGAGTCCAGAAGAAGAGAATGTGGAGTAATCTCAATGCCAAAACTTGAAATTATTCTGAAACAAACTATATTTGCACCCCAAAATCTAGGGAGATAAAAGTGCCAACAATTCAACAGCTCGTCCGCAAGGGTCGCGAGAAAGTCAGCAACCGGACTGCGTCCCCGGCCCTCAAACAGTGCCCACAAAAACGTGGTGTTTGCACCCGCGTTTATACCAGCACCCCAAAGAAGCCGAACTCTGCTCTTCGTAAGATTGCTCGTGTCCGCCTTTCCAATAAGATGGAAGTTACCGCTTACATCCCAGGTGAAGGCCATAACCTCCAGGAACATTCCATTGTTCTTATTCGTGGTGGTCGTGTGAAAGACGTTCCGGGTGTTCGTTACCATATCATCCGTGGCACCTTGGATACCCAAGCTGTTAACGGCCGTCAGAATGCACGTTCTAAGTATGGTGTCAAGAAAAAAGGCGCAACACCGGCCAAAAAGAAGTAGGGTAAAATATGTCTAGAAGAAGAAAGGCTCTCCATCGTTCCATCCTCCCGGATCCGCGCTATAAGTCTACACTCGTTACTGAGCTTGTAGGTGTGGTGCTCAAGGCTGGTAAGAAGACTATTGCAGAAAAGATCGTTTACACAGCTCTTGATGAACTGAATAAGAAAGTCGAGGGTAAGGAAACGGGACTTGAAAAGTTCGAAGTCTGCTTGGAAAACGTTAAGCCACGTTTAGAAGTAAAGTCTCGTCGTGTCGGCGGTGCCAACTACCAGGTTCCTATGGAAGTGGCTCCAGATCGTGCGAAGGCTCTCGCTCTTCGTTGGCTTCTTGATGCGGCTCGTAAGCGCACAGAACCAAACATGGCTCTTCGTCTTGCTGCAGAACTTGTTGCCGCCAAGAATAATGAAGGCAATGCGGTTCGTAAGAAGCAAGATGTGCATAAAATGGCCGAAGCCAATAAGGCTTTTGCTCACTTCCGTTTCTAATATCTGAAAAGTTTCTCTTAAGGTTCCCGTCCATGGTGGCGGGGCCTTTTTTTGATGAAAAGAAATTTTATTCGCGGATTTGCAAGTAAAAATCTTTTTATATTCATTATCACGAAAATTTTCACACTAAAAAAAGGCAAAACATGGCTGCTAAGATTAAATCGATTACTGCTCGTCAAATTTTGGATTCACGTGGCAATCCGTCCGTTGAAGTTGACGTTACTCTCACCAATGGTATTATGGGCCGCGCTGCGGTTCCTAGTGGTGCCTCTACTGGTGAACGTGAAGCGTGCGAACTTCGCGATGGCGGTAAGGCTTATGGTGGTAAGGGTACCACAAAAGCTGTCAAGAATGTCAACACTGTGATTGCGAAGAAACTTGTTGGTATGGAAGTGAACAAGCAGGCTTTGATCGATTCTGCAATGCTCGCTTTGGATGGCACTCCATTCAAAACCAAGCTTGGTGCAAATGCCATTCTCGGTGTCTCCATGGCTGTTTGCGTTGCTGCCGCTAAGGATTCAAAAATTTCTCTTTGGAAGTACATTGCTAAACTTCATGGAACAAAGAAAGTAACACTTCCTTGCCCGATGTGCAACGTGATTAACGGTGGCGCTCATAGCTCCGCTCCGATTGATTTCCAGGAATTCATGGTGGCTCCAGTGGGTGCCAAGTCTTTCTCCAGCGCACTTCAGATGGTTACTGAAATTTTCCACAGTCTTAAGAAGGTTCTTAAGGACGGTGGTTTTGATACAACTGTGGGCGATGAAGGTGGTTTTGCTCCTGGTGCTGCAATCAAGAAAGACAAGAGCGGCAAGTTTGTAATCAAGGGCACAATGACTCTTGAAGGGGCTCTCGATGCTCTTGGAAAGGCGACTGAAGCTGCTGGTTACAAGTTCGGTAAGGACATCAAGATCGCTCTCGATGTGGCTTCCTCCGAATTCTGTAACAAAGAAAAGGGTGACAAGAAGACCTATACGTTCAAGAAATCCACTGGGAAGACAATGACCAGTGCTCAACTGGTTTCTTATTATGAAAAACTCATCAAGAAATACCCGATTTTCTCAATCGAAGACGGCTTGGATGAAAGTGACTGGGCTGGTTGGAAAGTTCTGACTGACAAACTTGGCAAGCAAATCAACCTCGTGGGTGACGATCTGTTTGTGACTAACCCAACGATCTTCAAAGAAGGTCTCGAAAATGGTATTGCTAACGCTATCCTTATCAAGGTAAATCAAGTGGGTTCCATCACGGAAACTCTTGAAGCAATCAAGATGGCTCAGGAAGCTGGCTATGCTCCAGTGGTTTCTCATCGCTCTGGCGAAACCGAAGATGCCTTCATTGCTGACCTTGCCGTAGGTACTGCTGCGGGCCAGATCAAAACGGGTTCACTCTCTCGGACAGATCGTGTTTGCAAGTACAATCAACTTCTCCGTATCGAAGAAGAATTGGGCAAAGATGCTGTCTATGCGGGCGACCCTCGCAAGGCTCTAAAGTAACTGTCTAAGAAAAATTTTGTGAAAAAAACCTCATTCCTAGGAATGAGGTTTTTTAATTTTAAAAAGTAAGTTAAATTTGATAATCGAAATTGGAATAAGCCAATACGCTTTATTACACATTAAAGTATATTAGCAATGTTTTTTATCGGAGCTTTCCTGTGCAGACTCCAAATAAGAGGATACAATGATTGGTCTCAAAACGATAGCCCGGAGTGCTTTTGTAATCCCGGCGTTTCTAACGTTTTTGGTTGGTTGTGAGCAACAAACCACGACTTCCGAGAGTGCTCTTCCGCGCGAAGAAACTCTTTATCTATCAGGACAACAGTGGGGAACCCCTTCAACTTTTAACCCTCTTGCTGAAAGTTGGATGGCTGCATGGCCGGTAGGTGGTCGCTTTAACTTGATGTATGAACCTTTGATCACTTACAATACGCTCAACGGTGCCTTTGAACCACTTCTGGGTTCTTTGATGGATTCTTTGTCTAATAATGACAGCATTGTTGTGGATTTGAATCCGAAGGCCAAATGGAGTGATGGAAAACCGGTCACTTCAGTGGATGTTAAATTCATCTTTGAATTGGGAAATAACTATCAGGGTGCTGTGACCAGTTATGCGTTGGAACAGATTTCTGCTATTCATGTAGATACTGTTGATGTTAATGGAGTTCCGACTGAGCGTCTTTCCTTTATGGTGGCGAAAACTAAGCGCAATAATCCGTTGAGTGTCCGCGATGTCCTTCAATCGATTCGCATTGTTCCTGCGCATGTTTTCACAAAGCTCCTTGCTGAAAATGGAAATTCTTTGGATGAGGTCAAAAAGTTGATGATGGATAAGGCTGAAGTTGTTTCTGGCCCTTATAATCTTCAAAGTTATTCGGCTTCGAAAATCATTCTCGTTCGCCGAGATGACTATTGGGGAAATGAAGCTCTTCACGGTGGAAAACTTCCCGCGCCCAAATACATTGTTCATCCGATTTATAAAAGCAATGACCATAGCGTGATCGCGATGCGTAATGGGTCTTTGGATGCCTCAATGAGTTTTGTTCCGCGAATTGCTTATAAACGCGCGGCAGGTGTTCGCACTTGGTATGAAAAGGCTCCCTACTTTGTTCCTGGAGCTATGCCAATGATGATTGTCAATACGATGAAAGAACCTCTGAATGATAAGGTCTTCAGACGTGCCATGGCAACTGCTATTGACTATGTCGCTATTCGTATGTTTGCAGTTTCTAATTACACATCAGAAATAAAACCTGGGTTGATTATGCCTACTTCTCTTGAAGGTGGTTATATCAATGAGGAAGATTGTCAAAAATATGGGCTTAATTTTTCTCTTCGCGATGCAGAGCGGCTTGAAACGGTGAAGAAAATGCTTGCGAGTGCGGGTTATACTTCCGTATTCAATGAAGATGGGTCGCTTTCCCATATGGAAAAGAATGGAAAGAAACTCCCTACGCTATTTATTACGTCCCCTGCAGGTTGGACCGATTGGGAAGCCATTGTGACGATTGCCGTTGAAGGAATGCGCAAAGCGGGTATTGATGTTCGTGAAGGATTTGTGGACGGTGGTCAGTATTGGCCAGCCAGAGGAACTGGCAATTTCGATTTGATTATGGATAAACCTGTGGCTGATGTTTCTCCATCATTGCCTTGGAGCCGTTTTGAGGCTGTTATGTCTTCTAAGGATTGGCGGCCGCTCGGGGAATGGGCAGGTACCAATATTGGTCGTTACAACAGGCCGGGCTCTCCAGAATATCGTCCAGAAGTGGATAGTTTGATGACTGCAATTCCTTTGATAACAGATAAAGACGCTTTAACGTCCGCCTATCGTAAACTTAATCAGATTTTTATGGAAGATCAGCCTGCTATCCCTTTGACGTACCTTCCTGAGCAATTCTACGAGTTTAGTGATCGTGTCTGGACCAATTGGCCGGACGAGAAAAATCCATATGCACCTCCTCAGCTTCCTTGGGTTGCTTCCGGAACCAAGATTCTTTGGAATCTTCAGCTCACAAAATAAGGACTCCTCATGCTTAAACAGTATCCAACTATACTTTATGTCCTACAAAAGGGGCTCTGGTATTTCCTGACGTTCATTGCGGCTATAGTCATTAACTTTGCTTTGCCTCGCTTGGGTGATAATAATCCAGTGGATATTATCATGGGTAAGGCGGCACAAGGTCTATCCCAAGAAGAAGCAAAACAAAAGAAAGCCTCTTTGTTGGCGTCTTTTGGTATGGCAGAGCTTAGTACTCGTACTTATGACACTGTTGGCTATGAATGCGCTCTGAATGAAAAAGGCGAGGCCTATTTGAAAGAGGCTTTTGTTCCGGCGATTAAAGTAACGGAAAGGAAAATTAAAGACAGTGCGGGTGCAGACAGTGTTGTAAACGATACGGTTGGAATCTTTGAACCGAAACTGGACGCCTCTGGAGCGGTGATGAAAGAAGCTGCTTCTGACAGCGCAGGAAAACCGATACTGGATAGTGCTGGTGTTCCTGTCATGAAAAATGTGATGCAACCTGTTATGGTAAAGAAAATTGTTCATGTTGAAAAAGGTTCTGTAGTTTATTCTACAACCCCAGTATTAGAAAATGGAACTCCTGTTCTCAAAGAAGAGCCAGTTCTTTCTTCATCGGTCGTTCAATTTTTTGCTTATATCAAAAATATTTTCCATGGAGATCTTGGTCTTTCTTATAGTCAGTATCCAAAGCCGGTTATAGAAATTATCAAGGAAAGCTTGCCTTGGACTCTTGCTATCCAGTTTCCGACATTAATGCTGGGATGGATTGTAGGTAATTTGCTCGGCGCGATCGCGGCTTATAAGCGAGGCATTTTCGACAAGGTCTTTTTCCCATTGGCCATGCTTCTCAATGGTATTCCTTTCTTTGTGTTCGGTATGCTTTTGGTCGCTGCATTTTCCATTTCGCTGGGTTGGCTCCCTGCGATGGGGGCCTACGGTTTTGACCAGGTGCCTAGTTTCTCATGGGAATTCTACAAGTCTGTGGGGCTTCACTATATTCTGCCGTTCTTCTCCATTTTCCCGATTCTCTTGAGCGGTCAAGCAACGGGTATGCGCTCTATGAGTATCTATGAGTTGGGTACGGATTACATGAAGTATGCAAAGTGGATGGGACTTCGTGAAGGAAAAATTGTGAGCTACATATTCCGTAATGCTATGTTGCCACAGCTTACGGGTCTTGCTCAGTCTTTGGGTGCTATGGTAGGAGGAGCGCTGATTACTGAAATGATCTTCTCCTATCCAGGTCTTGGGATGGCGATGCTCACTGCGATTCAGCAGAATGACTATGCGACCATTCAAGGTTGTACGTTGATGATTTCCATCTGCGTGCTTGTGGCGAATTTCTCCGTTGATATTTTGATTGCCCTCTGTGACCCGCGTGTTAAAGCTGGCATTCAGGTGGGAGGTAAATAATGAAATTACTCAAGAATCTTCTCAAGTCCCCCATGTTTGTCGTGGGAATCGGATTGTTTCTTTTGACGCTGATCATTGCCTTCTTTGGACCGCTTTTATACAGTGTTGACACTTTGACTCGGGATGTGGTTGCCGGCCCTTATGCACCATCAGGGGCGGATCATATCCTTGGCACAGATCACTTGGGTCGAGATTATATGTCTCTTCTGATTAGTGGTCTTCGGTCCTCTTTATATGTGGGCTTTGTGTCGGGTATTATTGCGACAACCGTGGGTGTGCTGATCGGTCTGTTCGGCGGTTTTCGCGGTGGATGGGTTGATGAGATTCTCAATGTGGGAACGAACTTGTTTATTGTGATTCCCTCTTTTGTGATTCTTATCCTCATTAGCTCTGCGGTAAAAGATGGCCGTTCGTTAACTCTTATTGGTTTGATTATTGGTTGTACCACTTGGAGTTGGTCTGCACGTGGTGTTCGCGCTCAAGCATCTTCACTGCGTAGCCGAGATCATATTGCTCTTGCCAAGATCAATGGTGCAAGTTCTTTTACCATTGTGATTAAACATGTGTTGCCCTACCTTCTTTCTTATGTGTTCATGGTTTTTATCATGCAAGTGTCTACTGGGATTCTTTCAGAGGCTTCCATTTCCATGATTGGTCTTGGCCCTCTGGATTCAACCTCTCTTGGAATAATTCTAAATCAGGCAAAAGATAATGGTGCTTTGAGTGATGGTATTTGGATGGCGTTCCTTCCGGCAACCATCATTATTACTCTCACCGTGTTTGCTCTTTATCTGATTAATACGTCTATGGAAGGTGTCTTTAATCCGCGGTTGCGCAAGTAAAGGGTTTCTTATGTCAGAAAAAATATTTGAAGTAGATCATCTCAGTCTTCATTACCTGACTCGTTTTGGAGAGAAAGTTCACGCGGTTACTGATGTTTCCTTCTCGATGAAGCAAGGCGAGATTCTTGGCATTGCCGGGGAATCTGGGTGCGGTAAATCCACATTGGTGAGCGGTCTTATGGGAATGTGTATTCCTCCGTTGTACCCCACGAGTGGGGATGTGCGGGTGAGTGGAGAATCGCTCATGAACCGTAGCGAAAGCGATATTCGTTCTAATGTACTTGCTCAAAAAATATCGATGATCCCACAGGGGGCTTTTAACGCATTAAATCCTGTGCGTAAGATCAAGGATATTGCTGCTGATGTGATTGCCGCCCACCAAAAACAGGGAAGTCCTTCCTCTGCCAAAGAGATCTACCAACGCCTTTGCGAACGTTTCGATCTGTTCGGCATGGACACACAGCGGGTGTTGAATTCTTACCCGATTCAGCTTACTGCGGGTGAACGCCAGCGCTCTGTGATTGGTATCTCTACGCTCTTGAATCCCCGCATGGTGATTGCTGATGAACCGACTTCTGCACTTGATGTTTCAACGCAGAAAGAAGTCATCAAAATGATCTTTGATCTGTTGGAGAAAGGTATTTTCTCGACAATGATTTTTATTACTCATGAACTTCCCTTGCTTTATCATGTGGCTGATAATATTGCCATTATGTATGCAGGCGAATTTGTGGAAATGGGTACGGCGGAACAGGTGGTTAAAGACCCTCGGCATCCGTACACTCAGGCTTTGATGGGAGCCATGCTGAGTTCTGAAAGTAGCCAGCGTTCGCGTAAACCAGTAGCGATTGAAGGCGCTCCTCCTAGCTTAAATCAAACAATTGTGGGGTGCCGTTTTGCGGAACGTTGCACCCGTGCTTGCCCTGATTGCAAGAAAAACACTCAAAGTATCCGAATGGTGGGTGACCGCCTCGTGAGGTGTGATTATGCCAAATGATATTATTTTTTCTGCAAAGAACGTATCTAAAATATTCGGTATGGGAAAAAAGGCCAAAGTGGCTGTCGATGATGTTTCCTTTGAGATTAAGGATGGAGAAATCGTTACTATTGTCGGCGGTTCTGGTTGCGGCAAAAGCGTGCTTGCAAAGATCATGCTCGGTTTGTATCCGCCAACAACGGGCGAATTTCTTTATTGCGGAAAAAAAATAACGAATTTGAAGGCCCATTGGAATGAAGTCCAATTTGTTTTTCAAGATCCGTTTAGCTGCTTTAATCAGTTTTTTACCATTCGTTCCCAGTTGGAAGATTCTCTTAATATTTTGAAAAATAAGCCATCCAGAGCCGAAGTGAAGGCTCGTGTGGATGCTGGGTTGTTGGCTGTAAATGTTAAACCATCCGATATTGAAGATAAATATGCGTTTGAACTTTCGGGTGGTCAAATGCAACGTATGCTTCTTGCTCGTATCTTTGCGCTTCGCCCTCGCGTTTTGATTGCGGATGAGCCTACATCCATGGTGGATGCTTGTGTCCGTGCAAATATCTTAGATTACCTCATGAAGCTTAAACAAGAACTTCACATGACTGTTGTTTTTGTAACGCATGATATCGGCCTTGCAAACTATGTGAGCGACCGTATCTTTATTATGCATGAAGGTAAACTGGTGAATGTGGGGACTCCTGCAGAAGTTCTTGACAACACAACGGAACCGCATACATTGAAGTTACTGGACGATATTCCAGAAGTTCACAATGCCGAATGGATTAAGCATTCTTAAAAGTCATTGAAACAATAGAGGCCTCCGCGATGAACGGGGGCCTTTTTCTATCTTCAGAAAATGGGAGAAAATAGATGAAAAGAATTGGTATAGGACCTATCAGTAATGATAATCCTAATTACACATATTTATTAACAATCACGCAGAAAAATTATTTGTGCCAGTTTTTTTATGTTTCCATCCCTTCAAGTTCACTATTCAGAAATTGAAATATTTTGATTTACTCGGGCGCAAAGTGCCTACAAAATAAGGTCCTAGATGCTTCAGTCTGTTCGCAATATCGCAATTCTTGCCCACGTTGATGCCGGCAAGACGACGCTCTCCGAAAGAATCCTCTTTACGGCAGGGGAAATACGTCGCCCAGGAAATGTGGAAGAAGGCCTTGCGACTATGGACTACTTGCCCGAAGAAAAGGACCGTGGCATTACCATTGAATCCGGTGTTGCGCATTTTGAATGGCGTGGGATGTGGTTTAATTTTATTGATACCCCGGGACACGTTGATTTTGGTGCCGAAGTAGATATGGCTCTTTCCGCTGTAGAAGGCGCCGTGCTCGTTATTTCTGCTGCAAGCGGTGTGGAAACGCAAACGATTGCCGCATGGAAAAAGCTTCGTTCGAGAGGCGTTCGTACGTTGATTTTCATCAACAAGCTCGATAACCCAGATTATTCTTTGGATGATATCTTAATTAATGTGGAAGAAATGTTGGGCGTTCGTCCCGTGCTTCTTTCTGTACCAGAATACGATTCAGGCAAAATGACTTCGGTGCTTGATGTTATCAGCAATACGCGACTGATTCATGCTGCAGACGGCAGAGAAGAAGCGAAAAAAATTACGTCTAAAGCATCGGCGGCGATTGCCGCTAAGTATTACAAAGAAGCGGTTGAATTTGCGTCTCGCTTTGATGATGTGGTACTAGAAAAGGCCATGGCAGAACAGCCCATTCCTCCCGAAGATTTGATTCGTAGTCTTGAATCGCTTGCGGCTTCCGATGATTGTATTCTTTGTTATTCAGGTTCGGCATTAGAAAATTATGGTGTTCGAGGGTTGATGACAGGGCTGTCGTTTTTTTTGTCCCCGCCTCCAACGTTTAAAGAGGGTTTGTTGGGGCAGGTCATTCGGTTGCGCCATTTCCAGGCTTTTGGTGAAATATCACTTTTTCGAAGCATGACCTCTTTAGATCGGACAGAATGGCCAAAAGAATTTGAATTTTTTCGCATGAAAGCGAACATGCTCCTTCCGGTCGATGAACTTCGTTCGGGAGATATATATGCGATGCGCTCAAAAAAAGAAATGGAATTGGGCGCCCAGCTGGATTTAGGTGGCAATGTGGTGAATAAGGAAGATTCTGAAAACGCCCGCGTGTTGTATCAACCTCTGCTCCAAACTCAGGTAGAATGCCTCAAAATAGAAGACTATGCGCATGTGGAACAAAGTTTAGGGATTCTCTCGCGGATGGATCCTTCATTTCGGGTGGTCCGGCATGCAGAAGGTGGTTTTTGGGTTTTATACACTGTGGGTGAAGTGCAGCTGGATGTTCTGATTGCGCGATTGAAACGTGAATTTGGGTGTGAAGTCCAAGTGGGGAACCCAGACGTGAAATGGCAAGAGCGGCTACGGCATCAAGTGGGGCCTTTACAAAATTCATTTCAAGCGGGGCCTTTGAAGGTTACGCTCTCTTTATCCGCAGCGCCATTGCCTATAACGGAGCATGATGTACAGTTAAAAGCAGATTTTTTAGAAAATGCGCCACGAGAAATTCTTGCAGGTCTTCGTTCTGCACTTTTGGAGGCTGCGGATGTTGGTTTCTTGGGGAAGGGTGCTCTCGTAGGGGTTCAGTTTGAGTTACACTCTCTGGATTGCGTGGGGGATGTTCCTATTCCCATGATTAAAAAAGCGTGCGCAGATGCGGTTATTATGCTGATTAAACCTATGGATCTGGTTCTTTATGAGCCTTATATGGAATTATCGGTGGAATGCCCTGTTTCTTTTGCGGGGGTGGTCACTGGGGAAGTGCAATCTCGTGAAGGAAAAGTTCGTGAAATTAATGGAGATGGGAAAATCCATTTTTTAAGGGCTGAAGTACCTCTCCGAAATTTTTTTGGCTTTTCGACCGCCGTTAGGTCTATTTCGAAGGGAACTGCCCAATATTCACTCCGCTTTTTGGACTACCGACACCACAATATGTAGTGCTTTTTATGAAAATGTTATTTATTTGTAAAAAAAACTCAAAATAAACTTGTTTTTTTTCATAGAAAAGCTAAAATTGGGGCCTCAATTTCGAAGAGTAGCGCTTCCTATGCTTTTCGAATTTTTGGACCATAAAAACAAGATTTTGGTCTCTAATTTAGAAGCGATAAACCTTCTGGTGAAGAAGAGGATAACATGGCTAAAGAAAAGTTTGACAGAAGCAAGCCGCACTGTAACATCGGCACCATCGGTCACGTTGACCACGGTAAAACGACGCTCACCGCAGCCATTTGCACGACACTTGCTGCAAGAGGCCTTGCTACTGCGAAGAAATTCGATGAAATTGATAACGCTCCTGAAGAAAAAGCACGCGGTA
>Ga0209467_1001711_pt1 | contig 17903 bp, 17 predicted proteins | sample Higcelwee11metaG_FD_187175 | JGI IMG/M metagenome (GOLD analysis project Ga0209467, IMG submission 187175) | Freshwater pond sediment microbial communities from the University of Edinburgh, under environmental carbon perturbations - High... | ecosystem: Environmental > Aquatic > Freshwater >...
CAGGGGAAAGGAAGCTCGTGAGCTTCTTCTCCAGCCGGTGCGAGTTCTGCTCCTTGGCGATGGCGATGATGCCTTCCATGATGAGCTTCTGGTTCAGCATTTCGGCACCGGTGTTGAAATTGATGCTCTCCGCGATGGGTGCCAGGATCATGTTGCTTAAGACCACGCCGTACAGGGTGGAGACAAAGGCCACGGGAATGCTCGACACCAGGGCCTGGGTGTTGTTGATGCCGGAAAGCATGCCGATGAGCCCGATGACGCTGCCCGCCACGCCGAAAGCGGGCGCGGCCTTGGCCAGGGTCTGGAACACGCGCTCGCTCTGCTGGCGGCGCTCGCGGAAAAAGGACATCTCGGTGTTCAGGAATTCGCGGATGTCGCGCTCCTTGTAGTTGTCCACCAAAAAAGTGACGGCGTTGCGCAGGAACGGATCGGCAATTTTCTGACGCACGGCCTCAAGAGACAGCAGCCCCTCCACCCTCGACTTCACCGAAAGCTCGAGCAGCACGCGGACAATGTCGTCCGGGGTGTGCTGGCGCTCGGCGTACACGCTTCTGGCCACCAGGAAGGCGGTGCGGATGCGCTCGAAGGGATAGCTCATGAACAGGGCGGTAAAGAGCCCGGCCACGACGATGAGAAAGGCCGCCAAGTTCCAATACACGGCCAGACCGCCGCTGATCCAAAAGCCGCCCACGAAAATGGCGGTGCACAACAGCACGCCCAGCATGTTTTTCTTGCTCATCGCTGCCTCCCTAAATATCTGTCAAGACGAGCACTTCGACCCGCCGGTTACGCTTGTCCGCGTCTTCCGCCGTGGCCGGGGCCTCGGGCTGGAAGCTGCCGCGCCCGGTGACGAGAAAACGTCTGGCGTCCAGGTGCGCGGTATGGATGAAGTATTCGGCCACGCTGGCCGCGCGCTTGGCCGAGAGGGAGAGCCCCTCCTCCGGCGTTTTGGTTTCGTCCTCCGCGCAGTGGCCCACCACGAGCACCGCGCCGGTGCTGACGCGCAGAATCTCGGCGATGCGGTCCAGGTACTTGTCTCCCGTGTTGGCCAAGTGGTCGCCGCCGGGGGTGAAGAACAAGTCGCCGCGCAGAAACACGCGCACTTGCCGGTCCGTCTCCCGCACCACGGAAATGCCCAGATTGTCCGACTGGTAGTAGGTCTGGCGCACGGGGTTGCCGTTCACGTTCTGAAAATTCTTGCCGCCCTTGAGCACGGGATCGTTCAACTGGCCCAGAAAAGCCTGCATGGGGTCGGTGGGCGCCTTGGTCTCCTGCGCCGGGGGCGGAACAGCGGGCACGGGCACGGGTTTATCCTTGCCGCCGGTGTAGATGAACAGCACCGCGAACACGATGAACATGATCATCATCAGATCCGACCAGGGCACGGACCACTCGGCGAAGTTTCCGCCGCCGGTCAGAACCCGCGTGTTGTCCTCGCGCAGGAGCCCGTACCTGTCTCGATTACCCATGTCGCACTCCGTTTCCCTTGGCTCTTAAGCCCGCCGGACCATCCGGGGACTTCCGCCCTGGCTTAAGCAAATTGCCTGCCAACCCTGAAAACCCTTGGCATGACGGCGGCAAGTTACGTGCGGTTCTTTCCGGCGACAAAACCCCGACGCCCTCAAAAAGCGGAAGAATCTGCCGTAGTCCTAATCCGCGCTTGAAACGCGCACGGCGGGAAAAAGGCAGCAGGAACGCGTACGTATATCAGCGCCGCATCATTGACTCCGCAGCAAAAGCGCGGCACAAGCCGCCCATGACCAACGCCTTCACCCCCCCTGCAGGCCCTGGCGCCTATCAGACCCTTTCCGCCCTGGTGCTGGGCTCCAGCTCCCCGCGCCGCCGGGAGCTTTTGGGCTCACTCGGCCTTGATTTTGAGGTGTGCCCCAGCAACGCCGCAGAGCCCCCGCCGGAGCCCGGCGAGGCGCCGGAGGCCTATGCCCGCCGCATGGCGCGGCAAAAAACCCTGGACGTTGTCGCGCTCTATCCCACGGCCGCCGTGCTCGGCGCAGACACCATCGTGGTGCTGCCCAAAGAGAACGGCGCGGACGCACTCGTGCTGGGCAAGCCGGAAGACGAGGCCGATGCCGTGCGCATGCTGACCCTGCTTTCCGGCCGCGCGCATCAGGTCATCACCGGCTGCTGCCTGGCCGTGCCGGGGCAAGCCGAACCCGCCTGCTTCGCCGTGACCACGGAAGTGGCCATGCGCAAAAGCACGCAGCGGGAGCTGGCCGCCTACGCCGCCACGGGCGAGTGCGCGGACAAGGCCGGAGCATATGCCATTCAAGGTTTGGGGGCATTCCTGGTGGAGCGCGTTGACGGCTCGTACACCAACGTGGTGGGCCTGCCGGTGACAGAGTGCGCAGAACTGTTGCTGGCGCGCGGCATCATAACCGCTCGCCCTTCTTCCCCAGGAGACAAGCCATGACAGACGCATTTTCCGCCAGGGCAATGGAATGGGACGCCAACCCGGTGCGCGCCGCCCTGGGCAAGGCGTTCTACGTCCAGGTTCAGGAGGCCCTGACTGAGTTTTCTGAAGAAACCCTGGCGGGCAAGACCGTGCTGGACTTCGGCTGCGGCACGGGCACCCTTGGCCTGCGCCTGGCGCAGGACCATGCGGCCCGGCTCATCTTCGCGGACGCCTCCCCAGCCATGCTGGGCGTGCTGCGCGGCAAGCTGGCGGAGCAGGACCTTCCGGACGCAAAAGTCATTGAAAGCGGCGCGGCCTCCCTGCCCGTGGCTTCCGCCTCGGTGGATCTGACCGTCAGCCTCATGGCGCTGCACCACATAAAGGACGCCAAGGGCGCGCTGCGCAGCCTGCGCGGCCTGCTTGCGCCCGGCGGACTGCTGTTCCTGGGCGATCTGCTGACCGAAGACGGAAGCTTCCACGGCGCTCCCGGCGATCCTCCGGCGGCCCACAACGGCTTCGACCCCGAAAAGCTGCGCGATCTGTGCGCCAGCCTGGATTTCGAGGTGCTGCGCCTGCGGCTCTTTCATCTGGTGAACAAGACCGACGCCACCGGAGCCGAACGCGAGTATCCGCTGTTCTTCCTCGCCGCCCGGGCGGTGTAAGCGCCATGCCCGGCGCGGCGCCCTCAGCCTTTGAGGTGCTGCTAGCGCTGGTTGAAGGCAGCGGCGCGGCCTTTGCCGTGCATGAGCACGCCCCCACGCGCACCATAGAGGAGGCGCGGGAGAATCTGCGCTTCGACGTCACGCGCATCGTCAAAACCATCGCCTTTGCCACGCGCGGCGGCAGGCTTGTGCTGGCGGCCCTGCGCGGCACGCGGCGGGTGGATTACGCCAGGCTGGCCGCCCTGGCAGGCGTGAACAGAAAGGACATTGCGGCGCTTTCGCCGCGGGAAGTGCTGGAGCGCCTGGGCGTGGAGCCGGGCAGCGTTTCCCCGCTGCCGCTCGCGCCAGCCTTGGCGTCAGAAGTTCTTGTGCTTTTTGATGACGACGCGCTGGGCATTGCGCCCACGGTCTACTGCGGCCTGGGCAGGCCGGACAGAACCCTTGAAATGGCCCCGCGAGATCTGATCCGGCTCGCGGGCGCGGCCACGGGCACGTTCTCCCGCTGATTCAATCAGGGCCTAGAGCGCCTGCTGCATTTCGCGGCGCACCGTGATGTTCAGACCCTTGCCGCGCAGGCGTTCGGCCACGCGGCGGGCGCGCTCCAGGGTGGGCAGGGTCGCCAGCACCAGTTGGGCGCGGCCCGTTTCATCCCATACCCACACATTTTCCCCCACCAGCACGCCTGCCTTGCGCACGGCGGCCAGCAGGTCCTCCCGTGCGGCCTCCCGCGTGGCAAAGTCCTCCGGGTCCAAAAGCCGCCCCTGGGCCAGCACCCACCAGCCCAGACCGGAATCGTCACGCGCGGCCTCGTCCTCGACCGGATCGGCGGCGGCGCCCGCATGATCCGCAGCCAGGGCGGCGGCCTGCTCGGCGCTCAGGCCATGGTCCATGAGCGGATTGGCGGCGCTGCGCACCACAAGCGCCATGTGCTGAATGCGCTGGGCGATATCCGCTGCGCACTGCCAGCCGTGGGCTCCGCTCTCGGCGGCTTCCGCGCCATCGTCTCGCGCAATGGAACTTTTCGGTTTCTTCCTGCTCATGCGCTGGCGCTTCCTTCCTTCGGCGCGCCAGACTGCGCACCAGGCTGCCCGAGGGGTTGCGCGGGAGCGATGGGCTGGCGGCGCTGCGGCACGGCCAGGGAGATGACGAAGCCAACGCAGGCCACGGCGATGATGGTGGCCCCGCAGGTGAGGTCCAGGGCATAGGAAAGATACAGGCCCGCCACGCAGAACACGGCGCTCAGGCATCCGGCCAGCAGCATCATGCCCGGCAGGGAGCGCGTGCGGCGCTCGGCCATGAAGGGCGGAATGGTCAAGAGGGCCATGACCAGAATGAGCCCCACCACGCGGATGACCATAACCACGCACAGGGCCGTCAGCCCCATGAGCAGAAAGTGCAGAAAGCGCACCGGCACCCCGCGCGAGCGCGCGAACTCCACGTCGAAGCTCATGACGAGCAGCCCCCGCGAAAACAGCGCCACAAGAACGAGCACCGCCGCCGAAAGCCCGGCCATGAGCCAGAGGTCGGAATCGGGCACGGCCAGAATGCTGCCGAAAAGATAGCTCATGAGGTCGGAGTTGTAGCCCGGCGTCAGGTCGAGCAGGATGATGCCGAGCGCCATGCCCGCCGCCCACAGGACGCCGATGACCGTGTCCGCCCGCTCGCGCGAGGTGAGCGTCACCCAGGCCATGCTGAGGGCTGCCAGGGTGGAGAAGCCAGCCGTCACCGGCAGCACGGGCAGGCCGAGGAAGAAGGCCAGGCCCACCCCGCCGTAAGACGCATGGGCCACGCCGCCCGCCAGGAACACAATGCGGTTCACCACCACCAGCGAGCCGATGACGCCGCAGATGAGGCTGGCCAAAAGCCCGGCATAGAGCGCGTTGCGGAAAAAGTCGTAGGCCAGGGCCTCCATCATGACGCGCGCCCTCCTTTGTCTGTGCCTGCGCCAGAGCCGTCAGCGGCATCGGCCTTGGCCGCGTGGGCATGGCGGCCGCCGCAGCAATCCGGATTGTCGTGGTCGAGCACCACGCGGTGCGGCACCGCGCCGTGGGCCAAAAGCTCCACCGGGCACCCGGCGATCGAATCCGCGCCCGTAGCCTGGGCAAAGATCAGCGGCGTCAGGCGGCTGTCGGCGTGGTGGTGCAGGGTGCGGTTCACGCAGGCGATGGATTTGACGCAGCCGTCCACGGTGGACATGTCGTGGCTCACCATGACTATGGTCATGTCGCGGTTCAGCTCGGCCAAAAGGGCCATGAGCTCCTGGCGGCTGCGGCCGTCCACGCTGGCCGTGGGCTCGTCGAGCAGCAGCAGCTCCGGGCCGGAGACTATGGCCCGGGCGATGAACACGCGCTGCCGCTGCCCGCCGGACAGGTCCGAGAGCCTGCGGCCCGCGTGCTCCGCAAGCCCCACGCGGGAAAGGGCCATGAGCGCCGCCTCGCGCTCGCGCCTGCGCTCCGCGCGGGTGCGGAACCAGGTGATTCCCGGCCGCACCAGCCCCAGCAGCACGGCGCCCAGCACGGTTATGGGAAAATTCGCGGAAACCTGCGTGAACTGCGGCAAAAAGCCGATGCGCCCGCCCGTCTGCCCCGGCGGCAGGCCCAGCACGCGGATTTCTCCGCCGCCGGGCTTCACCAGCCCGAGCATAAGGCGCAGCAAGGTGGACTTGCCGCCGCCGTTGGGACCAAGCACGGCCAGAAAGTCGCCCGCGTCCAGGTGCAGGCTCACCTGATCCAGCACGCGCACGCCGTCGTAGGCGAACCAGAGGTCGGAAATCTCAATGGCCGGAGTGTTCAACAAAATGCCTCCACGTATCTTGCGCGCAGCCCGCCTCTGGGAGCCAGGGGCGCATCTCCGAGTCTGTACTCCCACGGACGGTGCCAAGGCAACGGGTTTTCCGGGGGGTCCCCGGGCGGGTTTGACTGTCTTGCTCGGCTGATCTGCTCGGCTGATTTGCCTGGCTGATTTGCCCAGTTGCTTGGCCTGGCGAATGGCCTGGCAGGCTGGCGCGGCGAACCGGCCCAACGGATTGCAGAGATGCGCGCCCTGGCGTATTCATAACATACGCGCAAACGCCCAAAAGCGGACAAGCGTGTCAGGAGCGCCCATGGAGCTGAACTATGTGGAATACATCGGACTGGCGGCGGGAGCCATCACCACCTCGGCCTATTTGCCGCAGGTGTACAAAACATGGCGCAGCAAGGCCGTGGACGACATCTCGCTGGCCATGTACTCAGCCTTGAGCCTCGGCGTGTTCCTGTGGCTTATTTACGGCGTGCTGCTGCGCGCCCCGGCGGTCATCATCGCCAACGGCGCAAGCCTGCTGCTTGTGCTCTGGATGCTCAAGATGAAGCTGAGATACCGCAAGCGCGCCCAGGCGGAAAAGCACGACACGTACCTGCACTGAAGCGCGGTCTTCGCCCAGTCCGGCAGGATCAACTCGCAAGCGCGGGACGAGAGCGTCAGTTCGAGACCATCAGGCCGACAGGCGCGCCGCCCGGCAGGCCGCCACAAACGCCCGCGCCGCAACCGGGTTCGAGGCCAGGTGCGCGTGGAAATACCCGCCCACGATGTTGCCCGCGGCCTGGCCGTCCAGGGTCTCGCGCCCGTCCGAGGCCATGAGCGCAAAGGCGCAGCCGCCCGCCTCCCCCGCTCCGCCCTCAAATTCAGAATAGTGGAACTCGTGCCCGCGCAGAACCGTGCCCGCCGGACCGAAGGGACCGGACGCCAGCGTGCGCGCCTCGCGGTAGCCCAGGGCCGCGCGCCGCGCGCGCATGACGGCGCGTCCCGGCAGCGCGCCGCACAGGGGCCACACGCCGCCCTCGGCATCCGCAAGGGCCTGCAGCAAATACATATACCCGCCGCACTCCGCCCAAACGGGCCGACCGGACGCGCAAAAGGCGCGCACAGCCCCGCGCATGGGCGCGTTGGCCGAAAGCTCCCGGGCGGCCAGTTCCGGATAGCCGCCGGGCAGGTACAGGCCGTCCAAGCCGCCAGGCAGGGCGGCGTCCGCCAGGGGGGAGAAGAAACACAGCTCGGCCCCGGCCTCCTCCAGCAGGCGCAGGTTCTCCTCATAGAGGAAGCAGAAGGCGCGGTCGCGCGCGATGCCGAGGCGGACGCGGCCAGCGTCTCGGCGCGGCAACGGGGCAGCGGCAGGCCCTGCGGAAGGCGCGGCGTCTAGTGTTCCAAAACCTGGTGTTCCAACGCTTGATGTTCCGAAGCCTGGCGCTATGAAATTTGATGCTGCGGAACTTGACGCCGCAGCTGCTGGCGCATCAGGCGCGGCGTCCCGCTGCGCAGCGGGGGGCGATTCACCCTGCCCTGAAATTTCCGGAACTGAGGGGGCAAAAGGAGGTACCAGCGGCGGCTCCACAGCCGAGGCCAATGACGGCTCCGGCAGCTCCAGTTCCGGCAACGCGGCCAAAAGCGCGGCAATGTCGAGCCCCGCTTCCACCCAGTCGGCCAGGGCGTCGAGCCGCGCTTCCAGGGCCTCGGCGTCGCCCTCGGTCACCAGCCCCAGGTGGCGCGAGGCCAGGCCCACGCCTTCCCGGCGCGGCAGGCACGCCAGCGCGGGGAGCTCCGGCGCAAGGGCCAGGGCCTCGCGCAGCAGGGCCTCGTGGCGCGGGCTGCCCACGCGGTTCAAAACCACTCCAGCCAGGCGCAGGTCCGGGTCAAAACGGGCAAAGCCCTGGACCAGGGCGGCCACGCTGCGCGCCTGGGAACCGGCGTCGACAACGAGGGCCACGGGCAGGTCCAGAAGCTTGGCGAGGTGAGCTGTGGAGCCTTCCTCGCCGGTGCCTGTGCGGCCGTCGAAAAGTCCCATGACGCCTTCGACCAGCACCACGTCCGCGCCGCGCGCATGGCGGACGAAGAGCGCCCGCAGAGCGGCTTCGGGCTGCATCCAGGTATCGAGGTTGTGGCTGGGACGCCCGGCGGCGCGGGCATGCAGGCCGGGATCGATGAAGTCCGGCCCGGCCTTGAAAGGCTGCACGCATAGGCCCCGGCGCGCCAAGGCGCGCATCAGCCCCAGGGAGACGGAAGTCTTTCCGCAGCCGCTATGGGTGCCGCCGAGCACCAGGCCCTTGGTCATTCAGGGGGACTCACGGTGGAATTCTTTTCAATATAGGCCAGAAACTGCAGGGCTTCCTGGTGGATGGCATTGAGCCGCAGGCATTCGGTCAGATGCTCAGCGGTCAGCCCGGCCTCGCCCTTGCCGAACGCGGCGCGGGCCATGTTGTAGTGCAGGTTCTCGTCATCCGGCGCCAAGGCCAGGGCGCGGGCATAGTAGGACATGGCCTCGTCGAACATGCCGGAAACGCGCAGCCGGATGCCGAACTCGTTGAACAGGTGCTTGTGCTCCTCGCCGAACACCGCCTCAATCTGCACCAAACGCTCGAAAACTTCGCGCGCCTTGGCCTTCTCGCCACGGGCTATGTAGCACAGGCCGATGCCGAAATTGGCCCGCACGTTCTCTTCTTCCAGCACCAAGGCTTTATTGTACTCGAACTCCGCCGAGTAGTGCGCGCCCTTCTTGAGGAACTTGTCGCCCCTCGCCACGGCCACCGTTACGGCCTGCTCACGGGAGGCAAGAAGCTTCGCGTATTCAAGGGAGCGCTGGGGCTCCGGCAGAAAATTCTCCAGCAGCTGCTCGCGGGTAATTTCCAGCTTCTTGCCAAAGGGCTCGTTGTTCGGCCCCAGAGGCTGGGCTTCCAGCTCTCCGGCCTCCTGCTCCTGAATGTGGAAATAGGCGAGGCTCTCGGTCTTGCGCGCAGTTGTTCCAGTGCCGATGGTGGACACTATCTTCTGTGAGAACACACCGTTGATGCGCTGGGTGGGGAAGTCGGCATTCATCTGACACATCCGTAACGAATTTTCAATTCCACCCTAGGTTAACCACCTCCGGAGAGGAAGCAACAACATGTTGTCCAAATTTTGTCACACGCGGCAAGGACACAAAAAAACACTTGGCGCATGGCAGCCCTGCGCCAAAATATTCTGGCAATCAGACGGCGCTAGCCCTCCGCAAGTTTCTTGCGCCGCAGGTATTCCACAAACTGCTTGGCCTCGGCGTGGTCGGCGTTGAGCTTCAGGCAGGACAGCAAATGCTGGGCGGCGGTCTTGGGATCGCCCTTGTCCAGGGCGGCGCGGGCCATGTTGTAGTGCAGATTCTCGTCCTGGGGCGAAAGCTCCAGGGCGCGCAGGTAATATTCCATGGCCTCGCCCTGCATGCCGGCCTTGCGCAGGGAGATGCCGAACTCGTTGAACAGGTGCTTGTGCTCGTCCTCGAAGGCCGCGTCGAGATTCACCAGGCGCTCGAAAACCTCGTGGGCCTTTTCGCGCTCGTTGCGTTCTATGTAGCACAGGCCGATGCCGAAGTTAGCGCGCACGTTGCTCATGTCGAGCTGCAGGGCCTTCTTGTACTCGAACTCCGCGGTGAAGCTCTCCCCGCGCTTGCGGAACTTGTCGCCCCTTGCAACGGCCTTCTGGATCTCCAGCTCCTCCGGCGAAAGAGCAGCCGCAGTCCGCGCCAGGCTCTTCTGCGGCTCCGGCATGTAGTTCACCAGCAGGTCTTCGCGGCTAATCTCCGTCTTGGGGCCAAAGGGCACGTCGTTGGCGGCCAGCGGCTGCACAATGATGGTTCCGTCCTCGCGCTCCTGCACGAAGAAAAAAGCTATGATCTCCGTCTTGCGGGCTGTGGTGCCGGTGCCTATCTTGGCGATCTTCTTTTGCGAAAAGACGCCGCTGATGCGGTTGTCGGACTGTGCCTGGCCTTGGTTCTCGCTCATGGGGACCTGCCTTGACTGATGTAGGCTTCGATGCCGTCTCTTGAATATACCAGTTCAGGCCGGCGGGAAAGAGGGGAGCCGGGGCTGGCCCGGGGCGGGAAAATGCGGCCAGGCCGCCGCCGCGCCGGAGGCGATGAGGGCCAGGGCGTCATCCCCGGAAAGGGGCTCGGCAAAGAGGTAGCCCTGGGCGTAGCGGCAGCCCTGCTCCTGCAGAAAGATCAGCTGTTCCTCGGTCTCCACGCCCTCGGCCACCACCTTGAGCCCCAGGCCCGCGGCCAGGGTCACGATAGTGCGCACGATGGCCTCGCTGCCGGGGTCGGCGTCCTTGCCGGAAAGCCCGGTCAAAAAGCCCCGGTCGATCTTGATGGCGTCCACATTGAAGCGCTGGATGTAAGACAGGGACGAATAGCCGGTTCCGAAGTCGTCGATGCACAGCCCGAGCCCCAGCTCGCGCAATTTCGCAGCCACTTCGCTGGCGCTCTGCATGTTGTCCAAAAGCACGCTCTCGGTGATTTCAAGCGCAAGGAACCTGGGCGGCACGCCGCATTCGCGCAGCATCTGCTCCAGGTGGCTCACCACCAGCTGATTGCGGAAATGCTTGGCCGACATGTTGACGTTGAGCACCAGTTCGTTTTCGCCAGGGCCGCCCGCCAGGGCCAGGGCGCGGTTAAACTCCTTGCTGGCGCGGCAGGCCTGGGCGAACACCCAGTGGTCCAAAGGATAGATGATGCCGGTTTCCTCGGCCAAGGGAATGAACTCCACGGGCGGGATGTCGCGGCCGTTCTCGCGCCGCCAGCGCACCAGGGTCTCAAAGCCCACCAGCCGCCGCTCGCGGATGTCCACAATGGGCTGGAACACGAGGGAAAGCCCGCCCCGGCCAACGGCGCTGCGCAGCTCCAGCTCCATCTCCATGAGCTCTTGCGCCTGGTGGTGCATGCGCTTGTTGAACACCTTGAAGCGCCCCTTGCCCAGCGCCTTGGCGTGGTACATGGCCGTGTCCGCGTCGCGCAGCAGGGCTTCCGGCCTCTCGTACGCGGCGGTGTGCAGCACTATGCCCACGCTGCCGGAGGTGGTGACCTCGCGCCCGGCCAGCGCCATGGGCCTGGAAATCTCGTCCAGCACCCGGCGCGAGAAGCGGATGGCGTCGCGCGGGGCGTTCAAGTCCTCCAGCAATATGGCGAACTCGTCGCCGCCGAAGCGGGCCACGGTATCCGTGCTGCGGCCGCAGGCCACCAGCGCATCGCTCACGTGGCGCAGCAGCCGGTCGCCCACGTCGTGCCCCAGGCTGTCGTTGATGATCTTGAAGCGGTCCAGATCCAGGTACAGCACGGCAAAACGGAAATCCGGGCGGCGGCGGCCGCGCTCCATGGCCATGCGCAGGTGGTCGAGGAACAGCAGCCGGTTGGGCAGGCCGGTCAGGGGGTCGTGGAAGGCCTGGTGCACCAGGCGGTTCTCCGCCTCCTTGCGCAGGGTTATGTCCTCCGCAAAGCCCTCGTAGTGCAGGGTTTTGCCCGTAGAATCCACCACTTTGCGCGCGTTCTCGGAAATCCAGATGATGCGCCCGCTCTTGCGCCTGGCCTGGGATTCAAAGCCCTGCACCTTGCCCTGGCTCTCCATGAGCTCCAGGAACGCGGTGCGGCGCTCCGGCTCGACGTAGGGACTCTGGTTCGAAAGGGCCGCCACCAGCTCCTCCGGCGAATCATAGCCGAAGATGCCCGCCATGGCGGGATTGGCGGAAAGGTACCGGCCCTCCGGCGAGAACTGGAAAATGCCCTCCACCGCGTTCTCGAAGATGCCGCGGAACTTGGCCTCGGCCCGGCGCAAAGCGTCGCCCACCACCTTGCGCTCGGCCACCTCGATCTTAAGCTGGGTGTTGGCGCGGGAGAGCTCCCGCGTGCGCTCACCCACCATGCGCTCCAGAAGCGCGCGCGATTCCTCGCGCTCCTGCTCCAACTGCTTGGTGGCGGTGACATCGCGCAGGATGCAGACGCTGGCGGGACCGTCCGCCATGGGCACGCCAGCCACGGTGATCTCGATCGGCAGGCTCCTGCCATCGCTGCGGATGGCCAGAACCTCGACCAGCCGGGTCTGCACCGAGGTTTCGGCAGGCGCGCTGGCCGCCTGGCAGACCAGCGGGCCCAAAACATCTTCGCAGCTTTGCCCGGCGTAGTCCTGCTCCGGCAGGCCGAACATGCGCAAGAGCGCCGGGTTGTGGCGCAGGATGCGGCCTTCGCGCACCACAAGCAGGCCATCGGCAATATTGCCGACAATGGCCGAAAGGGAGCCCAGGGCGTCCTTCAGCTCCAGGGTCGCCTCCGCAACGGAGCCCTCGAGCTGGCCCACGTGCCCGGCGATGTCTCCGGCCATGCTGCGCATGGACTGCGCCAACGCCCCGATCTCATCGTTGGAGCGCACCTCACAGGTGGAGGAAAAGTCGTGCGCCGCCACGCGCGTTGCATAGCGCGCAAGGGAGTCGAGCCGTCCGGTGATGCCCCGGATGAACAAAAAGGCCAAGGTCACGCTGAGGGCGAAGGCCAAAAGGGTGAGGGCCAGATGCCTCCATATGGCGTTGGCCATGGCCTCGTGGATGGACGCGGTGTCCATGCCGATGTGCACGAAGCCGCCCCGGCCGCCCAGCACGGGCTGCGCCACGTGGATGACCTCGCTGTCGTCATCCAGGCGCAGAATGCGGATGTCCGCGCCGAGCCTCGGCGTGGAGCGGTCCTGGGAGGCAAGCTCCTGCACGATTTTTGGCACCACGGGAACAAAGGTATGGGCGATGACCTCGCCGCTTGCGTCCACCACCAGGATGTAGGAGAGGTCGCCCATGTCCTGATACTGGTCGATGGCCGCCTGAACGCTGCCCGCGTTCTGCATCAAAAGCAGTTCGGAGCTGCCCTCGGCAATGCTGCGGGCAATGGCCAGGGCCCTGGCCTTGTACTCGTTCACCAGCATGGTCTTGAGCTCGCGCGCGGACAAGTACGACGTGGCCGCGGCCATGAGGCCGAAAGCGACGATGATGAACAGCAGCATGCGGACAAGCAGCTTGGATCTCATTGCCGCACCGCCTTCAAGCTCCCCGCGCCGCGGAAATGGCCGTTTTGGTAAACCGTGAGGTACGTGTGCCGCAGGCCCTGGTGCTGCCCCGGCCGCAGGTCCACCTTTTCCCCCAGGCCCAGATCCACGGCCTTCAGCCCCTCGAACACCGTGCGCAGCCGCGCGCGCGAGGGGGCGTTCGCCATGCGCTTTACGGCCTCTCCCAAAGCCAGGCCAGCCAAGAAGCCCTCAAAACTCACAAAGCCCAAGGGCTGCGGCGTGTATTCCTCCGGAGAAAGCTGGGGCGGCATGGACCCGCGGGAATGAGCCATGGCCTGCCGGTACAGGCGCACGGCGGGCAGGCTTTCATCCTCGTAGCTTGGCACCACCTGGGAAAAGACGATGCCGTTCAGGTAGTCCCGGCCCGTCACCCGCGACTGGGCCTGCAGATACCTCGCGATGTTGTCCGCATCGGCAAAGGAGAGGGTGCCCACCAGATCGGCGTAGCCCGTGGCGCGCAGATCGCGCACAAAGGCCGCGCAGACCGGGGCCGTGCCCACGGCGACAATGGCGTCCGGTCCGCCCGCGAGGATGATGCCCGCCTCGCGCTGGAAATCCTGGGCAAAGCGCGCCCCGCGGCGATAGGTGGCCTCCGAGACGATGCAAAGCCCATGGGTGGCAAGGGCGCGGCGCACGCCGTCCCAGCCGTTGCGGCCGTACACGTCGGCCTGGTGGAACACGGCGATGCGCTTGCGCCCGCTGGCCAGCAGGGCCTCCACCAGGGTCTTTGTCTCGTCCATGTATGAGCCGCGCAGATTGAACACGCTGTCGTCATTGGACCGCTCGCGCAGCATGTCCGCGCCGGTGAGGGGAAAGAGCAGGGTCATGTCCTCTGGCTCATAATGCTTGAGGAGCGGCAGCACGCGCGCAGTGGTGGGCGTGCCCACATAGCCCAGCAGCGCGAACACATGCTCCTGCTCCACAAAGGCGATGGTGTTGCTCAACGCCGCGGCCGGGCCGTAGCCGTCGTCGCGCATGGAGAGGACAAGCCGCCAGCCGCCTGCCCCGCCCTGGGCGTTGATGTGCGAAAAGGCGGCAAGAATGCCCCGCTGGTATTCGAAGCCGAGCCCCCGCGCAGGGCCGCTGAAGGCTGCGGACATACCGAACACGAGGGTGTGCGCAGCTTTGGCCTCTTGCGTGGCGAAACAAAGGCATAGGGCAAGACAAAGCGCCAAGCCGAGGCGCTTTGCGGGGGGGGCCGGCCAGACGCGGGCTGGGCGGCGGAAAAACAAAAAACGCTGTTCAGGCATGCCATTCCGCTGGTGGGGGCGAAGACAAGTATCCGCCGTGTCCGATATCGCCTTTACAATGCCTTATTTCCCGGAAAAATCAATGCTTCCCTTGGATTCTTCAATGGCGCCGCGTCCAGACCTGGCCGCCATGCCGCGCACCTGGCGGCAAATGCCCATGAGCAGGTTGAATTCGTTCCTGCGCAGGCGGAAGCGCGAAAAAAAGCGCCGCACCGGCATCATCCAGTATTCCGAATTCTGGTCCTTCAGGAAGTCTATGTCTGAAAGCGCGGCCTGCATGTTGGCGAAAAGCGCCTGCCGCTCCTCAAAGGAGGCGTCGCGCTCCGTGGGCGGCCCCTTGGGCTCGAAAGGCTTGGTCAGGGAATACTGGAAGCACTCGTACAGCAGAATGAGCACCGCCTGGGACAAATTGAGCGACGTGCAGTCCGGGTGGGCGGGGATCATCACCAGCTGGTCGCAGAGGCTGGTCTCGTCGTTGGTCAGCCCGCGGTCCTCCGGCCCGAAAACGAGGGCCGCCTCGCCGCCGTCGCACAGGCGCGCAAAAATCTCCGGCGCGGCCTTGCCCGGGGTAAGCAGCCCCTTGCGCCAGCCGCCGGTGCGGGCCGTGGTGCCCACGGCGAGGCTGGTGCCTGCGAGGGCCTCGGCCAGGGTGCCGGTTATGCGTGCGGCCTCCAGAATATGCCGCGCATGAACAGTGGCCAGCGGCGCGGCGCGCTCAATGTCGTACCCCAGGGGATCCACCAGAATAAGATTCCCCACTCCCATGTTGAGCATGGCGCGGGCCACGGAGCCCACGTTTTCCGAATATTTGGGGCGGAACAACACCACGCGCAGCTGCTTTATCGGCATCACAATCTCCAGAGAACTGTCGTCCGCCCCTGGCGCACCCCTTGACGCGCCGGAAGCGGCATTCTAAGCTTGAGCTTCGTGCCGAAGTCGGCACAACCCCGGACCAACCTTATACCCACAGGGAGAACCCACATGGCGCTGTACACCAAAGAAGAGGCTCTCAAATACCATTCCATGAAGCGCAAGGGCAAGCTTGAGGTCATGTCCATCAAGCCGTGCGCCTCGCAGAAGCACCTGACCATGGCCTACAGCCCCGGCGTCGCCGAGGCCTGCCGCGCCATTCACTCCGATGTGGAGCAGGTATACGAGTACACCAACAAGGGCAACCTTGTGGCCGTGGTGTCCAACGGCACCGCCGTGCTCGGCCTGGGCAACATCGGCCCCGAGGCCGGCAAGCCGGTCATGGAAGGCAAGGGCGTGCTCTTCAAGATCTTTGCCGACATCGACGTCTACGACCTGAACATCCGCCAGCTCGACCCGGACAAGGTCATCGAGTTCTGCAAGATGCTGGAGCCCACCTTCGGCGGCATCAACCTGGAAGACATCAAGGCTCCGGAGTGCTTCAAGATCGAGCAGACGCTCATCAAAGAGATGAACATCCCGGTGTTCCACGACGACCAGCACGGCACGGCCATCATCTCCGGCGCCGGTCTCATCAACGCCCTGGACATCAGCGGCAAGAACATCAAGAACATCAAGCTCGTGGTTTCCGGCGCGGGCGCGGCGGCCATTTCCACCAGCCGCTTCTACGAGAGCATGGGGCTGCCCAAAGAGCACATCTTCATGTTCGACTCCAAGGGCCTCATCCACTCCGGCCGCTCCGGCCTGAACGCCGAGAAGTCCTACTACGCCCAGCCCAAGGACTGCACCCTGGCCGAGGCCATGAAGGGCGCGGACGTGTTCCTCGGCCTCTCCACCAAGGACATCCTGACCCCGGCGATGGTCAAGAGCATGGCCGCGCATCCGGTCATCTTCGCCTGCGCCAACCCCGACCCGGAAATCGAGTACGCCGTGGCCAAGGAAGCCCGCCCGGACCTCATCATGGCCACCGGCCGCTCGGACTACCCCAACCAGATCAACAACGTGCTGGGCTTCCCCTTCATCTTCCGCGGCGCCCTCGACGTGCGCTCCAAGGTCATCAACGAAGCGATGAAGATCGCCGCCGCCAACGCCCTGGCCGCCCTGGCCAAGGAGCCGGTGTCGAAGGAAGTGTGCGCGCTCTACGGCGTGAAGGAACTCACCTACGGCATCGATTACGTGATCCCGAAGGCCCTTGACCCGCGCGTGCTCGAATGGGTCTCCCCGGCCGTGGCCAAGGCCGCCATGGACACCGGCGTGGCCAAGAACAAGCTCGATCTGGTCCAGTACAGAAAGGATCTGGCCGCCCGCATGACCGAGTCCAAGAAGCGCACCGCGCTCGTGGTCGACAGCTTCGGCTACGACCTTTAGACTCGCGACACGCACGCCCCCCCAAGGCCCGGAGGCGACTCCGGGCCTTTTTTATTAACGCACGGTGGTATCATGGAATACGACATCCTCCCCGCTGTCCGTTCCGACGCACCAGCCATTCTGGTCCTGCAGCGCCTGGCTTACCAATCCGAGGCCCTGCGCTACAACGACTGGAACCTGCCGCCCCTGACCCAGCCCCTTGAGGCGCTGGAGGCGGAGTTCAAGCGGCTCACCATTCTGAAGGCCGTGCCGCGCGGAGCGGCGCAGCTGGCGAACCCGGACCTCCAGGACAGCGAAAGCGCCGAGGGCGCCGCCCTTGGCCCGAACGCCATCGTCGGCTCCGTGCGGGCGGGGCTCAGCCACGGCACCTGCCACATCGGGCGGCTCATCGTGCACCCGGAGCACCAGCGGCAAGGCCTGGGAACGGCCCTGCTCGCGGCCATAGAGGTGCGCTTTCCCATGGCGGAGCGCTTTTCCCTCTTCACCGGCTCGCGAAGCCAGGGCAATATGGGACTGTACCAGCGCCACGGCTACAGCATTGTGCGCAGCCAGGAAATGACCCCGGAGATGACGCTGGTGTTTCTCGAAAAACCGGGCCGGGCCAGCGCCCAAAGCTAATGCCTGCGCAACGGCGGGCCCATTCTGCGCAACTTTTGCGCTGCGGCCCTCCCCCCGGCAAGGCAGCCGGAGCTTCCGCAGCCCGCCAGCCCTTGCCAGCGCTCGCGCGTAAACTTGGTCCGATGTTTGCTGAAACCTCCCTGGCGGCCGCGCGTCTTGACGATTGCTCCAGAAGGCGTATCTTGCCGTACAGATATGGACCGCCAGCGCACGTTGGAGTCATGTTCGGACACTCGGCGGGACACCCCCGCACAAGGAGGATTTTTATGAAACGTTTCATCGCTTCCGCCCTGCTCCTCGCCTTGCTCACGGGATCCCTGGCCGGCTGCGCCGACAAGGCCCAGAGCGGCGCTGGCCTGGGCGCGCTGACCGGCGCGGCCGTCGGCGCGCTGACCTCGAAGAACAAAATCAGCGGCGCGGCCATAGGCGCGGGCATCGGCGCCCTGCTCGGCTATGCCATCGGCAACGAGATGGACAAGTACGACAAGGAGCAGATCAACAAAACGCTGGAGACCCAGCCTTCCGGCAAGCCCATGGCCTGGAAGAACCCGGACAACGGCACGCAGTACGAGGCCACCCCGGGCACACCTTACAGCTCCAATGACAAGATTTACCGCGACATCACCATCAAGGCCAACATCGACGGCAGCGAAAAGGACGTGAAGGCCAAGGCCTACCGCAATCCTGACGGAACCTGGGTGCTGGTGCAGTAAGCTCCCGCGCTTTCTGCTGAAGCAAATGGCAAGGCCCGGCGTCCGCAAGACGCCGGGCCTTTTTCGTCGCGGCT
>Ga0209467_1001712_pt1 | contig 17903 bp, 11 predicted proteins | sample Higcelwee11metaG_FD_187175 | JGI IMG/M metagenome (GOLD analysis project Ga0209467, IMG submission 187175) | Freshwater pond sediment microbial communities from the University of Edinburgh, under environmental carbon perturbations - High... | ecosystem: Environmental > Aquatic > Freshwater >...
AGTTGAACCCGAATTTTTTTGATCGTGGCAGCGGAAAGAGCGAGCAGTAATCGTCATCCACCAGCGCATCCCATCCCGGCGCCATTATATCGAGATACCATGACCATGCGTAGGGTTTGATCCCGGGCACCTCTGCCAGGCATGCGTCCCAACGGTTGCGGTCTATCTCCCCGTTTGTCAGGTAAGCAATCATGCCTTCTGGATTGAGAGTGTTTCCTCGAATACCTTTCTCCATCCCTCCCAGCCATTTACCTCTGTCAGGGATGTGTTGTGCCATACGGAGACAAAGAGTCCTCCGACCTTTCGGGTAGTGTCAACGAGTGAACGGATTACATCCAGAGCTTTCCCAGGCGGAAGATGAAGATACTGTCGCAGGGTGCCATCCATGACCTGGAAGGGTACTATTGTCAGACCTGTGGTCATCTCTCTTGAGAGATCGTAGAACGGAAACGGCCGGGCTATTCCGGCCCGGAAACCGGGTTCGTCGGCAAACCCCATTGTGTAGTCAAACCGGATTCCGGCGTCAGTGTAAGACTGATATGTACCGGGCATATTGAGAAGCAGCCAGTGCTGCCGTGCCTTATCGGGACTATGCCCTGCAATATGACGGAACCGCTCCGTCTCCATCCGGAGTGTCTTCGGCCGGCCGGCAGAACGGTATGAAGGATGGAGCCCGCTGCCGAACATACCGTCGTATTTGCGGATTATCTCAACGTAATCGTGGTCCCGGTATGGGGGATTATGATCATACTCGCCCTGATCTCCAGTTGGGAAGAAAAAGAGGGCTTCAATACCGTGCAGTCTGATATTCTGTTCGATGTATTCGAAACTGTCATACGGATCAGCCTTGCTCCCTGTCATGGTTCTGATGCGGTCCGCCGGCCTGGCTCCGGTTCCGGCAAGTCCCTTCACCAGCCCGCCCATGCTCCTCAGCAAGCCCCGGCTCCGGTAGGCAAAAGGCTGATCTACATCTAAAGTCAGAAGTGACCTGTATTGATTGTGCCTGATTGTGATGGCCGGATAATATTTAACCAGGGCATCGGCAAGGACCCTTGACCAGAGCTCAACCACCGGCATCCGGAGGAAACCGTTGCGGAAGGCCAGAGACCTTATCCCCTGAAACCTTCCGTGGGCGTCGGGGGCAAAGGGCAGATACTCCTCGTACCGTGAGAGCATAAAGAAGGCTGCCGAGAAGGGATCAAAAGGGATGCTGCCACCTTCAGCCGGAAAGAGCACAGGCAGGTCGCCGGAAAACGAGACAGTGGGCTCCAGTGGTGTTACCCCGGTGGCAGAGAGCAGGCCCGACGGCCGGATCACAAACTGATCCTTAACCTTTTCGTCCGAATAGATGATGGCCGGATTGCTGCCGATCTTCCTCCTGTCAGTTGTGATCTCATAGTCAATACCAAGCACGGAGGAGAAAATTACACCTGCCACATACTCGAGCCGCGGAGTGATCTCCTGGGTAAAAATCCTGAGCTTCCTGGTTGCCATACTCACAAATTTACGAAAAAGGGCGGGTTGGAAGCTCTGCCTGAACCGCCTTATTTATTAACAGAAAATCATAACCGAGAGCTAAATTTTACTACTTTTGTTGTCTGTGCTCTTAAAATATTCACAATTTAAATTATAACAGATTATGGGTAAAGGTGATCAGAAATCAAAGAGAGGAAAGATAATCAGAGGTACCTTTGGCGTTCGCAGGCAGAAAAAGGCCAGAAAGAATGCTGCTGAGACAGCGGCAAAAACAGCTCTTAAGACTGCTGAGGCAAAATCTGCTGCATCACCTGAAGTAAAGGAAAAGCCTGACAAGGCAGCTGTGAAGACAGCAAAACCCAGGACTGCCGTGAAGAGCGCAGTCAAACCTGCAGTCAAAAAAGCTGAGAAAGAGATAAAGACTGTCGTTGAGAAGGCAGAGAAACCGGCTGCAAAGGCAAAGAAACCGGCCGCAAAGAAAGAAGAGTAGTACTCTTCAGCTCCTCACCACCAGGTCACTGTAAACTGACGGATCAACGAATGCTTCGATGATTACGCTGTTGTCGGAATGAAGTGCTTTTCCGACAGCTTTCTGCATTTGTTGTGCATCCCTGGCAGCTATTACCTCTATACCGAGGAAGGTCTCAGAGCAGAACAGGGGGCCCTTGCAGAGCGATGTTCCCGAAGGGCTTGCATTCTTCCATGACTGTTTGAGCCGGATCAGGTTAAGCTCCCCGTCGGACAACACAATAACTATAATTTTGAGGCCGTACCTGCGTGCGGTAATGATCTCGCCGGCATGCATCAGGAAGCCGCCGTCGCCGGTGATGCATACAACCTGGTTTTCACGGCTGACCATGGCAGCAGCCAGTGCAGCAGGCAGACCGAATCCCATCGAGGACCATCCGTTTGTCATTATCAGCTTCCCGGCCGGCGGCACATCCCACATCTGGCCCAGAAGGTGGAGGTGAGATCCCACATCTGCCGTGACAACAGTGCTTCCGGGAAGGCTCTCTTTCAGGACTGTGAGGGCAGTGACAGGACTAAACCCCTTCGCGGCAGCATGAAGAGCATCGGTAATCTCAGTCCTGACCTCAGCAGCAAGGGCTGTCATAGCGGGCGCTCCCCTGAGCACAGTCAGTGCTTCAAACCACTTTTCAGGGGATGATACTGATTGAAGAGAACCCCCGATATGAAGGTCTGTGACGCACGTGTCAAAATGAACAAGCGGCACTGCCGGCATCCATGACTCATAGTTGTATTCCACGGGGTCATATCCCAGTCCGATGACAAGGTCAGCCTCATCCGTGAGCCGCTTCAGCCTGTCACTAAGGGCATGGAACAGCACCCCCGCATAGCATGGGTGCGATGACGGTAACAGCCCGCGTGCCATAGGGGTCAGCACTACAGGCACAGGGTGTTGTTCCAGGAATCTCAGCAGTCCCTCCCCGGCTCCCCGGCGCATTGCTGTAAGGCCTGCCGCTATCACCGGCTTCCGTGATGATGCCAGCAGTACCTTCACCCTCTCTTCCGTCCGGAGCGCCTCCCCGGTAACCGGTTTGTGGCCGGCGACTGCCGACACCTTGACGCTTGTGCCAGCCAGACCGGCAGGCAGCCCCAGATGTACAGGGCCGGGATATTCCTCGTTGGCGGTGACCAGGCTGTTACTTATGATCTCCGCGGCATCCGCGGTATTCAATCTGTATGTGGCTTTTGTCAAAGGCCTGAAGAGGGACTGATGGTCGATATTCATCTGTGTGGTGCGATCGAGCCACTCATCAGGCATCTCTGATGTCAGAGCCAGCATCGGCGACCGGTCGAGCAGCGCCCCTCCCACCCCTGTGGAGAGATTGGTTGCACCGGGACCAAAAGTGGCATGACAGACACCTGTCACACCTGTAAGACGTGCCGTCACATCGGCCATTACAGCCGCCGAAGCTTCATGAGAAGTGAGGATGAACTCTATACCGGCCTTCCTGAATGCTTCCATGTAGGGTATCGAAGGCCCCCCGGGGATGCCGAAAAACCGTCTTACCCCGTGATCACGGAGTCTGTGTGCAAGGAGTTCCTCAACAGTCATAATTATTTTGTTCTTGCACAAATGTAAGCATTCAGCGAAACAAAAAAACCACGATATTTGCTCACTTTTGTGCACCAAATGAGAGATCAGCACCGTGACACCATCTTCTGGGCAATAATAACATGCCTGATGTGGTCAACCGCCTACCCATTCATTAAAGTGGGACTGCAGTATTCAACGCCGATACATTTCGCGGGGACACGGTTCATTCTTTCGGGACTGATGATACTGCCTTTCACGGTGAGGCCCCGGGAATACATAAGAATGATCATAGAGAACAGGAGCCTTGCACTATGGGTAACCATTCTCCAGACACTTATCAACTATATTCTCTTTTATATCGGCATGGACCGTGTTCCGGGGGCTCTGGGAGCAGTGATTGTGGGGGCGCAGCCATTTGTCACAGCGATTGTCTCGCGGATAATGATTAAGGAGGAACGGTTCACAAGGGCCAAGGTGATCACAATCTTCTTCGGCCTCGCCGGCATTGTGCTTGTGAGTCTGGGAAGGCAGGGATTTCACTTCGGTCTGCCAGGTGAGGTGGCCGGGATAATCATGATATTCCTTGCCAATATTTCAACGGCAACAAGTAATGTTCTCGTTTCCAAACAAGGCAAGAACATGAATCCGCTGGTACTGAGCTCCTTCTCGCTCCTTATCGGGGGACTTATAATGTTCCTCATCTCATTTGTCTTCGAGGATGTACCATCAAAACCCCATTTTCCGCTTAACTACTGGCTGGTTCTTTTATGGCTGGCATTCATGTCCGCCTTCACCTTCTCGAAGTGGTACGTATTGCTGAGGAGACCTGAGGTGAAGGTTTCCGAGCTTAACCTCTGGAAATTCATCATCCCGGTTTTCGGTGCCATTCTCAGCTGGATGATCGTACCGGGCGAGAATGCCGACTGGGTTACGATTACAGGTATGATAATTATTTCCCTTTCGCTGATTTGGTTCTTTGGTGTAACCGCCAGGCGCGAACGCCGGATTGATAAGATTCCCGCCGGGCCTATTGCAAAATAGTCTTCAGTCTTCAGTCCTCAGTCTTCAGTCTTCAGTCTTCAGTCTTCAGTCGTTAATCAACAGTAAACCTGTAATTTATAATAACTGCCGATTGGAGACTGTGGACTGCCGACTGATTTTGACTGCCTATTGCCGACTGCCGACTGCCGACTGATTTTGACTGCCTATTGCCTAACCCCTACTGCCTGATTATTCACCATTCCGGTGGCCACTCCGACAGGTTCTTGAAGAAGAGCAGGTCCTTATAGTGAGGTTTTGTCTTAGCCTCAATTGCAAGCATCTCATCCGCTGACAGAGGCTTGAATTCCTGTGCTATTTTGATATTTTCCTCCAGCTCCGCAATCTTGTCAATACCCACAATGATTGTGCTTACCGGGAGGGTCATTACATACTCCATGGCCTCCTTCATAGTGATGATGCCTCCGTTTGCGAAGATGCGGTCACGTGACGGGATCTTCATCCCAACGATTCCCATGTCTTTATTCACAGCATTGGGAAGGAACTTTTCTATGAACGGGTCATGATGCTTATCGGCCGCATTGAGTGCAACAAGTACGTTGTCAAACGGAAATCTCTCGCTGAGGGCATTCAGAACATCAGGCCCCTCATGACCGGTGAACCCGATGAACCTGATGATCTTCTCATCACGGGCTTTGATCATTGCCTTGAGCACCCCGTCATCGCCGGTGATCTTATCCAGTGCCTGCAGCTCAGACATGCGAACATTATGAATCTGCCAGAGATCAAGCTGGTCTGTATTCAGCTGTTTCAGCGATTTCTCCAGGAGCCGCATCGAACCGTCATATGTGCGGTCATGGGTCTTGGAGGCCAGAAATATCTCCTTACGGCGGTATTTAAGCACCTGACCGAGGTTCCGCTCACTGGTTCCCATGGCATCGGCACGGGGTACTGTCGGGGTCTGCCTGCCGTATGCAGCAGCAGTGTCAATATAGTTAATCCCGAGGTCAATTGCCCTGTTGATTATGTCCAAAGCAATATCTTCCCTGCCCGGAACTTCTATGGAGGCCTGTCCGCCAAGACTGAAGATACCGACCATGTGTCCGGTTTTGCCTAATGGGCGCAAGGGCAACTTTCCTTTTTTCAGATCAAACAGAGGCTGTCCAAATGCATCGGCATAGGGCGCCATACCTGCCAGCGCAGTCAGCGCTATCATCTTCTGCAGGAACTCACGACGACTGTTCACGGGTCTTTCTGGCATGATATTTTTATTTAAAGTTAAACAGTTTTGTTCATCTATGGTTCATTGCCTGGTGCAATATTTATCATACCGGCTTATGCCGCGATGAAAATCATTTATCAAAAACCTTTTGTCTGCAATCAGGGCTGGTTTAGATAGTTCTGCTATCCAAACGCTCCATGCCATCAAATGAAAAATATGTTAGTTGTTCATTTTGTTTTACAGTTGCTAAAGTGCAACAACTTACATTTCCTATCGTCTTTCTTATTGAATACCAGACTTGACTAAACTACCGGACATGTTAAAAAACTTCCTTACAAATTTCTTCCGCAACATTAAAAAACAAAGCGGATATATGGCTTTGAATATGGCAGGTCTGACCATCGGTCTCACCTGCTTCCTGTTGATTTCTCTCTATGTCATCCATGAAGTAAGTTATGACAGGTTTCACCGCAACTACGAAAATACATACAGGTTGAAGGTATTGGGCCGGATGGCAGGAGGTGAGCTGAACCAGGCTATCACGGCTGCCCCCATGGCGCAGGCAATGCTGAATGATTATCCGGAAGTAATCCGTGCCGCAAGGGTTCGCGGAATGGGCGACTGGTTGATAGGTTACGGCGAAAACAAATTCAACGAGGATGGAGTGCTTTTCGCTGACTCTACCTTCTTTGATGTGCTCGACTTCAGGTTCCTGAAGGGAGACCCCAGTACAGCACTTGTGAGACCACGGTCAATGGTGATGACGGAGGAGTATGCCAGAAAATATTTCGGTGATGCCGAACCTCTGGGGCAGAAAGTGACAGTGGAGACAGATACTGTCCTCTATACAATAACAGGAGTTATTCAGAATGTTCCTGATAATTCGCACATAAAATTTGACATTCTGGCTTCATTGAGTTCCTATCCCGGAATGGCAAACAGTCAATTCTGGATCTCTCATAACTTCTACACATATATTGTTGTCAGTGACGGCACACAGAAAGAGGCCATCGAGGAAAAATTCCAGGAAATGGTAATAAAATACGTGGGACCTCAGTTGCAGGAGGTCCTGGGTCAATCCATTGATGATTTCAGGAATGCAGGCAACGACTTCAGTTACTTGATGGAACCTATTAAGGATATCCATCTGAAAGGGGCTTCGCAATATTCCCTTGAGCCACCGGGATCACTTAGTACAGTATATATATTTGCAGTGATTGCATTCCTGGTTCTCGTGATTGCAATAATAAATTATGTCAACCTAGCTACTGCAAAATCAGCAGGACGGGCCCGGGAAGTCGGTATAAAAAAAGTTTCGGGAGCTGGCAAGACAGGACTGTTTTTACAATTCATCTCCGAATCAGTAATCATTGCGGCTATCGCTGTGCTTATTTCAGTTCTGCTGGTCTTTGTGTTGACTCCTGCTTTCAACCAGCTTACAGGAAAAACTCTTTCAGTTGATCTTTGGAATGCCAACGGTCTTCTTTTTCTGATCCTCCTCATTATTGTCGTAGGATTTTCAGCAGGTTTCTACCCGGCTCTTGTACTTGCCTCATTTGACCCGATAGATGTCCTCAAGGGCACTATGAGCCCCGGATCGATGTCAAAAAGACTGAGGGGCATTCTTGTTGTTTTTCAGTTTACCGTATCAATAGTAATAATTATTGGTTCAACAGTAGTATACCGGCAGCTGAACTTCATGACGAGAAAGGATCTGGGGTTTGAAAAGGAAAATCTTATAGTAATAAGAAGGGCAGATGCATTCTGGCGTCAGCGGGAGACATTCAGGGAACAGATCCTCAGGATCGATGGAGTGGAGAAGGCGGGATTTTCAGCACAGATGCCGGGCATGGACTATAGTAACAATGCCTTTTTCCGCGACGACGACCCTGAAATGAACACCTATCTTCTGCAACAGTCACAGGTTAGCTTTGACTTTCCCCAGACACTGGGTGTACGGCTCGTGGACGGTCGCTTTTTTTCCCGTGAATACGGTACAGATTCCACATCAATTCTGATTAATGAGGCTGCGGTGAAATCGCTCGGTCTGACAGAACCGGTTGTAGGACAGTACATTAAGCAACCTTCCGGACCGGACGAATTCCAGCGGTATAAAATCATTGGTGTGATGAAGAATTTTCACATCGCTTCAATGCATAAGGAGATTGATCCTGTGTGCTTTACTGTATTGTTTCCTGGTGGCGGTGACCAGTTTGCATCAATCAGACTCTCAGGCAACAATTTCCCCGCCACAATCCGGGCAATTGAAGAAAAGTGGCGGGAGTTTGCACCTGACAGGCCTTTCCAGTATGAATTCTTCACTGACTCCTGGAACAACCTGTATAATTCTGAGATGAAGACTGGAAAAATCTTTATCCTCTTTTCACTTCTCGCAGTATTCATTGCCTGCCTGGGACTGATAGGACTGGTTGCTTTCATGATCAACAAGAGGACCCGCGAGATAGGTATCAGAAAGACATACGGAGCAACCACGCGGGTTGTACTCCGGCTGTTGATAACCGAGACTGTAATACTTATTCTGGTTGCTTCCCTGATAGCCTGGCCCGTGGCTTACTTCGGTTCAAAATACTGGATGGAAGGCTTCGCCGACAAGGCATCTGTCAGCCCGCTGATATATATACTGGCAACAATTATTGTAATTGCTGTCGGCTTCATATCAGTCATTTACCAGACTCTCAGGGCTGCAAACTACAACCCGGCCCAGGCGCTGAGGATTGATTGAGGCTTTAACCAGTCCTCAGTCTTCAGTCTTCAGTCAAGTGACTGATTATCAATTCTTAATTCTTAATTCATAATTCTTAATTCAACCATTCCGATCCTGCTCGTCGCTCTTCACACCATTGATCCTGAACAGTTTGAACATTTCAACCACGACTATTGGCGAAAGCGACATCAGGATTACTATGATCCAGTGTTCACGGTCCATGACTGCCAGGCTGAATGCTTCGCGTATGGGTGGCACAAGAAGAACGATCAGGCCGATGGCTGCTGATGTGAAGATGGCCCCGATAAGCGGCAGGTTCTTCAGCGGATTGGTCCTGAATGATGAAAGGGCATTTGAGTGAAGGTTGCGTACATGCACCAGCTGTGCGAACATCAGAGTGGCAAACGCCATGGTACGGCCAAGTACTTCGCCTCCATCACGCAACCCTACAATATACGAGACCAGCGGGATGGATCCGATCATCAGGCCCTGGTACATAACCCTCCATATCATTCCCTTTGTCATGAAACCCTTCTTCGAGTTCCTGGGATTGCGGTTCATTATGCCCTCTTCCGGGGGATCGACGCTGAGTGCCAGAGCCGGCAGGCTGTCAGTTACCAGGTTGATCCACAGGATGTGTATCGGCAGCAGGGGCATTCCCATATTGAATATTGAGGTGACCAGGATAAGGAATATCTCGCCCACATTGGTAGACAGAAGGTACTGGATGACCTTCAGTATGTTGTCATAGATCCGGCGGCCCTCCTCCACGGCAGAGACTATTGTGGCAAAGTTATCATCTGTAAGGATCATATCTGCTGCACCCTTGGCTACATCGGTACCTACAATACCCATGGCGGCACCTATGTCAGCCTGTTTTAGTGCCGGGGCATCATTGACACCGTCGCCGGTCATGGCCACCACCTCGCTGTGACTCTGCCATGCCTTAACGATTCGCACCTTATGCTCGGGAGCTACCCTGGCATAAACCGAGAAGCTGGCAACGCTCTCATTTAGTTCCTCGTCAGAAAGTTTCTCAAGTTCAGAACCGGTGATTGCAATGTCACCATCCTTGTATATCCCGATCTCACGTGCAATTGCCAGCGCAGTGGTCTTGTGGTCTCCGGTAATCATTACCGGCCGTATTCCGGCCGTATTGCATCTGGCGACTGCCTCGACCACCTCAGGCCGGGCAGGATCAATCATCCCCAGCAGTCCGATGAATATCAAACCATTCTCCAACTGCCCTATTGTGACCTTTTGCGGAGCTTCCGGGCAATCCTTGTAAGCCATGGCCAGCACCCGCAGCGCCGAGTTTGCCATTGCCTCGTTGGCATTACGGATCTCATCCGTGTCTGCCTGGGTGAGAGGTCTGATATCTCCATTTATCACAATCTTGTCACATACGCTGAGCACCTCATCAAGCCCACCCTTTACATTTACCCTGGTGCTGCTCTCCGACATCCGGTTGACGGTTGTCATCCGTTTCCTCTCCGAGTCGAAGGGTATTTCTGCTACCCTGGGGTATTTCTTCTCAATCTCTTCCTTAAGCACACCGTATAGCAGCCCGAAGTCCAGCAACGCAGTCTCGGTAGGATCACCCGTAAATGAGATTGTACCGTCATCATCCTTCTTCATGTAAGCATCGGCGCACAGGACTGAGATGGCAAGAAGCCTCTCTTCCTCGGCATTGAGTTCAGTGCTGGGCGCGCTCCTGTTAATCTGGTCATGCTGATGGTTTACGAAGGCCTCCACAACTGTCATCTTGTTCTGGGTCAGGGTACCTGTCTTGTCGGAGCAGATGACGGTGGCGCTGCCGAGGGTCTCGACCGACGGAAGCGTACGGATGATAGCGTTCTTCTTCACCATGCGCTGAACACCAATAGCCAGAACAATGGTTGAAACGGCCGGAAGTCCTTCAGGAATAGCCGCAACAGCAAGGGTGACAGCAGTCATGAACATGCTCATCACCGAGTTGCCGTAAAGGATACCCACAACGAAGATCAGACCGCAGATACCAAGAGCGACAAGGCCGAGAACCTTACCCAGCTGGTTCAGTCGCCTGCTCATCGGAGTCTCAGTATCCTCAGCATTCTGAAGCATGTTTGCGATCTTGCCAACCTCGGACAACATCCCTGTGCTGACCACGATTCCTCTTCCGCGTCCATAGGTGACCATGCTGCTCGAATATGCCATGTTCGTGCGGTCCCCCAGTGAGACATCCTCACCGGGAATTGGATCTGTCTGCTTATCAACAGGAACGGACTCCCCTGTCAGGGAAGATTCCTGAATCTTCAGGTTGATTGACTCTGTCAGTCGCAGGTCTGCCGGTATCACCGAGCCTGTCTCAAGAATTACAACATCGCCGGGAACAAGATCACGTGTGGCAAGATCAGTTATTGATCCGTCACGCACTACCTTGGATGCCGGTGCAGCCATGCTCTTCAGCGCTTCGAGGGAGGACTCCGCCCTCTTCTCCTGGATAGCGCCAATCAATGCATTGACAATAAGAATACCGAGAATCACATAGGTATCAAGCAGTCCCTCTCCCTCCATGACTCCCACCACTCCGGATATTCCGGCGGCAATCAGGAGGATAATGATCATGAAGCTTTTAAACTGGGAAAAGAACATCGTAATTATGCTCTTTTTACCCTTCGCCTCCAACTGATTATACCCATATTGCTCCAGCCTCTGCTTCGCCTCCGCAGATGACAATCCCGCTGTCATACTGGTTTTTAACTGATCGCAGACATCATCTATCTCCTGATTGTAAAAGTTAGCCATACCTCTTCTCAAATATTTGTGGTCTGCAAATTTAGGCTGAATTTACGAGGTATGGCAGAAAGGCTAAAGAATATTCCCTCCCCGGACCAGAGTTGAGTTACCGGAGACGACCGATCAACCTACCCGGGCGACCACAGTGGCGACGTCAAACGGGATGGTCAGCCTCCTCTCCTTACCAGGAGATCCAAATCCGACACGGTGATCAGACCTCTGTTGTGACCACAAAAGCCTGATCTGACTCCTGATAAGAATTTCTCACATAACAGGCTGATACTATTCGGTCTTGATTGAATCGGCCGGGTTTGTCACAGCTGCCTGGTAAGCCTTGTAACTGATTGTTACAAATGTTATCACAAGAGTCAGCAATCCTGCAATAATAAACACGATGGCTCCCAGACTGCTTTTATATACATAGTTTTCAAGCCATCTGCTCATAAAGTAGTACGCAATCGGAAATGCAAGCGCGATGGAGATAAGGGAGAGAATTACAAACTCCCTTGTAACCAGTCTCAGGATAGTGCCTTCACTTGCACCGAAGACCTTTCTGATACCTATCTCACGGGTTCGCTGTTCCACCGTGTAGGATGCCAGTCCGAAGAGGCCGAGGCACGCAATGAGAATTGCAAGGATGGTGAACATTGTAAAGATCAGTCCGCGTTTCTCATCCGACTCAAACTGCCTGTTGAACCGTTCTGCCAGGAAGGTGTAACTGTAGGGCTGATCCGGAAAGACCTCCTTCCAGCTTGATTCAATATGGCTTAGAGCCTGGGATGTATTTTCATCACTGATCTTGACGTATACAATATTGTTGACAGTCCGGTACGCCAGCAGCAGTGATTCAATCTCATTGTACATTCCGGTCTGATGATAATCCTGCATCACTCCCACAACCCTGGCTCTCAGAGTGTTTTCATCTCCCGCTTCAATTCTTTTGCCTATCGGTTCGCTCCATCCCATTCTGTTCACAAATGTCTCATTCACTATCACAGCGGTGAGGGTATCAGATGGCATGTCAGCCTGAAATTCCCGTCCCTTCACGATTTTAATTCCAAGGGCCTCAACGAAATCATGGTCAACAACTGAAAAGTTAATACCCCTCTGGTTCATTCCCTGGTCTGTTTCCACATCAAACAGAAGCTTCCCGGACCCTTCCCCTACCCGGGTGTTGGTTGAACTGACATAAAGCACATTTGGGTTCTCAAGAAGCGCCTGTTTCAATACAGGGTACTTTCTGGCCATAGGTCCGTTCAGGTCAAGGCTGATCACATTTCTCTGATCAAACCCCTGATCCATTTTCTTCAGATAATTAAGCTGCCTGAAGACAACCAGGGTACACACAATCATTATTACAGAAACGGTAAACTGTATAACCACAAGAACCTTCCGGAACAGGCTGCCGGCGGTGCCCTGGGTAACCTCGCCCTTGAGGACCGTGACCGGGCTGAACCTGGAGAGGAACAAGGCCGGGTAGCTTCCGCCGATGAAACCCACAAGCAATATCACCCCCAACATGCCCAACAGAACCACCGGGCTGTGTATAACACTCATATCGAACGACTTGCCTGCCAGAAGATTTAATTTCGGGAGCAGGGCCATGAGCAGGATAATACTTATGACCAGCGATATAAGAGTAAACAGAACTGACTCGGAAAGAAACTGCATTACAAGGGGGCCGCGGCGCGATCCCACAACCTTTCTCAGTCCCACCTCCCTGGCCCGGCTCGATGAACGGGCTGTGGACAGGTTCATGTAGTTCATAGCGGCAATCAGCACAAGGAAGAGAGCCACAATGGCGAAGATGTAAATATAGGTGATGCTTCCTGTGGGCTCAGGTTCGCCTGCCTTGGTCGAATAGAGATGAATCTCCTTTATCGGCTCCAGAAGGTATTCGACCTTTATGTTTACAGGTCCGAAGATTGGTTCCATATATGCGGCATACATTCCCTGCATCTTCTGTTCAAAGGCTTTTACATCAAGCCCTTCCGGAAATAGAAGGTAGGTAAACACCCCGAAATTACCCCATGAGCCAATCTGTTCCGGCAGATTGGTCCGCGAAGCGAGGGCTCCGAACCTGAAGTGGGAGTTGAAGGGTACATCCTGTATCACCCCGGTCACCTCGTAGGTCGTGTTACCCTCCGTGAGAGTTTTGCCTACCGGATCACTGTCGCCGAAATACCTGGCGGCAACCGTCTCCGTAAGAACGATTTTATTGGGCTCCAGCAAAGCACTCCGGGCATCTCCGCGCAGAACCTCGTATGTGAAAATATCAAACAGGGCTGAATCGGCATAGAAAAAATCCTCCTCAACAAACTCCTTGTCTTCGTATTTGTAAAGGGCAGTCGGCATATTGATGAACCTGACATAAGCCTCCACCTCGGGGTAATCATGTATCACCTGGGGCCCGAACGGGATCTGCGCAACTATCCAGGTGAACTGATCATCCGTCTCGGTTATCTTCGATGAGACCCGGTAGATCCTGTCGGCCTTTTCGTGGTAACGGTCATAACTCACCTCATCAGCGACGTAAATCAAAAGGAAAAGTGCACTGGTTATTCCGAGAGTGAGCCCCAGCACATTCAGAAAACTGTACCCGGGGTGCTTCAATATGTGTCTGACGGCTGTCTTGAGCAGATTCTTGAACATTTGCTTCGATTTTATCATAAAAATAATCCTAATGAAATATTAAAATGCTTTAGGTAAATAATTTTATTGGCTGATTAACAGAATATTAACCTGCCCCGGTCCGGACAATTGTATGATTTATTTACACTAATTGTATGATATTTTTACACTCTTCAGATTATCGTTTCTTGCATTGTTTTGATTTTCAGTATATTGATTGACTGGCACGCTCTTTGGCATTTACAATTGAAAAGTAAGATAGAAAATGAAGTGTCTGAATTGGATAATATTGTTTTTGGTTGTTGTTTTTCCGCCGGAGCTAAGTGCCCAGGATGAAAAATGGACCCTCACAGATTGCATAATCTATGCTCTTGAAAATAATATCGGGCTGCAGAGGCAGGAGCTGCTTACTGAAACTGCCGGGGTAAACCTGACCAAATCAAGGATGGATCTGCTTCCGGACCTCAACCTGGGCTCCGATGCCCGGCTCGGTTTCGGCAGGTCCATTGACCCCGTTACCAACCTTATCACCTTCAAGCAGAATGTCAGCAACTCATACTCTCTGAACTCCTCAATGCAACTGTTCAGCGGTTTTACGACCCTGAATACAATTGCTGCCGGCAAATTCATGCTGAAGGCGGGACTGGAGGCCGAAAAGGTTGCCCGAAATACTCTTATCGTCGAGATCATGGGACAGTATTACCAGGTCACCTACGCCAAGGGTCTGGAGGCAGCCGCAAAGATGCAGATGGAACTGTCGGAGAGACAACTGTTCAGGATCACCCGGATGGTGGAGACGGGGAAAGAATCCGTCTCGCGCAAGTATGAGATGGAGAGTCAGGCGTCAGGCGACAGGCTTACCTGGACCATCGCTCAGAATGGCGCCAGCCAGGCTGTGACACAGCTGAAACAGCTGCTCCAGTTACCGTCAGGTGAGAATTTCGACATACAGCTTCCTGACCTTGACGCTATGCTGATCACCGACGAGGGATATGAAGCAGACAGCATCTACAATATAGCTGCCCAGGTACTTCCCAGGCTCAAAGCCATTGAGTTTGAGCTTGAGGCGTCAGAGAGGCAACTTGCCGCTGCAAGAGGCCTTCTGGCTCCCGGCCTTTCTGCAGGCGGGGCAATCTATACCGGCTATTACAAAGTCCTGGGCGAAGATGCATCAGAACAGGCCTCATTCGCAAGCCAGCTAAAAAACAACAACAGCCAGGCAGTCTACCTCTCACTGAATATCCCGATCTTCAATAAATATTCAGCAAGCAGGAATATCAAGCTCGCCAAAATAAGGCAGAGTGACACCGAGCTTCGCCTCGAACTCGAAAAGAACCTTCTTTACACGGAGATTGAGAACGCCTGCCTGAGCTATAACCGCGGAAAGCAGGAGTACCTGGCTGCGGAAGCCAATCTGGAATTCAACAGGAAATCATATAATGCCGTGGAAAAGAAATTTGAATCCGGGCTGGTCGACGTAACTGATTACTCTGCCGCCAGAACAACTCTCTTCTCCGCAGAGACAGAGGCTCTCAGAACAAAACTGCAACTGATGATACGTGAACTTACAATCCGGTTCTTTTTAACGGGAGAGTATGAAAACCTTGTAATCAACTAAACTCAAAACGAAAAATAATGGATACGCCTCTTGAAAGAATGGATAAACCAATAGAAAAAAAGAAGGGCCTGCGTGGCAAACACATAGCCTGGGCGGCGGGAGCCATAGCCTTTGTAGTGCTTATGTATATGGCCTTTGTAGCCGAACGGACCTCAACGTACAGGGTGGAGAAGGATAAGCTGATAATTGAAACTGTAACGGAGAACGTCTTCAATGATTACATAACCGTTCCGGGAACCGTGGAGCCCATCAGTACTATATTCCTCGATGCCCAGGAGGGTGGCCGCGTTGAAGAGATACTGATCGAAGAGGGCTCGATGGTCAGTGAGGGCGACATCATCCTGAAGCTCTCCAACCCTGATCTATACCTAAACATACTCGACAGCGAGGCGCAACTGGCTGAAAAGGAGAACTTCCTGAGGAACACCCAGATAGCCATGGAACAGGACAGGCTGCAGATCAAGCGTGAGTTGCTGAACCTGAAGTACGACATCGAGAGGAAGACCCGTAACTACGATCAGAACAGGATGCTTATGAAAGACAGCCTCATCTCTGTGGAAGAGTTCATCCGCTCGAAGGAGGACCTCGACATGGCCATCCAGTCTGAGGAGCTTTTTGCTGAGCGGCAGAAGCAGGATTCGGTCTTCCGGTCGGTGCAGGTAGATAACCTGAAAAACAACCTGGAGAACATGCGCAAAAACCTGGCGCTTGTGAGACACAGGATGGAAAACCTTAATGTGCGGGCAACGGTTGACGGCCAGCTCGGACTGCTGGTGCCCGAAATTGGCCAGTCCATCTCAAGGGGTGCCAACATGGGCCAGATTAACGTCCTGACATCATTCAAGGTGACAGCCCAGATAGATGAACATTACATTGACCGGATCCGTACCGGGCTGACTGCAACCCTCGACAGGCAGGGCAATGCATTTAACCTGACGCTGCGCAGGGTATACCCTGAAGTGCGTAACGGCACTTTTAAAATAGATATGGTATTCACGGACACAATTCCGGAAAACATTCGCACAGGTCAGACCTATTATACAAGCCTCCAGCTGGGGCAACCCAAAACTGCCATACTGGTACCCATAGGCGGCTTCTTCCAGGAAACAGGCGGACAGTGGATATACGTGGTTGACCCGTCCGAATCATACGCCACCCGGAGAGATATCTCTACAGGCAGGAAGAATCCAAAATATTTTGAGATCCTTGAAGGATTGCAGCCGGGAGAAAAGGTTATTATCTCAGGATATGAAACCTTCGGCAAAAATGAAAAACTGGTATTCAAAAACAGCAAATAACAATAAAAATTGAAATCATGATCAAGACAAATGATTTGACAAAGGTCTTCCGGACCGAAGAGGTGGAGACAACCGCACTCAACAAAGTATGCCTGGAAGTAAAAGAGGGTGAATATGTTGCCGTAATGGGACCATCGGGATGCGGTAAGTCGACTCTCCTGAATATCCTGGGCCTGCTTGATAACCCGACATCCGGAAGCTATCTCTTTAACGGAACGGAAGTAGCAAACCTCAAAGAGCGTGACCGTACGGTCTTCAGGAAGGGCAATATCGGGTTTGTCTTTCAGAGTTTTAACCTGATTGACGAGCTGAATGTCTACGAAAACGTTGAACTGCCTCTTATCTACCTGAAGATGAAGGCCGGCGAAAGGAAAAAGAAGGTTGAAGATGCACTTGAGCGGATGAAGATCTCGCACCGTGCTAAACACTTCCCTCAGCAGCTCTCCGGAGGGCAGCAGCAAAGGGTGGCAATTGCCAGGGCCGTAGTCGCCAACCCAAAGCTTATCCTGGCGGATGAGCCTACCGGCAACCTGGATTCAAAGAACGGCATAGAGGTAATAAACCTGTTAACTGAACTGAATAAGGAGGGCACTACAATTATTATGGTGACACACTCTGACAGAGATGCAAGTTATGCTCACAGGATTATTAACCTGTTCGACGGTCAGGTAGCTACTGCTTAAACAGGTGTTTTCTGCCGGGAATGAGTGAGCAGCCGGAAACGATGTTGCATTACAATCCGTAGGTTTTCATCTTGTTGTATAGGGTCTGACGGGTGATGCCAAGTTTAGTGGCGGTTGTACTGATGTTGCCGCTGTACCTCTTCAGACTTTCAGCTATGAATCTCCTCTCCATCTCCTCAAGCGTCATCTCTCCGTGAGATGACCTTGCCGGAGCAGGACTGAAAATAAAATCAGAGGGTTTGAGCACAGGAGAGTCGCTCAGAATAACGGCCTTTTCAATTGCATGCTGTAACTCCCTCACGTTGCCCGGCCAATTATAAGTGGACAGCTTCTCAAGGGCCTGGATGCTGACCTTCATCTCTCCCCTTCCGTACCTGCTGCTGTAATCGCGCAGAAAATGCTTTGCCAGTA
>Ga0209467_1001713_pt1 | contig 17898 bp, 13 predicted proteins | sample Higcelwee11metaG_FD_187175 | JGI IMG/M metagenome (GOLD analysis project Ga0209467, IMG submission 187175) | Freshwater pond sediment microbial communities from the University of Edinburgh, under environmental carbon perturbations - High... | ecosystem: Environmental > Aquatic > Freshwater >...
TCAGGCAGTACGAGCCGGATCTGATATTCTCTACCAACTATATAACGGCGACGATCAGCGCTCTGGTCAAGAAGCGGCTGAGACTCGACATACCGGTGATGAGTTTTGTCACCGACCCCTTCGACGCGTTTGGCTGGTGGGTTGACCCCGCGCTCGACATGATCTGCGTCGCCTCTGACGAAGCCCGTGCCCAGTTGCTGTCGCGGGGCATACCCGCCTCGCGGACAAGGGTGTTCCAGTTCCCGATACACCGCAAATTTCTGGCGGCGAGCGCGGATCCCGTGTCGTTGAGGCAGAATCTGGGATTGAGGCCCGGCGTGCCGACGATACTGACGTCCGAGGGTGGACAGGGCATTGGCATGATATCCGGCTATGTGATCAAGCTGCACGAGCTGGGCTTTCCGTGCAACATCGTGTCCGTTTGCGGGCGCAATGATGCGCTACGTGATGAGCTGCTGCGGGTGTCGGCCTCGAGGCCATCCGATACCAACCTTGTACCACTTGGCTTTGTCGACAACATGCATGAACTTTTGGAGCTGTCCGATCTGTGTGTAGCCAAGGCTGGCGCTTCGACCACCTTCGAGGCCCTCCTGAAAGGGGTTCCGATCATATTCGCCAGCTGGGCCACATACAATGAGAAGCCGAATATCGACTTCTGCATCCATCACGGCATCGGCTGGTTTGCTCCGGACTTCCAGGCTTTCAAGAAGACGCTTGATGGGCTTCTGGCGGGAGACGCACTCAATGAAGCGAAGCAACGGATAGCCGCGCTTTCGCTGCATTCCGGCAGTGATGATATAGCGCGGTATCTGCACGAATGTGCCGAGAACGGAGGATTGCCCGCATGAAGTATGATGCCATCATAGCCGGAGCGGGACTTGCAGGTTCCGTAGCCGCCCGCACATTGGCCGATGCCGGGCGCAGGGTCCTGGTCGTCGAGCAGCACCGGCACATTGGCGGTCACTGCCACGATTACCGGAACGATGCAGGCATCACCGTGCACACCTATGGCCCGCACATCTTCCATACCACCGACAAGATGGTCTGGGACTACGTGAACAGGTTCACCGGATTCCATTACCTGCAGCACCGCGTCCTTTCGTACGCGGGGGGGAGGCTGGTCCCCTTTCCGATCAACCGTGACACGATCAACGAGGTCTTTGGCGTGCAGATCGCGACGGGAGATGTCGAGGATTTCCTCGCGGCAGAGGTCGTGCGGTCAAAGTTCAACATGCCTGTGCTGAATTTCCGTGATGCCGTCGTATCGCAGGTTGGCGAGCGCCTGTATGAGTTGTTTTTCAAGAACTACACGCTCAAGCAATGGGGACGCGATCCCGAGACGCTATCGGCCGAAATCGCCAGGCGCATCCCGGTGCGCTCGAACCGCGATGACCGGTACTTCTCGGATCGATACCAGGGCGTGCCCGAACACGGATACACGCGTATGGTGGAGAACATGCTCGACCATCCCGGCATCTCGGTAATGCTGGGGGCCGATTTCTTCGATGTTCGGTCCAGCTTCGATGCCGGCCTGACCATCTTTACTGGCGAGCTCGACCGATATTTTGACCGCAAATATGGAGAGTTGTCGTATCGATCGCTTGATCTGGTATTCGAAACGCTCGACCAGGAGCGGTTCCAGGACGTGCCCGTCGTCAATTACCCCAATGATTACGATTGGACCAGGATAACCGAGTTCAAGCACCTTTCCGGCGAGCGCAGTCAGAAGACGACGATATGCTACGAGTTTCCCAAGGAGAAGGGCGAGCCATACTACATCGTGATGGACGACGACAATATGGCCAAGCGGGAACGGTACTGGAAGGATGCCGCCGCGCTGGAGGCACAGGGCGCGACGCTGTTTGTCGGTCGGCTGGCGGAATACGTGTACTACAACATGGACCAGGTGATAGCCGCAACGATGCGCAAGGTAACTGACTGGCTGCGTTGAAAAAGATGGCGCATCGGTATACCATGCGCCGATGTTCAAAGAATTCAAGACGCTCTTGCCATATCTCAAGAAGCATCGCTGGCGCTACACCCTGGGCATTCTGTGCCTGGTGGTCGTCGACGCAGCCCAGTTGCTGTTGCCGCAATTCCTGCGCCGCGCGATAGATTCAATAGCTTCTGGCGGAAGCCTCCACGTGATCGTGATTATCGGCCTCTCGATGGTCGGCACGTCCGCCGCGATCGCGGCGGGTCGCTTCATGTGGCGCTACTTCATCCATGGCGCCTCGCGCCGTATCGAGACGGCGTTGCGCGATCGGCTCTTCGCGCGGCTCATGACATTGCCGACGTCATGGTTCCAGTCGACCTCGGCCGGCGATATCATGGCCCGCGCGACGAACGATATGCAGGCCATACGGATGGCTACCGGCATGGCGTTTGTCTCGTTCATCGACGGCGCCTTCATGTCGATCGCCATCCTGACCGTGATGTTTGCCCAGAATCCGGGCACGACGCTCCTGACCATAGCGCCGCTGCCGCTCATCACCGTGCTTATCATCATCTTTGGATCGATTGTCGGCAAGCGCTTCAAGCGCGTGCAGGAGCTGTACTCGGACATGAGCTCGGTAGCCCAGGAGACGCTCCAGGGCGTCAGGGTCGTGCAATCCTTTGTAAAGGAAGATGAATTCGCCAGACGATTTTCAGAGAAGAACGAGCATTATCGCAAGGCGTCCATGGTGCTGGTCAAGATCGACGGTTTCTTCTTTCCCCTGATATCATTCCTCGCCGGCCTCACAACGCTGGTGCTGATCGTGGCCGGTGGGGCCGCCGTGATTGAGAACCGCATGACCCCGGGATCGCTGGCCGCGATGCTCGCCTACCTGGAGATGCTGATATGGCCCATGCTGGGGGCCGGCTTTACCGTCAACATGATCCAGCGCGGGGCGGCCAGCCTGAAGCGCGTCAACGAGGTGCTGCAGACCGAGCCGGAACCCAGCCGAGCCCCCGGCACCGTGCCGACCGAGGCACGACCCGCCGGCGACGTGCAATTCTCCGATCTATCCGTTTCGTACCCGGGCGCTGGCGCTCCTGCGCTGGACGGCATTACGATAACCCTCCCGGCCGGCAGGACCCTGGGCATACTGGGCAAGGTCGGCAGCGGCAAGAGTACGCTGGTCAAGACGCTCGCCCGCATCGTGGAGCCACCGCGCGGCAGCGTCACCATAGGCGGTATCGATGTGGGCAGCTACGTTATAGAGTCGTTGCGCGCCAGCATAGGCTTCGTGCCGCAGGACAGCTTCCTCTTCTCCGACTCCATCCGCGCCAATGTGGTGTTCTCCGACCCTGACATGTCGGCCGCGCGTTTCGAACGGGCCGTATCGATAAGCTCGCTTGGCAAGGACATGACATCGTTCTCGCAAGGCTGGGATACCGTCGTTGGCGAACGGGGCCTGACCCTGTCGGGCGGGCAGAAGCAGCGTGTCGCCATCGCGAGGGCCGTTGCGCGCGACCCGGAACTACTGGTGCTCGATGACGCGCTGTCCGCCGTCGATACGGAGACCGAAGAGGCCATCATATCGGCGCTGATGCAGGAGCGAGCCGGCAAGACGACGATTCTGGTGTCCAATCGGGTATCCACCCTGCGGCGTGCCGACATCGTGGCGGTGCTGGATGCCGGCCGGCTCGTGCAGCTGGGCACGCCGGAAGTCCTGGCGAACGAGGAAGGTTTCTATGCCGAGATAGCGGCATTGCAGGCACTGAGTGGCGCCCGCCAGGGTGAGCGCTCTTTCGGGCAGGAGCGCTAGATGGCCGACTTCTTTGAGGCCGATGAGGTCGTCAAGAGCTACGACAGCACCATCATGGGCAGGATATTCTCGTACGTGCGGCCATATCGGGTGTTGCTTGCGATGGCGACGCTGACGCTGGGACTCTCGACCATCGGTGAGCTCGTGCTGCCGGTAATCATCCAGAAGACGGTCGATGAGGCGCTCGTCGTCACATGGGTTGCCGTAGACAAGACCGTGCTCGGCGATCCGCGCCTTGCCGGCATCCGGGTGCCCGGCAATGCTCCGCACAGCGGCGACAGGCTCTTTCTGCGCGAGGGCCTGTTGTCGGGTCTATCGATGAGCCAGCGACAATCACTGAAAGCGGACGGGCTCCTTGACGAAGGGCCATACTACGTGACGCCTGTCGGTAACGCATCCGCGTTTCCTGTAGCCATTCTGAATGCCGCGCATTCGCTGACCGACGCCGAACGATCGGTGTCGGTGCCGATTGTCGCACCCCTGATCGATGATGGCTGGTTCATCGCGCCTTCGTCGTACGTCAGGTCACTCGCACCGGCGGACGTCCGCGCGTTGCGGGTTGCTGATAGCCGCGTTGTTGCCCGCAACGGGTGGTTGTTGCTCGTCGTGCTGGTCGCCATTCTCTTTGCGACCTTTGTGCAGACATGGACTACGAGCCTGATAGGCCAGAATGTGATGGTAGACCTGCGGATGGACCTGTTCAGGAAGACCAGCCGCCAATCGCTCGCCTTCCTGTCACGCCAGCCTGTCGGACGGATGGTGACCAGGCTGACCGGCGATGTGGAGACGATCAACGAGTTCTTTACGAGCGTCGTCGTGTCCTTCATCAAGGACGCGAGCGTGATGACCGGCGCGATTGTCGTGCTCTTCGTCATGAGCCCGCGGCTCGGTCTCGTGGCGATTGCCACGCTGCCACCCGTGCTCGTCGCGACGGGCATATCCAGGCGCAAGGCCAGGGATGCGTTCAGGCGCCAGCGCACCTGGTTGTCCAGGGTCAACGCGTTCATCGCCGAGCACATCGCAGGAGTGGCCGTCGTCAAGTTGTTTGGGCGGGAGCGTGCTTCGGCCCGAACCTTCGAAGGTCACGACCGGGAATTGATGAAGGCCAACCTCGGTGAAATGTATGTGTTCGCCACCTTCAGGCCGCTGATCGAATTTCTTTCGTCGATCTCGACGGCGATTGTGCTCTGGTTCGGAGCCGGGCTGCATCAACGCGGCTTCATAACGCTGGGAGCACTGATCGCCTTCGTCAACCTGATCAGGATGTTCTATTCGCCGTTGCAGGACATTTCCGAGAAGTATACGATTTTGCAGAGCGCCATGGCCGGCGGCGAGCGTGTCTTTGCGTTGCTCGATGCGGACGAGCGCATTCCCGACCACGGTCAGGCATCGCTACCCGGAGCGGTGCGGGGACGGATCGAATTCGACCATGTATGGTTCGCCTACAAGGGAGACCAATGGGTTATACGCGATCTGTCGTTTGTGGTGGAACCGGGGCAAACCATCGCTATCGTCGGCTATACCGGCGCCGGCAAGAGCACCGTCGCGGCGTTGCTTGCAAGGCTGTGGGATCCGCAGCGCGGCGAGATTCGTCTGGATGGCGTGCCCATCCGTGATCTGCCGCTCGCGTTGCTTCGGTCATCGATACGCCCCGTGATGCAGGACGTGTTTCTGTTTTCGGGGACCATCGCATCGAACATCGACCTTGGGCTGGGCCTCGAGCGGGCCGCGATAGTGGCGGCCGCAAAGGCGGTTCAGGCCCACCTGTTCATCGAGAAGATGCCGGGCGCCTATGATGCGCTCCTGGGCGAGGGAGCGGCGACTCTGTCATCAGGGCAGAGGCAGTTGCTGTCATTCGCACGGGTGGTGGCCCATGATCCGTCCATCGTCGTGCTTGACGAAGCGACCAGTTCCGTCGATACCGAGACCGAGGGTTTGCTTCAGAGGGGGCTCGCGGCGCTGATGCAGGGACGAACCACAGTCGCCATAGCGCACCGGCTTTCGACCATACGCCACGCCGACCGAATTCTGGTGCTTGCCGATGGCCGCCTGGTCGAAAGTGGCAATCATGATAGCCTGATCGACCAGCATGGCATATACTATACGCTGTACAGACTGCAATATGAACAGGAGGCCGTGGAAGAGTGATGGCCAACGAACACGGTTTCAATATTCTTGCGCTCGTAGACGAGCAGGTTGCGGACGTGGTGCGGATCGCTGTGGCCGAAGTCGGCGGCTGCCTGCTTGCCGTCGAAGGCGGCCAGTCGCCGTTTGAACTCGTCGAGCATGGCGCCGCGGTTGATCTGGTGCTATTCGATCCTGATGCCGTCCTGATGGCGGCGGCGGACGGCATGGCCTTGCTCAAGGCCTCGTGCCCGACATGCGAGATTGCGCTCATCCTTGGTGACCACGACATAACGATGGATGTGGAGCTGATGAAGATTGGGGCCTACGATTCGCTGCCCAAGCCTCCCGCCAAGGATGACCTGGTCAGGATGTTCCGCGGTCTTCTGGAGAAGAACGAGACCGAGCGCGAGAACCGTGCCCTCGTCGAGGCACTCGGGCAGGGCAGGGCGCAGACTATCATTTCACATAGCCCCGAGATGGAGAAGGTCCTGTCGATGGCGGCGCGGGCGGCGCAGAGCGACTCGACGGTCCTGATCACCGGCGAGAGCGGCACGGGCAAGGAACTCGTCGCCAGGGCGATTCATCTGTCCGGCCCGCGCAAGCACAAGCTCTTCGTGCCGGTCAATATCGCCGCCCTGCCGGAGAACCTGATAGAGAGCGAGCTGTTCGGCCACGTGAAAGGCGCATTCACCGGCGCCATGACCGACCGGACCGGGCGCTTTGCGCTGGCCGATGGCGGTACGCTGTTCATAGACGAGATAGGCGAGGTTCCTCCGGGCATACAGGTCAAGCTGCTTCGCGTGCTGCAGTTCGGCAGCTATGAGCGCGTGGGCGAGAATACGCCGCGCGATTCCGATGTCAGGATCATTGCCGCGACCAACAGGGACCTCGAGGCTGAGGTGCGGCTGGGTCGATTCCGCGCGGACCTCTACTACCGGGTCAATGTGGTGCCGGTGGCGTTGCCGGCCTTGCGTGACCATCGCAGCGACATTCCATATCTGGTCGAATACTTCATAAAGAAATATGCGGCGCGGAACAAGAAAGCGGTCAAGGGCATTACCGGTGAGGCGATGTCCCGGATCATGCGCTATCCATTTCCTGGAAATGTCCGAGAGCTGGAGAATGTCCTGGAGCGCGGAGCCGTGCTCAGCCGTGGTGAGTATCTGACGGAGACCGACATATTCCTTCCCACGGAAGCCGACGGTGACGCGGCGGACCTGTCGTTGCCGGCCGGCGGCTATGACGAGGCCATGAGCACGTTCGAGCGCGCGATGCTCGCGCGGGTGCTGGAGCGCAACGCCCACAACAAGAGCGCTGCCGCGCGGGAGCTTGGCATCAACGAGCGAAGGCTTCGTTACAGGCTCAAGGTGCTCGGTCTGGAATGACCGTCACCGGCCGCGGTCCTAGAAGCTGTTGAGGAATTCGCTTCGCAATATTTCTTCATATGAGCTTTGGGCGGCGCCTGCCGCCTTGAGCGCATTGAATATTGCAAGGTCTATGTACTTGACTGCGAGCGGCCGCTCCACAGAGAGCCTCGTAGCGGCGTCCTCCCAGACGCTTTCGCTTGGCGACAGCGTGTTGGGCTTGCCATACTTCGACGACAGGCTCGTGAATACGGAATAGTGGTCGAGTTCCTTCTCGTTCATCGCGAATATCATCACGAAGAGCTTGTCTTCATAGAACTGGAAGAAGGCGCGCTTCACATATGACAATCCGGCAACCTCGATCAGGCTCTCGTTGGGCCTGGGCAGAAGGCTGACATCGACATCGCCACGATAGTGGAAGAGCCCATCGGATGCAAGAATCTTCTTGGCCTCGTCCATGCTCATGCCGAGTTCCAGGCCATGGAATGACCGTGGCACGGCCGGGGCGGCCAGGGCCGCAGTCGCAGGCGCAACTGCGGGCGCAACTGCGGGCGCAGGCGCGGGCACCGTGCTGGCCTGGGCCATGACGGCACACGGTGCCATGACGAGTGCCAGAACGAATGTGGTCAATATGCTCATGCTTCGCATTGCGTGTTCCTTGTTCATCGTGATAGTGCTATGGACAGCGCGGTCGAGAGTTTGAGCACATCATCGTTGCCTTTGCGCACGCGCGAACCGAGCATCGACGCAATGCGCCGCACGAGTACGAGCCCAAGTGCAGGATTGGCCGCGCAGAGCTGGTCGAATGAAGCGCGCCGAATCTCGAACAGGACGCAATCGCTCGCGGCCGTGATTGTCGCGCTCCTCGGTTCGTCTTCGAGCATGCACATCTCGCCGAATACCGGAGCCGTGCCGGCCTTGAGCCTGGTCATGGACTTCTCGGCATGGCCAAAACCCCTGCCTGCAATCTTCAGCGTCAGGTTCTTCGTGACATCGACATCGCCTGACAGGAAGAGATACATCGTGTCGGATTGTTCGCCTTCGCGCATGATGGTCTCGCCTGTCTTGAAGGTGATGAACCTGCCTAGATGCAGCACCTGCTCAATTTCATCATCAGCGAGACCTGACAATATCGATGCCTTGCGCAATCCTCGCGTCGAATCAGTCATCGCCATCATCTCCGCCAATGACAAAGGCGCTATCGGTGTCCGCTATCACATACTCCGGCGACGGAGCGAGCCTGGTCTTGCCGCGCAGCTGCTGGTCAGCCCCCAGGTCTATCTGCGCTTCGGCGAATTTGCGTTTGATGAAGTCATCAATAGCGCCGGAATTCGATGACAGTATGTCATCGAGGGTAACCGGCTTTTCGGCGGCAAGTACGCCTACCAGGACGCCTTTGCCGTGCCTGATGAACCAGTCTGATGCCTGTGCGAAAGGCAGGCCTACCAGCGACGATGGCATGGGCCGCTGCCGCAACCGAGCCGGGGATGAATAGGAAAGCAGCTCGCGGGCAGCTCCGGGAAGACCGCCGCCGTCGCCCGATGCGGACAGCAGAAAGCCGGTGAACTCACCGTGCAGCACGATATCTTCTACCTCGGCGCGCCGCAGGTGCTGCTCGCTCTCGGGTTTCAGTATTGCGGCCCTGATCGACACTTCGCGTGACAGCGACTTGATGGCCAGCGCAGCGAGGATCGTCCGTTCGTCGGCGTTGGACGCACCCGATTCGCCGGTCTCGTCCGGCAGCAGTATGCATGTCCGTGCCTGCTGTGCCGATGCCTTGCGGAGGACGGCCTCCTGCGTATGGTCGCCGCGGACGAAGCGCAGGTCGAGCGCGGGGTGGCCGGCCTTGATGGCGTCGAAGCGCTCGGCGTCCATGCCGTTGATCAGTATCACCGGCGTCGATGGCGACTCGGCTTCAAGTCCCGCCAGGACTGATCCTGCATGCGAGTTCCATCCACAGACAATGGTATGACCCTTCAGGCGTACATCCTGCAAACCTTTACCCTCCCTGATCCGCCGTTCCACGAATATCGAAGCTATGGTGCCGGAAACCATGGCGCTGAGGGCCACGCCGCCCACCATGAACGCCATGGCGGCAACCTTGCCGACGCCGCTCAGTGGAATCTTGTCTCCATATCCCACCGTTGCAATGGTGACCACGGCCCACCAGATGCCGTCGAACACGCTGCCGAACATGGTACCCGGTCGGCCTCGTTCGAGCATCCATACCGATATGCCAAAAAGCGCAATGGCGCCAAAAAAGACTGCAAACAGCCAGACGAGTCCCGAACGCGACGCATCGACCGCTATCCTGTGCAGAAACGTGGTCGAGGCACGCCGCCTGCGGATGCGGCGTACTGGTCCTTGTTCATGTTGCATTGCCTGTCGCACTCCTCTGTTATAAGCTATCGGCATGCGGACACCGCGCGATGAGACCGTGCCATGGCAGCACCCCGTTGCGATTCCCGGCCCGTCCGTGTAGCCTTCTGCCATGATGAAGAACGCAGCCGATACGGTCCGTGATCCATTCGAGCCGATATTCGAGCCCCGCATCGTCCACGAGGGGGACGGAGTAGTCGTGGTTGCCAAGCCATCGGGCATGCATTGTGCCCCGGCTTCGGAACCGGGGACGCTCTGTTCCTGGCTGTTCGCACGGATGCCTGAGGCCGCCGCTGTCCATGGCTGGCGATCCGATGAGGGCGGCATGGCCCATCGGCTCGACTCCGCTACATCGGGACTCGTTGCCTTCGCCCTCGATGACATGACATTTGCCGCGATTGCTGCGGCGGCCGACTCGGGCGGCTTCGTCAAGTCATACCGCGCACTCGGCACCTCCTCTATTGCCGGCCTGCCCGGTTCGCGCCCCGTGTTGACCGCGCCCGATCATATCGACGAGCCATCGTGGCTGATGGCTGTCAGGCATGGCGATATCGGACGGCTGGCGTCGATGGCTGTCGGAGCCTCCATAACCAGCGTCTTCAGGCCGTATGGTCCTGGCGCGACCAGGGTGGCCTGTTCGCGTGATACGCGCTCGCGTGATACGCGCTCGCGTGATACGCGTTCGCGCGAAACACAAGCGCCTGAGACGCGAGCCCCTGGAACGCAGGCACACAAGGGCAAGTCATGGACCAGAAGCGAATATCGAACCGATCTGAAGGGCGCCATGCGGCTCGCCGATTCACTTTTGCTCGATGTCGAGCTGTCACGAGGATTCAGACACCAGATCAGGGCGCATCTGGCGTGGATAGGCCTCCCGCTCATCGGTGATTCGCTCTACGGTGACGAGGACGGAATACTGCGGCTCAGGGCATATCGAATCAGCATCGCGTACGGTGCTGGCGCGGCGCCGCTCGTCATCGATCTTGACGCTTGCTAATACTGGCCGACCCATGTAGGATTGGGTTCTATGGCAACCGTGACGACCTTTGAAACGCTGGTGCTCGAATTGAGCCCAACGGAGCGGACCGAGCTTCTCGAACGGCTGCAGCGTAGCGTCACCGTCTCTACGGAGCCGCTATACGAGCGATCGATCGCAGCTGAACAGCGCATCGACTACAGGGCGGCCTATCGCGAACTTGGCCTGGTGGCGCGGATACTCATATCGTTGCGATCGCTGTTTGGCGGCGGTACCAAGGAAGAACTGGTCAAGGAGCGTTTCCTTCACGCGGTCATGAAGCGCATCGAACAGTCGAGTCCTGGCCTCATCGATGCAAACCGACGGGTATTGCAGGAAGCATTCTACAGAGAACTGACAACACTGAGAGGCGCGGCCCGCTATTTCTATGATGTCCTGGACAGGACCCTAGAGAAGCGCCGGGCCGCCTTCTTCGCCTTCCTGGCATCACTGGAATTTGAACTGGTCCACGAGGAATTGAGTACTCAGGCCGATCCATACTACGTGCTTGACTGCAACTCGACGGCAAGCGATGCGGATGTACGTGTCGCCATAAATGGTGCCTTCGAGTCTGCCATTGCCCGTATCGATGAAGACCAGCGTCGCCTGATGTACAAGGATGTCAGGAATCTATCGGTTCTCAAGAAGCTGTCCAGTTTCCTGTTCGATCGTTTCCTTGCCGCATTTCAGACGAGTGCATCTGGCCTGAAGGAATTGTCGCTCTACGCAGCATCGGATCAACTGGCCGATCTGGCATCGATTCTGACATCGCTCGATCAGCCACCATCGCTGAAGTTGATGGAAGCCATCATCGGGTTCGCGCTCAATGACGACCTTGGTCTGGAGAGTTTCAACCTCGAGGAGGCCGTTGGCAGGGAGTTGGCCAATGCGGAGAAGGCCCTTGCCGCGATACGCAGTTTCAACGCGCGCGTGCCGATAGAGGACCTGCTGAAGGTTGCCAATGAAGACCCCAACTGGCAGAGCGCTACGACCGCAGGAGGTGAAGACTGGTTCGCCATCTTCAAGTCGTATTGGAAGGACAGAATTGACCGTCGCTTCCAGCGCTTTTCGGCGGAGCATCGGATTGCGCAGCTCGATTCGGACATTCAGGCGCTGATAGGCAAGGAATCGCAGACCTGGTTCGTGAACCTGTCCGAACAGGGGACGAATATCGTTCCACCGGTCCGCTTTTCCCGGTCGCTTCGCTTCCTGGAAGGTTTCTATCACCAGACTTTCCTCGCCGACATCAACAAGGCTCTCAAGGTGGTGTTGCTCGAAGGCGAGTTCTACAAGCGGGACAACAGGCTTGAATTTACCGACGCCTACAACGAGATACTCCAGATAGGTGACGCGCTCAAGAAGCTCGATCAGCGGCTGTCTCCCGATGGAGAACTCGGTGCTGCCTACCGCCAGGCCAAAACCGAGCTGTCATCGGTACAGATCAAGAAGCGCAAGATCGAGTCGGCCATCAAGGCTGCGGAGACAGAGGCCGAGGCCATCCTCAACAAATCGAACGATGCCATGGACAGAATGAGCGAAATCATGAAGGCCATTGTCTCCAGGGAGACGCGCGGTCGTTACGACTCGTTGTCGAATCTGGCCCAGATCGATGGCCGGGCAAACAAGGAATTCCAGAAATCGCTTGAGGCCGCCAAGGACAAGCTCGAGCGGGGGCATTTTCTGCTGACCGAACTGATGAAGGCCGCCGTAGGAGTGCTGGACTGATATGAATGCTCCATTCGTTCGTGCTGCCGACTCGTCGCTGGCGGAGGCCATTCCGCTGTCTGGCGCCGGAGCGCCAGATGCCTTTCTGAGTCTGCTCGCGGCCGGCGACATGGGCTTCGGCGATGATGGAAACGCCAGCCGCCGTGGCGCCTGGCTCGGCCGCCTTGGCTTCGACCCGGAACGTTCGATGTCGCCCGATCTGGTCCATTCCAGAACCGTCGTAGAAACCAGAAACCGCGCCGACGTACGCGGAGTCGAAGCGGATGGCATGGTCGCTCCGGCGAGTCTTGAACGCGGGGCCAGCCTGGTCATAACCGTAGCCGACTGCATGCCCATCTTCATGTACGACGCAGGCACAGGCGCGTACGGTCTTCTGCACTCGGGCTGGAAGGGCACCGGCATCCTGGCCCGCGCGCTGGACCTGATGGTCGAGCGATACGGAACAGAGGCGCGCGACGTCAGCGTATCCTTCGGGCCGCGCATTGGCGCATGCTGCTATGTTGTCGACGAGGAGCGGGCCCGCGTTTTTGCCAACGAGTTTGGAACCGCTGCGGTCATATGGAATCAGGGCCAACCGAGCCTCGATCTTGTCGCGGCGAATTTGTCACTGGCCGAGGCCAGGGGCATCGGCTCGGTCCACGTCGTCGATGGCTGCACCTTCTGTGAAGACCGCTTCGGGTCATTCAGGCGGCAGGGCGCCGGGCATTTCACCAGGATGGCCGCTGCCATCGGCCATCGCGCGCAGAAGGAGTCATGAAGTGATGCCGCGTGTCCATGCGGCCGTGCCGCTGCTGCTGGTCGCTCTGGCGCTGACCGTCGATGTTGCGGCCCAGGATGCGCTGCAACCATTTGTCCCGCCCGTCGGACGCGTCATCGTCACGGAGCGTTCGGATTTTTCCCGCTATGATGATGGCCACTATGTGGGGCATGTCTACCGCGAGGCGCGGCTGACCCTGGCCGTCGCAAGCCAGCCGGATGGCAGCACGCTCTGGCGTGGAGAGTCTCTGGTGCTCGAAGAGACCATGCATGACCAGAGGGCAGCGGCCCATCGCCTCGATACATCGCTGCCGGTCGAGTTCAGGTCTACCGGCCAGGGTACCACGCAATTCATTGTCGATGAAGGCTATCCGATTCTCAGGGGGGTGCCTTCATCACCGGCCTCGCCCGTGCCGGCAGGCGGCAGGTGGACAGGAGAAGGCGTCGTTGTGGTGCGGCCGCGTTCCGAGTCGCCGGCCACCCGTGTACCGGTGCTTGTCGAGTATGAATATGTAGGCCCCACGCGCTACGGTGATGTCGCTGCGCTCGCCATACGGGCACGATATGCGGTTCGGTACCGCGGCGGCGACCGCCGTGGCGATCCTTCACTGGCACGGGTCGAGGGGGGCAGGGTGGCCGACATCGTGCTTGACGCATCCGACGGTTCGACCCTGTTCATACGTGAAACCGTTGACGAGACATCGGCATATGCCGACGGTTCCACCGTTCGCCAGAAGGGCTTCATTCTGCATTTCCATCGTGGCAGCCTGCCATCGGATCGCGACAGGATAGCCTCGATAATGGCCGGGGCCGCTGGAGTATCCGCGCCCGCGCCCGCACCCGCGCCCGCGGTTGCATTTGATTCGGCAGCAGCAGCGCCGGCAGCCGCGCCTTTGCCTGGAGTGACATCGGCGGTAGCGCCCACCGATGGCAAGAATGGCGCCTTCGAAGTTGCCACCGGAAACCGAGGCGTCGTACTCCTGCTCTACGATCTGCGCTTCGTCGCCGATGGTGACGACCTCCTGCCATCGGAGCGCGGGCGCCTCGATGCGATTGCCGCGGCATTGAGCCGCATCACCGATCACACCTTCCTGGTGGAGGGGCACACCGCCGATCTCGGCCGCCCTGCCGGGCAATATGAGTTGTCGGAACGTCGCGCCAGACGGATAGTCGATGAGCTGGTCGCGCGCGGCATACCCGCCGGGCGATTCGTGTACCGGGGACTCGGCGCCGATCATCCGATTGCACCGAACGATACCGAGGCCAACAGGGCGCGCAACCGCCGCGTCGAGATAACGATACTCGATTGAGCGCGCCGTATTGCACTCCTTCTTGCCAGACTCGCCAGCCGGCGCTACAGTAACGACATGACACGTCGAACATACCTGATCAATCTGGCGACCTCGCCGGCGGGCATCGCTCTGGCGGTACTGGCCTTGGCGGTCGGTGCGATTCTTGGCCTGAAGGTGGGTGCGGCCGTCGGAGTCGTGGCTGGGCTCCTGACCCTGGCGGCGGATCTGGCCGTGCTGACCATGAGCGGAGCGGGCTCGAAATTGGCAACGGCCGAAGCGGACAGGCGCGAATGGTCCAAGGCGCGGCTGTATCTCGATACGGTTCGGCAGAATCGCGACCGCCTTGCGTCGTTGCGCATCACCGATACCGATGTCAAAGCCATGCTGCAACGTGCAGCCGAAGCCGCGACGAGGTATCTGGTTGCCTGCGAATCTGCCCGTTCGCGCGCACCGCAGGCCGAGGACGCCCTGGCCGACTGCCTTTCCATCGCGGATCTGTACATCAAGGAGCTCGATGGCGCGGCGACGGAGCGGCGCTATGGGCTAGCCGACGCCGATCCCTTTGTCGACGCCAGGAACAGGACTCTTGCGGCATTGCGCGACCGTGTGGCAATACTCGACAAGTCGGTCCTGGATCTGGATGGCGGACTGACTTCTGCAGACCGTATGGAAATCAAGGAGACCCTATGAAGCGGCATCCTCGCTCGCAACGACATCATCCAGCGGTCAAGGGCGGTTTTCGTTTCAAACCGAGCATGGTCGTCCTCATGCTTGCTCTGGCCGCGCTGGCGACGCAGCAAGCCTCGGCACTGACGAGCGACCTGGTCTCTGCCGAGACGACCGTCGTGCTGCGACCCGATGGCAAGGCCGAGCTGCGGTATGTCATAGAATGGAATGTCACGTCGGGTGACATGAGCGGCTTCTATTTCCAGGGCGAGGTGTTTGCACCGGTGTGGAATCTTGAGCGCTGCTTCGCCGATCTGGGCAATGGCGTCCGCAAACCCCTGGCGATCAAGGATCTCGGCTCAGGCAAATTCGATGTGATACTCGCCGGTGGTGCCCGTTTCGCTGGCAAGGCATACTACACGATCAGCTATGCCGGTGATTTTGCCGCCGCCGGGCTTATCGGGACGACGACCAGTCCGGAGCATGGCGATCTTGTCTACTTTGACTGGGCGCCGGTGCAATGGGATGAAGGACTCCAGTACCGGGCCGTCAGGCTGGTGCTGCCCCATCACGTTTCCGGCGAAAAACTCAGCCCCGAGGAACGCGCTGCCATACCGATGCTTACGGAAACCTGGGTCAATGGCGAGAACAAGATCGATTATTACGGATCCAAGGGTGACGATGGAACATATTGGCTGACCATACTCTTCTATCAGGAACAGCCTGCGGCGATGGCGACACAGAGGCTCGGCCTGTATTTCCCGGCCGGATACCTGGCCCTTACCGGCACGCTGGCCAGCAGAGCCGACGCTTTGGCTGCCGGGACGGGCGGGAATGGTGGCGAGGCTACCGTGCCCAGACCCGCCGCATCATGGCGTGATGACCTGCCGATGGCGCTGGTCGTCTTCGGCATCCTCATCGCGGTTGCGTTGTACCTGTATGTCCGGCGGGCGCGTTCGCATGCCAAGAGCGCCGAGCTTGTTTCGCGCCTGGCGTGGGCCGGTGACGCATGGACTCCCCCCAAGCTCTTTGCCGGCAGCTACCAGGTTCCAGGCAAGGTGCCCCAGGACCTGCACCCGGTTGAGGCCGCGTTGCTCCTCGAGCTGCCGCTGCCGCGCATAGCGGCGATCATGGTGGATGGCCTGGTCAGTCAGGGCGTGGTGACGGTGGAACGCGAGGATCCGCTGCGGCTCGGGTTCGTGCCAGGGCGCAAGGCAGCCGATGACATGGAAGAGCGCTTCCTGGCTTCGTTCGACGCGGCCGGCGACATCCTGCCTGGACTGCTTGCAGACTTCTTCGAGGAAGCGATAAAGAAGTTGCAAGAAAAAATATGGGATTGCGACCTTGAGGCAACCAAGGCTTTCTATCTGAAGAAGATAGCCGACGCCGGCAAGCAGGCCGAAGAGGTGGATGGCTGGACCGAGTCACGCCGGGTCGACTACTACCGGGCCAACGCTGGATGGATGTACTGGCGCAGCTGTGCCATCATCCAGATGAGGCCAACCTACATGGCCGCGTTGCGCCTGCCAGAAGGCATGTCGGCCGGATATGCCGACTTCATGCGTTCCGCCGTCTGCTACTCGGGCTGCTTTACGCCGACCAACGTGGGCACGGCAGAAGCCTGCTACTCGGCATGCCACAACGCCTGCCACGATGCCTGCCATTCGGCATGCCATTCCGCCTGTCATTCGGCATGCCACAGTGCATGCCACTCGGCCTGCGTCTCGGGGAGTTCGCATTGAGCCAGGCTGTCGACCATCTGGAGTGGGTCTACGGCTTCTGGAAGAGCCTGTCTCCGTATGCCTACGCCAGAGTTGAGGATGAAGTCGTCATCCTGCCGCCGAACCTCGTCTACAAGACGAACCGTACCGGCGCGGCATTGCTCGATCACATAGGCGCCGGCGGCCGGCTGGAAGATATCCCAGGCTTCTCCGATCAGCGGGCCGCTGAAATCGAGTCATTCTTCCTGTCGCTGAAGGCGGCGTACGAGGGCCGGCCGGTCGCTCTCGACCGTGTCGCCTATGGCTTCGATTTTACGCGGCTGCCGGTGCTCGGCGAGATAGCGATAACGTACCGGTGCAACAACCGCTGCCGTTTCTGCTATGCGGGGTGCGGCGATGCGTCGGGGCTGGCTCTGGCTCAGTCCGGTTCGGAGGAGCTCGATACTGACGCCTGGAAGCGCATCATCGATATCTTCAAGGACGAGGCGAAAATTCCGTTCTTCTCGTTTACCGGAGGAGAACCGTTGGTCCGTCCCGATGTCGAGGAACTTGCCTCTTATGCGGTCGGCCGCGGGCTCAGGGTCAATCTGGTGACAAATGGACGCCTGGCCACGCCGGAGCGCGCCGCGTCGCTGTATGCCTCCGGCCTGCATACCGCCCAGGTCAGCCTGGAAGCGCCGGAGGCGGCTCTGCATGACTCGCTGTGCGGCGCTCCCGGCGCTTTCGATCAGACTGTCTCCGGTATCAGGGCCATGCTTGCGGCCGGCATATCGGTGCAGACAAACTCGACGCTGACGCGGGCCAACCGCGATGAGCTGCTCGCGCTGCCGGCATTTGTAGCGGAGCTTGGCGTTCGGCGCATGTCGATGAACCTGTTCATACCGACAGGCAGTGGCGCATCTGCCGATGACCTGTTCTTTCCATATTCAGCGACCGGCGCCTTTGTCGACCAGGTCCGCAGGCGGGCACATGCTGTCGGGGTTGACTTCTTCTGGTATTCGCCGATTCCGCTCTGCCTGTACAATCCGATAGCGCGCGGGCTCGGCAACAAGAGCTGTGCAGCCTGCGATGGCCTCATATCGGTCTCGCCATCGGGAGGCG
>Ga0209467_1001714_pt1 | contig 17894 bp, 15 predicted proteins | sample Higcelwee11metaG_FD_187175 | JGI IMG/M metagenome (GOLD analysis project Ga0209467, IMG submission 187175) | Freshwater pond sediment microbial communities from the University of Edinburgh, under environmental carbon perturbations - High... | ecosystem: Environmental > Aquatic > Freshwater >...
AGACAGCTGGTTAAGATGAAGAATCCGGAAGAAGTTATCGTAGGCGATGACAGCGTATGCTGTGTCTCCGAAAGGAAGAAAATCGGGAAATTTACGTTTTAGGCTTGACAAAGGAACTCATAGAAGGAGCTATGGAGCTGCTACGTTCCTTTCTCGCCGACATCCCCTACGACATCCATATCAAGGCCGAACGCTACTACCAGACCATCTTCTACACCTTCTTCCGGTTGGTGGGGATTTTCGTCGAGGCCGAGGCCCGCACCAGCAGCGGAAGGATCGACGCCGTGGTCAAGGCCGGGACGCACATCTACATCTTCGAGTTCAAGCTCGACGGCTCCGCCGACGCAGCGCTGGATCAGATACGGGACAAGGAGTACTGGCTCAAGCACCGGGTCGAAGGCAAGGACATCACGTTGGTGGGCGCCAGCTTCGGCGCAACAGAACGCAACCTCGTCGAATGGAAGTCCACCAGCCCGCCAGATGCGGGCTGAGCCGTTCCGCCGCAATTGGCATGTCGGTTGGGAGCAGGCAAAATCCTCCCGGCAAACCCGCCACATTCCACGTCCAGAACAGGCAAAAAGCAAAGCATCGAGCCACTGCCCGATGGGCTTCAAAAGTTGACTATTTCCATCGAATTAATATATTTTAACGCCCGCCATCGCGACCAACATGGTAGTGATTGGGGTTGGCGGCGCAGCAACTTTCCGAGGACTTCTTGACGAGGTCAAAAAACGGGCGGCAAGGAGGCTTGAACCCGCAGCTTGCGTCAGGCACGTACGCTAGGGGGATGCGTCATCCATGCGTTTGCCGCAAAAAGGGCATGGACGCTCCTTGTGTGAATGCTGGGAGGCGTGTGTTTCTTGCCTGTCACACGGATCAAACGACATTTGGGTCGCCAAGGGGCTCAGGACGGGGGATTTCGCCGCGACGCATGTCTGGGAGGCTTTATTTTGAGCTCAAATTTGCCGGTGCCACCCGTGCCGTTTCGGTACCGATTCCCGACTCCGAAAGACCAAAAAGTACCGTTTTGGGCACTTTGTTTTTTTAGGCTGGGATTGGCCAAACTGGGGATTTTTTAGCGTAAAAAAGCCCGGTCGGAGGGGCTCCGACCGGGCTTTCCATTTGAAAATGGTAGCGGGGGCAGGAATCGAACCTGCGACCTTCAGGTTATGAGCCTGACAAGCTACCTCTGCTCCACCCCGCAACGAACACAAAAATCAATATAGCCATCTTCCTGGTAAAAACAAGCGATCAGCGGGGAAAATCCTCGCATCCTGTCCCCATGGTCAGCAATGAAGGGTTTGCCGCCCCGCTTCGATGTCGAAACGGACGCCGTTCACGAAGAGCGCATAGGGATGGTTGGCGCTGACTTCGACCTTGTCGCCATCGGCGACGATGTCCGTGAGCGTGTCGCCAAAATGGAGGCGCTTGATGCCATGGCGCCCGGCGAGATGCTTGTGCCAATGGATCTCGCCTTTCGCCGCGTCGACACGGTGGAAGCCGAGGACATCCTCGATGAGCATGGAGATCGGGCCGATGGCGGACCAGCCGCAGAAGTCCTTGCGGCAAATCTCCTTGTCGTCTTTCGTAGTGGAGGGCCGGGGCTGGGTGGGGCTGTAGCACTCCCAAATGGTGTGGGGCTCGTAGGCGTCGAAAGTGGAGCGCATGTGCGTCAACAGATTGAGGGCGAGTGTCGCCGCCGTCTCATGGAGTCCGTAGCGGGCGAGGGCTTTTGTCGCCATGTAGGCGGTGGGCAGCCAGATGCCGCCACGCCAGTATTTGCCCCCGGGCGTGAAATCCTGGTCGTCGCGCGAGACGGAAGGCCAAGGCATCTCGCCTCCGAAGACTTTGGGGTTCGTCGCGAGGGACTCCAGCCGCTTGGCTTGGGCGGGGCTGGCGGCGCCGGCGAGCATCGGCCAGAAGGAGGCGGGGGTCTTGACCTTGACCTTGGCGTGGGGCGCCTTGGCCTCGATGTCGTAGTAACAGCCGTCGGTCTCGTCCCAGTAGAGTTGGTTGAGGAGCGCCCGGCGTTCGTCCGCTTTCGCGGCGAAGTCTTTTTGGATGGCGGTCTCGCCGATGATCCCGGCGATGGCGGCGACGCGGTCGGCGGCGAGGGCCTGCTGGGCCAGGAGGTCGACCCAAAGGATCGACTCGTAGTCGTCGCGGCCTCGCGGGGTGTTGTCCATGCCGTTGGGGCAGCCGGTCCAGCGATAACCGGCGGGCTCGCGTTGGGCGGTCATCTCGCAGACGGCGTAGGGGGGCTTCATGCCGCGTTTGGAGCTCTCGATGAACTCGAAGTGGCGCTGGAGGTAGCGTTGGTCGCGGACGACGCGGGCCAGGCGGCTGGCGTCGCCGGTGAGTTGGTAGTACTCATACTCGATCCAGGCGAAGAGGGGCGGGTTGTCGGGGTGTTGGATCTTGAGGGACATGGGGCGTCCGTCGTGCATGGTCTGGTAGAAATTCTCGAAACTCTGGATGCCGGGGAAACGCTGGGGGGCGTATTTGCAGAAGTGGACCATGAAACAGGTGTCCCAGATCCAGATGGTGGTGTTGGAGAAGGCCTCGTCCATGAAGGGCGACTGCGGGGCGTCGTCGCAGCCTTTTACGTGGAGCCAAGCCAGTTCCCAGGCTTTCCAGTAAAGGCCGGCGAGTTCGGGGTGGGAGTCGATGACCGGCTCGGGGCACCAGGAGCGGTCGAAGCTTTCGAGCGGGAGCGCTTTTTTCATGGAGACCTTTCCGCGTTGAATTCAATTCCCTCAAACACCGGGGAAAGGAATTATACCCTTCCCCGCGGGGGAATTCAAATGGACGTCGCCGCAATGCCGAAATGCTCGCGATAGCGCTCGTTGAGCTTGCCGGCCTGGGGATAGCAGGAGTTCGGGCTCATGAAATGCGAGAACTCGAAGGTTATGGCCTTGTCGAGCCCGGCTTGTTTCGCGGCCTCCAATTTCAGGAGCATCTTCTCCCATTTGATGGGCAGGAACTTGATGGGCATGTCGCGGTCGAAGGTCTCGCAGTTGGTCCAGGACCGCATGCCATGTTTCGTGGCGAGCTCTTTGTTGGCGGCGAGGAACTCGGCGAGCTCATGGTAGTCGCAATGCCCGTCCTGGAAGGCGATCATGTCCACGACGCCCCTGAGTGCGGCGAGGATCTGGTTCCACTCCCGAATGTGCGTCTCGACGTCTATGGCGTCCTGGCCCCTGGTCGCGGACGCGAAGGCGTCCACGCATTTCGTCCCCTGGATGTAGGGGCTGATCAGCACCGGCAGCCCATTGGAGATCTCTTTGCAGTGGCGCCCGATCTCGGCGTAGGTCTCCACGATGCCGGCGCGGTTCCGGCTGATCTCCTGGGTGAGATACCAGCCCTTGAACGCCTTGCGCTGCCCGTACATCCCCCAAATCTCATCCACGACGACTTTGGAGATGTCGACCTCCTCGCGGTGCTTCCCCTGGCACCACCGGCCGGCGTCATAGGTGCCGAAGAAGAAGTCCATGCCATATTTCTCCGAGAGGTCAAGGAAGAGGTCGACCAGATCGAGGGGGGGCATGTAGCAATGGTCGAGCCGCGCCAGAGCCTTCGACGGGTAGGTCATGAACTGCTTGTGGCCGCAGCGGATTTGGATGACGGTGTCGATGCCGATGGCCTTCATGGCCTGGAAGTCCTTCTCCCAATCCTCGCGTCCCCAGTTTTGATGGGGGATGTCGTGGGAGATCTCGTCGATGAATGTTCCGGTTACGCGCATGGGAAGACCTTTCCTTTGGCTTGTTCGATTTCATTGAGGAGTTCTGAACATGTCAGCAACATGCGGGGCAGATGGAAGAAGCACTTCCACTTTCCGCCTTTCAACGTGGAGGTCGGCTCTCCGGCCCGGTTGAGGTAGGCGAACCACTCGCCGTGGCCGGGGTCGGGGAAATGCCCCCAAGTCCAGGAGTGGACTTGCTTGAACCAGTCGAGGAAATCGCTGTCGTCCGTCAGCTTGTAGGCCATGAGGAGGGCCACCAGCGCCTCGCAATGGACCCACCAGAGCTTCATGTCCCATTGCAGCTCCGGGTTAGGGCGGCCGGTGGCGTCCATGAAGTAGAAGATCCCGCCGCGCTCCTTGTCCCAGGCGAACTCGATGGTACTTTTGACGATGGCGGCGGCCCGCTTGGCGAGGTCCGGGCGTCCGGCGCGCCGGGCGTAGTCCATGATGAACCAGAGGGCTTCGAGGCCATGGCCGGGGTTGAGGTGGCGGCCTGCGCAGGAGTCGAGGTCGAAGGAGCCGTCCGCGCCGACGTTCTCGAAGAGGACCCCGAACTTCGGGTTGTGGAATTTGTCGAGCGCCGTCTCGACGGCGCGCGCGGTGTCGGCCTCGTAGCGATCGGAGTCGAGATGTCGCTTCATCACGGTCCCGAGGTTCGCCAGTATCATGAAATGCCCGAGCGACAGTCGCCTTTCCTGCCCTGGCATGGCCTTGCACCAGCGGCCTTTCGGGTTGTCCATGCGTTTGATGTAGGAGTCCATGGCCGAGAGCGCCTCGTCTCGGCACTCCTCCCGGCCGGAGGCGTGGAAGAGCGCCGCGGAGCCCATCGCCGCGAAACAGTCGGAATAGAGGTTGTAGGGGGCGACGGTCGGGACGCCCGCCCGGTTCAAGGCGAAGTAATAGCCGCCGTCCGGCGACTTCCCGTGCTGGGTGAGGAAATCGTAGCCGAGCCAGGCGTGCTCGGCCCAGCGGGGCTGTCCGAACTCCGCCAGCGCGAGCTCGGAGAACATGTACACGATCCGCCACTGCATCCACATGTGCTTCTCGTGGTCGTAGGGCAGCCCGTCGCGGTCAAGACAGTTGATGTAACCGCCGAACTCCTTGTCCAGGCAATGCGCCTCCCAGAACGGGACCACGTCATCGAGCAAAGCCGAGCGATACGCTTCCGCCGAGGTTTCCATCATTTGCGCCATGTTCTCCAATCCTTCTTTTAAAACGTTTTAAAAGGTTCACAAAAAAAGGCCTAGCGCGCCGAGCTCTCGCGCTCGACCAGCAGTGGCGCCAGGCGGACGTTTTCGACCGTCTTCCCCTCTATCCTTTCGAAGAGGAGCTCGACCGCGCGCCTGCCGATGTCCCGCTTCCGGGGGGCGAGGCTGCTCAAGCGATAGCCGGGGAGCGAGGCGATCGCCGAGTCGTCGAAACCGACGATCATGAGGTCGCCAGGCATGTCCAGCCCCCGCGCCAAGGCGATGTCGCGCGCGGCGGCGGCGGCCTCGTCGGAATAACAGAACAACGCGTCGGGGCGTTCCCCGCCGGACGCCAAGGCCAGCCGCAACTCCTCCTCGCCATTGATCTGGACGACCTGGGACAGCCCCAGCCGCGCGGCCTCGGCCACGCAGCCGTCGAAACGCCGGTTCTCCATCCTCCGGGGATTGAAATACGCCAGGCGCCGCGCGCCATGCCCCGCGAGGTGCCGCGCGGCGAGCTGGCCTCCCAGGAAATCGTCCGTCACCGCGGCGGGAACGCCGGGCAGCGGGGACTCCACGGAACAGAAAACCACGGGGCAACCCGCTTGCTCGAAATCCAGCAGCGTGGCGAGCCCTACGAGGCAACCGTCCGACACCAGCAGGCCATCGATCCGTTTCTCCTTGAAGATCTTGAGCTGCCCCGTGACCTCGCGCTCCGAGTTGTCCACCAGCGCGGTGAGCAGCCCGTATCCGCGTCTCGCGGCCTCGCCCCCCACGCCTTGCATGACTTCGTTGAAATAGGAGTGAGCCACCGAGCCCAACAGGTAACCGATCAAGCCGCTGCGGCCCGACTGCAACGCCCTGCCAAGACCGCTGGGCGTGTAGCCAAGCCGCGTGGCCAACTCGCGGACGCGGGCGCCGGTCGCCTTGGCCACGCAGCCCTTCCCCTGAAGGGAAAGGCTGACCGTGGCGGTGGAGACCCCCGCGTAAGCGGCGATTTCTTTCATCGTGACGGGCATTCCGGCCAAACTCCTGGTTTACTTTTTTAAAACGTTTTAAATATACTGCGAACCATGCGAAAAGTCAAGGGCGTCCTGGTGGTGTCCGCTCCGGCGCTCAGGGCGTTTTTTGCGGCTTGAGGCGCAGCTCCACCGCCGTGCCTTTGCCGGGGGTCGACTTGATGTCGATTTGTCCATGGTGCTTCTGGATGATGTCGTAGGAGATCGACAACCCCAGGCCGGTGCCGCCGCTGTCGCCCTTGGTGGTGAAGAAGGCGTCGAAGACCCGCGGCAGGATGTCCTCGGGGATGCCCACTCCCTCGTCCCGCACCGTGGCCAGCACCTCGCAAGCGGCCTCGTCCCACTCGGTGAGCAACGTCAGGCCGCGTTCCCGGCTGGGCAGGGCTTGGCAGGCGTTCAGCAGCAAATTGACCAAGACCTGCTCAAGTTGCTGGGCGTTGGCGCGCAGCAAGGGCAGGTTGCGCCGCAGCTCCAGGCGGAAGTTGTCGGTGGACTTGTTGATGGTGTTGATGGCCAGGGACAACGCGCTCTGGGCGACGTCGTTGAGGTTGACGACGTCGTTGAGCTCGTCGGAGCCGTTGCGGGAGAAGGCTTTCAAGGTGCCGACGATCCGCTTGATTTTCAGGGCGCCGTCGCGCATGTCGTCGCAGATCTTGGGGATGTCGTCCTTGATCTCGCTGTAGGCGATGCCGCCGAGGGAGAAATCGCCGTTGTCGCGGAAGTAGGCCTCGAGGACTGGCATGACATGCCGCCAGCAGTCGCGGAGCATCGGGGCGTTCATGGTGACCAGCCCGGCGGCGTTGTTGATCTCGTGGGCGACCTCGGCGACCATCCGCCCCAGGGAGGCGAGCTTGTCGGCTTGCAGCAGCTTGCGCTGGTTGACCCGCGCCTCCAGCTCGGCGTGCTTCTGCTCGGTGACCTCCAGCGCCACCTCGATGCCGCCGTTGAGCGCCCCGGTCTTGTCGTTGATCGCGGCGCAGTAGAAGTTGAAAAGCCGATCCCCGGCGACCGAGGGGGCGAAGGAGAGGACCCGCGAGCCGCCTTTCCGGGCGCTGACGAAAGGGCAGTCGTCGCAGGGGCTGTCGCGGTCGAACCACAGCTTATGGCAATGCTTGCCCAGCAGTTGGAGCCGCTTTTTCCCGAAGAAGTCGCAGACCGCCTTGTTCACCCACAAGATCCGCATCTGGTTGTCGTGGTAGACCACCAGCTCGTTCAGGGAGTTCAAGATGGTGTTGAGCTTGTGCTCCACTTCGACCAGCGCGGCCTCGGTCCGCTTGACGTCGGTGAGGTCGACCACCGCCCCGACGAAGCCGTCGTGGCCGCCGCCGCCGAGCAGCAGGTTCTTGTAGAGCAGCACCGTGCTCTCCTCCCCGGAGGGCTCCAGCAGTTTGAGCTCGCGGACCACCGAGCCGGAGCGCCGCGAGGCCAGCAGGCACTCCTCGTCGTGGATGACGTCGCGCAGCGTCTTACGGGGGAAGCGGCTCCCGAAAACCGCTCCGGCGTCCTGGCCGGAGAGCGTAGTCTCGGTCGAGCGGGCGAAAGAGCGGAACGCCGTGTTGCCGATCAAATAGTTGCCGGCCAAGTCCTTGAAGAATACTGGCACCGGGATGGCGTCGAGCATCGCCTGGGAGAAGTTGCGTCCGTCCTCCCGCCCCTTGCGGAAGCGGGACAGGGCGTTCCTGACCGCCCGCCACAACCGCCCGGGAATCTCTAGCTCGGCGAGAGCCACGCATTCGTCGGCGCCGCGCCCGAGCAGGTCGGACTCGAAATCGTCCTCTTCCCCGTCTAGTAGCGCCACGCACGGGCAAAAACCGGCGCAAGCCCGCAACGCGGCGGTGACGTCCATGTCCGGACGGCAATGGACGAGCAGCAGGTCCGGCGCCCCCTGTCCGTGGAAATCCAAATCGTGGCCGGGCGCGGCCAGCTCCAACCCTGGCGTCGGCCAGGCGAGGCCCGCGGCCACCCGCGGGTCGGGGCCGACGAACAAGGCCCGGCGGCCACGCAGCTCGTCGGGGAATCGGCTCATTGGCTGGCGAACGCCTTTTGGATGCCGTCCAGGACATTGGTCTCCACCAACGGCTTGCGCAACACCTCCAGGTTGAAGCCCAGCCAAGGCTTGTCGTCCGCTCCGCTCATGACGAGGAACGGCAGCCGGATCGCCTTGCGGTCGAGCTCCCGGAGCAGATCGAGGCCGCTGAGTTTGGGCATGTTGATGTCAGTGATCAGCAGGTCCACCGCCCCGCCGGCGATGAACTCCAAGGCCTCCTTGCCGTCGTTGGAGACGCTCACCTGGTAGCCGTGGCGCTTGAGCATCAGGCGCAGACTACGACGCGTGGCCTCCTCATCATCCACAACATGGATGTGCTTCATGGAAAATCCCCCCAAGTGTTGATCCCATACACGTACCCCCGCCCACCGCGTTTTTCAAATCGGGAGCGTCACGTTTGACGGCCAAGGCCCGACGTTCTATTGGGGGCTGAGCTCGCAGGCCTTGACGGCGTTGCTCATTAGCATGGCGATGGTCATGGGGCCGACGCCGCCCGGGACGGGGGTGATCAAGGAGGCCTTGCGGCTCACCTCGGCGAAGGCGACGTCGCCCACCACCCGGTAGCCTTTGGGAGCGTTGGCGTCCTCGACGCGGTTGATGCCCACGTCGATCACCACGGCGCCTTCCTTGACCATGGCGGCGGTGACGAACTCCGGCTTGCCGATGCACGCCACCAGGATGTCCGCCTGCCGCGTCAGCTCCGCGATGTCAGGGGTGCGGGAGTGGCAGACAGTGACCGTGGCGTTCGCCCCCTTGGCCTTCTGCATCAGCAGCGCCATCATGGGCTTGCCGACGATGTTGGAACGGCCGATGATCACGGCGTGCTTGCCCGCCGGGTCGACGCCGCTGTGTTCCAGGAGCTTCATCACGCCGTAGGGGGTGCAGGGATAGAAGCCCTCGGTCTTGCCGATGAGCATCTTGCCCACGTTGACCGGATGGAAGCAATCGACGTCCTTCTCCGGGCGGATGGACTCGACCACCTTGTCCTCGTCGATCTGCGGCGGCGGGGGCGACTGCACCAGGATGCCATGGATTTTCGGGTCGCGGTTGAGCTCGTCGACCAAGGCCAGGACCTCGGCCATGGTGGCGTCTTTGGAGAGGACGCGCTTGTCGGAGTAGATCCCCAGCTCGACGCACTTCTTGGCCTTCATGCCCACGTAGATTTTCGAGGCGGGATCCTCGCCGACGAGCACCACGGCCAGCCCCGGGGTGAGGCCGCGTTCGGCCTTGAGCTTGGCGACCCTGGCGGCGGTCTCCTGATGTATCTTCTCGGCTATGGCCTTCCCGTCGATGATCCCGGCTTCCGACATGTCTACCCTCCGTGACGCTGATTTTGTTTGGCACCGCGTCCGTTAATATGGCGGCGGCCGCTTTGATTTCAAATCAGCCGCCACATATAGTTGCCACGAAGGGGGCGCGGCCTGGGCTATTTCCCCAGGGCTAGAAGGGCTTCCGCCAGGATCAGGTCGGGCGGGAAGGTGATTTTTAGGTTGGGACATGGGTTTTCCACCAGGAACACCGGGTGGCCGGCGAGCTCCATCGCCCCGGCGTCGTCGGTGAGCGGGGCGTCGGCGGCGAGGGCGGCGTGGTAGGCCGCCAGCAACGCCAGCCGCGGGAAGACTTGTGGCGTCTCCACCTGCCAGGCGGTGGAACGGTCGACGGTGGAGACCACCCGCAATTCCGGGCCGCGGACGGTCTTGATGGTGTCCGTGGAACGGCGCGCCAGCACCGCGGCGCCGCGCTCCCGGCAGACGGCGAAACAACGCTCGATCATCTCCGGGGAGACCAACGGACGGGCGGCGTCGTGGACGGCCACTAGCTCCGCGGTGTCGGGCAAGGCCAGCAGGGCGTTGCGGGCCGACTCGGAGCGGGTGCGCCCGCCTTCGACATAGAGGAACTCATGGGCGGGGAGGTGGCGACGGAGCAAATCCCGGAACGTGTCGAGGGATTCGGGACGCGCCGCCACGGCAATGTGCTTGTCGGGGCAGAACTGGGTGAACTTCCGGAGGCTGTGGACGAGCACCGGGACGCCGCCGAGCGGGGCGAGCAGTTTGTCGCCTTGTCCGAAACGCTCGCCGCCGCCACCACCGACGACCACCGCAGCTAACGTGGCGTCAATTGTCCTGGTATTCATAGAAGGGGCGGGGCATGGTTTTGAGCGCCTTCTTTTGGGAGAGGAAGTGCGCGTAGTTTTTCTGGTAGGCGAAGGGATGGAGGGCGACGGCGCGCTGGAACGCGGCGTCGGCCTCGTCGATCCGTCCTTGGGAGATCAAGGCTTGCGCCAGGTGGTAGTGGAAGCTGGCGCGTTCGGGGGAGCGTTCGATGGCGGCGCGGTTGTCGCGTTCGGCGGCGGCGAAGAGGCCGTGGGATTGGGCGAAGGAGGCGGCCAACGCCCAGGGGTAGGGCGAGTGCGGCGCCAGCTTGACGCAGTTGGCCAAGGCTTGGTCGACGTCGTCCAACGTGACGGCGCGGAACTCCTCCGGGGATTTGTTGCGGAAATCGCAGAGGTCTTGCATTTTCTGGTAGGCCATCTCCGCCGGGATGGTCTGGGCGGCGAGCCAGATCGCGGCGAGGGCGACGATGACGGAGGCGGTGGTCCAGACGGCGCCGAACGCCGGTTGGGCGGGGGCGGCGTCCGACGCCGCGGCGGGGCGGGCCATGGCGACGGCGAGCATGGTGAGGGCGGTGACGGCGCTGCCGGGTATCTGGATATCGACGTCGGCGAGGGCGTGCAGCCCCCAGGCCAGGAAGCCCAGATAGATGGCGAAGTCGGGGCGTTCGAGGAGGGTGGCGCGCCAGTCGGGTGTGTGTCTGGCCTCCCTCAAGGCGTGGAGAAGCGGGAGGAGCAGCACGGCGCAGGCGGCGAGCAAACCCAGGACGCCGGTCTGGGCGGCGAAAGAGAGGACGAGGTTGTGGGGGTCGCGGGGGGCCTCGGCGGAGTTGAAGCGTTTCCTGACGCCGTACTCGTGGAAGAAGTCGCCCCAGCCGGTGCCGAGGAGGGGGTTGTCCATGAAGATGCGCGTCGAGACCTGGTTGTAGTCGAGGCGGCTGCTGATGGAGTTGAGATTGGCGTTGGAGCTGAGGTGGATCATGGCGATGGCGCAGACGCCTAGGACAACCGTGGCGGCGCAGACGGTCAGGCGCCAGCGCCAGGCGAAGGGGAAGATGACCACGGCCAGGCCGATCGCTCCCACCAAGCAGAGGATGGCCGCCCGGCTGCCGGTCAAGAAGAGGACTGCGAGGGTGGTGGTGGCGGCGACGGCCAAGAGCACGGCGGAACTGGTGCGGGTGACGTGCGGGAAGCGACGGGAGATGGCGCCGCCCAGAGCCCAGCACCCCCAGAGGCAGAGGGGGATGGTCAGCAGGAGGTGGGCGGCCAGACTGTTGGGGATGGCGAAGGTGGCGTAGACGCGGTTCTGGTCGAGGCGGTTGTGGAAGTCCTGGCTGAAGTTGACCCCGAGTTTGGTTTCCTGGCCTTTGACATAGTCGCGGGTCTCGTCAAAGCCGCTCTGGTACTGTTCGATGGCGCTGAGGCAGATGCAGGCGGTGGCGGCGACGATGGGGATGATCAGCCATTTCCGGCGTTCCGGGAAGACCTCCGCGAAGCGGAAGACCGCCAGGGCGTAGGCGGCCAGCGAGAAGATGTGGGCGCACTCGTGGAGCGGGAAGTCGCGGACGCTGGCGTTGACGAAGCCTAGCAGGGAGCAGAACGCCAACGCGGCCCAGGTCAAGGAGCAGATCAACGCCGGGGAGCCGCGGCGGGGTTTGGGCAGGAGCGTCAGGCACCCCAGCAGCAAGAGCCCTGTGATCAGCGGCATCAGCAGCGGGGGCCAGTTGAAGAAGACCCAGAAGATCAGCTCGCCGCCGGGGAAGGTCGGCAGCTCGGGGATGGCCGCGGGGTTGCCGAACTTGAGCGGGGCGAGGAAGGCCACGAGCGCGAACGCGACGGCCAAGGCCTTGCCTGTCGCCCCGGTCGCGGTCGGGGCTTTGGCTTTTCTGCGGCTCTCCCCCATGGCGGGTCAGCTCTGCCCGTCGAGGGGGCGTTCCGGCTGGCTGGTCTCGGCGGGGGGAGGGCAGGGGGGCGGCTCGACGGCGGGGGGCTGTGGCTCAGACGCCCGGGGCTCCTGCGGTGGGGGCAACGCGGCGGGGGTGGCTTCCAGTTGGCGCTCCGGGCCGCGTACGGGGCCTTGGCGGTCGCCGCGTCCGGGGCGTTGGTTGCGGTCGCGCCCGGGACGTTGGTCGCGGTCGCGTCTGCCGCCGCCGCCACGCCGTTCGGGTTTGGCCTCCTCGCCCTCGGCGGTTTTGCCGCGCTCGTCCTGGCCTGGGGCGGGGGGGGCGTTGCCGTCGCTGGGCACGCCGCTGATCTTGTATTTGTCGGGGTAGATGACGCGGACCTCGCTCTTGTTGCAGCAGATGCATTTGCCGGTCTCCTGGATCTGGACGGTGACCGACTGGGTCAGGAGGTTGCGGTCGACGATCTTGCCGACGCCCTCGGAGCACTCGCAGAGAGCGGCGCGGCGGGGCATGTCCTTGTCGAGGGAGAGGTAGCCCAGGTGCTCGTATTTCAGGCAGCACTTGAGCCTGCCGCAGATGCCGGAGATGTTGGCGGGGTTGAGGGAGAGGTCCTGCTCCTTGGCCATCTTGACGTTGATGGAGTCGAACTCTTTGAGGAAGCGCTTGCAGCAAAGGACTTGGCCGCAGACGCCGAGGCCGCCGATGATGGCGGTCTCGTCGCGGACGCCGATCTGGCGCAGCTCGATGCGGGTGTTCAGCGCTTGGGAGAGATCCTTGACCAGTTGGCGGAAGTCGACGCGGCCCTCGGCGGTGAACTGGAAGGACGCCAGCTTGCGGTCGAAGGAGTAGTGCGAGTTCAGCAGCTTCATGGGTAGCTTGAGCTTCTCGACGTGTTGGGCGGCGGTGCGGAAGGCGGAGTTGGCGCGCATCTGGTTCTCGTTGGCCTTGCTCTTGTCGAGCATGGTGGCCTTGCGTTCGATGCGCGGCATCTCCTTGCGGTCGCCGTCCGGGAGGGCGGCGCCCACGGTGTGGACATGGCCGTAGTCCAGGCATTTGTCCTTGCGGACGATGCAGAAGTCGCCTTTCTTCAAACTCATGGACTCAAGGCCGTACGCATCGTACACCACCCCGGTCTCCAGCTCCACTTTGTACATAATATCCATATAATGGCCCCGAATCACGCTTAAGGTTAAACTCAGTCGCACCAGCAGTTAAATATAGCCCGCCTACGGTCTCTGTCCAATGCCGGGGGCTTAATAGTTCGGAGTTCGGAGTTCGGAGTTCGGGAAGCCGGAAAACGGCGGCGTGCGGTCATGCGTGGCGCTAGTTCTCCGAACTCCGAACTTATTTGACTTCGACTTCCAGTGTGAAGGTTTTCGCGGGGGGCGTTTGCTCCCAGGGGCGGCGGTAGCCGAGCTTGACCGTGGTCTTGCCGGGGGCGGCGGCCTTGAAGTGGAAGACGAACGCGCCGCCGGCGCCGCTGCGGCGGAGGGCGTCGTGGTCGGGGAGGTACTCGGGCTCGGCGGTCAGCGCCAAGATCTTGGCGTCGACGGCCATGGCGCTCCAGGAGTAGCCGGTGGTGATGTTGCCAGCCAGGGAGATATCCAACGCTCCGCCGACCTTGAGCTCGACGCTCTTGCCTTCGTCGGCCTCCGTGAGCTTGACGGGTTCGGGGATGGTGGCGCAGGACAGTGGCAGCAGCGGCAGCATCGACAGCAGCAGCAAGGACGCCAGTTTGGGCATGATCGACCTCGGGTTTGTGGGTTTGCCAACAATACCACGACCGCGGCGGGAATGCAACAGGAAATTTCGGCGAGGCGTGCTAGGTTAACGCCGTTATGCCTTGACAACGTGGAAATAGTGAAAGGGTGAAGGGTATGTCCGTGAGAAAGCACAGGATAGCGGTGGTCGCCGGGGACGGGATCGGGCCGGAAGTGACCGAGGTCGCCATGGAGCTGTTGGGCAAAGTCGCCAAGAACCGCCAGTTCGAGGTGGAGCTGAAGCGGTTCCCCTTCGGCGGCGAGCATTACCTGAAAACTGGCGAGACCCTTTCCGACGCCTCGCTCGCCGAGCTGCGCCAGCACGACGTGATCTATCTGGGCGCGGTCGGCTCGCCGAAGGTCAAGCCGGGCATCTTGGAGAAGGGCGTGCTGCTCAAGCTGCGTTTCGCCTTCGACCAGTACATCAACCTGCGCCCGGTGAAGCTCTACCCCGGCGTCGAGTGTCCGATCAAGGGCAAGGGCCCCGAGCACCTGGACTACGTGGTGGTCCGCGAGAACACCGGCGACATGTACGCCGGGATCGGCGGGACGATGATGGAGGGCACCGACGACGAGGTGGCCGTCCAGGAGATGGTCTACAACCACAAACAGGTGGAGCGTTGTTTGCGCTACGCCTTCGAGCTGGCGGCGGCCCGGTCCCGCAAAACCTTGGCGCTGATCGGCAAGTCCAACGTGCTGACCTATGTCTTCAAGCTTTGGGACCGCGTCTTCCACGCCCTGGGCGAGGCCGAGTTCCCGCAAGTCAAGCGCGAGTATTACCATGTCGACGCCGCCTGCATGATGATGGTCAAGCAGCCCGAGCGCTTCGACGTGATGGTAACCACCAACATGTTCGGCGACATCATCACCGACCTGGGCGCCGTCACCCAGGGGGGCATGGGGATGGCCGCCAGCGGCAACCTCAACCCGACCCGGGCGTTCCCGTCGATGTTCGAGCCGGTGCACGGCTCGGCCCCCGACATCGCCGGGCAGGACAAGGCCAACCCGCTCGCCGCCGTGATGAGCCTGAAGATGTTGCTGGAGTTCCTGGGCGAACATGACGCCGCCGCGGACGTCGACCAGGCGATCCGCGCCGTCACCCCCATGGACTTCGACCACATGAGCACCAGCGCCATCCGCACCGCGTTACTGGCCAAATTCTAGACGCGGCGACGAAGTCGCGCGAATGAACCCGAGGCGTTCCACCAGCGTGGAACGCCTCGTTTTTTGAAATCGTGGGCGATTTTCCGTTTTCCCTATTGACAAAATCCCCTTTTCCGTTATCCTTTCTAGAAAGCAATGGGGTCATATGCGGGCGATCGAGAAAATCAGGAACTACCTAGCCACGGAGAAGGAGCGGGGCCGTCTGCGGCCAGGCGACCGGCTCCCCTCTTACCATGAGCTCATGGATAAGCTCGGCGGGAGCTGCGCCACGATCCACCTGGCGATGAAGAAGCTGGCCGCCGAGGGGCTGGTGGAGATCAAGAACGGTCTCGGCGCCTATCTGGCGGGTTCCGCGCCGTTGAAGATCAAGCTGGTCATCGGCGCCAACCACATGGACTTGGCGGCCATGCAAGAGATGATCATGCGCCGTGTGGCCGCGCGGGACTTGTATTTGGAGGTGGAGGTCGTCGACCGTGAGGTGCTCCACGCCTCCGAGATCCAGGATTACAAGCATCTCGGCGGCGATGAGAAAGTTTATGTCATCAGCTCGAACCCGGGGCAGAATTTCAGCGTCTCCGGCCTTGCCAACCTGCAAGTTTTCGAGGGCTTCGAGGCGATGGCCGCCGAGCTCCTCGACATCCCCGGGGTGGACAAGACCGTCTCGCTGCCGTTTTTCCAGTTCAACTACCAGATAGGGATGAATTTGCGGCTGCTCGCCCAGGCCGGGATCGATCCGGCTAGCGTCGGGGGAGAGGATTTGCGCTGGCACGAGGACGTCTTCAAGCGCTGCCGCGCCAAGGGCTTGACGCCCGCCTCTTGCCGCTGGAGCGCCTTTGGTTCATGGTGGATATCGATTCTGGACTTGATCCTCTGTCCGCTGCTGCTCAAAGAGAAGAACATCCTGCCGCCGTACAACCATAGCTCCGTCTATGACACCCGAAGCGGGCGGGAGGCCTTCAAAATCCTCGCCGGGCATGACTTCTACCAGGATTTAGGCGACAAACAGAAAGTTTTCATGCATGGCGGGGCCGCCGTATCTTTCTCCGAAGGCTCCTGGTTCGCCGTCCAAGGTGAAGCGCGGTCGACCGAGCCGCTGGAGAACTTCAAGTTCGTCCCCTATTCCGTGAACGGCAAGAAAATCAATTTCCTCGGCGTGTCTTGCCTCCAGACCTATCTGGCGGCGAACTTGACGCCAGACGAGCGCAACCGCGTCATGGAACTGCTGAAAATCCTCGTGTCAAAAGATTTCCAGACCGAATACTGCGGACGGATCGGAGGCCTTTCCGTCCGCAAGGACATGACGGCGGCCGATTACGCCTGGAACACCCGGGCGGACTTCGCGGCTTTCGTCCCGGGGGAGAACGAGATCGACATCTGGACGAACGAGCAGGCGTCGGTTTTCCTCGCCGCCAAGGCCGCCTATTTCGAATTGTATAAATTCCATGGCGCCGACCTGGATTTGATGCTAAAGTGCCTTGACGACAAAACGATACCAAGATAAAACCGCAAGGAGCCTCATGAACCGTCTCGCAATCGCCTTCCTGGCCGCGCAGCTGGCCACCACCGCCACGTTCGCGGCCGACACCGCCACGACCACCACCATCCCGGTCGACTCCTCGGCCTTCGTCTTTTCCCCCGGCAACTGGACGGGCGACGACGGCCGTTCCGGCAAGCTGTTCCGCCAGACCTGGAACCCCAACGCCTATTTCCGCGTCTCCTGGGAGACGAAGAACTCCAAACCCAGCGCCAAGCTGCTTCTGGACACCTCCAGCTTCACCGCGAAATTCGGCCCGCCCCACCTAGCCTACAGCGTCGACGGCGTCTGGACGGGCAAGGTGCCCTGCGCCAAGGAGATCGTTCTGGAAAACCTCGCCGGCGCCGGCAAGCACACCTTGACTGTCGTCCTCTACACTTCGACGCAGGTGGAGCGTTGGGGAAGCCCCGGCAAGAGCGGTCTCAACGTGCTCCGCGTCACCGGACTCCAGACTGACGCGGACGCCACGCCCGTCCCGGACGCTCCCGCCCCCAAATGGGCCTTGATCGTCGGCGACAGCATCACCGAGGGTTGCGGGGCCGGTCCGCTCGCCCCCTACTCCCACCTGCTCGGCGAGGCGCTGCGCACCCAGGGTTACGAGTACGGCGTCAGCGCCTGCGGCTGGAGCGGTTGGCTCAACCGGGGCGACAACCCGCCCGATAAAGACGTCCCCGCCTATTACGTCGTCAGCAAATCCACCGATGGCGTGAACGGCGAACACGACGACCAGGCCAGCCGTTGGAACAAGATCGACGGCAACAACCATTCCCTGCTCGACAGCAAGGGCCATCTCAGCGCCTACGGCCAGGAGAACCAGGAGCCCGCGTTGATCGTGATCAACTACGGCACCAACGACGCGTTGTGGCGCTCCAATCCGCTCGACACCTCCGCCAGCATGGTTCAAGCCCTGGCGGCGTTGCGGAAGAGCGCTCCCGAGGCGCGCATCGTCATGCTCGTCCCCTTCGGCCAGTATTTCGTCAAGGAGATCAAGGCGGCGGTCGCCACCCACCAGCAGAATCATCCCGGTGACACCAAGGTCTCGGTCATCGATTTGGGCCGGGGCGTGGCCAAGACCTTGGCGGCGCCGAAAAACCTGTTGGGCGGCCTGCACCCCAACGATCTGGGGCACGCCAACTTCGCGGCGCAGATCATCCCGCAGGTGATGTCGCTGTTGGCCGCCGACGCGAAACGCTGAAGCGAAACGTTGACGCGCCGCCCGGCGTCCGCCGGGGGGCGCGTGGATAATCACAGGAGGTAGCGGATGCGAAAGTTTTCTGGAGCCATGAGATTCACGCTTGTCGAGTGTGTGTCCAGGTAAGGTATCATCAACTAGACGAATGAAAGGTTTCGTCCATACCAATTGTCCATTTCAGGTATGTAGCCCAATCACTAGCCACTGGCTAACGCGTGAGGGTAAAGTCGCGAGA
>Ga0209467_1001715_pt1 | contig 17892 bp, 17 predicted proteins | sample Higcelwee11metaG_FD_187175 | JGI IMG/M metagenome (GOLD analysis project Ga0209467, IMG submission 187175) | Freshwater pond sediment microbial communities from the University of Edinburgh, under environmental carbon perturbations - High... | ecosystem: Environmental > Aquatic > Freshwater >...
TTCATAAGCACTATTGCCGACTTGGGATGCGGTGATTGTCGCATTGCCTGCACCTATAATTTGCACAAGACCCGCATCTGTAATTTTTGCCACACTTTCATTATCGCTTGTAAAGGAAAGAGAAAGGCCAGAAGAAGCTTCCGCATCTGGAGCAAAGTCTGCGTCACCATAAGTTACATCGGTAAAGGCTGCGAAGGTAATCGTCTGCGTACCCTCGGGTGTGACCGCGTTAGAAGCTGCAGAAGCAGTACTTTCTCCGGCGCTGTTGGTGGCTGTCACCGTGAAAGTGTAGGACGTTCCGTTGGTGAGCCCGGTCACCGTCAAGGGGCTTGCGGAACCTGAGGCGGTGAGGTTTCCTGGATTCGAAGTCATCGTGTAACTTGTGATTGCGGCGCCGCCGTTGCTCGCAGGAGCGGTGAATGAAATCGTCGCTTGAGCATCGCCCGCTGTCGCAGTACCGATGGTCGGAGCCCCAGGAGCCACAGCATTCACCGTGAAGGATCGGCTCACGGTTGTCGCAGCGGCATAGGTGCTATTGCCCGCTTGGTCTGCATTGATCGTGCAAGTGCCTGTGGCAAGGAATGTCAGCGCGCCAGCAGTAGTGATTGTGCACACGTTTGTGGTGCTAGAGGTGAAGGACACGTCTAGTGTAGAAGTGGAACTCGCCGAGAGTGTGGGTGTTGTCCCGAAGTTTTGAGCGCCAGGGTTGGCGAAGGTGATGGTCTGCGATGTTAGAACAATTACTGTTGAATTATTGGTCACCGCATAATTGGAGAGTGATGCCGCTGCGTTATAAGTGTTGTCAACCAATTCATCATCACTATTATCGAAACTCACTGTCACAGTTTGACTTTTCCCAATAGTACGGCCTAGGGTCAACACTACAGTGCTTCCGCTGTATGCCACATTAGTTACACTGACGGCAGAACTACCCGCCGTGATAATAAATCCAGAAGCCGCCGCGTAACTGGATTCTACGCTTTCGTTATAGGTCAACGTCAAGGTGGTGCCAGCGGAATTTACCACCGCGCTAGAAATGACAGGAGGCGTCACGTCTGGCTCTGTGCAGGTAATTGTCATTGTGACTGTTGCTCCGTCAGCAATATAAGTCCCTGATCCCGTGATGCTATTAAGCCCTGACACGGTACAACTTGAGGCTTGGGATGCATTATTGTTGTTAAAGCCAGTCCAGTAATATCCTGCTGAAGGCAAGGTAAATGTGTATGTTTTATTTTGATTTATAGTGACCCATTGCACGCCTCCAGCATAGTTATAGTCGTTGCTGCTGGATTCCATGAAAATAAGCAACCCGGGTGTTGCTCCTGCATTTTGTGAAGCAAAAGCGGCATAGGTACTGATTGTTGCATTGACTGTGATGGTAGCTCCAGCAATGCCTGCAAGAAGAGCTATGAACAAGAGTGAATGGATTATCAAACGTGGTTTTATAAAAAGCATATGAATTTCCTTAGGGATACTTTTGCTGTGTAAAAATCTAGAAACAATATCTTTTAAGCTTTTGAACGTTACTGGAATAATTGAAGGCCTTTGGATAATGTTGCGATCTTTGAAATTAGATCATTACTATAGTTTCCAGCACTCAATGGGCATTTTCAGAATTTGAAAGCGACCACAATCCCTTGACCAGTGGGTACTAATTCCATTGTAAATGGAGTCTCTTCATTTTCATTATTATAAGTGTCAATCGCAGAACGATAAGTTTGATTTGAAATGGAGAAAAATTTCAGCGCGAGGCCAAGAATGGCCAGACCGCCTCCTAGGGGAAGTAGGGTCGTTGCCCCCATGGTACTGGTTTCGCCTGGTGTTATGGAACCGATGATTAGCTGAGAAACACCAAAACCAACGGCAATCCCACCGATAGCCGTAAACGCAATCGCCCCTATTTTATAGTTTCCCGCTGAATTACATTCTTCTTCTGCCGTTGGATTTTGGGCGAGCCTTTTTTCAACGTCGTTCCAAGGAACGGGATTCCCATTTATCAAATAATTATCAGAAAAAGTATGCACTTCAACTTCAATTCGTTCTTGATTGTTTTGCGCAAAACTGATGCCTGCCAAAATAAGAATGGCCCCTAGCAATGAAAAAATGTTGTTCATAAAACTCCCGGTAATAATAAATCCCATAAAATAATATTATTTTACCTTCTCAAAAAATTCTTTAAGTACGTCCAAATAGCGATGCCCATACTTTATATCCGGTTCCATATAGTTTCCCTCGCCCCATTCGTTCCAGGATTTTAGCAGGACTAAATTATTTTTCTTTTTGTTTACTAGGGAAAAGACTTTGTTCAGATGCACCTTGAAAAGGGAGGGCGAACTGTTGCGCAAAATAGTATTGTGCTTCCCGCTTCTTGGGGAATGATCCCAATTGGGAATGATTGTAGGAATTATATCTTCTCTTATATCAAATTCCTTATGGGTTATATATTGGATGGCTTTGGAATAATTTAATACAAAAGGATAATCATAAATGCGACGCTTTATATTCTGTGGAATTTTAATAATGAAATTACAGAGTGAAGAGAAAAAAGTTCCATACTTGTATGCGGGTTGAACAAATCGATGCACTATGTTTACAGTTGCAGCATCAAAGCCAAAATTTTTAATTGCAGCAACTTCTTTATCATTATCAATTTGGGCTATGAAATAGAATTTTTCTGCTATCCCTGATTCAAAAATGAGTTGATTCCATTCTTTTATAAAATTCCGGATTTCTTTAAATTTAAAAGGCTTGTAAATTATAAAGACTGGTTTATTATCCATGGTGATATAACGTTTATCTGCAAAAGCCTTCTTTAGTGATTCAAAGTGTTGCCGATTATCTTCAGTTCCTGGATATTGTTGCTCTATAAGAGTCGTATTTTTTTTTCCGTAAGTATTTCCCCATTCCTTTCTTTGCCAGGATTCATTTGCCCAAGCAAGACAAAATGGAAAATCAGGATGTCCTGATTCTAGAACTTCTTTAAAGGGCGTTTCGAGTAGTTCTTTTCCGTTTCCAAACCAATAGTGCCAATAACAGAAGCCTTCAATACCTGCATTATGTGCAAGTCTGGCTTGTTCTTCACGAACGTTTGATTGTTTTAAATTATAATAACCCAAATCAGCAGGAATTTTGGGCTGATAATGACCTTTGAAAAGAGGGACGGCTCTCTTGACTGTTGTCCATTCGGTAAAGTCTTTACCCCACCATTTATCGTTTTCTGGTATGGTATGGTATTGAGGCAAGTAGTATGCAATGATTCTGGGTTTTATCATTTTTTCCTTATTAATTTTTTAAAACTACCGAGTATACCATATTCCAGAATATTGTGCTTGATAACAAATCCTCTACACAACAGCCATGCAATGACGATTCCGAAGCGTTTGCGGTAGTCTAAATATTTTCTTTTGTATTCCTTTGCATAGGGCGTTACCCAAGATCCAGAAAAATGATGAATACTGTAAGTATGTTTGGTTTTAAAAATTTCAAAAGTTCTTAAATGTTTAGGGGAAAAGAAGTCTTCAGAAAAAATTTGAATTGCGCTGCCGTCTTTTTCAAAATCATTTAATAATTTGATGGTTTGAATTGCAAAATTAGACTTAATAACAGTTTTTATTATTTTGGGTAAAATCCTTTGATCAAAGGAATTAGCCCCTAATATAAAATGTCGATTTTCATAATATTTAAGACAGTCTAAAACCCACTCACAATGGGGTTCCGCTCCAAATGTTGCAGCCTCGATAATGTTGGATACGTTTTCGCGCCCAAGAAAATATGGTAGTTGAAGAAGATCATCAAAGGGTTTTATTACTTCTACATCGGCATCAAGATAAATTCCACCATAATGGTAAACCGCATAAAGTCGAATGTAATCAGCAGCAAATGCATATTGATTTTTTTCAAGTGCTTCTTGTACCCAGACACTAGAATGAATGTCAAAACGATTCAAGTCCCAAAGTCTGAATTCATAATCTGGCAAGTATTTTTTCCAGCTTTCCATACAAGATTTTATATCTTCTGGATACGGATCTTCACTTAGCCAGCAATAATGAATTATTTTCGGAATAGACATCAGTAATAGTAATCCCAAGAAATTTTCTTTAAACAATCTAGATTTTTAATTGATATATATTTATCTCATGGAAAATGAATATCACATCACTTGTAGTTATGGTCTTGAAAATTTGAAAAGAACTCAAAAGGTGCTTTTTGATATGCTGGTTTGGTTGAATGAACTGTTCCAGAAGAATAATATTCGCTATTTTCTTTCCGATGGTACTCTGCTTGGCTGTATTCGACACCAGAATTTTATCCCGTGGGATGATGATGTGGATATTTGCATCATCATGGCGGATTATGAACGTGCAATGGAACTGATATTAAAAAATCTTCCTTCCGAGTTTGCTTTAGAGAGTAAATTAACTGATCCGAATTATTTTTTGAAATTCAACAAGTTGATTTATGTCAAATCAAAAACGCATAATGAAGCTTACCATTCGTTGAATAATTTTAAATGGCAGGGAGTTGCGTTGGATCTTTTCCGTTGCTGGGAAGACAAGCGTTCCCATTTTGCAACGCGTCAGCGGGTGAGCTTTGGATGGTTGCTACGAACTCGCTATGTCATAAGAACGGGGCATTTTTCTACAAAGCTAAAAGGAATATTATTTCTTTTGTATAAAGTCCCAGTGGCTATTTTTTGGTGGATGGTTGATAAATTGGCACCTAAATATGATGCCTATAGTACGGATCCCGATGATCAGACAATTCCTTTGGGAACTAATGATGTGTTTCCTCTACGTATTGGCACTTTTAATGGTAAGCAATTCCCGATTCCACAAGGGGCTGAGTCCTTTTTGGAACGGGCTTGGGGTGATTATATGCGGCTGCCGAAAATAGAGTCGCGAGTTGCCCATTATGATCGCGTAGAATTTTTTGATTAACGTTGTTTCCCTTCCACCAATTTCAGCACGGTCGCGAAATCTTTCATCTCGGCCATTTCTTCAGGTTCAAAAGAAATATCAAATTCTGTCTCGATTTCTACAATCAAGTTTAAGTGACGAATGGAATTCCATTTTTCACAATTGGCCTGCGACACTGCTTCATCAATGGCTGTGGTTTCAAGAATACGTTTGAATAGGTCGAGGAGTTTTGCTTTCATACTTTGAATCTATTTCCGAAAAATGCGTAAAAATCGACAGTAAGCAAAATATGTGAATTTTTGCAATTTCCATCGCTATTTTTGGGAATTATATACTTAGGATCTCAGGCTAAGCAAAATAAGCCGCTAAGATTTTTGAAATTCACCATCTTTCCCTATTTTCCAAATTTGCGCAGTAAAATATATAAGTTCCCTATTCTTGAACAAATTTTTTGTCGTTAATTTATGAGTGATTTGATTTTCAGTTTGAATCATTTTTGTTTCTTTTTCTGTGCTAACGGACTTTAGCGGAATCCTTTAATATCCTTTAACTCCATCCGGTATTCTTTACCATCTTCTGACTCCGAAACCACAGCGAATCCCGCCGATTCATAGAACTCCTTCACCATTTCATTTCTGGCTGTGGGGCGGTACTCGGCGGTGATGGTTTGGATGCCACTCTCTTGCAGCTGTTTCAGTACTTCTTGTAAAAACGTATATTCAATTTTTTTTCCGAGGATGCGGCAGCTTAAAAAAAACGAATTGATGTGGGCTGTTTTAGGGACTGGGAATGTGATGATTATGGCGCCAGTCATGCCACTGTCGCCGAATTTATCCTGGACGCTGAGAGTGTAAATGTGTGCCCCCTCTGTAAGCAGATTCTGGAGGTCCGTTTCGCTATAGCGTTTTGTGGTGAGGTTGAACTGGTTGGTCTTTTGGGCCATTTGGGCGACGCGGGGGAGGCTGAATGCATCCGCTTCCCGAATGTCGGTGCGAATGTCGAGACTTTTGAGGTAATCTTCAAATTTTGTGAATTGAGTTTGAGCGGCGTTGCGCTCTGCATTTGCCTGGTACTGGAGGGTTCGAACGGCGTCTTCTTTCGTCGCGGTGTAAGTCGCAAAGTAGCGGCGGGTGAGCTCAACGCAAAAAGCGGGTAGCAAGTAGGGCTTTGTTGGAAATTCCGGTACGGAAACTTCCGGAAGCATTTGTTTGATGAGTTCGCGTTCGCTGGGGTTGTCATCCACAAAAACAAAACTGTCCAATCCCAGATTGAGTTCTTGTGCGAGGGCTTTGATATTTTCCGCTTTGTTTTCCCAGTTGATGCGGTAGGCGGCAAAATGCTCTTTGTGTAACGACAAAAAAGGATTTTTTTCTAGGGCTTCTAAAACATCGCTTTCATTGTTTTTGCTGCAAAGGGTGAGAATTACCCCTGTTTTGCTAAGTTCTAAAAGTTGTTCCTGAAAAAGGCTGAAGGCATTGCCGGGGTAGTCCCCGCCGATTTGAATGCCTTGCATGCCGTCTTCGCCGAGGATTCCTCCCCAAAGGGTGTTGTCTAAGTCAAGGACCAGACATTTTTTGCGTCGCCCCACGATGGCGTCCCCTTTTTGAGCAAACCATTCACGGAATTCTTTGGCGAGTTTGGGATTCACCTGCATTTTGGAGATAAAGTAATACTTCCAATCCAGAATTTCGCTTTGTTTGTAGCGGTTCGTAAATTCGCGGAAATCAATGATTTTGATATTCGGGTGCACGGCTGCAAACTCTATGATGTTTTTGTTGAATTCGTTGCAGGCTGTTTCAATGGAAGTGTCGCTGTCTTTTACCTTAAAGGAAAACAGGGGAATCAGAGTAAAAATGAAAAAAGGAACCTCTTGCGAAATTTGTCTGTAAACGAGCTGCAATTTTGCAAAATAGGAATGCAGTTCCAAGGCGAGTTCTACGCTGTTTGCCTTGATGGGCGCCTGATAAAACCAAACGTAAGAATCTATTTCACCGGAGGGAATCGCAATATCATCGTAGCCCGAATAGCGAATACCATTCATACCTAAAATGCCTTCCAGTGTGGTATTTCTAAAAACGTATTGCATTTAATACTCCACCAGTTTGGAAATTCTGCAAGCGCTGAGGCTGGTGAAAACGGAGCCCCAGGAAAGGCCTGCGCCAAAGCCTGTCATCATCACATGATCGCGTTTCGGGTAGCGCGCAGAGTCTGCCATTTCCGAAACGATTGTGAGTGGAATGGATGCGGAACTGGTGTTTCCGAAGCGGTCTAAGGAATAGGGCGTTTTGGCGGTATCAAATTTGAGGTGCTTCGTAAAGAAGTCGGTCATGAATTTGTTCGCCTGGTGATACAACAGAATATCCATATCATCTACCGTTTTGCCGAGATGCTTAAGGAGCTTCTGAATGTCGCTGGGCACGGCGCGTATGCCGAAATTGAACACATCCATGCCATCCATTTTAAGATGTTCGCCCGTGCGCGTATTGCCTTCGGCATCCGTGGTTTCCGCGAAGCCCTCGGGGCTACTCGGATGACGATACCCGCCGTAGGGCATGTTCAGAATTTCGGCGCGACTCCCATCGGAATTGAGGGAAAACGTGGTCTCTCCAAAATCGCCTTTTTCCACAAGGGTCGCCGAGCCTGCATCGCCAAAAAGGGGTGCCGTGACTTTATCCTTTTTCGAAATCGTTTTGGACATAGTTTCGCCAGTAAGGAAGAGTACTTTTCGTACGCCTGGATTGGCGGCAAAGGCGTAAGCAATGGAGAGCCCATATACATAGCCCGAACAGGCAAGATTCACATCAAATGAAAGTGTGCTGGAGGAAAGCCCCAGACGGTGGGCAAGGCTGGGAGCCGTTGCAGGCTGGTGATAATCGGGCGTTTGGCTTAAAAAAATCAGGGCATCGATTGTTGAAATATCCACGTTGTTGTCGGAGATCAATTGCTGTGCGGCCTTAAAGCAAAGGTCAGAAGCACAAACGTCTGCCGCGGCGTAGCGCTTTTCGCGGATGCCGATAAGGTTGATTGTTTTTTCGAGTTCTTCGACGGGGAGTAATGGGCTGAGGCTGGAATTGGGTACAATTTTCTCAGGCACGCAGGCGGCGACCGCACGGATACCGATATCAGAGTATTGAAGAATTGCCATTTCCTGTACCTTATTTCCGTGATTGAATGATATCAAAAAGTGCGTGGAGCGATAGCGCGTTCCGAATGTCTTCGCCTTTAATAGCTATCCCGTACTGTTCTTCAATCATCGCCATTTCCAAGAGAGCTGTAAGAGAAGACCAGCCGGAGAGCTTGTGAAAATCAGTGTCAGCGGTAAATACGTCTGCACCGGGATCCATAAATTGATCCGCAAAGTTTTTAATAAAGGTTTCTAATTCCATACGGTTACTGCTACTTTTTAGGACGGGTGTATTTTTAAGACTGGGGTTGTCCGAGAAATCGGGCAATACGTTCCCGATGCTTAAAATAGGTTTCTTTTGTAAGTATGTACTTTTGCTTCGGATTGGAATCCTGAGAATCATCTCTCACGTAACCTAATGCCACATTGAATTCCAGTGCCCGGGGATTATCCTGCATAATATGAGCGATCATTTCTTTGAGGCCCAGCGTTTCAAAACAGAAATCATTGAGGGCAAGCACTGCGCGGAAAGGTACCTCGGAGTTCAGATATGCATCTGCATAAATGAAAAGTCCGCCTTCGCCGCTTTGGTGTTCCGCGTCAATATCCCGAATATTGGCGAGCCCGATTTCCTGACCTTCAAAAATGAGGATGAAATAATAATTCTGCGGGTTGTTGATGCGCTGAAACCATGCCTTTTGCATTTCGGCCGTGATGTGTTCGCGAAATTCCATGTACTGGGAAATTTTAGGATCATTGCGCCAGTGGCGTACCAGCTCTATTTTGTCTTCGGTCAGGCGACTCAAAGTAATGTCATATTTTGTCAATATCATTCTTTGAAGTTTACCTTTTCCGCAATCACAAAAAGCGGACGCCCTTTCACTTGTTCAAATATTTTGCCGATATAGAGTCCTACAATGCCGAGCATGGTAAGGAGAATGCCGCCCACAAACCAGATGGAGAATACGGTAGTGGTGAATCCGGGGACGCGGATAATTCCTGTACAGTAAGCGAGAAGGTTGTAAAGTGCGAGCAGAAAAGCAATAAACGCCATGACAAAGCCCCATTCTACGGCGAGGTGCAATGGTTTGTTGCTGTTTGCGATGGTCACATCAAAACTCAGCTTGATAAGTTTGTACAAAGAATAAGTGGTTTGGCCTTCGTAGCGCGATGCATGGCGCACGGGGAGCGCGGTCGATTTGAAGCCCAGATAACTGACCAGGGAGGGGAAGGAGCGGGCGCGTTCCGGCATTTTGTTGAATTCGGCGATGACTTTGTGGTGATAAATGCCGAAGTTGGCGATGGTTTTATCGGTTTTGACGCCGCTGAAATAATTGTACAGTATGTGAAAGATCGCTGAAGACGCGCGCTTGAAAAAATTATCAATGCGAAACAGGCGTTGCGCAAAAACAATGTCGTAGCCTTCTTGCGCTTTGCGGTACAGGTTCGGAATCTCATCTGGCCGATCCTGCAAGTCGCAGTCCATCACCACATTCCACTCTCCCTGGGCAAGACTCAAGCCCGCTGTAATGGCGTAGTGCTGCCCGAAATTGCGGCTCAGATTAATTCCCTTCACACGGGGATCTTTGGCACATTCCGCGAGAATAGCCTCCCAGGAACCGTCCGGCGAGGCATCGTTCACGAGGATGATCTCAAAATTTTCGGTGATGGAGGATACCGCGAGGCCAATTTGGTGCACCAGTTCAGGAACAATGTTCTCGGCCCGGTACACAGGTGAGATAACGGAAAGAAGAATATTTTGCGAATGGGTTTGAGTCATAGCGTAATCTTAAAAAAGTTTTCCGATATTATCCGAAAAAGGAAAGCACTTCCCGGATGATGTATTCCTGATCTGCCTTAGAAAGTCCATAATACAACGGGAGACGGGCGAGACGGCCGCTTTCGTTGGTGGTGTAGCGGTCTTCGCCATGGAAACGCCCGTAACATTTTCCTGCGGGCGCACTGTGCAAAGGCACGTAATGGAATACGGCGAGGATACCGTTATCGACCATGTGGCGAAGGAACCGAGTGCGCGTTTCGTGATCCCGGAGCTTGAGGTAAAAAAGATGCGCATTGTGTTTGCAGTGCGGGGGAATCACCGGGAGTTCCACGAGGCTCGCCTCTGCAAGGGGCTGGAAGGCTTTGTAGTACGTATTCCAAGACCGCATCCGATTTTCGAGGATCTGGTCTGCGACTTCCAACTGGGCGAAAAGATAGGCGGCGTTGAGTTCGCTCGGGAGGTAACTGGAGCCGAGTTCCACCCAGGTGTATTTATCCACTTCGCCCCGGTGAAACTGGCAACGATTCGTTCCTTTTTCACGGATAATTTCGGCGCGGTCTGCAAAGGCCTTGTCCTTTATAAGGAGGGCTCCGCCTTCGCCCATGCTGTAGTTTTTGGTTTCGTGATAACTGAAACAACCAAAGTCCCCGAGGGTGCCAAGAGCGCGGTCATGGTATGTGGCCATCATGCCTTGGGCGGCATCTTCGACTACATACAAATGATATTTTTTTGCAATGGCGTTGATCGTGGTCATTTCGCAACTGACACCGCCGTAATGCACAGGCACAATCGCTTTGGTCTTGGACGTAATGGCGGCTTCAATTCTGGTTTCATCCAGATTCATTGTATCGGGACGGATATCCACAAAAACAATGGTTGCACCGCGAAGCGCAAAGGCATTCGCCGTGGAAACGAATGTAAACGAGGGCATGATCACCTCGTCTCCGGGTTTTATTTCGCAGAGGAACGCGGCCATTTCCAGTGCATGAGTGCAACTTGTGGTGAGGAGTGCTTTGGCTGTACCAGTGTGCTTTTCGAGCCATGCGTGACAGCGCCTGTTGAAATCACCATCGCCGCAGATCTGCCCGTTCTGAACGGCCTCGCGGATATAGTCCAGCTCTTTGCCGACAAACGGCGGCTTATTAAAAGGGATCATAAGACAAAGATATATTAAGGACTTCTCTAAAAATTCATTTTTTATTCAAAAAATAAGCATTCGCGGAAGAGTTGGGCCCGCCATTTTTCACTCTTTTTACAAAAAATACGACACAAAATAGGGGCTTCTTCGTTTAAAGAGGAGATAAGGCAATCGGGCTTTACCTCCATTTTCAATAAAGAGATTTTAATGAATCAGAAAAAGATGATTCCCGTCGAACTTCAGGGCAAAACGTTTCTAGACCCTACTTACGACCCCGCCTTTCGTGAACTTTTTTCGGAAAAAGAGACACTAAAACATTTCTTAAATGGAATTTTACATCTGGAAGGGCCAAATGAAATTAAGGATTTAGAGTATCGTGTACCGGATGTCAGTTTTGGTTTGCCGGACCCGAAAATGGTACGCTTTGATGTATTCGCTAAATGCCAATCGGGTGAACTTGTAAATATTGAGATGCAACGCGCTAGGCATTCTTTTTTTAAGGATCGGGCCATACTTTATAGTGCTATGCTTGCAATTCAAGCGAAAAAAGATCTTGAACAGCAAAAAGCCAAGGATGGCGAAGACATCATCAATAATTCTCGTTACCAAATGCCAAGGGTGATCTCTGTCTGGATCTGTAACTTTAGGCTCGAAGGCGATAGCACCGAATACCATGACGAATGGAATCTTTACAGCAAAAGCAGCATTGAGGAGGGCCGGATCTTGCCTGTGACCGATGTTTTGAAGTATATTTTTCTGGAACTTCCCAACTTCAAAAAGGCTGTGAGCGAACTTGAAACTACTGAAGATCGCTGGCTTTATGCTCTTAAAAATATGGGCGAAGAGGGGGAATATCCAGAAACCCTCGGTGATTCGGCGGTTCGCAAAGCTTATGAGAGGTTGCGAATCATGCAGACACCGGCAGCAATGCTAGAAAGGCAGGTTGAAAATATGGTGACAGAAGCAGAAATTGAAGAGCGCATTTGGGAAAATACACAAAAAGGCTTAGAACAAGGCTTAGAACAAGGGCGGGCAAAAGGTGCACAAGACGCAAAGCGGGAAATGGTGAAGGCGATGCTTGCTGAGGGCATTCCTGCGGCAACCATTGCACGTATTTCTGGTCTCCCCGAAGCCGAAATACTTGCATTATAAGAGCCTCTACTATTGAAAATGTCCCGGTTCTGCTGAGAATCGGGATCTTTATGTACATTAAATTTTTTGATAAATGTAGTGGGTCAATTTATTGTACCGTGTTTTGGCTTTAATAAATTCGATGGCGACAGAACTGGCAAAACTCAAAAACAAAAGAATAAAAAAGATGAGTAGGGGATAATGAAAGGAATAAATGAAATTATTGAAGAAAGATACCTGAATGAATGTATGCAACAGGAACATATTGCCTGAGTGTTTTCCTAGTAGGGACAGTAATTTTTGAATTCCCGGGATGGGGCTGATATATAAAAAGATAAAGGTGATCAAGGTAAACGATAAAATGGCGTTCGACACAAGGGCAAAAGCTCCTCTATTATATCGCAAGAGGCAATCGGCACTTGCCATTAGAATCACGAGTAACAATAAAAATTTCAGTAAAATATTTCGCCAAGGGACTGAAGAAAATGAGATCTCTTGTATTTTTTCTAGCCATTGCTGTTTGTTTATAATAATGCCAAAGAGTGTAGAAAAAATAAGGGCTTCATATTGGATGCGAAAGGTAAGCACCAAAACCAATGCGAGTAACAGGGCTACAAATCCATTTTTGCAAAATTGAAAAAGTTCTATAAATAAAGGAGCAATAAAAACAATCATTATCGCAAAACTCATATACCACCACGTGGAATTGAATGTATCGGAGTGAAAAAGGTCCGCTAACCCAAGCGCATCAACGATGAAAAAATAGGGCGATCCATAAAGGGTCAGATTCCTTCCAAAAATAGGGCCAATCATTTGTGCCAGCACAAAAATTGCAAAAAATAGAGAGTACAATTTTACAAGGCGCTTAAAAAAATGGAGCGTATTCGCCTTTGTATGTCGCGGCAATGCCGTAGCCTGTGAGCATAGCGAAAATGTAAATGCAGACGTTAGAAAAGTGAGCAAGGATGAGAGTCAAGTTAAATCCACTATAAGTCCACATAGGAACTTGGTTTACTATGTGGACTTGCTCTTGATAAAAAAGATGGTGAAATAATAGAAGGCAAATAGCAACGCCCTTCACGACCTCAGTGGCATAAATATCAAACGGACGATTTTTTGTTAATATCATGCCGAAAAAATAATTTAAAAATCAGTTCAAAAAAACAACGGGGACCAATTTTAATAAAAAAGCAAATCTAATTCTTGCTAGATGCTGAGAAGAGGCGAATGGTCTTCCTGAATGATGTTCGCGGAGTTCGGATTCGACGAGGATGAGCGCATGTTTACATGAGTGCTCAAAGTAGATCTTTCTATACCGTTTGAACTCTTATTATGGTATGCGCTTATATGGATCTACATCTCTGAATTTTGTTTTTTGTGCTTTTATAAAAAAATTATACATCTTGGTTTCTAAAAACTATCTTTCTTAGAAAATAAATGCCGCTAAATTTTCATTATGGAGCTTTCCTGATATGATTCAAAAAATTCGAATAAAACTACCGTTGTTTCTTGAATTTTTATTTGGGGTTCTTTTGTTTTTGATGTTTGTTCCTTATCAGGGAATTTTAGCAGATGGTAACATCTATTTATTACAGGCTGTGAATCATGTTTTCCCAGAACGCTTTGCGACTGATATTGTGTTTATGTTTGGAAATCAGGACTCGTTTAGTTTGTTCACGCCTTTGTATGTTACTTTTATAAAATTATTGGGTGTGGAGTTTGGCACTAAAGCTTTGGTTTTTTCTCTGTTATGTTTGGAAGCTTGTGCTCTGATTGCTGTAATTCAAAAACTAAGTGAACAGGTATCTGGAAAGCATCTGGTGATTCCTTTCTTGGCTCTTATTCTTTTAACTTTTGATTCTTACCTTGCTGGTTATTTTAAAATTTTTGAGCCTGTGGCGATTGCAAGACAACCAAGTCAGATTTTTTTCTTTTTAGGGTTGGCCTTTTTGGGAAAACGTTGGTCCTCTTTGGGACTTTTTTTGATTGCTACCTTGTTTCATCCTTTGAATGCTGGCTGGGGTCTTGCTATTTGGCTTTTTTATCATTATCCAAAATGCATTCGGTTTGTTGTGGGTCTTTGCTTGTTGGTTCCTCTGACCGTGTTTGTGGGTCATGGAAGATTTGCAGCAATTGATGATTATTGGATGAATTATGGGGGCGGTGCTACTTTTGCACTAAATGATTATGCTCGCATTCTTCTTTATGGTGCTATTCTGTACGCTTTTTATCGGTCTAAGACCTGCAATGCTTCTTTGAAACGTGTGATTATCGGCATTGGAGTGACTGCTTTTGTCGCCTACTACTTTGCCATTATGGGTGTGTACTTAAAACACATATTTTTATTTCAAGTACAGCCAGCGCGCTTTGAGTGGATTTTAGCTATTGCAGGAAAATTAGCTTTTGGTCTATTGCTCTTTGATTATGCAAAAAAAGACAGGGAAGAACGGAATCCTTTGTGTTCCCGTCATTTTTCTTTTGTGTTTTTGGCTTTTGCTTTAATTCACCCGGAAATGTATCCCGTTTCTTTGATTGGTATCGCTCTGTTGATCCTTCCGAGTTTTACCTTGCCCTTGAAGGCAAAGTGGCCACTGCTCGGAATGTTATGTCTCGCCTTTGTTGCCTATTATGTTTCTGCAATGTTGTACGATTATTCTGTGACCAATAAGGTGGCGATGTCTTTATGGCTTGGAGAAGCAGAACTTAAGATGCTTATTCCTGTGGTGGGCTTTATTGCTCTCCTGTTCTTTTTGTATGGTACAATCGATTTTGCACAGAAGCCTATTATGGAACGTAGCTTTTGGAACTCCAGAAATGCGGCGTTAATCGTTTTTGGCATCGCTGCTTTTTGTCCGGAATCTTTGGCCTTGCTTGTAGGCATCGCTTTAATACTTATGCCGGAATTTTCTTTGCGGAATAAAAAATACAGACTGATGGTAGGACTCGTAGTCATTTTGTGTCTTTTGGATGCTTTTTCTGCATCCTTCCTTTTTTCGCGATTTACGACCCTCAAATATTCTTTGCAGTGTTTACTTGCATTAGCCTCTCTGACTTATGCCTTATGGCCTGCAAATCAATCGTGGAAATGGGGAATGGCTTTTTGGGGAGTCTTAGTGATTGTCGCCTTGGGCTTTGTTTTTACTCATTGGGATGCTCGGAATCCGGATCGTATTGCCTCTGAAAAACAGATGGGTGCTTTTTGGGAAAATCCTTTGTTCCCGGAGATAAAGGATCGTGGGCGGGCTTTTTATTCGGTGGACGGACCTAAGAAAAAACTTTCGCGGGTTCAGTTTTTGACGGGTAATTATGTGGATTATAACTCCGATGGAGGAGCTTTGTTTTACAGAGAACAATATGTGGAATTTAGGCGCCGTTCCTTGTGGGTCAAGTGCGGTGCGAAAGTAGATCAAGATTGTGGGGGAGGCAGTTTTGGTGGTTTTATCGACAATGGATTGGGACTACCAGGTTATTTGAAACAGCGGACGGACCTCTTATGTAATGCCAACGAGATTGATTATGTTGTGACTGATGTGGGTACATTGCCTTATCCGAGATTAAATCAAACGTGGTTGGAATATCAAAAGAAATCAGTGTATTTATATGAGTGTCCTGAGCGGTCATAAATGCTAAAAAATCCCCCCCATTCTTTAATTTCATACAACCATTATTATTGCAATTAACCGTAGGATTTCGGAATGCCAAAAGGTGTCAAATATTGCACAAATAGTCTATGTTGGAGCATGAATTTGTACAAAAAATTTGACGCAGGTCACTGGAAAAAATCTATATATGCCTAGTATTCATCTGCAAAATGGCAAAATTGATCTAGAAATGCAGTTTTTACAAGTCATGACGAAATCATGACAGAAACTTGACAAAAGTATTGCTTTTCTAAGACAAAGTATGTATTTTGATGGATGTAAACGGGCGAACGCCCAAAAGAACTGAACTAGTAACAAGGAGATCAGTATGCAGAATAAGAAAGGTTTTACCCTTATTGAATTGATGGTTGTGGTCGTGATCATCGGTATCTTGGCTGCTGTGGCCGTACCAAAATTGTTTGGTATGATCGCAAAATCCAAAGCTTCCGAAGTCGGCCCTGCCGCTGGAACCTATGTGAAGGTTCAGCTAGCTTATGTTAACGAAAAGGATTCCACGGGTTCTTGGGATGTGATTGGTTATCAGGCACCCGGTACAAAAAGCAGTGCTTGGTTAAGTGCTACCACTACATTCACATATGCTGATGGCCATAGTGCAGCGACAACAGAAGAAATTTCATCAACTGCAAAGGTTGGTTGGGTCGCTGGTAATAATGTGAAACTTAATGAGTGCGCTAAAGTTACAGCTCCTACTGCAGGGTCAACAGGAAGTACTTGGACGGTAAAATATAGTGGGACTGCTGGTGATGCTGGTTCTCTCGCATTTGCAAGTACTGTGAGTGGTGCAGGTTGCGAAGTTCTCACGCCTTCTTTTAAGACCATCAAGTAATTACACAATTTAAGCTGTGTTGAAGAAGGCGCTTCGCAAGAGGCGCCTTTTTCCCTTTAAATAGGGAGAGCACTAAGGATGTGGGTATGGAAAATCGAGGATTTACGCTGATTGAGTTGATGGTGGTCGTGGTGATCATCGGCATTTTGGCTGCTGTGGCAGTCCCCAAGTTATTTGGGATGCTCGCGAAATCGAAGGCCTCGGAGATCGGCCCTGCGGTGGGCACCTATGTGAAAATTCAAGATGCTTTTTCTTCCGTCAAGGGAGATTCGGTGGGCTCTTGGTCGATTATCGGGTATTTTGGTCCAGGGACAATCGCTTCTGGTAAAGAGGGTTCCGAAACGACAAACTTCCTTTATGGTGGGGCGGTGGTAGGCACTGTACAATTGACCACAAGCGCTGTGGTCGGGTGGCGTGCGAGTAACAAGATTCAATTGAACGAGTGCGCCATTTCAACCGCAGCGGCCCCCAATTGGGTTCTTTCCATGCGGTTAGCGAGCAGTAAAGGGGGGGCGGTTGATTATGCCCCCACAACGGGCTCGGCAGACTGTTCTATTCTGACCCCTTTATTCAAGAACTATTAATTCATAAACCACTCCTCTTTTTTCGCCCCTTTTTTTTTCTGCAAGAGTCCTCTCCGACCATGGAGGGGACTTTTTTTGGTGCTTTTTGTTCCATTAGGCTTTTTTTATGCGCTTTTTACACCATCAACCTGATCAGTTCCTCTGAATTTTACAAAGAAACCGGGGGCATCTGTGATACTTTTGAGACTGGTAATTGGGGTTACAATCACCTAGGGCCCTCGCGGGCTTTTTCGAAAGGAAGATATGGATATGGAAAAAAGGAAAATTTTTGGGCTTGTTGCCCTCGCTCCCTTCGCTCTCGGAGTTTTGCTTGCGGGTTGCGGATCGGATGAAGTTTCAGGGACTACGAATCCCCTCACTGAGGTCTCTTCGTCTTCGGCGTTGACCCCTGCTTATGTCGATCCCGTGACGGGCACGAGTTATTACTATGATGCCGCTGGCAATTTGTATTACTTTGATGCCAGTGGTACTGTGGTTTATGTGACTGTCACCGTGGAATCTTCCAGTTCCTCTGTCGTTGTGGACCCGAATAGCTCGGCTTCGATTGATTTGAGTTCCTCCTCTACGGATTTACTTTCCTCAAGCTCTGCGGGCATAGTTTATTATACGGATGAATTGGGTATTTATTACTACGATGCCAATGGCATTAAGGTCTATTTGACTTCTGTGGTGACGAGTTCTTCAAGTGTAGAAACGGTGCTTTCCTCTTCCAGCGTGGAGACGATTGTTTC
>Ga0209467_1001716_pt1 | contig 17871 bp, 13 predicted proteins | sample Higcelwee11metaG_FD_187175 | JGI IMG/M metagenome (GOLD analysis project Ga0209467, IMG submission 187175) | Freshwater pond sediment microbial communities from the University of Edinburgh, under environmental carbon perturbations - High... | ecosystem: Environmental > Aquatic > Freshwater >...
GGATGTCCCGGCGGGCAAGGCCCCGCCCCCGCCGCCGCACGGCCCGGAGAAATAATCACCCTCTCCAAGCCCCCGGTCAGGCTTTGCCCGCACCGTCGCCCGACCCGGCATCGCCCAAACTCGCCCGGACCCGCCGCGCCGTTTCCTGCCCGCCCCCCGGGTCGCCCCCCGGGGCGCCCATATGAAACGCCCCCCGACCGGCGAACCGGGCGGGGGGCGTAGAATGCATGTTTTTCGCGTCGCCGGGGGCTAGGTGCCCATGTCGAAGGAGGACAGGTATTTCACCTGTTCCGGGGTCAGCACGTCGATGGCCGCGCCCATGGAGACCAGCTTCAGACGGGCGATCTCCTGGTCGATGGGATCGGGCACCTTGAAGACGTTTTTCGCCAGGCTCTTGTAGTTCTGCACCAGGTATTCGGCGGAAAGGGCCTGGTTGGCGAAGCTCATGTCCATGACGCTGGACGGATGGCCCTCGGCCGAGGCCAGGTTGACCAGACGTCCCTCGGCCAGGATGTTGACGTGGGCGCCGCTTGGCAGGGTGATCTCCTCCACGAAATCGCGGATCATGCGCCGGGCCGTGGCCTTGGCATAGAGGGCATCCAGGTCGATCTCCACGTTGAAGTGGCCGGAATTGCACACGATGGCCCCGCTCTTCATGACCTCGAAGTGCTCGTAGCGGATGACGTGGATGTCGCCAGTGACGGTGCAGAAGAAATCGCCGATGGGGGCCGCCTCGGCCAGGGGCATGACCCGGAAGCCGTCCATCATGGCCTCCAGGGCGCGCAGGGGGTCGACCTCGATGACGATGACGTTGGCGCCCATGCCGTGAGCCCGGGAGGCCAGGCCCTTGCCGCACCAGCCGTAGCCGCAGACCACGAAATTGGATCCGGCCAACAGACGGTTGGTGGCCCGGATGATGCCGTCGATGGTGGACTGGCCCGTGCCGTAGCGGTTGTCGAACATGTGCTTGGTGAGGGCGTCGTTCACGGCGACGACCGGATAGGCCAAAACGCCCTTGGCGGCCATGGCTTTCAGGCGGATGACGCCGGTGGTGGTCTCTTCCGTGCCGCCGATGACGTCCTTGATGAGCTCTTTTTTCTCGGAATGCAGGGTGACCAGCAGGTCCGCGCCGTCATCCATGGTGATGTGCGGCTTGGCCTCCAGGCAGGACATGATGTGGCTGTAGTAGCTGGCGTTGTCCTCGCCCTTGATGGCGAAGGTGGGGATGCCGTATTCCTTGACCAGGGCGGCGGCCACGTCATCCTGGGTGCTTAAGGGGTTGGAGGCGCACAGGTAGGCCTCGGCTCCGCCGTCTTTCAAGACCCGCATCAGGTTGGCGGTCTCAGTGGTCACATGCAGGCAGGCGGCGATGCGCATGCCGGTCAGGGGCTTTTCCTTCTTGAAGCGCTCGCCGATGATCTTCAAAACCGGCATGGACTGGCCGGCCCATTCCATGCGCAGTTTGCCCTGTTCGGCCAGACCCAGGTCTTTGACGTCGTATTTCATGTGCTTTTATCCTTGTAAAAGGTGAATCCAAGGGGCGTCCTACAGTTTGAGCGCCGTCTTCAGATCGCCCGCCATATCGGTCGTCTCCCAGGTGAATTCCGGGCGTTCGCGGCCGAAATGCCCGTAGCAGGAGGTCAGCTTGTAGATCGGACGCTTGAGATCGAGCTTCTTGATGATGAAATAGGGGCGCAGGTCGAAGACCTGACGCACGGCCTTGGTCAGTTCCTCATCGGGAACCAGACCGGTGCCGAAGGAGGTGACCAGTACCGAGAGGGGTTCGGCCACGCCGATGCAATAGGCGATCTGCACTTCGCACCGTGCGGCAGCGCCCGAGGCCACCAGGTTCTTGGCGATATACCGGGCCATGTAGGCGCCCGAGCGGTCCACCTTGGAGGGATCCTTGCCGGAAAACGCGCCGCCGCCATGGTTGCCCATGCCGCCGTAGGTGTCCTGGATGATCTTGCGGCCGGTGAGACCGCAGTCGCCCATGGGACCGCCGATGACGAAACGGCCGGTGGTGTTCACGTAGACCTTGGTCTTTTTGTCCACCATCTCTTCGGGCAGGGTCTTGAAGATGACCTCTTTCTTGATGGCCTCGACAAGATCCGGGTAGGCGATGTTCTCGTCATGCTGGCAGGCCACCACCACGTTGTCGATGCGCACGGGCTTGCCGTCCACGTATTCCACGGCCACCTGGGTCTTGCCGTCGGGGCGCAGGAAATCGAGCACCTGGTTTTTGCGCACATAGGACAGGCGGCGGGAAAGCTTGTGGGCGTAGTAGATGGGGGCGGGCATCAGCGTCTCGGTCTCGGTGCAGGCAAAGCCGAACATCATGCCCTGGTCGCCCGCGCCCTGATCCTCGGGCTTGGTGCGGTTGACGCCCTGGGCGATGTCCACGGACTGCTTGTCCACCGAGGACACCACGGCGCAGGTCTCCCAGTCGAAACCCATGGTGGAGCTGTTGTAGCCGATCTCCTTGACGGTTTCCCGGACGATGGACGGAAGGTCGGCATAGGCATTGGTGGTGATCTCTCCGGCGATAAACGCCATGCCCGTGGTCACCAAGGTCTCGCAGGCCACATGGGATTCGGGATCCTGGGCCAGCAAGGCGTCCAGAACGGCGTCGGAAATCTGATCCGCGACCTTGTCCGGATGCCCCTCGGTGACGGATTCGGAGCTGAAAAGATAATGACCTTTGGCATTGATCATGAACGAATATCCTCCATACTGGTGTCCATCACGCCGGGAAGATGGAAACAGAAGCCCCGGCCATGGCGTTTTTTGGGATGAATCGAAATTTGCCTAAACGATTTTCCGGGAAAGGACAAGCAAGCCCCCTGAAATCCAGCCGCCGCGCCGCTTATGCCTCGTGCGGGGGCAGCGCCAGCCGGTTGTCGATGAGCCGGGCGCGGGAAAATTGCACCGCCGCCGCCAGCACCACCGGCCCCGCCACCGTGTCCACTGGCTGCATGGAATCCGGGTCCACGGCCTCCAGATAGTCCACAGCCCCCAGGGGGGCGTAGGCCGCAAGGATGTCCCGGGCGGCGGCCAGGATCGTCCTCGCGTCGCGGATGCCGGAGGCGGCCAGGGCCGCCCCGGCCTCCAAAGCCTTGTTGATCCACGGGGCCTGATCCCGCTCCTCGCGCGATAAAAACACGTTGCGGGAGCTCAAAGCCAGGCCGTCGGGCTCGCGCACGATGGGCCGCCCCACCACGGCGACCGGGATGTTCAGATCCCGTACCAATCGCGAAATAACGGCCAATTGCTGGCGGTCCTTTTCCCCGAACACGGCGAACGTAGGATTCACCAGCATGAAAAGCTTGGTCACCACAGTGGCCACGCCGCGAAAATGCGTGGGGCGGGAGGCGCCGCACAACCCGGCCGAAACCCCCTGCACCGTGACGAACGTGGACGCGTCCGGGGCGTACATGGCTGCCGGGTCAGGGGTGAAAAGAATGTCCACCCCGGCCGAGGCCGCCACCTCCCGGTCGCGCGTAAGATCCCGGGGGTAGCGGTCCAGATCCTCGTTTGGGCCAAACTGGGTGGGGTTGACGAACAGGCTGACCACCACCACGTCGGCGTGTTCCCGGGCATGGTCCATGAGGCTTTTATGCCCCTGGTGGAAAAAGCCCATGGTGGGTACGAATCCCACTCTTTTACGCTTAGAGCGCAGATCAATTGAAATTTCTTGCATCTGTTTCGGGTCGGAAACGATACGCACAGCGTCCTCCGGTCATTTTCGTTCCGGCCTCGGTAGCCCAAATCCCCCTGGCTGTCCACGCCAGGCCCCAGACACAGGATTTGCATGCGGAAAGGGCCTTGTCCCGACGCACATGCCTCCCCGGCCTCACGGCCGAAGCGGCCACCAGCCCCCCCCAGGGACGGCTCGCCAGGCCTGGCGTCAGCCGCAGCCCCCCTGGCCCGGGTCAGGTTCGTCACATAAACGCCGCCCCTCCCCATGGCCAAGCTCCCCATACTCCACCGATTCCAGGCACAGCCCCCGGGCCGGGGCGGTCGCCGGGGCCCGGGTTCTGTCCCCTTCGGACAACAGGGATCGGACATCGTCCGGGGTAATCTTCCCTTTGCCCACGGCCGCCAGACAGCCCATGACATTGCGCACCATCTGCTTGAGGAACCCATCGGCCGTAAATCGCCAGACGGTCTCGAAGGAGGTCTGCCCCGGCGTGGCGGCGACGGATTCCAGGGTGCGCACCGTGGTCCCCACATCCGTACCGGTATTTTGCATGGCCGCGAAATCGCGTCGGCCAAGGAACTCCCGGGCCGCCAGGGCCATGGCCTGCCGGTCCACGGGGCCGCAGGCCCAGACAAAGGGACGCCGGTGGGGATAGACGAATTCCGGCTCGGTCCACAGGCTGTAGGCGTAGGTCTTGCGCACGGCCCCGAAGCGGGCGTGAAACCCCGGCGGCGCGAGGCGCGCGTCCACCACGGCCACATCGTCCGGCAACAGGGCGTTAAGCGCCCTCCGCCAGGGCAGCCCGGCCCGGGTATCCGGCACGTCGGCATGGACCACCTGGCCCACCGCATGGACCCCGGCGTCCGTGCGCCCGGAACCGATGGCCCGCACCGGACGCCCAGCCAGGATCGCCAGGGCCTTTTCCACAACCCCCTGGACCGTGCGATCCCCAGCCTGAAGCTGCCAGCCGTGGAACCTCGTGCCGTCGTAGGCCACCACCAAACGCAGTCTGGAAAGGGGTTCCGGCCCGGACTGGTCCGAACTCATCCGGCGAACCACAAGAGATCGGCCAGAGGGCGGCAGGCCTCGCGCCCGCCAAACCGCTCCCAGAGACGGTTCTGCACCGCCCACCAATCCGGATCAAACCCAATGCTCCGCCCCCGGGTCACAGCCAGGGCCAGGGCCGCAAAATCCGGTTCCGGCCCGGACAGCCGGTCCAGAAACTCCCGGATCACCCGCGCGGCCAGGGCCGGGGCGCCGGGGTTGTCCTTCCCGGCGGCGCGCAAAAAGGCGTCCAGCAGTGCCGCCCGGCCAGGGGCCAGTTCCGGGCCGAACAGGCGACGCCACACAAGCCCGGGATACATCCCGGCCCACAACGGGGCCAGGTTGACCGTGACCTGGGCCTCCTGAATCTCCGGCAAGAGCCGCAGCCCCTTGGCGGCCAGGGCCAGGGAGGCCTCCCACAGGCGGGACTCGGCGTGCCCGGCCAGGGCGTCGGCCGCCGCCTGCCGCTTGTTCCAGGCCAGACCCGCAGCCTCAAGGGCCACGGTCTCCTGCCTGTCGCCGTCCGGCCAGGACAGGCAGGCCCGGCCTCCGGGAAGGCCGCCGCCCGCTCCAGGCGTGAGCGACAACCCGTACCGCTCCAGGCGGCTTTCCAGGGTCCAGGCCAGGGTGAACGTCCCGGCGGCGCAGCCATCCCCCGTGGCCGCGTCCAGGGCCACAGAGGCGGTCACGGCGGGCCAGGCCACGGCCTGCCCCGGACTGCCGGGTCCGGGCAGGCGGTCCTCGGCCTCAAGGGTCAAAAGCGTCTGCAGGGCCAGGGTCTTGGCCGTGGCCCGGCGCGGCGTGACCAGGTTGTTCCAGACGTCGCGGCCGTCGCCCATGGCCGGGTCGTTGGACTCGGCCTTTTCCAGCTCGCGCAAAAACCGCTCCTCGGGATCGGCCATGCCCGTATCGCGGGCCAGATCCATGGCCCGCAGGGCATAGGTCAGGGCGTTGACCGGCTCGATGCGGGTCAGCTCGTCGAAAAACCAGGCGCAACTGGCGAACGAGGACACGGCGAAGCGCTGCATGGAGAGAAGCGTCCAGGCCAGGGAGCGTTTGTCGGCGGCAAGCCCGGGGACAAAGCGGGCCGATTCGAAATCGGCCTTGTCCATGGCCCCGCACAGCACCTCGCCGTAAGCCAGAAGCGCCCCCCGGGGGTCGCGGAAAAGGCCCTCCCCGACGGCGAAATAGTGGGCGTCCACCTCCGCCTTGAGCAGGTTCAGGGCGGCGCGCAAGGGTCCGCGCCATTTCTGGTTGTAGCCCGGGTGCTCGCCGTTGGTGCAGCCGCAGTCCGAACGCCAGCGTTCCACCCCATGCACGCAGCTCCAGGCCGAGGGCTCGCGCAGCCACACCCGGTGCTGGGGCGGGTTTTTGGCCAGGTAGGCCCCGAAATTGGTGGGCGACAGGCCGTCGCGGCCCGAGGCGGCCTGGGCCATGACATAGGCCAGGGCCATCTCCCCGAACTGGAAATGGTGGCCGTAAGTCTCGCCGTCCGTGGCCAGGGCCAGAAGCCCGGGCCCGGCCGCACCCGAGAGCCTGCGCCAGAAGTTCTCGCCATCGGCCAGAAGCCGCTCAAAGGCCACGGCCTGGGACAGTCCGCCGTGGTAGAAAAAGATGTCCACATGCCGCCCCGACGGCAGCATGGCCCGGTAGGGCCGGGTGATGTCCATATCCCATTCGGACACGGCCCGGCGGTTTCCGCCGTCCAGATCGGCCACGAAGGCCGCCTGGCACGGGGCCAGCACCGTGAAGGCGATGCCGTTTTCAGCCAGCACCTCCAGGGAGGCCGTGTCCACGGCGGCCTCGGACAGCCACATGCCCTCGGGATGGCGGCCGAAACGATGCCGGAAATCGGCCACGGCCCAGCCCACCTCCAGATGCTTGTCCAGGTCCGAGGCCAGGGGCAGGATCACATGGTGGCAGACCTGGGCCAGGGCGTTGCCGTGTCCAAGCCTCGCCAGGCTTGCCCGGTCGCCCTCCACCACCCGGGCCAGGGTTTCAGGGGCCTGGGCTTCCATCCAGCGGCACAGGGTGGGACCGAAGTTGAAGCTGATCCATTCGTACAGGTTGAAGATGTCCATAATCCGACCCGCGCCGTCCAGGCGGCGAGCCCGGGACAAGGGGGCGTAGGACTCCCGGCAGATGCGCTCGTTCCAGTTGGCGCTCGGCGCGGCGCTGCCCTCGGGCAAAAGCGCCCCAAGCCAGGGATCTTCCCGGGGAGGCTGGTAGAAATGGCCGTGGATGCATAAAAATCGGTCCATGGAAGCTCCTTGCCCCTGCCTTGCGGGGTGGCCGTTTTTTTGCGGGGTCGGAAAGTCAACGCCTCGTACGCCAAAACCCGTGAGCATGTTCAGGCCGCACGGGAAATGTCAAACGGTTCCGGTCGACGCTTACGGCTTGGCCGACACGCCGTCGCCAAAGGTTTTTTTGGCCATGGCCCCAAGCGCCGACTCGATCATCCGGTTCTCTCCATCGCGCAGGACCGGGGTGTAGGCGTAGCAGATCTCCAGGCTTCCCGTGTCCCGGTACCGGATCAGGGCCACGGCCGCTGCGGGCCAACTCCACACCAGATGTTCCGAAACCCCGGGTGAAACCGTGGCGAAGGCGCCGTACTTGGCCTCGTAGGCCGCGCGTAGGCGCTCGAAGTCGCCCGGGGCAGGATGTTTGATGACCAAGATGACATAAAACAGCTTGTCGTCGCGAAACGAATAGACCTCATCGTCCACGACGATGCCCCCGATGCGCCGTTTCTCCACGGCCCGGCGGTAGTGGCGCACGTCCTTGTGGACAAAAAGATATTCCATGTTCCGAAGGTCCGCCACATGCGCGCCGAAGGGGATGCCCCCAAAGCCGTCCGGGGGCGGCCGCTTGGCGTACACGGCGATGCCGGGCCGCAAAAAGACCGGATCGCCGGGAACGGGGTCCGGGGCCTCGACGCGCATGCGCTCCACCCCGGGCAGATGGGTGTAGCCGATGGACAGGGAATCCTCCAAGATGTCCCGGTCCAGGGCGATCTGGGCCTGGGGCCAATTCCACAGGTAGTTTTCGTCCAGGGAGGTGACGTTTTCCAGGGGCGGGCCGTATTTGGCGGCATAGGCGGTCTTCAGGGCGGCGATGTCCCCGGGCTCCCGGGCCCGCATCTGCACATGAAAAAAGCTGTCGCGGTAAAATCCGTAGAGGATGTCCTTAAGGCGCACCTCGCCGATCTCCAGGTTGTCCCCGGTGCGGCGGTAATAGGCCACCGCTCCTGCGCCGTAGAGATATTCCAGGTCCGGATGGCCCGCCGCCGACGCCCCCCAGGGCAGCCCACGAAACCCCACCGGCCCCCGGGCCTTGATCTCCTGCGCCTCCCGGACGTCGCCAGGGGCGTCGGGAGCGGCCTCCACGGCCCCCATGTCGTTGGGGACGGCGGCCTGGGCGGACGTAAGGGGTGCGGGCGGGGCGGACTGGGCGGACGGTTCCCGGGGCTGGCCGTGGGCCAGGGCCGCAAAGGCCAGAGCGGCCAGAATCAGGATGGCCGCCAGCGGCGAAACCGTTCCCGGCCGGTGCGGCCAGTCAGGCATGGGCGGCGGCGTCATCTGGCGAAGCTGCGGCCGAAGCGCCTGGACACCTCGCGCAGGGACTCGGCCAATATCCCCACCTCGTCGCGTCCGGAGACGGACAGCCCCTTGGGCACGCGGCCCGTGGCCAGCTCAAAGGCGAACGCCGCGCACCGGGACACGGGAACCCCCAAAAACCGCACGGCCAACACGATCCACACCGCTCCAAAGGCCAGGGTCAGGGCCAGAAGGGTCCACAGGAGGGACTTTTGCACGGTCAGTTCCGAGGCAAAGGCCTCCATGCCCTTGCGCTCCACCACGCCGGCGCTGTCCACGGCCCGGGAGGCGGCCTCCAGGGCGTCGCGTTCGGCCAGGGCCAGGGTTCGCCCCGAGGCGTGCAAAAGCTCCCATTCCTTGGCCAGATGCCCGGCGGCCTTGTCGAACTCCCCGGCCACGGCGGCGAGCTCCACCGCATCCTTGATGTCGGCCTCCGAGGCCTGGGGGCGCAGCCCCTCCACCAGGGCGTCCACGCCGCTTAGGCGCTCCATGGCCGCGCGCAGAATCTCCGGCCGACGGACGCGACCGGCCTCGGCCTCGGCCGCCAGCACCTCCCGGGCGATCCCGGCCAGATCCATTGCATGGAAAATCTTGTCGGACACGGCGCGCACCAGCGTGCCCGGGGGATACTTGACCGCCAGTTCCACCAAGGCCGCCTTTTTGCGCGCCGCATAGGCCTCGGCCAGGTCCGCGAAACGGTTCCCGGCGGCCTCGAAGGCGGTACGGGCCTCGGCCACGGCCTCGTTTTGCCCCACGATGGCCTCGGCGGCCTTTTTATAGGCGTCCACCAGCCAGGCCACCCTTTCGGCCTCCTCGGCAAACTCGGCGCCGCCCGCCCGCCCGGCCGACGCCTTTAGTTCCTGCATGCGCGTCAGGGCCACGGCCAGTTCCTTTTTCGCCTCCTCCAGGAAGTGCCGCTCCCCGGTCAGGGCATAGCCGCGCAGATGGTGGGCCGTCAGCAAGGTCTGCCGCTCAAGTCGCGTGGCCGCCTCTCTCCGGCCGAAGGCCACCTGGGCCAGGGCCTCGGCGGATCGCCCAGAGGCGTTTTGGGCCGTCGCCGCCGCCAGGCAGGCGATGACCGCCAGGGCCGTCGGCAGGCCCACGGCAAAAAGGATCTTTAAGGAATAAACGGGGATTTTCGGCATCTTCATGGAGCGTCTCGACTGGGTTGCCGACAGGTTTTCCGGCTCACTCCCCCATTGCCGCGCACGACATGTCCAAAGCCGCTTTTCCTATACCGGTTTGGGCGGTTTCTTCAAAGAAAAAAAAGGGCTGGACCATGCAGCAGGACCGTCGACTATTCCAGGGAGTCTTTGATCTGCTTGAAAAAAGCCCGCAGAAAGGCATCGGAGACATCTTTCCCATTGATGCGCAGTCCATGAAATACAGCCACGCGATTGTTTTTGGGGGTGACGGCGGCCCGAAAAGAATGCTCGTGCCCCGCCTCCTGCACTCCGGCATGATCCCGCCCGGCCCCGCCGATCCGCCGGTCCACGCCGCGCAAGGTCAACACCCAGTCCTCGCCGCGCGGCGTCCAGGCGGCGTCCATCTCCCCGGCGGCGTCCAGGCGCCCGGCCCGGCGCAACAGGTGGGTCTCGAATTCGCCCAGGCTGAAGGCCGCGCCGTCCGCGCCGGTGATGCCCAGATATTCGCCGCGCTCGGACAGGACCACCACGGGCAGGGCCAGGAAGGCCGCCGGGGGCTGGCCGGGGATGTCCGGACCCGCGCCTGCGTCGGTCCCGGACGTTGCGGGTCCGGGTCGCCGGGCCCGGTCAGCCAGACCGGGCAGCCCGGCCAGGGCGTCGAGCTTGGCCAGAAGCTCCACATGCAGGGAATGGGTGCGGCTGCCCAGGGCCACGAGTTCGGCCAGCATGGCCTCCAGGCGCTCCAGGCGGCGGGCCGTGTCCCGCTGCGCCACGGCCTGGGCCTCCCGCTGGATCGCGGCTGCGCCTTGTCCGGCGTCCAGTCCTGCGCCCTCCGGGGTGGACTCCCCGGCCGGGGCCTCCCGGCGCCAAGGGGGAGAACCCCCGGGCGAGGGGCGCGGCTTTTCGTCGCCTATCGATAAGCGTTCACTTTCTTTAATTCCTGGAAATTCTTTTTTTAAAATGCTTTTTATGTCTTCAATCGACAACCCACGCAGAAAACCACCGTGAATGGCCCGGCATGCGGCCAGGGCCTCGGGGGCGAAGCGCAGGGGCTTGCCCCGTCCCATGGGGAGGATGGCCCCGGGAAATTTGGCCCGGTAACTTTTGATGGTGGTCACGGATACCCCAAGACGCTGGGCCAGATCCTTGTGGGTCAGTTCGCGGCTCATGGGTGGGAGCGCCTCCGGACAGGTCGAGGTGATGGATTGCCGCGCGGGCGCCTTTGCCACGGCGCATGCCCGGCCCCGCAATTCGTCACTTATCGATAACCATACGGAAAGCGCGGGTCAAGAAAAACGCCGGAGCACGGTCTTTTGACCGCGCACCGGCGTGGGACGATGAAAATCGGCCGATCAGAAGGGACGGCAGTGATGCTTGATGCTCACGCCCTTGACGATGAAGATGGTGGCCTCGGCGATGTTGGCCGCCTTGTCGCCGATGCGTTCCAGGGAGCGTCCGGCCACCACCTCGTGGATCGACCGCTCCAGGCTCGGGGTGGTCCGGGACGAATTCTCCACCTGCTGCAGGGCGTCTTTGAGCACCAGCACGTTGAGGTCGGCGATGCCCGCGTCCATGCGGCAGACCTCCTGGGCCAGATCCGTGTCGCCGCCCTGAAAGGCGCTTAAGGCCTTGTCCAGCATCTCCGAGACCCGGAAGGCCAGTTCGTCCAGATGGGAGGGCACGGGCGCAGGGGGCAATTGGGACAGAAAGATGGCCCGCTCGGCGATGTGCAGGGCCTCGTCTCCCACCCGCTCCAGATCGATGGTCATGCGCATGGTCCCCACCACCCGGCGCAGGTCCAGGGCCACCGGCTGCTCCAGGGCCAAGAGCCGCAGGCTGGCGTCGTCCAGGTCGCATTCCAGATGGTTGATCTCCGCATCCCGGTCGATGACCTCCCGGGCCAGGGCCGAATCGCGTTCGGAAAAGGCCGTAAGCGCGTCGGCCAGGGCTTTTCGAGACAGCCCGGCCATGCGCAGGAGCTTTTCCGTAAGGAGTTCCAACTCGGCGTGAAAATGGCTTCTGCCGTCCATGACTGTTCCTCCTGGCCTCTTGCGCCACGCGAGGCGAGGCGGCCATGTGACCATGAAAAAGGGATGAGGGATCTCTTTCGGCGGCGTCCTGGCCGGGGCGTCAACCGAAACGGCCGGTGATATAGTCCTCGGTCTGCTTGTTGGACGGCCGGGTAAAGATGGTTTCCGTGTTGTCGGTCTCCACCAGCTTGCCCATGTAGAAAAAGGCGGTCATGTCCGACACCCGGGCCGCCTGCTGCATGCTGTGGGTGACGATGATGATGGTGAACCGCTTTTTGAGCTCGTGGATGAGCTCCTCGATCTTCTGGGTGGCGATGGGGTCCAGCGCCGAGGCCGGTTCGTCCATGAGCACCACGTCCGGGGCCACGGCCAGGGCCCGGGCGATGCACAGCCGTTGCTGCTGGCCGCCGGACAGGCCCAGGGCCGAATCGTAAAGGCGGTCCTTGACCTCGTCGAAAAGCGCCGCGTCGCGAAGGCTCTTTTCCACCTGCTGGGCGATGTAGGCGTTGTCGCGCACGCCGTTGACCCGAAGCCCGTAGGCCACGTTCTCGAACACGGTCTTGGGGAAGGGATTGGGCTTTTGGAAGACCATGCCCACCCGCCGCCGCAGCTCCACCACATCCACCTCCGGGGCATGGATGTTCGCCCCGTCCAGGGTCAGCTCCCCATCCACCCGGGTGCCCGGAATGAGGTCGTTCATGCGGTTGAGACAGCGCAAAAACGTGCTCTTGCCGCACCCAGAGGGGCCGATCAGGGCCGTGACCTGGTTCTCGCGAATCTCCAGGCTGATATCGTGCAGGGCCTTGAAGCTCCCATAATAGAAATCGAGCGTACGGGCCGCCATCTTGATTTTGTGCGCCATAATCCTATTCCTTGTCGTTTGCGGACGTCCCCGGGACGGGCCGGGACGAAAACATCAGCCTTGTGGGGGCGCGTCGGCCGGGTCTTCTCCGGAGGGCGCGGCGAGCGTGAAGAAAAAGGCCGCCCCGGTCATCTCGCCACGGGCCCGCTCCACCCAGATGCGCCCGCCGTGGCGTTCCACAATGTGCTTGGCGATGGCCAGCCCAAGGCCCGTGCTGCCCGTGGTCTTGGCCCGGTGCTTCTCCACCCGGTAAAAGCGCTCGAACACCCGCAACCGGTCCTCATGGGGCACGCCCGGGCCGTTATCCTGCACGCAGAAGGTCACGGTCCCGTTACCCGCCTGATGCGAGACCGTGACGAAGGAACCTTCCGGACTGTATTTCACGGAATTTTCCAAGAGATTGCGAAAGACCTGGGCCAATTGCCCACTATCAGCCAGGACCGGCGCCCCGGCCTCGGGAAGCTGGCTTTTGATCCCGATGCGCTTCTCCAAGGCCATGGACTCGCATTCCTTGCGGGCCAGCAAAAAGGCCTGGAGGGCGTCTGCCCGGGGCGGCGCGGCGGGCATGGGGCTGTCCTCGATGCGGGCCAGGCACAGCATGTCCTCGATCATCTTGGACATGTGGTTGGCGTTTTTGAGGATGACCTCCAGAAACCGCACCCGCTCCGGGGGCATGCCCGCCGTGTCCTGCAACAGCGTCTCGGCATAGCCCTTCACCGAGGTCAGGGGCGTGCGCAACTCGTGGGTGACGTTGGCCGCGAAGTCCTTGCGGGCCCGGTCCAGACGCTTGAAATCGCTCAAATCGTGGAACACGGCCACGGCCCCAAGTTCGCCCCGGGCCTCGCGCAGGCCCACCACGCTCACGTCGTAGAAGCGGTCCTGGCCAAGCCCGATCTCAAGCGTCATCAACGGGGGGGCGTCCTTGTCCGGGGAGGCCAGCACGGCGTCGCAGGCCGCCTGGAAGCGGGCGCAGGGCACCACCTCGATGGGCGGGCGGCCCATGCGCTCCCCGTTGCCGGGAAAAATCTGGTTGAAGGCCTTGTTCACGGCCCGGATCTTGCCCTCGGCGTCGAGGACCATGACCCCTTCCTTCATGCCGTTTAAAATGGCCTCAAGCTGGCTTTTCTGGGCGGTGATGGTCCGGATCTGCATCTCGATGCCCCGGGCCATTTCGTTGATCGCGGCGGCCAGGGTCTCGAATTCGCCCCCCCGGGGCACAAGCAGGCGCTTGGCGTAGTCGCCCCGGCCGATGGCCTCGGCCACCTGGATGGTCTCCCGGATGGAACGCGCCGCCCGGCGGCTTAAAAAAAACCCGGCGACAGCGGCGGCGGCCAGGGCCAGAAGAAGGGCCAGGGGGGCCTGGGCCATGGGCTGGTCCGGAAAAAAGACCAGCGGCAGGGCCAGGGCCAGGGCGGCCACGGCCGCAAAGGAAAGAAAAAGCCTCAGTCCCAGGGACACGCCGCCTCCCCTAATCCTTGAAACGGTAGCCCACGCCGCGCACGGTCTCGATCATCCGGGCGTAGGCCCCGAGCTTTTGCCGCAACCGCCGGATATGCGTGTCCACGGTGCGGGCGTAGCCCTCGAACTCGTAGCCCCACACGGTATTGAGCAGCTGGTCCCGGGTCTGCACCCGGCCCTGGCCCCGGAACAGTTCGGCCAGAAGCTTGAATTCCGTGGCCGTGAGCAGGATCTCCGCGCCGTCGATCTCGGCCCGGTGGGCGGCCAGGTCCACGCACAGCCCCCCCTGCCGCAAAACCGGCTTCTCCCGCGCCTCGGGGCCGGAACGCTTGAGCACGGCGCGCACCCGCAACATCAGTTCCCGGGGGCTGAAGGGTTTGACCACATAGTCGTCGGCCCCAAGCTCCAACCCGACAATGCGGTCCACCTCGTCGCCCCGGGCCGTGAGCATGATCACCGGCACCTGGGCCGTTTTGGCCTCGCGCTTGAGCTCCTTGCAGACCTCGAAGCCGTCCAGGCCCGGCAGCATGAGATCAAGCAGGATCAAATCGGGGGGTGAGCGCCGGGCCTTTTGCAGGGCGTCGAAGCCGTCGCGGCTGGTGACCACGGAAAAACCCGCGCCCTGAAGGTTGTAGGCCAGGAGTTCGAGGATGTCCTCGTCGTCTTCAACAATAAGAATGGTGTCGTCGGACATGGTTCCCGTCCTTGATATTTGACGGAAAACTACGAACATTGCTGGGTGACGGGGGAATGGTGCTCGTGTTACGGATTTGTGACATTTCTCGGAGCAAAGGGCAACACGATGTGGTCGGGACGCATGGGGCGGGGATTTCCGGACCTGCCCGTCCTGCGTCACACGCCTGTCACGCATCAAAAATATCGCCCGTTCCCGCACCGTTTTCGTTGTCCGCTTCGGCGCTGTGCAATTTGACGCTTCAGGGCAAAGCCCATACAAGAGGAACATGGAATTGCCGCATGGCGGAGCCGTGGCCGCACGGCCCACTCTCCCGAACGGACCCTTCCGAGGGCGCCGGGCTTTTGCCGGTTCGCTTCCGCTTGTCCTGGCCGCCCTCCTCTCTTTCTGTCTCGCCGGACTTGCGGCGCCTGCGGCCCGGGCCGGGGACATCCGCCTGGGCATGTCCGCCGGATTTCACGGTCCCACCCGGGGGTTGGCCGTGGAGCTGTACCGGGGGGCCATGGCCTATCTCGACCACGTCAACGCCGAGGGCGGAGTGGACGGCAAAAAGATCGTCCTTTTGGCCCGAAACGACGACTACGACCCCCTGCCCGCCATCGCCAACACCATCGCCCTGGTGGAGGACGACGTGGTGGCGCTTTTCTCCTACCTGGGCACCCCCACCGTGACCCGGGTGCTGCCCCTGCTCAAAAGCTACGGGCAAAAAGACATCAGCCTGTTTTTCCCCTTCACCGGGGCCCAGCCCCAGCGCGAACCGCCCTATGACCAATATGTCTTCAACCTGCGGGCCTCCTACCGGGCCGAGGTCAAGGCCCTGGTGGACGCCCTGGTCACGGTGGGACGGACGAAACTGGCCGTATTCTACCAGGCAGACGCCTACGGCCGCAGCGGATGGGACGGGGCCCGGCTGGCCCTGGCCGCCCACGGACTTTCCATCCTGGCCGAAGCCACCTACCGCCGGGGCTCGTCCTTCGAGACCGACATGCGGCCCCAGGTGGAGGCCCTGAAAAAATACGCCCCCGACGCCGTAATCTCCGTGGGGGCCTATCCGGCCTGCGCCGCATTTATCCGCGACGCCAGGGCTGCGGGTCTGGACGTCCCCATCGCCAATGTCTCCTTCGTGGGCAGCGATCTGCTGTTGCGGCTGCTCCTGCGCGAAGGGCCGCGCTTTGGCCGCGACCTGACCGCAAACCTCATCAATTCCCAGGTGGTTCCCAGCTACGAGGACGTGAGCCTGTCGGCCGTGCGCCAGTATCGGCGGCTCATGGAGTGCTACGGAGACCGGCTGCCCCTTGATCTGGTGCAGGGGGAATACCACCCGTTCCGCTTCAGCCAGGTGGGCTTCGAGGGCTTTTTAAACGCCAAGGTCATGGTGGAGATCCTGCGGCGCATGCCAAACCCCCTGGACCGTTCCCAGCTTCGGGCCGCCGCCGAGAGCCTCACCGACCTGGACATCGGCATCGGCAGACCGGTACGGTTCGGCCCGGGCCAGCACGACGGCCTGGACCAGGTGTTTTTGACCCAGGTCGTCAGCGATCAATTCGTCCCCATCCGGGACTTTTCGGTGTTCGCCAAATGAAGATGTCCAAACTGTTCCGCAAGACCCTGGTGGCCATCGTCATCCTCTTCGGGGTGGTGGCCAACGCCTCGGCCCTGTTGTCGGCCTTTATCCTCTATACGGACTTGACCGACGAATACGAGACCAAGGGCCGGGCCATCGCCGGGAGCATCGCCGAGGCCAGCGTGGAGATCCTGCAAAGCCGCGACGCCTCCACGGTCCAGGCCATGATCGACAAGTTCCTGGACATCGAGGGCGTGGGCTACGTCTATGTGCTCGACAACGAGGCCCGCATCATCTCCCATACCTTCGTGCCGGGCATCCCGGATGAAATCCAGAAGGCGCAGATCGACCCCTCGGGTTTCACGGTCACGGATGTGGATCTGCCCGGCATGGGCGGTTTCATCCAGGTGTCCGCGCCCATCCTGGCCGGGGTGGCGGGCACGGTTTCCGTGGGCATGGACAAAAACATCATCCACGCCAAGATCCGCGCCGCCGTGATCCAGCAGGAGCTGCTCATGCTGTTTATGCTGGCGGTGGCCGTGGTCGTGTTTTTCATGCTTATGAAAGGCGTCTCCCGGCCGCTGATGGAGCTTTCCGAATACGCCAAGAAGCTTCGCGCCCACGATTTTTCCGCCCGCATCGCCATCACCTCGGACGACGAGGTGGGCCTTCTGGCCGCCACCATGAACTCCATGGCCGACGAGCTCTCCGATCTCGTCTCCGGCCTGGAGCGGGCCGTGGCCGCCTCCACCCGGGAGCTCCAGGGCGCCCTGGCCCACATGCGGGCCATCATGGACAACATGGCCGACGGCCTCCTGGTCACGGACGCCCACGGGCGCATCACCAACGTCAACCCGCCCCTGGTCCACATGTTCGGTCTGGAGGGCGCGGACCTGACCGGCAAGGACGCCCGGCAGCTCTTTTCCGGGGCCATGGCCGAACTCCCCGAGGCGGCCAGGACCGCCCAGACCGCCATCCTCAGCGCCGAGGTCCGCCTGGGCGGCGGCCGGGTGGGCAAGGCGGCGGCCTCGGCCATCCACTCCCACGCCGACGGCCCGTCCGGGCCGGACGCTGCGGCCGACGGCGACGCCGCCACCTGGCTGGGCACGGTCATCCTGGTGCGCGACATCACCTCGGAGAAGGAAGTGGACCGGATGAAGACGGAGTTCATCTCCACCGTGTCCCACGAACTGCGCACCCCCCTGACCTCGGTTTTGGGGTTCGCCAAGATCATCCGCAAAAAATTCGTGGAGGACATCCTGCCACGCCTGGACGCCACGGACAACAAATCCCGGCGCGCGGCAGGACAGATCGGCGACAACCTGGGCATCATCGTGTCCGAAGGGGAACGCCTGACGGAACTGGTCAACGACGTGCTGGACATCGCCAAAATGGAGTCGGGCAAGATCGAATGGGATCTGCAACCTGTGACCATCGCCGAGATCATCGAACGCAGCGTCACGGCCACCAGCGCCCTGATCGAGCAAAAGGGCCTGTCCCTGGCGCAGGACGTAAGCTTCGGCCTGCCGCAGTTTTTGGGCGACAGGGACCGCCTGATTCAGGTCATGCTCAACCTCATCTCCAACGCCGTGAAATTTACGGCCGCAGGCGGCATCACCATCCGGGCCTTCATTGAAGGCGAGATGATCCGGGTGGGGGTGTCGGACACGGGCCCGGGCATCTCGGAAAACGACCAGCAGATCATCTTCGAAAAATTCAAGCAGGCCGGGGACACGCTGACGGAAAAGCCCAAGGGCACCGGGCTTGGCCTGCCCATC
>Ga0209467_1001718_pt1 | contig 17866 bp, 14 predicted proteins | sample Higcelwee11metaG_FD_187175 | JGI IMG/M metagenome (GOLD analysis project Ga0209467, IMG submission 187175) | Freshwater pond sediment microbial communities from the University of Edinburgh, under environmental carbon perturbations - High... | ecosystem: Environmental > Aquatic > Freshwater >...
TGCGCCGCTCTACTCAGGGACCGAAGTCCCCTTTCTCGCACGACTTGCATGTGTTAAGCACGCCGCCAGCGTTCAATCTGAGCCAGGATCAAACTCTCCAGTTCAAATCCTTTTTCTCAGTCGCGTTCGCCGTCCATCCGATCACTCGGACTTTCGACCGATGCGTCTCGAATTACCCGACTCGCTATTTAATTGTCAAAGATCACGGCCGTCTGGAGCTTTTCATGCTCGTTTCGTCTCGGCCCTTCCGCCATCAGGCGGACGTACTTCTTAGCCGCCCTGGGCGTCTCTGTCAACCGGAAAATGTTTTGTTCCGAAAAAAGTGTTTTTCCCGAAACCGCGTTTCCCCGTCAGCCAGAAGCGGAGGTATATGGAGATGGCCCGCCGGTGTCAACACGAAAATTCAAAAAACCTCAAAAACCTTCTTCTGGCCTTTTCGACATCATCCATAACATCCCAATTTCATTAAATATCATCTGAACTGTGGCGTACGCCCCTCCGCTGTCCCAAAGCCCTGAAAAGCGGCCCGGAAGAGCCCGTGGGCCGCCCCCAAATGCCCCGCAACCCCGACTATCCCTTCCGGGCCATGAAAAATGGGCCGGGAAAGCCCCCTCACCGGCCCGCTCAAGCACCAAAATCCCGCCCGCCAGATTCGGATCGATCCCGGTTTTCTCCCGTCCGACTGAAAAACCGTCCCCAGGACAACCGGTCCTCCGGCAAAGACCATGCCCGGAATGCACATCTCGCGCTCGCCGGGAACCGCCCGCCTCCTTGCCCACTCCGGGCCGCTCTTGCCCGGAACTCCTGCTTAGAACTCCAGGTGACGGTAGGTGCGGGGAAAAGGGATCACGTCGCGGATGTTCGTTGTCCCGGTCAAAAGCATCAGCAGCCGCTCAAACCCCAGCCCGAAACCGGCATGGGGCACGCTGCCGAAACGCCGCAGATCCAGGTACCACCAATAGTCGTCCATGGTCAGCCCCAGTTCGGCCACCCGCGCCTCAAGCACATCCAGGCGTTCCTCGCGGGCGCTGCCGCCGATGATCTCGCCGATCCCCGGAACCAACACGTCCATGGCCGCCACGGTTCGGCCATCGTCGTTTTGGCGCATGTAAAACGCTTTGATTTCCTTGGGATAATCAAAAACAATGACCGGACAGCGGCAGTGGACCTCCGTCAGGTAGCGCTCATGTTCGCTTTGCAGGTCCAGCCCGAACCCCACGGGGAACTGGAAGCTCTGCCCGCACCCGGCCAGGATGTCGATGGCCTCGCCGTAAGGCAGGCGCACGAAGGGCCGGTCCCGGATGTTGGCAAGCCGCCCGGGCAGTTCCTTGTCCACGAAGGTCGCGAAAAGCTCCACGTCCGAGGCGCAGCGGGTCAGCACCGCATCCGTCAACGACTTGAGCAAGGCCTCGCCCAGGTCCATGTCGTCGGCCAGGTCGGCAAAAGCCATCTCCGGCTCCAGCATCCAGAATTCAGCCGCATGGCGCGAGGTGTCGGAATGTTCGGCCCGAAACGTCGGCCCGAAGGTGTACACATCCCCCAGGGAACAGGCGAAGACCTCGGCGGCCAACTGGCCGGACACGGTCAGGTAGGCGTCCTTGCCAAAAAAATCCCGGGCCGTCCGCTCGGCCGCGTGAAGTCCCACCTCGTCCTGCGCCCCGAGCGAGGTCACCCGGAACATCTCGCCCGCCCCCTCGCAGTCCGAACCCGTCAAAATGGGCGAATGCACATAGGCAAAGCCCCGGGCATGAAAAAACTCGTGGATGGCGAACGACATCTCCGAGCGAATCCGAAACAGCGCCCCGTATTTGTTGGTGCGCGGCCGCAGGTGGGCGATGGTGCGCAGAAATTCATCCGAATGGCGCTTTTTCTGGAGCGGATAGGACTCCTGGTCCGCCGCGCCGACCAGCTCCACCGCAGCGGCCCGCAACTCCCAGCGCTGACCCTTGCCCGGCGAGGCGACCAGCTCCCCGCGCACGGCCACGGCCGATCCCACGCCCATATCCTTTAATAAGGAAAAGCCGTCCGTGCCAGCGTCGGCCACCACCTGGATGTTGGCCCGGCAGGAGCCGTCGTTCACCTCGAGAAAGGAAACATCCTTGGCGTCGCGACGCGTGCGCACCCAGCCCTTGACGAGAATGTCGGCCCGCCCGGCGTCGCCGCGCAAGGCCGTGTCGATCTTGGTCCGTTTCATGCCCCTCCCTTTCCCACGACCCGCCCCCCCAAGGCAAGGCCTTGGGGGCGGCGCGGGGAAGGAGAATCGGGGCTGCCGCCCCGAACCCCGCCCGGGGGAAATCATTTCCCCCGGACCCCCTGATATCGCTGGCGTTTCCCGGCAAAGCTCCGCTTTGCCGGGAAACGCCAGCGAAAACCCGGGGGGGCCGGAGAACATGTGTTCTCCCGAGCGCGGACGCGAAGCGCGACGAAGTTTTCGAAGGGGGGTCCAGGGGGGAAACCTTTTTCAAAAGGTTTCCCCCCTGGCCGCCGGAGGCCGCCCCGCGCCTAATCGCGCCAGGTGAAGCGGAACAGGCAGGCCTCGGCGCCCTCGCCGATGGTGCAGGGCCGGTCGAACTCCAGGGCCGGGTGGTAGGCGGCGGCGAACGGCGCGTCCCGGGCGCAGGACAGGAGGGGAACAAGCTCGGGAGGGATGTTCATGGCCCGGTAGGCCTCGACGTACAGGCAGCGCGTGACGGAGAAGGTCAGGACGCTATCGGTGTCGTGGACATGCTCGATGGTCAGGGCCCCGCCGTGCTTCCAGAGGGCGAGGATGGTTTTGAAGTGTTCGAAGCACGGCCCCTTGGGGGCCATGGCGGCAAAGGCCCGCCCGGCCTCGGCGGCGGCCGTCTCCACGGCCCGGGCCACGGTGGCCAGGGCCTTTTCCCGCCCGTCGGCCTCGCGGGTCGTCGCATAGACCTGGCCAAGCATCTGGGCCTCGATCATGCGCCTCGCCAAAAGCGGCACATCGCGCGTCACATCGGAAAAATCCATATCAACCTCCCTAAATATCGCCGGGGTCGATCCGCCCCGGGCAAGCCTGTCCGGTTGCCTCCCGGGCCTTGAACATATAGAGTGCCGCCGACTGAAAAATCATACACAGCGCGCTTGCCGCGCGTTGCCGCTGGCTGGCGCGACGGGCCGCATCGGAAAGGACGAAAGCATATGGGTTTTTTCTCCAAAATAAAACGCCTGTGGAAGAGACCGGACCAGGAGGCCGCGCCGGTCGCCGAGACCAGGGAAATCGAGGATGACGGAATCGCCGCCGCCAGCGACGCCGCAGACGCCGTACAGGCAGCCGTCGTCCCGGAGGCCGCCCCCGTCACCGCGCCCCCCGCAGCCCCGGAGAATCTCGCCGCACCAGCGGCGACAACGCCGCTCCCCGCTGCGGCCCCGCCTGCCGAGCGTTCGCCCCGGGCGGCCCAGGCCGCTCCCGACGCGGAGGCGCCCTGGCGCAACCAGTTGGTGCTGGCCCTGCGCGAGGCCGAGCCGAGGCTCTCGGTCTGGCTGTCATTGATCCTCACCGATGTGGACCGGGCCGGGCCTCTTTTGTGGGAACGTCTGATCTTTCTGTTTTCGTGCCTGGACGCCCCGGCGGCCGAGGCGGAGACCTTCGTCAGCCAGTTTCGCAAGTGGCTGGCGGACATGGAATACGACGAGGTGGAGGCGTTTCGCTCGGAACTCCAATACCGCCTGGCCCTGGCGCTGGACCTGGAGGACGAGGAGGACGAGCGTAATCGGCTGTTCCTCAAGCTTTCCGAGAGTCTGGCCAAGACCAAGGAGCAGATCGCCCGGCGCATCGACGGCCTTTTGGGCAGCCACACGGTCATGGACGCGGCCTTTTGGGAGGAATTCGAGGAAATCCTGATCATGGCCGACCTGGGCTACGAACCCACGGCCAAGCTTCTGGAGATTTTGAAAGACCGGGTGCGCAAGTCCGGCGAGACCGACCCGACCAGGTTCAGGGAGATCCTGCGCGAGGAGCTGTCCGCCATATTTACGCCCCAAAAGACCATCCGGGCCGTCAACCCGCCCCAGGTGGTCATGATCATCGGGGTCAACGGCGTGGGCAAGACCACCACCATCGCCAAGCTGGCCCACCGGGCCAGCCTCCAGGGCAAAAAGGTGCTCATCGCCGCAGGCGACACCTTCCGGGCGGCAGCCATCGACCAGCTCAAGATCTGGGCCGACCGGGTGGGGGCCGTATTCTACGCCAAGGGCGAAAACGCCGACCCGGCGGCCGTGGCCTACGAGGCCATGGACCGGGCCATCGCCGAGGGTTGCGACATCATGTTCCTGGACACGGCGGGCCGACTGCACACCAAGGCCAACCTCATGGAGGAGCTCAAAAAAATCAAACGGGTGCTGGGCAAGAAGCATCCCGGCGCGCCGCACCGCTGCGTCCTGGTGCTCGACGCCACCACCGGCCAAAACGCCCTGTCCCAGACCAAGCTCTTCAACGAGGCCGTGGATCTGGACGAGATCATCCTGACCAAGCTCGACGGCACGGCCAAGGGCGGGGTGATCGTTGGGATCGCCCTGGAATACGGACTGCCCATCACCTTTGTCGGGCTCGGGGAGAAGATGGAGGATCTGCGGCCGTTTTCCGGGCAGGATTTCGCCCTGGCCCTTCTGACCTGAGAGACACGCCGCCTCACTGGCGCTGTGGGGGCAAAATTACGGGCGGCGCGATATTTCGGGCCAGAGACGGTTTGCCAAAAACGTCCTCTCCGTATACAAGGCAAAAAACAGAATGCGGACGGCCCGTTTTGTTTGCGAAAACCGGATCCATTGTGTTTGCATCGGCCGTGCAGGCCGCTTTCGAAAGGAAAAAACGGACCCGGGACAGCGGCAGGCTGATCCGGGACAGGATGAACCAGGGGATGCCGACCGCACGCGGCAGGCCCGAAAACGCGACACGAGAACATTCGGAGGACATCGCGCATGCCTGCGGACAAAAACATGAGCATCCTGGTCGTCGACGACTTCTCCACCATGCGGCGCATCATCAAAAATATCCTGCGTCAGCTCGGCTTCTCGAACATCCACGAGGCTGACGACGGCACCACCGCCTGGGAAACGCTCAACAAGACCAAGATCGATTTCGTCATCTCCGACTGGAACATGCCCAACATGCCGGGCATCGAACTGTTGCGCAAGGTGCGCGGCAGCGAGGAATTCGCGAACCTACCCTTCCTCATGGTCACGGCCGAGGCCCAACAGGAAAACATCATCGAGGCCGTCCAGGCCAAGGTGTCCAACTACATCGTCAAGCCGTTCACGGCCGAAACGCTGGGCCAGAAGATCGACAAGATTTTCGACAAGTAGTTTCGATCCCTCGGCAAAACACTCGGGGCGCGAAACCATGCGGTTTCGCGCCCCGTTTTTTTCGTTTGCGCCCGAACGGATCTTGGGCCCGCGCTACATGAAACTTTCCATAAGCTTGGTCGCCACGCCCTCGGGCAGCCGTATCCGGCGTTCCTTCAGCACCCCGTCCAGAATCCGCCCCATCCACTCCCGGGACACGGCCAGCCGCTCGAAGGTCAGATAGGTGACGGCGTCTTCCCGAAAAAAACCGTAACCGTGGACCTCCACCAGCACGGGTTCCCGCTCGCCGGCCAAGAGCACCTCGGCCCGGATGATCTTGGCCCTGGAATCGACGGTCAGATTGAACATATGGCTGATATCCTTCAAATAATGGCGTCCGGCGGTCGTCATGGCCTGGGAAAGGACGACGTCTCGAAAGACGCCTGCGAGTCCCGCTCCTACCATGAAAGGGGCACGCTGTCCTCAAGGCACATCTTCATGCCCTCGGCGCAGGGGGCGATGGGATATTTGCCGTCGAAACAGGCCAGGCAAAACCGGGATTCGTCCAGGCTGGAATTGACGGAAGACAGCAAGCCCTCGATGCTCAGGTAATGCAGGCTGTCCAGGCCGATGAACCGGGCGATCTCCTCCACCTTGTTGTGGGCCGCGATAAGCTCGCCCTTGGAGGAAAAGTCGATGCCGTAGAAGCAGGGGTGGCGGATGGCCGGACAGGAGACGCGCATGTGGATCTCCCGCGCCCCCAGTTCGCGCAGTTTTTTGACCCGGGTGCGGATGGTGGTGCCGCGCACGATGGAGTCCTCGACGATGATGATGCGCTTGTCCTTGATCATCTGGCGCACGGGGTTGAGCTTCACCCGCACGCTGAAATCGCGCATGTCCTGGGAGGGCTGGATGAAGGTGCGGCCCACATAGTGGTTGCGGATCATGGTGCTCTCAAACGGCAGCCCCGAGGCCTGGGAATAGCCGATGGCCGCATAGACGCCGGAGTCGGGAAACGGCATGACGTAGTCGGCGTCCACCGGGGCCTCGTTGGCCAGGGTGATGCCCATCTGCTTGCGGCGCAGATAGACCACCTCGCCGAAGACCTCGGAGTCAGGACGGGCGAAATAGACCAACTCGAAGATGCACTGTTTGGTGGGCTGGGGTTCCCCCAGGCGAAACGACTGCAGGCACTTGTCCTGGATGACGACCATTTCCCCGGGTTCGATGGGCCGGATGATCTCGGCCTCGATGAGGTCGAAGGCGCAGGTCTCCGAGGCCAGGACGTAGTTGTCGCCCAGGCGGCCCAGCATCAGCGGGCGCACGCCATGGGGGTCGCGCAGGGCGATCATCTTGTCGTTGGCCAGAAGGATCAGGGAATAGGCCCCACGCACCTTGGAACAGGCCTTGATGACCGCCTCCTCCATGGTGCCGCCGTTTAAGTACTTGGCGATGAGGTGGACGAAGACCTCGGAGTCGATGGTGGTCTGAAAGATGGAGCCGGTCTGTTCCAGTTCGCGACGCAGTTCCAGGGCGTTGACCAGGTTGCCGTTGTGGGCGATGGCCAGGTTCATGTTGCCGAAGCGCACCAGAAAGGGTTGGCAGTTGCGCAAAAGGGAGGCCCCGGCCGTGGAATAGCGCAGATGCCCCACGGCGATGCTCCCCTTGAGCTCCTTGCCCAGGTGGCGTTCGTTGAACACGTCGGCCACCAGCCCCATGCCCTTCTGCTCACGGATGGTCGTGCCGTCCCAGGTGACGATGCCCGCGCTCTCCTGCCCCCGGTGCTGCAGGGCGTAGAGGCCGAAATAGGTCATGCGCGCGGCCTCGGGATGGCCGTAGATGCCGAAAAGTCCACAATATTCTTTTTTCATCGAAACGTCCCGGCGGCTAGACCGCCCCGTAGTATTCCTGGATGCTTTTCACGCCAAGTCCCTGGCCGAACAGTTCGCGGATGGCCTGGATGGCGGCCATGGCCCCGGCCGCCGTGGTCACGTAGGGGACATTGTAGAGAAGCGCCGTCTGCCGGATGGCCATGGAGTCGCGCACGGTGCGCTTGCCTTCCATGATGTTGACGACCATGGCGATATCGCCGTTTTTGAGGTGGTCCACCACATGGGGCCGGTGTTCGGACACCTTGCGCACCTCGCGGGCCGGGATGTCATTGGCGTTGAAATAGGCGGCGGTGCCCTTGGTGGCCAGAATCTCGAATCCGGCCTCGTGAAAGAGCTTGGCCGCAGGCAGAAGCAGCCCCTTGTTGTCGTCGTTGATGGAGATGAACACCTTCCCCGACGACGGCAACACCTGCCCGGCCGCCAACTGGCTTTTCATGAAGGCCAGCCCGAAGGAGGCGTCCACGCCCATGACCTCGCCCGTGGAGCGCATCTCCGGCCCGAGAAGCACGTCCACTCCGGGGAACCGGTTGAACGGAAACACCGATTCCTTGACCGAGACATGCCCGGTCTTGCGCATGGACCAGGGATCAAGCGTCCTTACGGGCACGCCCATGATGACCTTGGTGGCCAGCTTGGCCAGGGGCACGCCTGTGGCCTTGGACACGAAGGGGGCCGTGCGCGAGGCCCGGGGGTTGACCTCCAGGATAAAGATCTCGCTGTCTTTGACCGCGAACTGGATGTTCATGAGCCCCACCACCTGGAGCTCCCGGGCCAGGGCCACGGTCTGCCGCTCGATCTCGGCCACGATCTCCGGGGCCAGGGCGTGCGGCGGCAAGACGCAGGCCGAATCGCCGGAATGGATGCCCGCCTCCTCGATATGTTCCATGATCCCGGCTACATAGGTGTCCGTTCCATCGGACAGGGCGTCCACGTCCACTTCCGTGGCATGCACCAGAAACTTGTCGATCAGGATGGGATGCTCCCCGGAAACCACCACGGCCTTGGCGAAATAGTCCACCAGATCGGCCTCGTCGTAGACGATCTCCATGGCCCGGCCGCCCAGCACGTAGGACGGCCGCACCACCACGGGATAGCCGATGTCGTCGGCGATGCGCGCGGCCTGTTCCACGGACAGGGCCGTGCCGTTGGGCGGCTGCTTGAGACCAAGCTTCTGCAACAGGGTCTGGCAACGCTCCCGGTCCTCGGCCCGGTCAATGCTGTCCGGCGAGGTGCCCAGGATGTTCACCCCGGCTTTTAAAAGCGGCACGGCCAGATTGAGCGGCGTCTGGCCGCCGAACTGGACGATGACCCCCTCGGGCTTTTCGAATTCGATGATGGACATGACGTCCTCGAAGGTCAACGGCTCGAAGTAGAGCCTGTCCGAGGTGTCGTAATCCGTGCTCACGGTCTCGGGGTTGGAGTTGACCATGATGGACTCCACGCCCATCTCGCGAAGGGCATAAGAGGCGTGGCAGCAGCAGTAGTCGAACTCGATGCCCTGGCCGATGCGGTTGGGGCCGCCGCCCAGGATGACCACCTTGCGCCTGTCCGAGATGGCCAGCTCCTGGCCGGTCTCGTAGGTCGAATAATAGTACGGGGTATAGGCCTCGAACTCCGCCGCGCAGGTGTCCACCAGATAATAGGTGGGCTTTATCCCGAACTTTTGCCGCAGGGCCCGGACCTCCAGGGCGGTCAGGTTCCAGGCGGCGGCCAGTTGGGGATCGGAAAAGCCGAACCTCTTGGCCCTCTCCAGCATCTCCCGGCAGACGTCGTCAGCGGCGGCCACATGCTCCCGGGGGAAGGCCCGAAGGGCGGTCTCCAGGTCCACGATTTCCTTGATCTGGCGCAGAAACCAGGGATCGACCCAGGTGGCCTCGAAGATGTCTTCCAGGCTTATGCCGGACAGGATGGCGTGGCGGATGTCCAGGATGCGCGTGGAATGGGGTCGGCGCATGCGGGCCAGCAGCGTCTCCCGGTCGGGAATTTTCGCGCCTGAGAGTTTGCCCAGGCCGGGCAGGCCCGTCTCCAGGGAGCGCAGGCCCTTTTGCAGGGCTTCTTTGAAGGTGCGGCCGATGCTCATGGCCTCGCCCACGCTTTTCATGGAGGTGGTCAGGTAGTCCTCGGAGCCGGGGAATTTCTCGAAGGTGAACCGGGGAATCTTGACCACGCAGTAGTCGATGGTGGGCTCAAACGAGGCCATGGTCTCCCGGGTGATGTCGTTGGGAATCTCGTCCAGGGTATAGCCCACGGCCAGCTTGGCCGCGATCTTGGCGATGGGGAATCCCGTGGCCTTGGAGGCCAGGGCCGAAGACCGGGACACCCGGGGATTCATCTCGATGACCACCATTTCCCCGGTTTTGGGGTTGATGGCGAACTGCACGTTGGAGCCGCCGGTCTCCACCCCGATCTCGCCCATGATGGCGATGGCGGCGTCGCGCATGCGCTGGTATTCGTCGTCGGTCAGGGTCTGGGCCGGGGCCACGGTGATGGAGTCGCCGGTATGCACGCCCATGGGGTCGAGGTTTTCGATGGAGCAGATGATGACGCAGTTGTTGTTTTTGTCGCGCATCACCTCCAGCTCGAATTCCTTCCAGCCCAGGATCGACTCCTCCAGCATGACCTCGCTTTTCATGCTGGCGGCCAGCCCCCGTCCGGCGATCGCCTCCAGGTCTTCCATATTATAGGCCACGCCGCCGCCGGTGCCGCCCATGGTGAAGGCCGGGCGCACGATGATGGGGAAGGGGATCATCCCCCCCCACTTTCGCACGTCGTCTGGGGTACGGCAGATGCCGCTTCTGGGGATTTTCAGGCCGATGTTGTCCATGGCCTGGCAGAAAAGCTCCCGGGATTCGGCCTTCTTGATGACGTCTAGCGACGCCCCCACAAGCTCCACCCCAAGACGCTTGAGCACGCCGGATTCGGCCAGGGCCACGGCGGTGTTCAAGGCGGTCTGGCCGCCAAGCGTCGGCAACAGGGCGTCCGGGCGCTCACGCTCAAGAATCCGGGCCACGGTGTCCGGCTCGATGGGCTCGATGTAGGTGCGGTCGGCCAGTTCCGGATCGGTCATGATGGTGGCCGGATTGGAATTGACCAAGACGACCTCGTAGCCCTCTTCCTTGAGGGCTTTGGTGGCCTGGGAACCGGAATAGTCAAACTCGCAGGCCTGGCCGATGACGATGGGCCCGGAGCCGATGATCATGATTTTTTTGATGTCTGTCCGTTTGGGCATAGCGAAATGGGGGGGTTAAAAGGTCGGAAAAATCACGTGCGACGCGCTAGGCAATAAGCGATTCCTCCCTTGCGGGCAAGCGGTTTGGGGACCGTGGCCGGACGGGCTTTCGGCGGCCCCGAGGACGGAGTCGATCACCCCCGGCATGCCAGGGACTTGTCTGTTTGCGGACGATGCGACTTCACGGCGCCGGGGGAAAAGGCGGCAAGGCAGGAGACGGCCGCCATACTGGTTGCGGCGGACTCCGGGCGTCGCTGCCGCCCCCCTTTCTTGACTTCCCGCCCGGCTTCATCCATGTAACCGGTTTCCCATGCGCAGTGCGCGGTTTTTACGAAACTCCCCAAGGTGAATCCATGAGCGACTACAAAAAAACCCTGAACCTTCCGGCCACCTCCTTCCCCATGAAGGCCAACCTCAAACAGAAAGAGCCGGAAATTCTTGATTTTTGGGCCAACAGCGACACCTACCGGTCCATGGTCGCGGCCAGGGACGGCAAGCCCCGCTACGTGTTGCACGACGGCCCGCCCTACGCCAACGGCCGCCTGCACATGGGCCACGCCTTAAACAAGATATTAAAGGACATCATCGTCAAATCCCGGCACATGGCCGGATACCAGGCCCCCTACGTGCCCGGCTGGGACTGCCACGGGCTGCCCATCGAACACAAGGTCGAACAGCAGCTCAAGGAAAAGGGGAAGACCGACCTGCCAGCCGTGGTCATCCGCAAGCTGTGCCGGGAATACGCCATGAAATTCGTGGACATCCAGCGCAAGGAGTTCAAACGGCTGGGGGTCTTTGGCGAATGGGACGATCCCTACCTGACCATGAAACCGGCCTACGAGTCGGCCACGGCCAAGGTGTTGTGCGAATTCGTGGAGAACGGCGCCGTGGTGCGCGGCAAAAAGCCCATCCACTGGTGCATCTCCTGCAAGACCGCCCTGGCCGAGGCCGAGGTGGAATACGCCGACGAGAAATCGCCCTCGGTCTTCGTGCGCTTTCCCCTGACCGACCCCAAGGCCGCCGCCGTCCTGCCCGGGGCCGATCCGGCGAACACCTACGCCGTCATCTGGACCACCACCCCCTGGACCCTGCCGGACAACATGGCCGTGGCCGTGCATCCGGACTTCGACTACGTGCTGGCGGCCGCCCCAGGCGGCCGTTACCTCGTGGCCAAGGAACTGCTGCCCGGGCTGGCCAAGCGCTTCGGCTGGGAGACCTTCGAGGTGCTGGCCGAGACCCAGGGCGCGGCCCTTGAGGGCCTCGTCGCCCGCCATCCCTTTTACGACCGGCCCTCGCCCCTGGTGCTCGGCGACCACGTCACCCTGGAGGCCGGTACGGGCCTGGTGCACACCGCCCCGGGCCATGGCCGCGAGGACTACGACGTGGGCGTGCGCTACGGCCTGGACATCCTCTCGCCCATGGACGACTCGGGCCGGTTCCTGGACTCGGTGGAGTTTTTCCGGGGCAAGGACGTGTTCGAGGCCAACCCCCTGGTCATCGAAAAGCTCAAGGAAGTCGGGCATCTTTTGGCCGAGTCCGGCATCTCCCACTCCTACCCCCACTGCTGGCGCTGCAAAAAGCCCGTGATCTTCCGGGCCACCACCCAGTGGTTCGTGTCCATGGAGAAAAACGACCTGCGCAAGCGGGCGCTTTCCGCCATTGAAAACGACGTGGAGTGGATTCCGGCCTGGGGCAAGGAGCGCATCCACAACATGATCTCCGGCCGCCCGGACTGGTGCATTTCCCGCCAACGCAACTGGGGCGTGCCCATCATCGCCCTGTTGTGCGCCTCCTGCGACGCGGCCTACAACGATCCGGCCTGGATGACGTCCATCGCCGAAAAGTTCGCCAACCACCCCCACGGCTGCGACTACTGGTTCGAGGCCCCCCTGGAGGACATCGTTCCCAAGGGCCTGACCTGCCCCCACTGCGGCGGCACGCACTGGGTGAAGGAAGACGACATCCTGGACGTGTGGTTCGACTCCGGCACAAGCTTCGCCGCCGTGCTCGAACAGCGTCCCGAGTGCCGCTTCCCGGCGGACATGTACCTGGAAGGCTCGGACCAGCACCGGGGCTGGTTCCACAGTTCGCTTCTGGCCTCCATCGGGGCCCGGGGCGTGGCCCCCTACCGCTCCGTCCTGACCCACGGCTACGTGGTGGACGGCGAGGGCCGCAAGATGTCCAAGTCCGTGGGCAACGTCATCTCCCCCCAGGAGATCATCGACAAGCACGGCGCGGAAATTTTACGCATCTGGACCTCGGCCGTGGACTACCGCGACGACATCCGCATCTCCGACGAGATCGTCAACCGCATCGTCGAGGCCTACCGCCGCATCCGCAACACCTGCCGGTTCATCCTGGGCAACCTGGGCGGCTTCGCCCCGATGGACGCCGTGACTCCGGACACCATGCTGCCGCTGGACCGCTTCGCCCTGGATTCGGTCATCCGCGAGCACGACCGGATGTGCGCCGCCTACGAGAAATTCGAATTCCACAAGGTCTTCCACGGCCTGCACAATCTGTGCATCACGGACTTAAGCGCCTTCTACCTGGACATCATCAAGGACCGGCTCTACGTCTCCGGGGAAAAAAGCCTGGAACGCCGCTCGGCCCAGACCGCCTTGTGGACCATCCTGACCCTCATGGTGCGGGACATGGCCCCCATCCTGTCGTTCACCGCCGAGGAGGTCTTCGGCCACATCCCGCTTACGCTTCGCGGCGACGCCGCCACGGTGTTTCTGGCGGATGAGCCGGACCTCGCCCCCTGGCGGCTGGCCGACGCCGAGAGAACGCGCCTCGAGGGCGTGGCGGCCCTTCGCGGCGAGATCACCAAGGCCATCGAGCCCAGGCGCAAGGCCGGGGAGATCGGCCATTCCCTGGAGACCCGGGTGGAGGTCTTTGTGCCGGACGCCCTGGCCGACGAGCTTGGCGATCTGTCCGGCATCGATCTGCGCGAAATCTGCATCGTCTCCCAGGTGTCCGTGACCCGGGCGGACGCCGCCGCCATACCGGACGACGCCTGGCGTAGCGAGGACATCCCCGGGCTTTGCGTCGCCGTGGCCAAGGCCGAAGGCGGCAAGTGCGCCCGGTGCTGGATTGTGAGCGGGGAACTGGGAATCGACCCGAACCATCCGGAAATCTGTCCCCGATGCGCTGCGGTTCTGCACCACTGCGAAGCCGCCTCCTGATTCACGGACGGCAAAAAGGAGCCGCATGAAACGACGCTACAAGCTGGCCGGACTCATCACCCTGGTCGTGGTGGCCCTGGATCAGGCCGCCAAGGCCTGGATTCTGGCCAACATCATCCTCTATACCACCCATCCGGTCATTCCGGGATTTTTCAACATCGTGCATGTCCTCAACAAGGGCGCGGCCTTCGGATTTTTAAACCGCTCGGACATCACCTGGCAGACGTACCTGTTCTTCGCCACCACGGCCATGGCCGTGGTGCTCATCCTGCATCTTCTGCGCGCCGCCCTGGAAGAGGACACCACGCTCATCTGCGGTCTGGGGCTGATCCTTGGCGGGGCCATCGGCAACCTCATCGACCGCATCCGGTTCGGCGAGGTGGTGGATTTTCTGGATTTTCACTATGGCGATCTGCACTGGCCAGCCTTCAACGTGGCCGACATCGCCATCACCCTGGGTTCCGTGGCCCTCATGGCGGCCTTTTTGCGCGCCCGCAAGGCGCCGCCCGAGGAGTAATCCCGGGGTTTGCCTTACGCCCCGGCAGCGGATACCATATGGACCGGCCGAGTCGCGCGGCCCCTCGGGACACGGCGCAAAAGCGCCTCCCGGCGGGAACCGGACCCTGCGGCCTTGTGATCGAAACGCCGTCTCCAAGCCCGACTGGCCTGTGAGGAACATATGATCTGGGCTCCCCTGCCCCCCATGTCTTCTGGACAACTGGTTCTCATCTCCATTTTGGCCTTTTTGCCCATCGTTTTGAACCTGTGGGCCATCTGGCACAGCTTTAAGCGCGAGTTCCCCACCCCGGCCGAAAAAATGGCCTGGTTCGGGGCGGCCGTGTTCATTCCCGTGCTGGGCGGCCTGGCCTATCTGCTGTTTGGCAGGAAAAGAGGAAAAAAACCGCTATGAACACCACCGCGACCCGTCTCGCCATGATGGCCGCCGTCATCGTGACGCTTCTGGCCCTGTGCTCCTGCGCCTCGAAAAAGGCCGATCCGGCCGCCCCAGCGCCCCTGGACACCCCGGCCGACATGTGGGCCGAGATGGAAAATCTCAAGTCCGAGGTGCGCGGCTTAAACGCCAAGGTCGAGGAATTAAGCTACCAGGCCAAGGCCCGCGAAGGGGCCTCCGGCGCGGAGATGTCCGGCCGCGTGGCCCGGCTGGAATCCCAGGTGACCCAGATGGCCTCCCAACTGGCCATCGACATTGAAGGCGCACGCCCCACGGCCTCCGGACCGGCGGCCATGGCCGGCGCGCCCGCCGCACCGTATTCCGCCCAGGCCGGCTACCCGGCCCAGACCGGCTATCCGGGACAGGCGGTCGCCCCCGCCGGAGGCCAACGCGCATCGTCCTATGGCGTGGAGCAGGAGGCCGGGGATTACGAGGACGTCCCGCCCCAACGCCAATCGCCCTACGCCCAGGCCCCGGCCAGCCCCTACGCCCAGGCTCCGGCCGCGCCAGCCGCGCAACCGGTCGCGCAACCGGGCGCGCCGGTGCTCAATCCGCCCAAGGATCCGGCCGACGCCCTGTACACCCAGGCCCTGCAGGCCTTCAACGCCAAGCAGTATCGCGAGGCGCTGTCCATGTGGACGGAGTTCACCAAAAACTTCTCCAAAAGCCCCCTGGTTCCCAACACCTATTTCTGGATCGGGGAGTGCAATTACCAGGTCGGCGATTTCGCCAACGCCGTGTTGTCCTATCAGGAAGTCATCGACAAATTCCCCAAAAGCAACAAATATCCCGACGCCCTCTTCAAGCGCGGCGCATCCTTCGTCAAGCTCAACAACAAACAGGCCGCCAAGATCTCCTTCCAGGAACTCATCACCAAATACCCCAATTCCCCGCTGGCCCAGCGCGCCAAGACCATGATGCCCAAATAGGCGCGCGACAAGCCAAAGGAAACGACACCACATGCAATCCGACTCGAAATACAAAAAAATCGTCTACCTGACCTTCCCCCCGGACGTCTCCAACAAGCCCGTGGTGTGCAACCTCACCAGGCTGTACGACCTATGCTTCAACATCCTCAAGGCCCAGATCACGCCGCGCCAGGACGGCCAGATGACCATTGAAATCTTTGGAGATCCCCAGGCCTTCGAGCACGGCATGGCCTACCTCAAAGAGCACAACGTCAAGGTCCATCCCATCACCCAGAAAATCTCCCGCGACGAGCAGACATGCATCCACTGCGGCATGTGTACGGCGCTTTGCCCCACCAAGGCCCTGGCCGTGGACACCACAACCCGGCTTGTGGTCTTTGACCCGGACAAGTGTTCGGCCTGCGGCATCTGCACCAACGTCTGTCCGGTCAAGGCCATGGACGTGTTTCCGGAAAACGGACACAACTAGCGTCGGCTTCCCGGCTTCCCATGTCGCCGCCACGGCGGCGTCCACCCTCCGCCACGCGAGGCGCACCGCCATGTACGACACGGAAAAACGAACCTATCTGCGGATTCCCACCCGCATCACCGGGCATGGACGGCTCCTTGGCGATCCCTCCGAACAACCCGTCTTCCGGGACGCCCCACTGGCCGGACTCACCGGGCCCGGGGCCTTTGACGCCCGCGACGCCTCCATCCCGGAGAGCCTCTACACCCTGCTCTCCAGCTTAAACGCCAAGCTGGACATCCTCATCGGCATGCTCGGCAAGGATCAAATGTCCGCCGACTTTCCCGTGGACCTGTCCGTCGTGGAGATCAGCGGCGCGGGGTTGCGGTTTTCCGCCTCCGCCACCCTGCCCATGGATGCCGACATGGAGGTGGTGCTCATGCTCTCCCAGTTCCCCCTGCGCATGGCCGGGGCCATCGGCAAGATCATTCGCGCCGAGGACTGCGACGGCAAGACCATCTATGCCCTCGATTTCACGCGCATCAGGGAGCGTGACCTGGAGACCATCGTGCAGTTCGTCTTCCAAAGCCAGCGAGATGAAATTCGCGGCAAGAAATGGGACTAACCGGAGCCACGCCATGATGAAGGAAACGGATTTCGTCGAACGCCTGATGGACAAGGTCATCGCCGATGTGGCCGACAGCCTCAAGGAAAGCATCGTCGCCACCGTGGAACGGGAAGTCACCAAGACCCTCTCCCGCTCCCTGGTGGAAAGCGAATTCTACCGCCGCCTAAGCGATGAAATGCGCACCGGGCTCCAGGAAATCTACAAGGAAATCAACTCCGCCGCCAAGTCCGGCGCGGATCCTGGGCATCCCGCCGACAGCCGCCAGGCCGACAAGCTCTTTCACGAGGCCGCCGCGCAGCTCGATCAGATCCTTTTGACAACGGAAAAGGCCACCACCGAGATCATGGACATCGTGGAAAAACACCTCGATCTCCAGGCCACATCGAACCAGATCCTGCACAGCCTCAAAAGCGGCGGCGTCAGCAAGGAACACCTCCAACAACTGCGCGACCAAAGCGACCTGCTCAATCAGGATCTCATCAGCATCATGACCAGCCTAAGCTTCCAGGATCTCACCGGACAGCGCATCAAACGCATCATTGAGGCCATCAAGAAGGTCGAACAGATCGTCCTCGACCTCTACCTGTCCACCGGCCTCAAGATCAAAGCCCGCGAGGAAGCCCCTGAAAAAGACATCGAACAACTCGATGTCGAGGCCAAACAAAAGGTCACGGAACTCAAAGGCCCCCAGTCCGGCGTCGCCCAAGAAAGCGTGGACGACCTCCTGGCCCAGCTCGGGCTCGAGTAGCAAAAGAGAGAGAACCGGGGCTGCCGCCCCGGCCCCCGCCCGGGGGGAATCATTCCCCCCGGACCCCCGTCATCCCCCGGCGGGGCGGACTGCTGCGCAGCCCGCCCCGCCGGGGGAAAACGCGTTGTCCAGGATGAACCGCCGCCGTCCCTGGGGCCATCACGATTCATTTCTCTTGTGCATCCATTTTTCCCGGGTCTTGACACAAAAATGCACAAAAATCCCTGCACCACCTATTTTTTTGCACATACTCTCCGATAGAAACAGCAAGGCTCACGTGACTGATGAAGGCATGAAGTTGGCAGAAAAGATCATAAGTCAAAGGATTGACCTATGTCCCTGGTTATCAATCACAATCTGATGGCCCAAAACGCCACTCGGAACCTGAGCACCGCCTACGGCGCCCTGGCCAACTCCACCCGCCGCCTGTCCTCGGGCCTGCGCATCGGAACCGCCGCCGACGACGCCGCAGGCCTTGCCGTGCGTGAGCTCATGCGCGCCGACATCGCCGCCCTCAATCAGGGCGTGCGCAACGCCAACGACGCCATCTC
>Ga0209467_1001719_pt1 | contig 17863 bp, 16 predicted proteins | sample Higcelwee11metaG_FD_187175 | JGI IMG/M metagenome (GOLD analysis project Ga0209467, IMG submission 187175) | Freshwater pond sediment microbial communities from the University of Edinburgh, under environmental carbon perturbations - High... | ecosystem: Environmental > Aquatic > Freshwater >...
AGCCCGAACATCAAGTGCAGATTGGCCGTCTGGAAAAAGATGTCCATAAACTAAAGGCTTTGTATGATCAGGGATTTAATGATGCAAAATCTCATTTTGTACAAATGAAATCTTATCTTGAAAAATAGACCTGATTTTGATTTTCTATTTCTGCACAGAAAATGGTTTTCTCTCCGTTTATTTTTTAACTACAAATGAAATATGGTTAAGTTCTATTCACGCTTTTTGAATAATTTATACAGGTCGCCTCTAAAAATTGGTTTGCGGTCATGAAATTGAGCGAGACCGAGCAAGAGTAGAAACGAAAAGTGGCTAATAATGCTGTTATTAGCCACTTTGAGTGACGACCTATTGCGATGTGTCACAGCCAATTTCATAGAAAAAGAATTTTTAGAGGTGACCACAAATAAGAATTTACAAAATAAGATGGGTTTACTAATAAGCATTGATACAAAGAAACTTTTATTTAATTGCGAAGTGCGAAAATAAAAAAGGTGACTAATACTGGAATATTAGCCACCTCAAGGACGTTTTGCTTGCAAAGCAACTCTTACAGAAACCCGAAGATTTAAGAGAAGAAACTTTTCACTTTTTGGAGTAAACTTTCTTCTTGAGCATTTTCTCTCTCTTTACGAATCTCGGCAAGTTCCTTAAAAAGATCTTTTTCTCTAGAGCTGAGATCTGTTGGGATCTGTGCTTTGGCTTCAACGAATAGATTTCCACGGGAACCTCGCGCATTCAACGGAGGAAGCCCTTGTTCGCGCAAACGGAAAATACTTCCCGGTTGTGTGCCCGCCGCAATTTTGATGCTGACTTCGCCGCCATCGAGGGTGGGAATGCGTTGGGTGCCGCCTAAAGCAAGCCTGTGGATGGGAACATTCACTTCGCAGTGCAGATCGGCACCTTCGCGCGTATAGAAATTGTCCTTTTTCTCGGCAATGACCACCAGTAAATCGCCCGAAGCGCCTCCGCGTGGGCCACAATGACCTTCACCGCGCAGATTCAGGTACTGTCCTTCGGCAACGCCTTCCGGAATCTTAATGGAAATTGTTTCCTCTTCCATCACGCGACCGTCACCGCGGCAGTGAGAGCAGGGATTTGCAATTTTCTCACCGGTACCATTACAATCAGGACAAGCCGCTTCACTTACCATTTGGAAAAAGGATTGTGTGACACGACGAACGCGCCCCGTGCCGTGGCAAGTGGGGCAGGTTTTAACATCCGCTCCACCCTTCGCATTGCATTCTGTACAAGGAACGTAACGTTTTATGCGTACCTTTTTGGTAACGCCTTCCAGAATTTCCTTGTAGGAAAGTGCCACTTTGATTTGCAAATCCTGACCTCGCGGAGGGCCGGCCTTTCGTCCACCCGAGCGTCCTCGACCGCCACCACCACCGCCAAACCCACCAAAGATATCCCCGAATTGACTGAAAATATCTTCAAAGCTGGAGAATCCTTGACCGCCCCCGCCACCAAATCCACCCGCTCCAGGCATTTCATGGCCAAAACGGTCGTATTGGGAACGTTTCGTTGCGTCAGAAAGGATGTCGTAGGCTTCGGCAGCTTCCTTGAATTTTTCTTCAGCTTCCTTGTCGCCCGGGTTTTTATCCGGGTGATATTTAATGGCAAGCTTTTTATAGGCGTGCTTAATTTCCTCAGCGCTTGCATCTTTCGCAACGCCTAAAATTTCGTAATAATCTCTCTTGCTACTCATCGTTTCTCCGTTTCCGCAGATTGGCTTGCAATTTAGCGGTCACTTCTTATTCGTATCATCAGTCTCTTTAAATAGGGAACAGGGATCTTCCCTTTTTTGAGAAAATCCCTGTTTTTCGAACTTCATCTGTTACTTTTTCTTGTCATCATCAACGACTTCATATTCGGCGTCGATGGGACCGTTGTCCTTTTTCGGGGGCTCCTCGGAAGGTTGCTCCGGTTGTGCACCCTGTGAGCCTGCACCAGCCTGTGCTCCAGCCGCTTGAGCCATATCGCCCAAAATCTTCTGGAGTTTTTCCATGGACCCCTTAATTTCTGACAAAGAACTGGATTCTTTCTTGTCTTTGACATCCTTAATGGCCGCTTCAATTTGGCTCTTGACATCCGCAGGAAGTTTATCGCCCGCTTCTTTCAATGTGCTTTCAGCCTGGTAGACCATTTGTTCAGCTTGGTTCTTGGCATCAACGATTTCCCGAGCTTCTTTATCCTTGGTGGAATTCACTTCGGCATCTTTCACCATCTTGCTGATATCTGCTTCCGACAAACCACTTGAAGAGGTAATCTTGATGGACTGTTCCTTGCCTGTTTCCTTATCTTTGGCGCTCACATGCACAATGCCGTTCGCATCAATATCAAAAGTCACTTCGATCTGAGGCACTCCACGCGGTTTAGCAGGAATACCCTGCAAGTCAAAACGGCCAAGAGTACGGTTGTCGCGCGCAAATTCGCGCTCGCCCTGGAGCACATGAATCGTCACTGCTGACTGGTTATCTTCAGCGGTGGAGAACACCTGACTCTTCTTCATGGGCACCGTGGTATTGCGTTCGATAAGCTTGGTCATCACACCACCGAGCGTTTCGATACCCAAAGAAAGCGGAGTGACATCCAGCAAAAGCACATCCTTCACAGCGGAATCGCCAGCGAGGACTGCGCCCTGAATGGCAGCACCGACAGCCACTACTTCGTCCGGATTCACGCCTTTGTGCGGTTCTTTGCCGAAGAACTTCTTCACGGCTTCCTGCACAGCGGGAATACGGGTAGAGCCGCCTACCAGAATGACTTCGTCAATCTGGGACATGCTGAGTCCGGAGTCACTTAAACATTTGCGACATGGTTCAATGGAACGTTCCACGAGAACCGATGTCAGTTGATCAAATTTGGCACGGGAGAGCGTCAGATCCAGATGCTTTGGCCCCGTGGCGTCCGCAGTGATGAAAGGCAAGTTGATCGTTGTGCTCGTAGTTGCGGAAAGGTCAATTTTTGCCTTTTCTGCCGCATCTTTTAAGCGTTGGAGTGCCATTCTGTCTTTCTTGAGGTCAATGCCCGGATTCGATTTCTTGAATTCTTCATTGATCCAGTCGATGATGATTTCATCAAAGTTATCACCACCCAGCATCGTATCGCCGTTGGTGGCTTTTACGGTAAACATCCCATCGTCAATTTCCAGAATGGAAATATCGAAAGTACCGCCGCCCAAATCATACACGGCGACTTTTTCAGTTTTCTTCGAATCCAAACCATAGGCGAGGGCTGCGGCAGTCGGTTCATTCACAATGCGGAGCACTTCCAGACCGGCGATTTTGCCTGCGTCTTTAGTTGCTTGACGTTGAGAATCGTTAAAATAAGCAGGAACCGTCACCACAGCCTGGGTCACAGATTGGCCAAGATAATCTTCTGCAATTTTCTTCATGGTCTGCAAAATCATCGCAGAAATTTCTGGCGGAGCAAATTCTTTGTCCCCGATTTTCACGCGAACAGGTTCCGAGGCACCACCGATCAGATGATAGGGCATATTCTTTTCTGCGGCGGAGCATTCTCCACCTGTGCGTCCCATAAAGCGCTTAATGGAATAGATGGTCTTTTCCGGATTCGTAATCGCTTGACGTTTGGCAACGTGACCGACTAGACGTTCATCATTTTTACCGAAAGCAACGATTGAAGGGGTGGTACGGAATCCTTCTGCATTGGCAATAACCACAGGCTTTCCGCCTTCCATAACGGCAACGCAACTGTTGGTAGTGCCGAGGTCGATACCGATAATCTTACTCATAATTGGATGTCTCCTGTTAATTTCTTTGTTTTCGCTTTAGAGAAAGCAAAATGTATGCCATTTTAAAAATCTGTGAATTTTATCAAAAATAGGCGTTTTTGATTCTAATCGTTTCATTTTGAATCACAGCCGCAGGAACCAGAGGACACGATTACTTTTGCTGTTTTGAGCAGCTTATTTTTGATCATGTAACCTTTTTGGAACACTTGTGCCACATGTTGATCAGGGACCGTGTCTGAAGGTTGGCTCATTAGCGCCTCATGACAATTGGGATCGAAGCACTCTCCCACAGGATTTAGCTGGATGAGTCCTGCATCAGTCAATACTTTTTTGAATTGGTCATGGATCAGTTTCAGACCTTGCTCAAAGGCCGCTCTATCAATACAATTTTCTGGTGCAAAGGCGCGTTCAAAATTATCGAGGACTTCGGACAGTTTGCCTAAAAGCTTCGCATTGGCTGTTTCAATGAGGTCTAGTTGCTCTTTTGCAGTACGGCGACGATAATTATCGAATTCTGCCATTAAACGCAATGTCTTATCTTTTGCTTCAGATAAATCTTTTTTTAGTTGCTCTATTTCAAGAGTGCTTGCGTCTTTTGTGGGCGCAGGAGATTCTTGCGTCGATGCTTGTGGCTTTTCATTTTCTGTTACCACATTTTCCATTTCGGCTTCGCAAGCCTTTTTTAATTCTTCAAGATCCGGTGGAGGGTTCTGAGTTTCTTCAGACATTCTTCTTCCTTTAGTGCAATAAGTCTTTTTGCTCGTGAGTCTAGCAAAAAATGTGCCCAAATATTGAGACGCATTTTTTAAAATTTGCCTAACAGTGCTTAAATAGGATGGCAATAAAAGACCCTTTGCGTTTCAGAGTGAAACAAAAAAGAGGCTCCCTTTAAGGGAGCCTCTCCCAACATTCTAGTGGGGACGATTACATCATGCCGCCCATACCACCCATGCCGCCGCCCATGCCACCTGGAGGCATAGAAGGCTTGTCTTCCTTCTTCTCTACGATGACACAATCAGTCGTAAGGAGCATAGAAGCGATAGAGGCCGCATTGGAAAGTGCGGTTTTCGTTACCTTTGCAGGGTCGATGACACCAGCCTTGATCAGGTCTTCGTAGGTATCGGTCTTGGCATTGTAACCAAAACCATCTTTCCCTTCCTTGACCTTGTTCACGACAACGGAACCTTCAAGGCCCGCATTGATCACAATCTGGCGGAGAGGTTCTTCAATAGCGCGCTTGATGATTGATGCACCCGTCTTTTGGTCTGCATTTTCGAGCTTGAGTCCATCGATAACACTTGCAGCGCGGATCAAAGCGACGCCACCACCGGCAACGATCCCTTCTTCCACAGCGGCACGAGTGGCGTGCATTGCATCATCCACACGATCCTTCTTTTCCTTCATTTCCACTTCAGTCGCGGCACCGACCTTGATCACAGCGACACCACCCGCCAACTTGGCGAGGCGTTCCTGGAGCTTTTCACGGTCATAGTCGCTTGTTGTGAGTTCAATCTGTTTCTTGATCTGGCCGATACGAGCCTTAATTTCGTCCGCACTACCCGCACCTTCAACGATGGTGGTGTTGTCTTTGGTAATGGTGATGGACTTGGCTTGACCGAGCACACTGACTGGTGCCTCTTCGAGCTTTCCACCAGTCTCTTCAGATACCAATTGTCCACCGGTAAGGATGGCGATATCCTGCAACATGGCCTTGCGACGATCCCCAAAGCCAGGAGCCTTTACTGCAGCGACCTTCAGGGTACCGCGGATCTTATTCACAACGAGGGTTGCAAGCGCTTCGCCATCGACATCTTCGGCGATGATTAAAAGGGACTTGCCTTGTTTTGCCACATGTTCCAAAATCGGAAGAAGATCCTTCATGGAACTGATTTTCTTGTCATAGAGAAGAATGTATGGGGTCTCGAGGGCCACTTCCATGCTTTCTGTGTTGGTCGCAAAGTAGGGGGAAAGGTAACCGCGATCAAATTGCATGCCTTCAACAACATCGAGTACGGTGTCGGCGGTCTTGGATTCTTCAATGGTGATGACACCATCGTTACCGACTTTTTCCATCGCGTTGGCGAGAAGTTCACCAATTTCAGCATCGTTGTTCGCAGAAATAGCTGCTACTTGAGCAATGTGCTGTTTGCTGTTGACTTTCACTGACATCTGAGAAATTTTCTCGATGACGGCGGTGACGGCGGCGTCAATACCGCGTTTGATATCCATCGGATTTGCCCCAGCGGCGACATTTTTCAGTCCTTCGCGGGTAATCGCTTGAGCGAGCACGGTTGCAGTGGTGGTTCCATCACCAGCGGCATCGCTAGTTTTGCTTGCGACTTCGCGGGCCATCTGGGCTCCGAGATTCTCGTAAGCATCTTCAAGTTCCACTTCTTTAGCGACAGTGACACCATCTTTGGTGATATTTGGAGCACCGAACGATTTCCCAATCATCACGTTGCGACCCTTAGGCCCCAAGGTGACTTTAACAGCGTTGGCGAGTTTATCTACGCCATTCATCAGGGATTCACGGGCGGCGACATCAAACTTCAATTGTTTTGCCATATAAAACTCCTAAGTCCTTATATTTCTTTTTGTTATAAATTTTAATTTAGAATTAGAGAATGGCGAAAATATCGCTCTCTTTCACGATCAGGTAAGACTTCCCTTCAGCAGTAACTTCTGTGCCGCTGTATTTGCCATAAAGAACCGTGTCACCCACTTTCACTTCTGTGGCAATGGTTTCCCCTTTCTCGTTTTTCTTTCCTGCGCCAACAGCTATGACTTTGCCTTGCATGGGCTTTTCTTTAGCATTGTCTGGGATAAATAGGCCACTTTGGGTCTTTGTTTCGGCTTCAGCGGGCTCAATCAGAACTCGATCTGCAAGGGGCTTAATCATAGTTATTCTACCTCATTGTTAACATTAGCGGTCACAGTTTGCGACCTGGTTTGTTTGCCAAAACCCATGCAATATCTGTGCCAAATGGTTGTTTTCTATTAAAAATAGGGTAAAAACCTTTTTTTAAGGATGAATGAGAGATCTTTTGGTTTTTAGAATAGAAAAATGAGATAAATAATGGAGCAACGTGTTCAATTTGCGTTATTCGTAAGTAGCTGTTCAAATGAGTATTGTTTCATATTGGAACATTTAGAGCATTTTTTCTGTTTTTGACATCTCTAACTTTTTGATGCTAAAGGTGTTACTGATTTTGTTTCAAATTGAAACATTGCGAAAATAAGCATAAGGTACTATTTTTGGGCCATCAATAAGTGTAAATTAAAGCTCTCTGAGGTACCTCATGTCTTATGCGTCTGTAGCCAAAAATAATTTTGCGAACTTATCCATCAACCCCTATCCTGGACGTGGAATCGTCTTGGGTACGTCACCCTGTGGTGGATATTTTGTACAAGTGTATTGGATTATGGGGCGCAGCGAAAACAGCCGCAATCGCGTGTTTGTCATGGATGGGGATACTGGTTTTATGCGTACGCAAGCATTTGATGAAAGTAAGCTGACAGATCCAAGTTTGATCATTTATTATCCGGCCCGCCACCTTGATGGTATGCACATTATTACGAACGGCGACCAGACGGACACAATTTTTGATGGCATCAAAGCAGGAAAGACGTTTGAGGGTTCGTTGGATTCTCGTCAATACGAACCGGATGGCCCCAATTTTACGCCGAGAATTTCAGGCATTACTTTTCAAAATGCGGCTCCCGCTGCTTATAAGCTGTCTATCCTCAAGAGCGCTACTAACTCTGAAGATGCGGGTTGTATGCGCTTTACGTACTCCTATGATAAGGCTCTTCCGGGTCTTGGTCATTTTATCTCGACCTACGCAACGGATGGCAAACCGATTCCGAGCTTCCAGGGAGAACCTTTGATGTTGCCAATTCCTAGCACTGCAGAGGAGACGCTCACTATGTATTGGCACGCCTTGAATGCCGATAACCGAGTTTCTTTGATGGTGAAGTGGATTGATCGCAAGACATTTAACGCCGAGACTTTAATTCAGAATAAGCTCGGCTAGTTGAAATTCCCTGAGGGTCGCTGAATGGTGTACCTGAAGTGAATGCTAAACGATAAGAGCGCCTCTCCTTAGGGAGGGGCGCTTTTGCTATAACTCATTGATGGTGATCTAAACGTACTGTTCACGGCGGTTATCGTTTGCAACAGCCAGCATACTCAAGACCTCTTTGTGGCTAATTTCAATGGAGCTAAATCATAGTGCGTCTTTCCATAGAGATCCATAGAAATCTCCATTTTTTTGCACGGGGGCCTGAACTTTTTGCCCATGAATATTTCTCGCCCATCCCCTGTAATATGGCGCTATAGTTGCGGTTGGTTTCCAAATGCGAGACTCATGATTTTTTTCTTATTTGGAGGCAACTCTTTCTCGGCGATACTCCATAATAAAGAGGATTATCCCTGCGATGATCATGATAGAGCAGAGCGTTTGCCCTCGGCTCATTTGGAAGACGTCATTGCGACCGAGAAAATTGTCTGGGTGACGGAAAAATTCGATGAAGAATCGGAAAATGCCATACCCCATAAGGTAGAGAGCCATCATTTGGTTGCGGAAAAGGGGGAGACGGCGTAGAGTAAAAAGAATTGCAAAGAGAATAAGGCCTTCGAAGCACATCTCATATAGTTGCGAAGGATGCCTAAGTTGTAAATCGTGAGTCATGGGAAAAAGCATCCCCATGGGACTTGTGGTGACTTCGCCGTAGAGTTCTCCATTTACAAAGTTGCCCCAACGCCCCCAACTATAGCCGAGAGGAACCGCTAAGAATCCGAGGTTGAGTAATTTCCACAGGGGGAGTTTGTTCCTTTTAATACCGGTGATGCCGAAAAGGATGGCGCCGAGGAGTCCGCCGTGGTACGACATTCCTGAGATACCGACAAAGTAAAATCCTTGAAGATCATCATAACGGAAGGGAAGGAGAATTTCCAAAGGATGTGCAAAATAGTGTTGCGGGTTGTAAAATAGAACGTAGCCCAATCGGGCGCCGACGAGAATACCGCCGATTACCCATGTGGCAAAACTATCCATTTGTTCTTTGGTGATGCCTATTTTTTCTTTAACGTTGGTGCGCCAAATGACCGCATAACAGGTGGCGAAAGCGAAAAGGTACATGAGACCATACCAGCGTATAGGAAAATTTCCTAACTGGATTGCTGTGCCATCAAAATAGGTCGGTATTAAATTCCACCAAGTAAAATCCATAGGGTACCTCTAACTTTTTTCCCCAGTAGGGATGTTTTGTTTTGCCCAATAATTAATTAAAATACCAGCGACTTGGGTAGCGGGTTGAGATCGAATTTCGCCATGAGCTTGCATAACCACGACAATAATTGCATTTTGAGGATTGGTTTTCTCCTGCGCAAAACCCATGAACCAATCATAGCGACCTTTGGGATCATTGCCATCGAGAGAGCCCGTTTTGCCGCCGATGTCGAGACGTTCTAAATAGCGTCGTGCGATGTTTCGTGGGGAAATATTTTTTCGTGCGGTTCCGTGAGTGGCTGTGCGGAGCATCGCTTGGCGCAGTCCATAATAGGTGTTTTTAGAAAATAGGGTATTGTGTATTGGTTGGGGTTCCATGGGGGCGTAGCCGAGAGCTCGGTTGGAAGACCAAGGAATTTCCAACAGTTGTTTCATGAGGATGGCGCGGATCATGGCCGCCGCTTGAAGTGGAGACAATGTCGTTTCTTGTGTGAAACCACTGGAGGCTTCGGCAAGTCCATACCCTGAATCGGGGGGGGCAAAAATGGATCGTTGAGGAATATTTTCGGGAAATGAATAATTGAACCCTAGTTTTTGAGCCGCATCCTTAAGCCTTGTGCTTCCGACTGCAAAACCCATGAGTGCCATGGGCGGGTTGTATGATTTTGCGTAGGCATCTTCGAGTGTTGTTGTTGGGCCATGATAACTATTGGGAACTCGAAGCTGGAATTTGTAAAGTGTGTGCGCTTGTCCGATCAACGGGATTTCTGAATCCAGTGCGTATTTTTTGGACTCCATCGCTGCGGCAATGGTGATCGTTTTTGCAAGAGAAGCTGCAGGGAAAGTGGCTCGTGTGAGGTAGTCGGGCGCTGTCTGTACGGCGCTATCTTTGCGTTCTCCCCAAGCGATAATTTCATTTGTTTTAGCATCAACCACTAAAAATAGTGCATTATCGGGGTGGTAGCGCCGGAGCATAATGTCCATTTGGTGAGCAAGAGATGTGTCTTTTTGAAGAAAAACATGGGTGAGATCTACTCTTTCTTCATTGTCTAAATGAGAAGAAACGTCTGCACGCTGGGGGAGTGTATCCTCGTTTTCTTCTTCCATGAGTCCAATGTCAGGCGAGGCTTCATCAGGTGTGTGGACCTCAGTGGTTTGTGGATTCGTGGATACGAATGCATACTTCCCGCATTGTAGCAGTAGGAAAACACCCAAAAGGATAAGAATGCTCCTGTTGAGGAGTCGTATTTTACGCGGTAAGGGCTTCATTAAAAAGGAGGTGCATTCTTATCCAATGCGTGTTAAGAGCGTACCAAATGAAAAATGGTTTTTTTATAGTATTCAAGTTCGGCAATACTTTCGCGGATATCATCCAAGGCTTGGTGTTTTTCCTGTTTTTCGAATTCAGGTAAATTAGGGAACCAGCGGAAGGCTAGCTCTTTCACGGAGGTTACATCTACACTGCGATAGCAAAGCCAATTCGAAATCTTCGGCATATAGCGGTAGAGAAATCGGCGGTCTTGAGTTATTGAATTTCCGCACAATAAATTACCCTTTTCAAGGGTATACTTTTTGATAAAGTCTAAAGTGATGGATTCACAGTCTGATAAAGAATATGGTGAACGACGGACTCGGTCCACCAGTCCGCTCTGTGTGTGATGACGAGTGTTCCAATCGTCCATTCCGTTTAAGATATTGTCTGGTTGGTGAATTGCAAGTACCGGCCCTTCTGAAAGAATTTCAAGGTTGGGGCCTGTGACAATCGTTGCAATTTCAAGAATGACGTCTATGTCCGGTTCGAGGCCCGACATCTCAAGATCCATCCAAACTAAGTTAGGTGCGGTTTTCATTTGCATATTCAGTGGTGAAATTTTTAATAAATTTAGCTCGCTTATTCATTATTACAAGGATAACTATTTATGGAAGATGTTGTTGTAACAGGAATGGGATGTGTGAGCTCTTTGGGGAATTCCCCCGATGAACTCTGGACAAATCTCCTTGCTGGCAAATCTGGTGTATCCAATATCATTCGCTTTGATACAAGCGATTATGGAGTACACTTTGGTTCAGAAGTGAAAGTCTTTGATGCTTCGCCTTACTACAGCGAACGTGACGCTAAACGCTATTCCCGCAGCATCCAGTATGCAGTGCATGCTGCAGAAACAGCGTTAAAAAATGCCGGTATCGAAGATTCTCATTCCGTTGATATTACTCGTGCTGGCGTGATGATTACTTCTGGTATCGGTGGCATGGACACTTATTATGAAACGTCCGTTGCTTTGGGCACTCGCGGTCCTCGTCGCGTTTCCCCGTTTTTTATTCCGATGGCCATTGTGAACATGGTGCCAGGTGAAGTGGCGATTCGTATGGGCTGGATGGGACCAAACTGGGCTCCCGTCTCTGCTTGTGCCTCGTCTAACCACTCCATCATTTCTGCAGCGGATCAGATTCGTCTGGGTCGCGCTGATATTATGCTTGCAGGTGGTGCTGAAGAAGCCGTTTGCCCAGTGGGCCTTGGCGGTTTTGCGGCGATGAAGGCTTTGAGCACGCGTAACGATTCTCCAGAAACTGCATCGCGTCCATTTGATGTGGATCGTGATGGGTTTGTGGTGGGTGAAGGTGCTGGCGTTCTTGTGCTCGAAAGTTTGAGTCACGCAAAGAAGCGCGGAGCGAAGATTCTTGCCCGTATTGCGGGTTCGGGTGTGAGTGCTGATGCTTATCACATCTCGGCTCCTCGTGAAGATGGTGCTGGTGTGGCTCTCGCTATTAATATGGCCATTAGGGATGCGCAGATTGACATTGCTCAAATTGGTTATGTGAACACTCACGGAACCTCCACTCCTCGTGGGGATATCGCTGAATGCACTGCTGTTTACAAAGCCTTCGGTGGCAAGACGGATCATGTGAAAATCAATTCGACAAAGTCCATGGTGGGCCATATGCTTGGAGCCGCTTCGGCTGTAGAAGCAATCGTCACCATCAAGTCTCTTGTGGAACAGAAAATTCACATGACGGCAAACGTATTCCACAAAGATCCTGAGATTCATTTTGATGTTTGTGATAAGGGTTCTGTGAACCAGTCTATGGAATATGCCATGTCCAACAGCTTCGGTTTCGGAGGACACAACAGCGTTGTTATCTTTGGCAAAAACTAAGGATAACTGTGTTTGTTAATCTAAGTCGGATTTTCGGTACTTTACTGGTGGTTACCACGCTTGTGTGCGCTTCAGTGGATACCGTGGACTCTGCGGAACAGGTCGCGTCAGAAAAAAACTGGCGCGATCTTTCTTTTGATTACCGGAGTGAAGATCCCGGTTCTGATTCAGTACAGGATTTTTCTGCGCTGCGTTTTGCTGGTGTGGCTTCATTGACTGCGGGAGCTTTTGGCGCTGCTTATTTGTTTGTGTTTCAAAAGGGATGGTGGGATGAGCAAGGCTCTGAATTTCATTTTGAAAACGATTTTGATTATGCCATGAATTTGGACAAGGCGGGTCATTTTTTTTCCGGGGTTCTTTTAGGAGAAGGCTTCTATCAGGGTTATCACTGGGCGGGAATGTCTGAATTTCAGTCCTATTTTTTGGCAGGTGTTTCTACCTCGCTCACCCATGTAGCGATTGATGTGAAAGATGGTTTTTCTCCAGAATGGGGATTCAGTATTTTTGATGTAATGTCAGGAACTTTGGGGGGCTTTTACCCCATGGCAAAGCGTTATGTTCCGGTATTCAATTATTTTGATATCAAGTGGAGTTATTGGAAAAATAGCGATGCTTATTATAAGCAGAGTGATACCGATATATTTACCGATGATTATGTGAATGAAACGTTCTGGCTTTCGCTGAAAATTCATCGGATGTTGCCTCGTGCGGCGCGTCCTTACTGGCCGGGATGGCTTGCGATTGCAGGTGGCTGGAGCATTGATGAAGTGGTTTTTGTCGAAGGCCCAGGGAAAGGACATCATGAATTTTATGTGGCTTTGGACTATGATTTTGAAGGCATCTTTCAACCGAAAGAACGTTGGGCTCGCGATTTGGTACGATTCCTCAACTATTTCAAGCTCCCCGCTCCTACGATACAAGTCTATCCAGACGTTCGATTCTTTTTAGGATATCCGATCAAATTTTAGATCGATTCCCTTTTGTCGCGAAGCCCTGTTCTGCTCGAATGGGGCCGTTTAATTTTGACATTATAAATTAAAAAGCTTACAAATCCCCAGCAAAATCAAGGCTACATAGGCTCCACCGAGAAGATCATCAGCCATGACACCCCAAGCTCCTGGGAGTTTTTCAAGTTGATGAATTCCGAGAGGCTTAAGAATATCAAAGAAACGAAACAAGCCAAAACCTAATAGAATAAGCCATGGATAGGTGATGAGAGAGGCTGGCGCAATGAATGCAAATGCAAACCATTGCCCACTCACTTCGTCGATGACAACCCAACCAGGATCATCGGAACCCGTGTCTTTAAGCACTTTGGCAACGAATGGAATGCCTATAAAAAAGACAAGTAATGCGAGTAAAGCAAAGCAACCACGGAAACTCACCATAGCAATCGGGTAGGCAAGAACTGCCGCTACAAGACTTCCAGCGGTTCCCGGGGCTTTGGGACTCATTCCAGAACCACCAAACGTGGTGACGAGAAGTGTTAATTTGTCTGTTTTTTTGAAAATAGGATTCATACAAATTAATCGCGGTAGGGGAATTCTTTGAATTCTGGAATTTTAAATTCCGTTTTGAGATCATCCCACCGAAGTAAACGATTTTTCCAATAGTATTTGCGATAAAGGCGACGGGCAACGCGACTGGTGATTTCGTAGGGGATCGTGTGATGCTCTTCGGCAAGGGCTTCCATGGAAATGCGAGGGTCTGCTTCTCCGTTGACAACTTCTACCGTTTCTCCAATTTGCACATCGGGAATGAGACTCACATCGACCATCGTTGCATCCATACAAACTCGCCCAAGAATGGGGCAGAGTTGGTTGCGAATGAGTACGAATCCTTTATTGTATTCTCCGCGGAGATATCCATCTCCATAACCAATGGCGACTGCCGCCACTTTCGTCGGTTGCTGTGCCACCCAGTATTGGCCATAAGAAACGCCTTCGCCAGCGGGAACTTCGTGAATGGTGCGAATGGTTGCTTTAATCTTCATGAGAGGTTTGATTGGCCAAGGAGCAGGGTAGGTCCCCATGGGATTATAGCCGTATAAAGCGAGTCCTGGGCGAACCATATCGAAATGACTTTCCGGGTGCAGAAGGGTGCCTGCGGAACTCGAACAATGACATATTGCGGGTTTGAGTCCATCAACGGAAAGAACGTTCACCAATCGGGTGAATCGATCGATTTGTTTTTCTGTGTTGGGGTTGCCTGCCATATCCGCGGTGGCAAGATGCGTGTACATTCCTTCGATTTCCAAATTTTTAAGGGAAAGAATCGCTCGAATGGTATCAAAGTCATCAGCCCGAACTCCGTAGCGGTGCATTCCTGTATCAATTTTCAGATGCGCTTTTGCTTTCGCTCCCATGGTGTGGAGATATTCGTCAAAATTTTTAGCCGTGTGAATATCTGAAATGGTGGCGGTCAGGTTAAATTCAACAAGGTACGGAAAATCGGCGGGAATGCAGGGACCCAAAACAAGAATTGGAATTTGAACTCCATATTGGCGGAGCAAAATCGCTTCTGTCATGTGGGCAACGCCCAAGAAATCAACGTTCGATGCTTCTGCAGCAAAGGCGCAGGCGAGAGAGCCATGACCATAGGAATCCGCTTTTACGGGCAAAAGAATTTTGGTCTTAGGGGGAATCATGCTGCGAATAAATTGAATATTGTCGTGAAGAGCATCCAAATTAATTTCGATCCAATTGGGATGTGTTACTTTCGACATGTCAGGAATATTTTTAGTCAAATTCATAGTACCCCAAAATATAGATTTTGATTTGTATGCTAGCCTTTATTTTTTCTCAAATTCTATTTAACACGTTGTAAAATAAAGTGTTATGGATATCTCGATAAAAGAAAAGTCCCGTGATCACTCACAGGACTTTTGAAATAAATGATTCTAGTTAACTTAAAGAAGTTCTGCGATTTGTATTGCGTTGAGGGCTGCACCCTTACGAATTTGATCGCCCACCACCCATATATCGAAGGTGTTTTCTTGGGAAAGATCTTCGCGGATACGCCCGACGAACACTGGATCTTTTCCGCTCACATCAATCGGCATTGGCCAGCGATTATTGGCGGGGTCTTCCAAAATGACAACGTTCGGAGCCTTGGAAAGGACCGCGTAGATTTCTTCTACGGAAGTCTTTTTCTTGAACTGGACATTGATTGCTTCGGAATGGGCTCGGAGCACAGGAACCCGAACGCATGTCGGTGCGACACGAATGGCGTCATCGTGGAAAATTTTCCGGGTCTCCACCACCATTTTCCATTCTTCTTCGCAGTAGCCCTTAGGAGCCTTCACCTTGGCCTTTGCTTCGGTTCCATCGTTGAATGGAGCGTTGTGTGGGAAAAGGTTGAATGCATACTGGTAGGGGAACACGGTACGGTTGAATTCGTTGCCTTCGACGACCGCGACACTTTCACGGGCGAGCTCGTCCATGGCGCGGGCCCCCGCTCCAGAAGCTGCCTGGTAGGTGGCCACTGTGACACGTTGAAGGCCAAAAGCCTTGTACAACGGGAACAGAGGAAGAGACATGATGATTGTCGTGCAGTTCGGGTTTGCAATGATACCCTTATTTTTCTTGATGTCTTCCGGGTTCACTTCCGGGACTACCAGAGGAACGTTCGGATCCATACGAAAATAACTGGTGTTGTCAATGACGATGGCTCCCGCTTTTACTGCGGAAGGAACAAATTCCTTGGAAATAGATCCACCCGCAGAAGACAAGACAATATCAATACCCTTAAAAGAGTCGTGAGTCAATTCTTCGATAGTTAATTCTTTGCCATTAAACGTTTGTTTTTTCCCAGCACTGTTTTTGGAAGCGAGGAGCTTCAGTGAATCCATTGGGAATTTACGTTGAGCAAGAATCGAGAGGAGTTCTTGTCCGACTGCGCCGGTAGCACCGACGATGGCTACATTACGACTCATAGGTTTAACCTTTTGGTTGTTGTGAGTAGAATTAATCACGGATTGAGAGCTTTGAGACCTTCTTGGAAGTTTTCCAAGGTTTTCTTTGCGATCATTGCCTGTTTAAGGTACTGTTCGCGTTGTGAATCTTTCTGGCTTTCATCTTCCATAGTGGTGTACGCATGCAGAGAATACCCCGCAAGGCGGAGATTTTCTGTGGCGTGAACCAGTTGTGCGTGCAACTCGCTTACGCTGCGAGGGTGGAAGAGCCCCATCGCTTGTTGATTCACTTTTGCAGTTTGATTCCGTAAACTCAAAGCTTTGCGTTCTGCATCTTCACGATCAGATTCAGAGGCTTCAAAAGGAATCGCTTCAAAGGCTTGAATTGCTTCGATATTATCTAAGGCATCTGCAAGAATTTTTTCGGCGAGAGGAGTGTAGACCTCTAAAGAATTTATTCCCTTCGTTACCGTCGATTGACCGATCATGGTCGAGGATGCACTTTGTTGAATAGCAGCGGTCCCTTGGCTTTCTGGCGTCATGAGGGCTTGATAATCATTGACTTTCAGATAGGTGAAGAATACCGCAGCAATAAAAATCACCGTAGTCGCAATACCGCTTAAAGAAAGACGAATTGCTCCGCGAGCATTCACTGTTTGCACCAACGCTAAAAGTCCGATGCACCAGAGAATCGCGAGATTTACTAAATCAAAACTTTGCATACGGCGACTTAGAACGGAAGATCATCTTCTGCTTCTGCGGCAGGAGGATTGTCATAACCACCTGCAGCGTTATTATCGAAGGAAGGCCGGCTATAAGAGGAACTTTGATTGCCAGAGGTGCTCGCAGGATAGGAAGATCCTCCCTGTCCTTGGCTACGAGGCGTCAACAATTGGAACGTATCCATGTTGATGTCTGTTGCATAACGTTTTTGCCCGGTGGCCTGATCATCCCAGCTACGATAGGTGAGAGTGCCTTCTACAAAAAGACTCATTCCTTTGCGAACGTTGAGCGTTTCAACGATATCTGCAATTTTACCCCAGCCAACGATGTTATGCCAATCGGTCATTTCACGAGGTTCACCACTCGCATCGCGAAAACGGCGAGACGTGGCGAGAGAAAAGGACACCTTCTTTTTGCCCGTAGGGGTCACCCGTATTTCAGGATCTTTGCCAATATTTCCGATCAACATCACTTTGTTTAGATAAGCCATAGAACAACGTCCTACAATTGTAGTTAGATTTGGTTCAAAAAGATAGAAAAAAAAGATGGTAAAACTAGCAATTTCTCATTTTCAAGACGCCTTCCCAGAGGTTCTTCGTGGTTGCCGTTTAGGGGCCGTTTTGCATCCCGCTTCTGTGGATGCTAATTACCACTACACTTTGGAAACATTGATGTCCTTCAATGGCACTTTGTTTGAGTTGGCGGCCTTATATGGCCCACAACACGGTATTAAAGGACACACTCAAGATAATATGATTGAGTGGGATGGTTATATCGATAAAGAATTGGGAATTCCCGTGTATAGCCTTTATGGGGATCACCGTGAGCCCTCGCCCGACATGCTTCAGAATATCGATGCCTTGTTTGTGGATTTACAAGATGTGGGCGCTCGGTATTATACATTCATTTGGACGCTTTACCTGTGTATGCGTGCGTGCGAAAAGAAGGGGATTCCGGTGGTGGTTCATGACCGACCCAATCCGATTGGGTGCCATAAGGTGGAAGGCCCTGTCTTGGACCTTGAATATTCAAGTTTTGTGGGGCTTCATTCGATTCCCGTCCGCCACGGTAAGACGAT
>Ga0209467_1001720_pt1 | contig 17860 bp, 17 predicted proteins | sample Higcelwee11metaG_FD_187175 | JGI IMG/M metagenome (GOLD analysis project Ga0209467, IMG submission 187175) | Freshwater pond sediment microbial communities from the University of Edinburgh, under environmental carbon perturbations - High... | ecosystem: Environmental > Aquatic > Freshwater >...
CCTCGGCCTTGCCGTGGGAGAAGTTCAGGCGCACCACGTCGACCCCGGCGAGGATCAGGCCTTCGAGGACTTCGGGGGTTTCGGTGGCTGGGCCGAGGGTGGCGACGATCTTGGTTCTTCGCAGCATGGCGTTCATTCCTCTGGGGAAATAGTTGTTCTGTGAAAAGCTCAAGTGGAACGGCTGATGAAAAGGATTTGCCGGCAATATCCGGCGGAGCGAGCCAGAAGTTCACACGCTGTTTTCGATGGACAAGTTAAAGTCTTCGCCAAAAACATCGCAATGAACGTACGACTCGCACCGCCAGTGTGATGGGGTGGAACTTTACAAGTTGCTCCGGGCACACACATTCGAGCGTCCTCGCAAACACTTTGCAATGAATATGAGGGTTATGCTGTCAGAGCGGCGAGTTGCAACTTCGCGAGCGTTCCCGATGCGCAAGTTCAAATGGATGAACTTGCGCATCGTCCCGCTAGGCAAATGAAACGATCACTATCCTTGCTCGGCCAGGCGAGTGGATTGCTGATGGATCATTTTTCTTTCGAGCTTGAAGTAGATGAGGACGGTGAGCAGTACACCGAAAATCTCTACCGCTGAGACGAAGTAAAGACCCGCCGCCAGGCTGCCGGTGTATTCCTTGAGAGCGCCGATGCCGAATGGCCCCAGGTAGCCGCCCAGGTTGCCGATCGAGTTGATCAGGGCGATACCGGCCGCGGCGCCGGCGCCGGTGAGGAAGCGTCCCGGCAGTGTCCAGAAGATGGCGGTGCCGGAGAAGATGGTGAAGGCCGTCAGGCTCAGCGCCATCAGCTGCATCGCCGGCAGGGTCGCCCAGGCGCTCAGGAACATTCCCAGCGCACCCAGGAAGTACAGCGCGCAGAGGTGGCCGTAGCGATCGTTCAGACGGTCCGAACTGCGCGGCACGATCAGCAGGCCGATGATGCCGAACACATAGGGCACCGCCGAGACGAACCCCGTGACCAGATTGCTGCCACCGAACTGATGTACCAGGGTCGGCAGCCACAGGCTGAGACCGTAGTTGCTCAGGGTGACCGGCAGATAGAGCAGCGCCAGCAGCAGGACACGACGGTCTTTCAGGGCATGCAGGGGATTGCTGTGCTCGGTCTGGCCGTACTCCTGGCGATCGGCCTCCAGTTCCTTGTTCAGCCAGGTGCGATCCTCCTCCGAAAGCCAGCGTGCCTGGGCCGGCGTATCCGGCAGGATGCGCAGGGTCGGCCAGGCCAGCAGCATGGCCGGCAGTCCGATCGTCAGCATCAGCCACTGCCAGCCGTGCATATCGAGGGTGCCGTCCATCCCCAGCAGTGCCCCGGCCAGGGGACCGGTGATCATCAGCGCGATGGGTTGGGCCAGGATGAACAGGCCGAGCACCTTGCCGCGATGGCGAACCGGATACCAGCGGGTGATGTAGTAGAGCACGCCGGGAAAGAAGCCCGCCTCGGCGGCACCGAGCAGGAAGCGCATCGCATAGAAGCTGTAGGGACCTTGCATCAGTGCCATGCAGGCGGTGATCGCACCCCAGGTGATGAGGATGCGGGCGAACCAGCGCCGTGCGCCGAAGCGTTCGAGCATCAGGTTGCTGGGTACTTCGAAGATGAAATAGCCGATGAAGAACAGGCCGGCACCGAAGCCGTAGGCGATATCGCTGATCCCGAGATCGGCCGCCATGTGCAACTTGGCGAAGCCGACGGCGGAGCGGTCGATGAACGCGACCATGTAAAGCAGAATCAAGAAAGGAATAAGCCGGAGCGTGATGGTACGAATTATCTGTTTTTCCGGATTCATGGCAAAACCTCCAATTGTTTTTGTTATGGATGTTTTTTATAGGCCCGTTCCCTTTGCGGGGGAGTGGCCAGACACACGTTGCGTCTATCGTCGATGCCGAATTGGGCGAAGCCGATTGCGGATCGCTCGATAGAGGCGACCAGGTAGAGCAAGATCGAGAAAAGAGTAAGTGTTGGCGTAGTTGTGCAAATTATTTATTCGCCTGGGTTCATGGTGGAGCCTCCCTTGTCGTTATTTGCGTTTCCATAAGTCCTCCCGGCTTTCTTTCGGGAGGAGTGGCAAAGCGCACGTTGGTTCGCGAAGCCATCAACGCCAACTTGAATACCAGCCGAGCCCTTCTTCGGTGAGTCCCCGTGGCGAGTACTCGCAGCCGATCCAGCCGTCGTAGCCGCTGTCGTCGAGGAGCTGGAAGAGATAGGGGTAGTTGACCTCGCCGGTATCCGGCTCGTGCCGGTCCGGAACCCCGGCGATCTGCACATGCCCCACGCCGGCCTGGAAGCGCCGGTAGGTGGTGGCCAGGTCGCCCTCCATGATCTGCGCATGGAAGAAGTCCATCTGCACCTTGAGGTTGGGCTCGCCGAGTTCGGCGAGGATGGCGTGGCCCTCGGCCTGGCGGTTGATGAAATAGCCGGGAATGCTGCGCGAGTTGATCGGCTCGATCAGCAGGGTCAGGCCGTGCTCCTGCAGGCGTCGTGCGGCATAACGCAGGTTCTCCAGGTATTGCGCGCGCATCCGCGGGCGCATCGCCTCGTCCGCGACCAGGCCGGCCATGGCATGCAGGCGCGTGCAGCCCAGCGCGCGGGCGTAGTCGATGGCGCGATCCACGCCTTCGCGGAATTCCGCCGCGCGGTCGGGCAGCGCCGCCAGGCCGCGCTCGCCGGCGGCGAAGTCGCCGGGCGGCAGGTTGAACAGCACCTGGGTCAGGCCGTGCTTGTCGAGCTGTTCGGCGATCTGCTCGGCCGGGTAGTCATAGGGAAACAGGAACTCGACTCCCCTGAACCCGGCCGCGGCGGCGCGGGCGAAGCGTTCGAGGAAGGGCGCGTCGTTGAACATCATGCTGAGGTTGGCGGCGAATCTGGGCATGGGGGCATCTCACCATTGGGCGCCGAAGGTCTGGCGCAGTTCTTCGATTTGTTCTTCGTCGAGCAGGCGCACCGGCTGCTGGCGCAGCAGCAGGAACAGCTTGGCCGTCTCTTCCAGTTCTTCGATGGCGTAGCCGGCGGCTTCCAGGGTCTTGCCGGACACCAGAGGGCCATGGTTGGCCAGCAGCACCGCGCTGTGCTTGCCGACCAGGCCGCTGATCGCCTCGCCGAGCCGCGGGTCGCCCGGGCGGTGGTAGGGAACCAGCGGCAGCCGGCCGACGCGCATGACGAAGTAGGGCGTCAGCGGCGGCAGGGCGGAGTGGGGGTCCAGGCAGTCCAGGCAGGACACCGCCGCCGAGTGGGTGCAGTGCAGGTGGACGATGGCCCCGGAGTCCTCGCGCCCGGCGTAGACCGCGTGGTGCAGGAAGGCCTCCTTGGAGGCCGGCTTGCCGGCCAGATGGTTGCCTTCCCAGTCGAGCTTGGCGATGTCGCCCGGATCGAGTTCGCCCAGGCAGGCGTTGGTGGGGGTGAGCAGCCAGCCGTCGTCGAGGCGCGCGCTGATGTTGCCCGAGGAGCCCGGACTCAGGCCGCGCATGTGCAGGGAGCGGCCAACCGTGACGATCTCCTCGCGCAGTCGGGTTTCCTTGCTCATGCCAGCATCCCCCAGGCTTTGACCATGAAATCGATGCTGCCGAAATTGCCGGACTTCAGGGCCAGGCTCAGGGGGCGACCTCCGCCGGACAGGGGCTGCGTCCAGGGCACGCCGGGGTCGATGCTCGGACCGATGCGCAGGCCCGCGATATCCAGTGCGCCGACCACGGCGCCGGAGGTTTCCCCGCCGGCCACCAGGAGCTGGCCGACGTCCTGCTCCTGCACCAGGGTGCGGGCGATGCTCGCCAGGGCCTGCTCGACGCGCTCGCCGACCTGCTGGGTGCCGAACTGCTCCTGGACCTTGCGCACCTCCTCGGGGGAACTGCTGGCATAGATCAGCACCGGGGTCGCGGCATCCTGGCGGGCTGCCCAGGCGATGGCTTCCTCGACCAGGGCGCCGCCGCGCGCCATCAGCTCGCCCGCTTCGAGGCGGAAGGACGGGTAGTGCGCCTTGGCCTCGGCGATCTGCGCCAGGGTGGCCTTGGAGCAGCTGCCGCTGAGGATCGCCCGGCGGCCGTGGGGAGGCGCCAGGCGGTCGGCGGTGGCGGCCGAACTCAGGACGCCCTTCTCGCGCCAGGCGTTGGCCAAGCCCAGGGCCAGGCCCGAGCCGGCGGTGACCAGGGGCAGATCGAGGCAGGCCTTGCCCAGCACCTCCAGGTCGCTGTTGTCGATGGCGTCGCAGATGGCGATGCCGACGCCTTCGGTGGTCAGCTCGGCGATCCGCGCCCGGGTGGCCTCGACGCCCGCGCGCAGGCTGCGGTAGTCGATCAGACCGACCGGGCGGCGGGTCTGCGGCTGCAGGACGCGCAGCAGGTTGGCATCGCGCATCGGGGTCAGCGGATGGTCCTGCATGCCGCTTTCGTTCAGCAGCACGTCGTTGGCGAACAGGTAGCCGTTGAACACGCTGCGGCGGTTTTCCGGGAAGGCCGGGCAGGCCACTGTGAAGCGGCTGCCGAGGGCCTCGAGCAGGGCATCGCTGACCGGGCCGATGTTGCCGTCGGCGGTCGAGTCGAAGGTCGAGCAGTACTTGAAGTAGAACTGCCGGCAGCCCTGGCTCCGCAGCCAGGCGAGCGCCGCCAGGGACTGGGCGACGGCTTCCTCGGCGGGCAGGGTGCGCGATTTCAGAGCCACCACCAGGGCGTCGGCATCCCCGGTCGGCAGGGGCCGGTCCGGTACGCCGATGGTCTGCACGGTGCGGGCGCCGCCCCGGACCAGCATGCTGGCCAGGTCGGTGGCGCCGGTGAAGTCGTCGGCGATACATCCGAGTAGCGGCATCGCTCAGCCCTCCGTGCCGTCGTGGGGCAGGCGGATGCCGGGGAAGATCTTCGCCACGGCGATGTCGTCCTCGCGGCCGAAGCCGGCGGCCGAGGCCTGCTTGAACATCTGGTGCGCGCTGGCCGTCAGCGGCAGCGGGAAGACCGCGTCCTGGGCGCTGTCCAACACCAGGCCGAGATCCTTGACGAAGATGTTCACCGCCGAGCGCGGCTGGTAGTCGCCGGCCAGCAGGTGGGGCACGCGGTTCTCGAACATCCAGGAGTTGCCGGCGCTGTTGCTGATGACCTCGTAGAGCGTGGCCGGATCGCAGCCCTGGCGGATGCCGTAGGCCATGGCTTCGGCCGCGGCGGCGATGTGCACGCCGGCCAGCAGCTGGTTGACCAGCTTGATCTGCGAGCCCTGGCCGGCCTCGCTGCCGAGCCGGTAGACCTTGGTGGCGACGGCGGCGAGCGCCGCCTCGGCGCGCTGGAAGGCCTTTTCCGGACCCGAGGCCATGATCGTGAGTTCACCTTTGGCCGCCCGCTGTGCACCACCGGAGATCGGCGCGTCGATCATCAGCAACTGATGCTCCGCCAGGCGTTCGGCGATGCGCCGGGCCGCCTGGGCGGAAATCGTCGCGCAGGTCAGCACCACGCTGCCGGGCTTGAGGCGGGCGGCGATGCCCTGCTCGCCGAACAGCACCTGCTCGGTCTGCTCGGCGTTGACCACCACGATGAACAGCAGGTCGGTCGCCGCCGCATGCTCGGTCGGGCCGTTCAGCGGCAGGCCGCCTTCGCTGGCGAAGGCCGCGCGGACCTCGTCGCGGATGTCGTAGCCCCAGACGGGAAGGCCGGCCCGCAGCAGCGAGCGGGCCATGCCCAGCCCCATGGAGCCCAGGCCGATGACGCCGCAGGATGGCAAGGGAGTACTCATTGAATCACCTCTTTGTTGTTGGTCTGTCGGATTCGTCGAGAGCGACCTGCGCCCGGCGCAGGCGCTCTTTGGCATTGTCCAGATGGTGGCTGGCGGCCAGCCGCGCGGCTTCCGCATCGCCCGCGGCGATGGCCTCGAGCAGAACCTGGTGCTCTTCGTCCACCTGGCGCATGTAGAGCGGATAGCGGGCCTCGTTGCGGCGGGTCACGCTGATCGCCTGGTAGAGCAGTTGGTGGAGGAAATCGATGGTGCTCAGGAAGTGCTGGTTGCCGGTGGCGACGACGATGGCGCGGTGGAAGGCGAGATCCTCGCGAACGCCGTCCTCGCCGCGCTCGACGGCTTCCTCCAGCGCTTCCAGGGCATTGCGCATGGCCCGCAGCTGCGCCTTGTCGCGATGGAGTGCCGCCAGCTCGGCCGCCTTGATTTCCAGGGCGCTGCGCAGCTCGAGAATCTCCATCACCGACTGCACGTTGCCCTGGGGCGAAGCCAGGCGCAGGACGACCGTCGGCGTGCTGCTCACATAGGTGCCGCTGCCCTGGCGCGAAACCACCAGCTCCTCGCGCTTGAGCATCGAGATGGCCTCGCGGACCACCGTGCGGCTGACCCCGTACTGATCGCACAGTGCCTGCTCGGTGGGCAGGCGGCATCCTGCCGGCAGGATGCCGTCCTGAATCGCCTGGGTCAGGCGCTCCGCCAGGCGTTCGGCGAGCTTGGGGGTGGCTTCGTTCAATGCTTCCACGGGGATTCTCCTGGCAATCGCTCGTGACGGGCGAGTCCTCGGCGAGGGCTGCTTCGACTGCGGCGATTGCGCTGATCTGAAATTCATAATACAACATGACAAATGCTTGTCACGACCTTTCATCCAAAAACAAAACCGGGGCATCCCGCCCCCTCACACGAAGGTAACCACAGCATGAAAATCCTGGTCACCGGTGGTGCCGGCTTCCTGGGGAGCCGCCTCATCCAAGCCCTGCTGCAACCGGAAGCGCTCGATCTCCTGCCTGGCCACGGGCGTATCGTCTCGCTGGATCTGGCACCCTATCCCTACGAGGACCCGCGGGTCGAATCGGTGATCGGCGATATTGCCGACCCGGCGTGCCTCGCCAGGCTGGTCGATGCCGAGACCACCGTCGTCTACCACCTGGCGGCGGTCGTCAGCGGCCAGGCCGAGGCGGACTTCGACCTCGGCATGCGGGTCAACCTGGATGCCACCCGGGTATTGCTGGAAGCCTGCCGGCAGCGCGCCAAAGCGCCCATCCTGGTCTTTGCCAGTTCGCTGGCGGTGTTCGGTGGCGAGCTGCCGGACAAGGTGCCGGAGGATCTGGCGCCCCTGCCGCAGTCCTCGTATGGCGCGCAGAAGGCGATGGCCGAGCTGCTGGTCGGCGATTATTCGCGCAAGGGGTATGTCGACGGCCGGGTCTGCCGCCTGCCGACCATCTCGGTGCGTCCCGGCAAGCCCAATGCGGCGGCCTCTTCGTTCGCCAGCGGGATCATCCGCGAGCCGCTCGCCGGTCTGCCGAGCAACTGCCCGGTGCCGCTGGAGACCCGCCTGTGGCTGTCTTCGCCGGACACGGTGATCGCCAACCTGCTGCATGCCGCACGCCTCGACGGCCAGGCCCTGGGCCTGCGGCGCACCCTCAACCTGCCGGGCATCAGCGTGCGGGTCGGGCAGATGCTCGACAGCCTCGAACGGCTGGCCGGCCTCGAAGCCCGTGCGCGGGTCGGCGACGAGCCCGATCCGCGCATCGAACGTATCGTCTGCAGCTGGCCGGGCGACTTCGACATCCGGCGCCCCCTGCAGCTCGGCTTCGGCGTCGATCGCGACTTCGACGCCATCGTCGCGGCTCACCAGCGGTTCATGAAAACCCAGTGATCGTGGGCGCCGGGCGCGCCCGGAAGGGGGAGGCGGCAGGCTGCGCCGCCGTTTGAGGGCAGGGCCCTTGCCAGCAGGAGCCCTGTTCCGGCGCGCGGGCAGAGCGAGGGCCGCTCGCCGCGCCGGGAGACGGCTGTCGTTCGGGGCGGCACTGGCGAGAAAGCGGCCCGAGCCTGAGTGATCCCCAGAAATTTTCCAGAAAAATCAAATGGGTATCGCTTGAAGAGGCCTGAGTGGGCGGGCGACGCTGGTTGTCGCCAAACTGACCGATGTCCCCCTACCCATGCAGACCGTCCAATTTCTTGCGCGATGCCTTCGCCAAGGCACTCCCCACGATCCATGCCCGCCGTCTCGAAGCCCTGATGGCGACGGTGGCCGCCCTGCTGCAGGGTCGCTGCCTGAGCCTGACTGCGCTGGGGCGCTTACTGCCTGGCTCGGCCTATCCCAGGCAGGCGATCAAGCGGGTCGACTGCCTGCTCGGCAATCGGCAGCTGCAGGCCGAGCGGGGTTGTTCTACTGGGCCATGCTCCGCGCCCTGCTGCGCGACGCGATCCCCCTGGCCGGACGTTCGTTGCCGCTCTGCGAAGTCGTCCATCCGCACGAGGGCTGGGCATAAATGGCGTTGTAAATAGTCTCGCGGCAGACGTAGGCGTCTTCGAGCTGGGGAAACTCCATGGAGCGCAGCTTGCCGGCAATCTGTTCGGGCGAAAAGCGTTTTCGCAGCAGGTAAGCCACCAGCTCGAACAGCTCGTTGCCGTGCTGGGGCGGCAGGACTGGCGGCGAACCGACATGAATCGTTGGGCCTCATGGGTGACGTAGTGCCCATGAACTGTGCGGTTGCGCCGAATCTCGCGGCTGATGGTGAAAGGGCTACGGTTCAGCAGGCGGGCAATCCTGTGTTGACTCAATTTGTTCAACAAACCGATCTGGATCGTGGCGCGTTCGGCAACGCTGAGTTCGTGATAAGACATGGCAACACCTTACCGAAACGGTCAAGTGTTGCACTCAGATTTTGCGGCCGCCAAGCATTAGTAGCCGCCTTGGCAACCTGTACCCATGATTTGATAATGCACGGTATGTACCTCACCATGGGTGTCCTCGTAAGTCATGAGAGCTGGAGCTAAACCACAGGCCATCGAATTACTTTCGATAGCAACGACTTTTCTAATATCCAGCTTGTCGCTGTACGTGTAATCATTAACTTCGGCAGTTTTCTCATCGCTAGTTGGCTCATGGGAGGCAATAAGTTGAGTGTCGGCGGCCAGAGGGTCAGGCTCTACTTCGGCAGCACTCACCGCATTGCCCATAGCTATAAAATAAATCGTAGCTATCGCCAGAACAGCCGAGCGTTTCATGATTATTCTCCTGTTTTATCAAGCGAGCCGATCCCGTTATCGGGTTTTCCGACGATGCTTGTTTTGAGCTTGAATTTTTTGGGGAGATTTTTCCGTCTTCCTCTTGGTCACTATAAGCGTCTGGTGATGTCGGAGTAAGCATGAGTTTGTTGATTTACTATTGCATAAAAGGAACATATTGCGGCAGCGCCGCCACAGACGTTTTCATCTACTACGTCATAATCGGGTAAGGCGGCAACGTTGCCGCAGCCGCCTCCCCTAAGAACCGTACGTGCAAGTTTCCCCGCATACGGCTCAAGCCCCCCAAAGCCACGCCGTGGCATAGTCAGCCCTCGAACAAACAAGGGCTTGTGCATCGCATGGCTGTCGTTGCTCCGCCAAGGCGGTGGGTGCAGACGCCACAAAGGGCGTATTCATACTTCCCAACTATGAGCGCTAACAGCCGCTTTGCACTGGAAGACCAGACGGAAGTCTGCTCGCTTTCTCGCAAGGTAATGTCTCAACCTCTATCCGTGCCGTTACAGCACGGCGTTCGCTTGCTCCGTCCTCTCCTACCCGCACTGCCAACAGCATTCCTTACGGTTTGCCTGCCTCGAGGGCAGCGATACGGGCTTACCACGTTCCCTGCCTGTCACACGACTGGGTTAGGACCTGCCTTTTTGCCGGGGACCATAATGGCGACGTATTCCCACATCCCAAGGAAACAACCGATCCCACACCGTTTGGTTCATGCCTGTCAGTCGTTTTGGCATGTTTTCAGTAACGACATTCACCAGCAGTTCACATGTGTTGCCCTTACCAGCCAGCCTAGCGCCTCGACCCGGTACGACTCCGAGCTACTGCCTCCAGCCTCGCGGCCCAAAGGCACCCATACTGGGGGCTACATTGTCAGAAGAGCTTCATACCCCACCGTTACCAGTGAAGCATGTCTTCATAGGCTACCTTTGGTCGCACAACGGGTCCGCTACCATTCCATATTGGCAATGGCTGGACAATGACAGACAAAGCCTCGTGTCGCACAGGAAGGTCTGAATTAGCCCCGACATTTCCTGCGCGAGCGCTCGATTGCTCGAAAAACGGCAGTTCCGTGGCAATTCAGGCCGTGCCCTTGACGAGGCGCTTTGCCGGGATGATTTCCCGCATTACGGACGCACCTCTCCTGCATTCGTCAGCAAGTGTCGATGCGCATCCACAGGTTCGACAGGGCGAACAGCGTCACCAACTGCGCGGTGTTCTTCGCCAGGCCGCGGAAGCGCACCTTGACGTAGCCGAACTGCCGCTTGATCACCCGGAACGGATGCTCGACCTTGGCTTGCTGTGCCTTGGCTTTCTCGATCCGACGTTTGACGCGATACAGGTTTATGGCGTGCGCAAGGTCTGGCGGCGGTTACGCCGCGAAGGCATTGTTGTGGCCCGCTGCACAGTGGAGCGACCGATGCGTCAGATGGGCCTGCAAGGCATGGTACGCGGCAAGCCGGTCAAGACCACGACCAGCGACAGGGCCAAGCCATGTCCGCTGGATCGGGTTAACCGGCAGTTCCGTGCCGAGCGGCCGAATGCGCTGTGGGTATCGGACTTCAGTGTGCCGCAGCAAGCGGCGTAAGAAGAGATGAGGGTTGGCCCCTCGCCATCGGCTTGCAGGAGCAGGTGGCAAGCCACCGCAAGCGGCTTGGGTCAAAAGCCCCGGTCGTGAGCGTTGCGGAAAATGCGCCCAAAGGCGTCAGGTGTGAACCCGGAAGGCGAACAACCGTGAACTGCCGTTCAAGTGTCGAAAATACTCGGATGACATCGAAACTGGGGAGTGAAGTTGCTCCAGGAGAAGCTGGGGCGAAACCTGCTTACGGGTCCAGCGGTGTCCGGCATAGAGGCAGCGCGAGCCGGGTTCGGGCTCTTGCGTTGAACTGCGGGAACCTTCGGTGGCGATGGCCAGGGAAAGGCGCAAGCCCGCAAGGCGAGGCCGACAATACCGATGCGCCACCAAGGGGCGGAGCGGCTCGTAGTAGTGATGAAGTCGCTGTAATGGCGAGGGAGCGAAGGGGTCGCATCATCCCGGCATTCGAATGTGCCAACTGCGTGAGCAGGAGGAGCCCATTCGCATGACGAAGTCGTATGAAATTCCCATTAGTCAGCAGACGTAGGGCAGGCAATCACCCGGATCGACCGCATCCGTAGTGCGGGTATTTCGGACCCGACCCTCAACAGACCGTGATTCTCTGGATCATAGCTGTTGAAAGGCGAGACACACGGCATCCCCCGCCTCTACACGGTATCCAGCTGGCGCCGGACCACGCCGACATTGCGGCCGTGCGCTATTTGAGTGATTCAGGACAAAGCCGCTGCGCCGCTGTCGCTGAACTTCTCAAAGAGGAGCTGCCTCAGCCATTGGTTGGCAGGATCCCGGTGATATTTGGCGTGCCAGAACAGCTTGATGGCGATCTCCGGTAGCTGCGCGGGATGAGGCACATAGACTAGGTCGAAGGGCTGCGTGCAGCGCATCGCGAAGCGCTCGGGGACCGTGGCAACGAGGTCGGTCGACTGGAGGAGGGGGCCGACCGCAATGAAATGGGGCACTACCGCTCGTATCCGACGAAGGATGCCTGCCCGATCCAGGATCGTGTCCACCTCGCCGTGCCCGGTGCCGGCAGAGATGACCACCACGTGCTCCAGCGACTGGAACAGATCGAGGGTCATCGGCTGGCTGGCAGCGGGATGCTCGCGGCGGAACATACACACGTAGCGATGCTTGAATAAATGCCGCTGGAAGAACCCTCCCTGTAGTTGGGGTAACAGGCCAATGGCCAGATCCACTTTTCCTAACTCCAGGTTTTCCCTGAGGCTCACCGCAGTGTTACGCACCGTGCTGATGCAAAGCTGGGGTGCCGTCCGCATCACCTCCTCCATTAAGACGGGCAGGAAATAGATGTCGCCGATGTCGGTGACTGCCAGAGTGAAGGTGCGCGTGCTCGTGGCTGGATCGAAGCTGGTTTGCTGATTGAGCGCACCGTGGATAGTCCCCAGTGCGTAGTTGACCGGCTCGGCTAGCTGCTGAGCAAAGGGCGTGGGCTCCATGCCGCGCGAGGTGCGCAGGAAAAGCTCGTCCTTTAGCAGCACCCGCAGACGCTTCAATGCGTTGCTTACCGCCGGTTGCGTGATGCCCAGGGTTTCGGCAGCCGCCGAGACTCGCTTATCGATCATCAACTGATTGAAGATGACAAGGAGATTCAGGTCGATGTCCCGCAGTTGCATGCTTTCTTCTCAATATTCACACTGGTGATAATGGTTATAGCATATTGTTTATGTACTTATACAGAAGCCTTCTCTATTGTTCGCCCAACACATAATTAAGGGGAGCGTGGTCAGGGCGGACTCTCACGCCACGGCATGAGACGCTGCAACTCACCGGTCCCTGTTAAATGCCTCAGCATGATGTCATGCGTGCTCTCTCAATATGTGTCCACACCTTATAAGAAAGAGATAATCTTATGAATGAAAAAGGAACTAATAAAGTACGCCGCATTGCTGTGGTCGGTGGCGGTGTCGGTGGCTTGACCTTTGCGATTGCGATGCGTCACCACGGCATCGACGTTGATATTTACGAGCAAGCGGAGGAGTTGCGTGAGGTGGGTGCTGCGGTCGCCTTGTCCGCTAATGCCACGCGTTTTTATTATGACCACTGGGGTTTGGGCGAGTCGTTTGACGAAGCCGCGTTTGAAGTTTCTGCCTTAATCTACCGGGATGGAAAGACTGGCCGTGAAATCGGCAGGCACGCCGGGGGACAGGCGTATCGAGACCTTTTCGGTGGCCCCTATCTCGGCATCCACCGGGCCGAGTTGCAAAGGATTCTCTCCACCAAGGTGGGTATGGATCGCATCCACCTGGGTAAACGCCTGGCAAATATTGATGATACTGGCGAACAGGTAGTGCTGCACTTTAAGGATGGCAGCAAAGCGGAAGCCGATATCGTCATTGGTGCTGACGGGGTGCGTTCCACCGTACGGAACTTGATGCTCGGCTATGAAGATTACATATACGCGGGGTATACGGCGTTTCGTGGGATTGTTCCAATCGATAAATTACCCAGCATGCCTGATCCGACTGCGATCCAATTCTGGATGGGTGAGTCCGGCCACTGCCTTCACTACCCGATCGGCGGAGACAGAAAAGGAGACATCAATTTCTTTCTCGTTGAACGCACCCCGACGACCTGGCCACTAAAACAGTCGACCGCGCCTACAGGCGACGGTGAACAACTACGCCTCTTTAAAGACTGGCATCCTGCTCTCGTCGAGATGATCGCTTCGAACACCTTGAAGACAGTCAATGAGCGATGGGGAATGGTTTATCGCATGACCCTTGGCCGCTGGAGCAAAGGTCGGGTAACACTGCTCGGTGATGCGGCGCATGCGCTGGTACCGCACCATGGACAGGGTGCCAACCAGTCGATCGAGGATGCCGTAGTCCTTGCGGATTGCATTGCCGCTGCGGGTTCCGAGTCGATTGCAGAAACCTTTGAACGTTACGAGCGACTGCGTCGTGGCCGGGCGCGCAAGGTTGTGTATGCGTCCGTGACCACCGGCGATATGCTGCACTTGCCACCGGGTGAAGAGAGGGATCGGCGCGATGCACGTCTTGCCTCACATGATGCCATGCTGCATCACCTCGACTGGATTCACGGCTTCGACGCTAGCGATTTCAATGAACCAGATGAACGCCAGGGCGGAACTTGGTTGTGATGCGGGTTTTCTACGATTGTCAATCGATTCTGTAAGTTACATCTGAATGTAATGGACAACAGAAGGTCCATGGTGAGCTTTCGGGCTCAGGTCAGGACTTATCTTGACGATACTGTTCGGGTCATCGGAGCGCTGGAGTGCAAATCCAAGCAGTGCATCGCTGACACTTTCAGCATTGACCGTCTGCTGGCAACTCCCGTCTGAGGATCTGACACGCCGCAGCAAGGTCGCCGGTGAAATGCCGGCGACCTCTCCAGGGGGTATTTCAACGTACGAGAGACTCCCCTGGCTCATAAACAGAAGAGGATTGGTCCGTCACAGAAAAAGCTTCGCATGGAAACGGCTCAATAAAATTAATAAAAGGAGTGCCTAAAGTGCGTCAATTAGATATCTATAAGATCGCTGACGAGGCGAAACTCAACCCATTCCATGGGTTGGTTTTGTTTTGGTGTTCACTAATCATTATTTTTGACGGCTACGACCTGGCTGTCGCAGGTATTGCAATGCCTGCAATCATGAAGGACATGGGCGTCAATTCCACGCAAGCGGGATTCATGGCTAGTTCTGCTTTATTCGGGATGATGTTCGGCGCCATTTTCCTGGGCACGCTCGCTGACCGTGTCGGTCGTCGCTGGGTAATCTCCATCTGCATCGTGCTTTTCAGCGTATTCACTGCAGCCGCCGGCCTGACCCAGGATCCTGTCGTCTTCGGTGTGATGCGCTTTTTGGCCGGGCTGGGTATCGGCGGCGTCATGCCGAACATCGTAGCCGAGATGACGGAATACGCCCCGCGACGCATGCGCGCCACGCTGGTTACGCTTATGTTTAGCGGCTATTCAGTCGGCGGCATCCTGGCTGCGTTCCTTGGTAAAGCGATGCTGGTAAATTTCGGTTGGCAATCGGTGTTCTACGCGGCGCTTGCACCGATAGTCCTCGTTCCTTTCATCTTCATGTCCTTGCCAGAGTCCATGTCGTTTTTGCATCAGGCAGGCCGCTTTGATGAGCTGAAAGCGATCGTGGCTCGTCTCGACAGAACCTATTCACCTTCCGCCACGGATCACTTTGTGCTGCCCGAGAGGGATCGTTCAGGCAAGGCACCCGTTCATCATTTGTTCTCGGAAAAACGAAGCTTCAGCACCATCATGCTGTGGCTGGCCTCTTTCATGTGCCTGTTCATGGTGTATGCCCTGAGTACCTGGCTGACCAAGCTGATGGCCAGCGCTGGCTACAACTTGGGGTCGGCCATGACCTTCGTGATGGTCTTGAATCTCGGTGCCATGATAGGCGCCGTAGGCGGTGGTTGGCTGGCAGATCGCTTCAATATCAAATATGTACTGATTTTTATGTATCTTCTCGCAGCCCTGTCGATCACCCTCCTGGGGAGGCCACTGCCGCTGGAGCTGCTATTTGTTGTCGTCGGTCTGGCCGGTGCCAGCACGATCGGAACCCAGATCGTGAATAACGCCTTTGTCGGCCAGTTCTACCCAGCTGCAGCTCGATCCACGGGCCTTGGCTGGGCACTTGGCGTCGGGCGTGGTGGCGCGATAATCGCGCCGATTCTGATCGGTGTGTTGGTCGGCATGTCCCTGCCGCTCGAGATGAATTTCGTCGCCATCGCTATTCCGGGTCTGCTTGCGGCTATTGCTATCTCCCTGGTCAATAGCAAGCTTTCGGCAGCTATCTCTAATTCGTCTATTTCATCTGAAGTTCGGGATGACATCGTAATGGAGAAGGGCTCGGCTTAAAACTCGACGCCAGAGAGTGTGACAATCTGCTTGGTATGTGGTGCGATCACGCTATTGGCAAATCTTGCTGGATCTGACTGCTTAGAATATGTGGCACTGACAGCAAGCTTCCACAGAAGTTGTCAGTGCCACTTCTAAGAATATACCCCTGGGTACTTTATGTGAGTGCTCTAGGCAGTCTTGACTATCTTGCCAACAATAAGAGCAAGTGAGCTTAAAGTAAGACAGGAATTGCAACTTGCCATATCCGGCACGATCATTGGCGGCTTCATTGAGGACTCTACCGCCACACTTTATCTGCGCAACTATTATTTCATGCGCGACTTCTCCGATATCCAGGGGCCGGTCGGCTTCGACGCACCCGTCTGGGGCTGATGCTGAAGACCCGCTTTCCAACACCGAGCTGCGGTTCGGCGAGCAGCGGCCTAACCTGGCGCACACCGACAAGCGCCTGCTGCCGCAGACCTACCAAAGCACCACGCTGATCTCGCGGGACATTCCGGGGCTGACTCTGCAGGTCGGCTGAACTCGGCCAGCATGCGCAACTCGACCGACGACGAGAAAATGATCGCGCTGATCATCAACGACCCGATCAGATCAGCCCCAGGCGCCCGGGCCGGGTCCGCGGCGACCACTGCAACTACCTGGGCTGCGATGATGAACACCCAGTGATCATCGGGGCCGGGCACGCCAGGAAGTGAGAGGCGGCAGGTTGTGCCGCCTCTTGGACGGAGGGCTCCTCAGAACAACGAGAGCGGGTACTGGACGATCAGCCGGTTGTCGTCGAACTTGTTGTTTGCCCCCCAGTCCCGGCGCACGGTCGAGTTTCGCCAGCGCAGGGTCATGCTCTTCAGCGGGCCGCTCTGCACCGCGTAGCTGAGCTGGGTCTCGCGGTTCCATTCCTCGCCGTCGGTGACCGTGCCGGCGTGCACGTTGGTGCCCTTGAGGTAGCGGGTCATCAGGGTCAGGCCGGGAATGCCCAGGGAGGCGAAGTCGCAGTCGTAGCGCACCTGCCAGGAGCGCTCGCGGGCGTTGTCGAAGCTGCCGTTGTAGGTGTCGTTGGCCGCGGTGCCGCCGCTGGTGCCGTTGACCCGCAGCCAGCGGTCGTCGCCGGTGACCCGCTGCAATCCCAGGTAGAGGATGTGCGGACCCTTCTTCAGGGAGAACAGCCCGGAGAGCATCTTGTTGTCCAGATCGCCGGCCTGGGCGCTGCCGTCTTCCTCGCCGTCGAAGTAGCCGACGTTCGCGCCGAGGCTCCAGCCCTGGGCCAGCGGCTGGGTATGCACCAGCTGGAAGTAGCGCTGCTTGTAGATGTCCTCGAGCTGGCCGAACCAGGCGCCGACCAGCGTGCGGTTGTCGTTGAAGCTGTATTCGGCGCCGGCGAAGTTGAAGCGGTCGGAGGTGACGCTGGCGTTGCCCACCCAGCTCATGTCCTCGAGGCTGCTGTCGTCGCGCGGGCTGTTGCCGCGAAAGCGCCCGCCGTAGACCGTCAGGTTCTTGATTTCCCTGGAGGTGAGCATGCCGCCCTGGAAGGTCTGGGGCAGCGAGCGGCCGTCGTCGGAGCGCAGGATCGGCAGCACCGGCGACCATTCGCCGGCCTTCACCTCGGTCTTGGAAAAGCGCAGCTTGCCGGCCAACGCCAGGCGACCGAACTGGTCGGCCGGGTCGCCGTCCTTGTCGACCGGCAGCAGTTGGGTGCCGCTGGTGCCCCGGCCGCCGTCGAGCTTGACCGACCAGAGGCCGAGCATGTCGATGCCGAAGCCGACGGGGCCTTCGGTGTAGCCCGACTGCAGGTCGAAGATGAAGCTCTGGGTCCATTCTTCGGCCTTGCTGCGGGTGGCGCTGTCGTCGACGAAGTTGCGGTGGATGTAGAAGTTGCGCAGGGTCAGGGTGCCCTTGGCGTCGTCGAGAAATTCGGCCTGGACGGCCGCGCTCGGAAGGATACCCACGAGCGTCAGGGACAGAGCAATGGTGCGGGGATAATGAAGCGAGAAACGTTCATTGTTGTTTTTCATTATTATTAGCCTGGCAATCAAATAAAGGATCCGAGTGGCATCGAATACCGCTAAATGTTGAAAATTGGTGCTATCGGTAGCTGCTGCGGCAGGCCACAGGACAGGTAGTGGCCTGCCTGATCGAGCCGCTTAGGAGGTTTTGGCTATCCAGGGCCTGACAGCTGACCGGCGTAGCGACCGTAGAGGACTTGCGATCCCGACTCGCCGGAGCGAGCCGGAATCGCAAGTCCGCTCGTTCAGACCACCAGCGAGAGCAGCAGGATGAACACCAGGCCGACCACGGAGAGCAGGGTTTCCATGGCGGTCCAGGTCTTGAAGGTTTCGCTGACGGTCATGTTGAAGTACTGCTTGACCAGCCAGAAGCCGGCGTCGTTGACGTGGGAGAGGATCAGCGAGCCGGCGCCGGTGGCGAGCACCAGCA
>Ga0209467_1001722_pt1 | contig 17850 bp, 14 predicted proteins | sample Higcelwee11metaG_FD_187175 | JGI IMG/M metagenome (GOLD analysis project Ga0209467, IMG submission 187175) | Freshwater pond sediment microbial communities from the University of Edinburgh, under environmental carbon perturbations - High... | ecosystem: Environmental > Aquatic > Freshwater >...
GCTTGAGGCGGCCTTCTCCGCGGGCGGCGACGACGCCGTGCGCGAGCTGGGCCTCAAAAGGGCCACGGAACAGGTGCAGGGGCTCCTGGACGCGGGCGCGCCGGGCGTGCATTTGTACACGCTCAATCGCGCCGAGGCCTGCCTGGCCATCATGAAAAACATCACCATCCGTTAAGCGGGGGAGAACATTATGAGTGCCAAGAATCCCAAGGTGGCAGTGGTGGGCGCGACGGGCGCCGTTGGTCGTGAAATGCTCGAAGTGCTGGCCCAGCGCGAGTTCCCGGCCTCCGAGATCGTGCCCTTCGCCTCCGCGCGCAGCGCCGGCAGCACGGTGGAGTTCAAGGGCGCGGAGCTTACCGTGCGCGAGCTGAAAGAGGACTCCTTCGCCGGGTTCGACCTGGCGCTGTTCTCCGCCGGCGGCGCCACCTCGGAGAAGTTCGCGCCGCTGGCCGCCAAGGCCGGCTGCGTGGTGGTGGACAACTCCTCGGCCTGGCGCATGGACCCCAAGTGCCCGCTGGTGGTGCCCGAGGTCAACGCCCACGACCTGGCCTGGCACAGCGGCATCATCGCCAACCCCAACTGCTCCACCATCCAGATGGTGGTGGCCCTGAAGCCCCTGCACGACGCGGCCAAGATCAAGCGCATCGTGGTGTCCACCTACCAGGCCGTGTCCGGCACGGGCCAGAAGGCCATCGTGGAGCTGGAGAGCCAGATCGCCAAGCTGATGAACGGCAAAGAGGCCGAGTGCAAGGTCTACCCCCACCAGATCGCGTTCAACTGCCTGCCGCAGATCGACGTGTTCCTGGACAACGGGTACACCAAGGAAGAGATGAAGATGGTCAACGAGACCAAGAAGATCATGGGCGACGACACCATCCGCGTCACGGCCACCACCGTGCGCGTGCCCGTGTTCTACGGCCACTCCGAGTCCGTGAACATCGAGACCGAGAAGAAGCTGACCGTGGAGATGGTGCGCCAGATCCTGGCCCAGGCCCCGGGCGTGGTGGTGGAGGACTTCCCCGAGAAGAAGGTCTACCCCATGGCCATCGCCGCCGCCGGCCAGGACGACGTGTTCGTGGGCCGCATCCGCGAGGACGAGTCCATCGAGTGCGGCGTCAACCTGTGGATCGTGGCCGACAACATCCGCAAGGGCGCGGCCCTCAACGCCGTGCAGATCGGCGAGGAACTCATCGTCCGCAACCTGCTGCGCGTGCCCAAGTAGGCCCGCGCCACAAGGAGCACGCCATGCGCGTCGCCGAATCGCAAGAATACCTCGACGCCCTGCTCGACGCCATCCGGCCCGGCTCGGAGGAGGTGCTCGCCTTCTATGACCACCGCGTGGGGGTCATCGGCACGGACGCGCGGCTCATGCTCATGCCCTGGGACGACCACCTGGTGCACCGCGGCGACGGCGTGTTCGAGACCATGAAGTACGTGGGCCGCAGGATCTACCAGCTCGACCCGCACATCCGGCGCATGAAGCTCTCCTGCCAGGCCCTGCACCTGGAGCCGCCCTGCTCCTGGGAGGAGCTCAAGCAGGCGGTCGTCGAGGTGGCGCGCGCGGGCAACGAGTCCGACGGGCTGCTGCGCGTGCTGGTGGGCCGCGGACCGGGCGGCTTCGGGCTCGACCCCTACGAGTGCCCGGTGCAGAGCCTGTACCTGGTGGCCTACCGCCTGCACAAGCGGCCCGAGGCCTCCTTCGCCCGCGGCGTCACGGCCTTCCGCTCGACCATCCCGGCCAAGCAGGCCTGGATGGCCACGGTGAAGACCACCAACTACCTGCCCAACGTGCTCATGAAGCGCGAGGCCGTGACCCGCGGCCTGGACTTCCCGTTCTGCTTCGACCCGCAGGGCTTCCTGGCCGAGGGCGCCACCGAGAACGTGGCCCTGGTGGACGCGGACGGCAGGCTGGTCATCCCGGAGTTCACCAACGCCCTGGCCGGCACCACGCTCATGCGCGCGGTGGACCTGGTCAAGGACGAGATGGAGATCATGTTCAAGGGCGTCACCGAGGACGAGCTGTACGCCGCGCGCGAGGTCATGATGGTGGGCACCAGCTTCGACTGCGTGGGCGTGGTGCGCTACAACGGCAAGCCCATCTTCGACGCCAAGCCCGGCCCGGTGTCCGCGCGCATCCGGGCGTTGCTGGCGGCGGACCTGGCCAAGAACGGCACGCCGTTCTAGCCCGGGGCGACCAGACGACGAACCGCGCCCGGTTCCCGACGAGGGGGCCGGGCGCTTTTTCTTGACGCCGGCCTGGCCGCCGGTGTAGCACCTTTGAACGCAACCGGGCCGCGTGACTGGCGAAACGTGGAGACAACCACGAGGAAGCGCGAAAGCCCGCCCCCTTGCCGCTCGCCTGGGCAGCGTTCCCCCCTCTCCGGAGACGGCGGGAGCGCCTCACCGAAACCCTCCCTCCGGGAGGCTGATCGGAGCCGCCCATGCGCAACGCCCCGTTCCCCGACCGTTCCGAATCTCCCGAACGCCCCGCGCGCGCCCTGGTCCTGGCCGCCGGCGACCTGAGGCGCGACTTCTCCCTCCCGGCCCTGACGGCCGGCCTGGTGGCGGTGCTCGTGTCCTACGGCGGTCCGGCGGCGATCATCTTCCAGGCCGCGGCCCAGGCGGGCCTGTCCCAGGGCCAGGTGGCGAGCTGGATCTGGGCCATCTCCATCGGCTCGGGCCTCTCCGGCCTGGGCTTAAGCCTCATCTACCGCGCCCCGGTCATCGTGGCCTGGTCCACGCCCGGCGCGGCGCTCCTCGCCGCCGGCTGGGCCGCGTACCCCTATCCCGAGGCCATCGGGGCCTTTGTCTTCGCCGGCGCGCTCATCACCCTCTGCGGGGCCACCGGGCTCTTCGGCGCGCTCATGGAGCGCATCCCGGCGGCGGTGGTGGCGGCCATGCTGGCGGGCATCCTGCTGCGCTTCGGCGTGGAGGTGGTGGCCGCGCTCTCGGCCGCGCCGCTGCTCGTCGGCCCCATGCTGGCCTGCTACCTGGCGGCCAGGCGGCTGTGCCCGCGCTACGCCATCCTGGCCACGCTGCTGGCCGGGCTCGTCGCCGCGGCGGGCCTGGGGCTGCTGGGCCAGACCGCGCTTGAGGCCAGCCTGGCCGCGCCCGTGCTCACGGTCCCGCGCTTCAGCCTGGGCGCGCTCGTCGGCCTGGGCCTGCCGCTGTTTCTCGTGACCATGACCGGGCAGAACGCCACGGGCCTGGGGGTGCTGCGCGCCTCCGGCTACCGCACGCCCGGCGGGCCGCTGGTGGCGGCCACGGGCCTCGTCTCCACGCTGTTCGCGCCCTTCGGGTCGCACGGCATCAACCTGGCGGCCATCACCGCGGCCATCTGCACCGGGCCGGAGGCCCACGGCGACCCGGACAGGCGCTACGTGGCCGGGGTGGTCTGCGGCGCGGCGTACCTTGGGGTGGGGCTCTTCGGGGCCACGCTGGTGGGGCTCTTCGCGCTGCTGCCCGGGGCGCTGGTGGCGGCGGTGTCCGGGCTGGCGCTCTTCGGCGCGCTGGCCGGCGGACTCACGCAGGCCATGGCCGACGAGACGCGGCGCGAGGCCGCGCTGGTGACGTTTCTGGTCACGGCCAGCGGCGTGGCGCTCTGGGGCGTGGGCTCGGCCTTCTGGGGGCTGGTGGCCGGCGTGCTGACGGACTGCGCCCTGTCCGGCGCGACGCCCTCGCTCCGCCGGTGGCGCAGGGGCTAGTAGGGCAGGGACTGGGCGTCGGGCGGGGCGATCTCCTCCCAGTCGGCCAGGGGGGCCAGGTCGCGCGGCACGAACTCCCAGCGCTCGCCCTTGCCCAGGGCGAAGTCCGGGTTGTCCTCGTTGACCATCTTGTCCAGGGCCTTGGCCGAGCCCTTGATGTCGCCGTCCTCGATGCCCATGATGCACTCGGGGCGGCGGTCGCCGTCGGCGAGAACGCGGTACACGAGATAGAGTTCACGCATGGCTAGTCGTCCTGATCCTTTCCCGGCACGTGGATGTTGTACTTCTTGATCTTGTAGTGGATGGCCCGCCGCGAGATGCCGAGCAGGTCCGCGGCGGTCTTTTTGACCCAGGCCGAGCGCTCGAGCGCGCGGATGATGGCCTGGTGTTCGTTCTCCTCCAGCGACAGGGAGTCGGGCGCGGGCTTTTCCCCGCTCGCCGGGGGCGCGGCCGGGGCCTGTGCCGCCACCGGGTCGGCGTGCAGGGCCTGGGCGTTTTCCAGCTGGATGTTGCCGGGTTCGAGCACGGTGCCGGAGCAGAAGACCACGCCGCCCTCCAGCGCGTGCTTGAGCTCGCGCACGTTGCCCGGCCAGGAGTGCGCCATGAGCACCCGCAAGGTCTCGGCCGAGGCCGTGACCCCGGGCCGGTGCTGGTCCGCGCTGAAGGTCTCCAGGAAGCGCTCGGTCAAAAGCGGGATGTCCTCCTTGCGTTCGCGCAGGGGGGGCGCCTTGAGCGTGACGACCTTGAGGCGGAAATAGAGGTCCTCGCGGAACTCGCCCTTCTTGACCAGGCTCGGCAGGTCGGAGTTGGTGGCGGCGATGACCCGGCAGTTCACCGGGATGGCCCGGGTGTCTCCCACGCGGCGGATGGTGCGCTCCTGCAGGAAGCGCAGCAGGCGCGTCTGCATCTCCGGGCTGATGTTGCCGATCTCGTCGAGGAACAGGGTGCCGCCGTCGGCCTCCTCCATGAGCCCCTTCTTGTCGCGCACGGCGTGGGTGAAGGAGCCCTTGACGTGGCCGAAGAGCTCGCTTTCGAGCAGGGTGGGCTGGGTGGAGCCGCAGTCCACGATGACGAACGGCCCCTTGGCGCGCGGGGAGAGGTCGTGGAGCATGCGCGCCACCATCTCCTTGCCCGTGCCGCTCTCGCCCATGATGAGCACGGCCACGTCCGTGGGGGCCACGCGTTCGAGCATGGCGTAGAAGTCGCGCATCACCGGGCTCTTGCCGCCCCAGATGACGTCGCTGACGGCCTTGCCCTTGTGGGCCGGGCGCTGGGCGGCCTTCTCCTGCTCGCGGCCGAGCAGGGAGGCGATCTTCTGCAGAAGCTGGTGGCCGTCGAAGGGCTTGGTGAGGTAGTCGGCCGCGCCGGAGCGGATGGAGCTGACCGCGTCGGGGATGGTGCCGTAGGCCGTGAGCAGGATCACCGGGATGTGCGGCCACTGCGCCAGAACCTCGTTCAGCAGGCCCACGCCGCCCATGCCGGGCATCTTCACGTCGGTGACCACGAGGTCCACCGGATGCTGGGCCAGGGTCTCCACGGCCTCCTCGGCGCTTCTCGCGGCGAGGGTCTTGTAGTGGGCGAAGGCGAGCCGGGCCTCAAGCACCTGCAGGATGTTCTTGTCGTCGTCCACCACCAGGATGGTGGCGTGCTCGCGTCCGGGCGCGTCCACCAGGCTACTCCAGTCCCTTCTTCTTGATGCTGATCTCCTGGTGCAGGCGCTCCAGGGCGTTGAGCTGGCTGCGCAGGGCCTCGGCCTCGGCGGTCTTCTTGCGCAGAAGCTCCTTGACCTTGCCCGTCTCCTCCTGGCAGCCGGCCAGGCGCTTGTTCTTGGCCAGCTCGCGCTCGATCTCGGCCTCGGAGAGCAGGGGCGGGCTTGATGCGCCGGCCGAGGGGGCCAGCCGCGGCAGAAGCGGGGTCAACAGGCGCGGGTCTTCGCCGGGCAGGCCCTCGGGGGTCATCTGCACCCAGGTGTTCCAGAGGCCCAGCGCCTCGTGCAGCTCCTCCGGGGTCTTGGCCGTCACCAGCCGGGAGCAGGCCAGGCCGTAGTAGGCCTTGCGCGCCACCTCGGGGTCGGCCGTGCCGCCGGAGAGGCGCTGGAAGATGCTCGCGGACTTTTCGTACTGCCCGGCCAGGTAGGAATCCACGGCCAGGACGTAGGCCGCGCGGGCGTCGCGCGCGGAGGGTTCCGGCCCGCCGCGCAACAGCGCGCAGCCGCAGAGATTCGCCACGAAAAGCGCGGCAAGACCGAGGCAGAGGCTCCGCACGGGCCGGAACCGCAGGACTGCATGTGTCATGGGCACTCCCTATACCATCGCCCTGGGCTTGGGAAGGGAAAAGCAGAAGCTCGCGCCGTTGCCGGGGCTGCTGTTCAGCCAGATGGCCCCGCCGTGGGCCTCCACGATGCCCTTGGCGATGGACAGGCCCAGGCCCAGGCCGTCCACGCTGCCGCGCACGGCCGGCTCGCGGTAGTACTTGAGGAAGATGCGCGCCTGCTCCTCCTGCGGGATGCCCGGGCCCTCGTCCACCACGCAGAAGATCACCGAGCCGCCGGCCGGCTCCGGGGTGACGGACAGGCGCACCACCGAGCCCGGCGGCGAGAACTTGATGGCGTTTCCCAGCAGGTTCGCCAGCACCTGGGAGATGTGCTCCTGGTCGGCCTGGACGAACACGAAATCGGACGGCAGCTCGGCCTTGAGGCCGATGTCCTTGGCCAGGGCCGTGGGCTGGAGGCGGTCGATGGCCGCCCGCGCCAGCGCCCCGGCGTCCAGCGGCTCGGTGGAGAGCTTGAGTTTTTGGGCCTCCAGGCTGGAGACCTTCATGAGCCGCTCCAGCAGGCTGGTCAGGCGCACGGCCTCCTGGCGCGAGATGTCCAGGAAGTGCCGCTGCTTCTCGTTGACCCCGCCGAAGACCCCGTCGGCCACCAGGTCCACGGACTCGCGGATGCTGGTGAGCGGGGTGCGGATCTCGTGGGAGAGCATGGCGATGAAGTCCTGGCGCATGCGTTCTTCCTCGGTCAGCCGCGCGGTCATGCTGTTGAAGGCCACGGCCAGGTCGCCCAGCTCGTCCTTGGAGGCCACGCGCACGGGCCGGGTGGGCTCGCCGCGGCCCAGCTCGCGGATGCCGCGCCGGATCTCCGAGAGCGAGAGGTTCAGGCGGTAGGCGATGAGCACGCTGCCCAGCACGCCGATGGCGATGCTGGCCACCAGGCCGAAGAAGCCCAGGCGCTCGGCCGCGCGGCTGCGCGCCGCCAGCTCGTTGAGCCTGGACTCCATCTCCTCCTGGTTGTCCTGGCGGGTGGAGGCGAGCATGTCCAGCCAGCGCGACACGGTCTTGTCCGGCAGCACGCGGGCCTCGGGGTCGCGGCTGTGGGCCAGCACCTCGCCGTACTCGCGGGTGAGCTCGGCCCAGGGGCCGCGGTACTCCGGGTGGCGCGCCAGGACCGAGGTCAGCGTCTTGCCGAAGTCCTCCAGGTCGCTGACGAAGGCCTGCATGTAGGCCTGCTTCTGCAATATCTCGAAGCGCTTGCGGTTCTCCTCCACGGAGAGCAGCTGCTGGATCATGCGCTGGGCCGCCAGGTCGATGTCGTAGTTGACGTTGACGATGGCGCTGGAGACCTCGACGAGGTTCTGGATGCGCAGGATGAGCACGCTGGTGGTGGCGTAGAAGATGGCCACCAGCAGCAGACACCAGGTGAGCAGCTTGGCCGTGATGCCGAGGTGTTTGGGGTTCTGCCTGTCCACGCGCGCGTCCTTGTGCCTGCCTGTCGATGCCCGCCCTCTACCCGAGATCGCGGCCCGGGTCCATGCCCGCGGCCGGGGCCTTTCGCGGAACCAGGTCGATGACCATGATGTCCGGCGGGGCCAGCACGCGCATGGGCGGGCCCCAGAAGCCCGCGCCCGCGCTGACCGCCAGCACCTGGCCGCCCTCCTCGTAGAAGCCGCCCATGAACTCGTGGAACAGGTGCACCACCAGGTAGAACGGGAAGAGCTGGCCGCGGTGGGTGTGGCCGGAGAGCATCAGCTCGATGCCCGCGGGCCGGGCCGCCTCGCGCCAGGCCTGGGGCCGGTGGTTCAACAGCACGCGGAACTGCGCCGGATCGCTCTGCGCGGCCACGGCGCGGATCTCCCGGGCGATCTCGCCCGTGGCGTCGCCCGCGCGGCCGGGGTCGTCCACGCCGAGGAGCTGCACCCCCGTGCCCGGCAGACTGGCCACGCGGTTGCGCAACAGCTCCGCCCCGGCCCAGCGGAACACCCGCTCGCTCTTGGCGTCGCCCTCGTAGCGCTCGTGGTTGCCGAAGACCCCGTACATGCCGAGCTCCGGGCGCATCTCGCGCAGCAGCGCGGCGGCCGGCGCCAGGAAGTCCGGGTGGTCGTTGACGATGTCGCCCACGAGAAGCACCAGGTCGGGCTTCTGGGCCCGGACCAGGGCCGCCAGCTCGCGCAGCCGCGACTGGATCGTCAGCGCGCCCAGGTGCAGGTCGCTCACCAGCACCAGGCGCAGGGGGCGCAGCACCTTGGGCGAGGCCATGCGCCGCGAGAGCACGCGCAGGGCGCCGCCCTCGCGCACGCCCCAGGCCGCCGTGGCCAGGGCCAGGCCGGTCATGGCGAAAAGCGCCCGGCGCGAGCGCAGCGCCGGGGCCTTGTCCGGCAGGGCGAGACGCGCGCCGCCCTCGGCCACGAGCAGCATGACCTGGAACAGGAACAGGTAGGCGACGAGCCCGAACAGGCCGTAGCCCAGCCACCAGGCCGGCCGGGCCAGGGCCATGGGCCAGGACTCGGGCATGAGCCGGGTGGAGGCCAAAAGCAGGCTCACGAGAAGGCCGCACAGCAGCGTCAGGGCGAAGGCCCGGCGCGAGAGCCCGGACTGCCGGCGGAACTGCACGAGCACCACCAGGAGCATGAACATGAAGATGAGCGTGAAGATGAGATAGAAGCGCATGGCGGCTCCGCGTCAGGGGGGAAGGGGGTTACTGGCCGGCGCGGCCGGGCCGGGCCAGGGCCTGGCCGTACACGGCGCGCAGCACGGTCTCGGCGTGGGGCATGGCCAGGCGGAAGAAGTCCAGGGCCTCGGGCAGCGCCTTGAGCGCGGCGGCGTTGTGGATCCACGCGCCGATGGCGGCCTGGCGGATGAGCCGCGGGGCCTCGGCCACGGCGTTCAGCACCCAGCCCAGGCGTTCAAGGTGGCCGTGCTCCAGGGGCAGGGCGCTTTCGTCCGCCGGGCTGGCCTGGGCCGCGTGGGCCAGGAGCACGTGCGAGCCCCAGGGCGCGTAGGCGCAGGGGCCGTCGTGGGCGTGGGCCTCGACGTGCCGCGCCAGCGGTTCGGCGAAGGCCGGCTCCTGGTGCGCCTGGTAGTACAGCGGCGTGAGCCCCAGCGGCACCTGGAACAGCTCCGTGGCCCGGCCGGACTCCCGCGCGGCCGTGAACCAGTCGCACAGGAAGATCTGCGTGTTGGTGGGCAGAAGCAGGCTGCGCGGGAAGTCCCAGAACAGGTGCGACTCCTCGGCCCGGCAGTGGTTGAGCAGCACCCCGTCCGGGGCGAGCAGGCCGAAGAGTTCGCGCGCCGCGGCCAGCTGGTTCTGGGCGTAGGGCAGGGCGTTGGTGGAGACGATGAGATCCGCGTCGCCCGCCGCGAAGTTCAGCGGCCTGGAGAAGTCCACCGCGGCGAAGCGCAGGTTCGGCAGCCGGAAGTGCCTGCCCGCCACGGCGATGGCCTCGGGGCTGGCGTCCACGCCCACCACCAGGGCCTCGGGGAAACGCAGGGCCAGGCTCCGCGCGATCTGCCCCAGGCCGCAGCCCAGGTCGATGACCAGCCGGGGCGGCCGCGTGAGCAGGCGCTCCAGGGCCGCGTCGAAGATGTGCAGCAGGTCGGCCGTGTTGGCGATGCCCACCTCGCCCCAGCGGGCCTCGGGCAGGTCCATGAGCCGGGCCACGGTCTTGAGCCAGGTGGGCTGGTTGAAGTTGACCGCGCTCTTGCGCACGGCGCAGGCGGGCTCTCCGGGCCGGGGCGCCTGCGGCAGGCGGCCGGCCAGCCCGGCAAAGGGCCGGATGCGCAGCACGGGCCGCTCCTGGCCCGCGCCGGAAAGCGCCTTCAGGGCCTGGGCCGCGAGGCCGGCGAGATCCTGCGGGTCGCCGCCGAGCACCAGCCAGTCCACGCCGGGCAGCTCGTGCAGCCCGGGCTCCGCGCGCTCCAGGTTGAAGCCGCCGGGACGCAGGAAGGGATAGGCGAAGGGCGCGCGCACGTGCTCAAGCGAACCGAACAGCGAGAGGTTCAGGCAGCGCAGGGTCGCCAGGTCGAGCGCGGGCAGGGGGCGATCGCGGACGAACCCGGCCAGGCCGTCGGTCGCGGCGGCCAGGGCGGGGTGAAACAGGGCCGTGTGCGCGGCGGGGATGTACAGCGTGAGTTCAGCGGCCAAGGCGGGCGCCCTCCGTGCGGTTGGTTCCCAAAATACTACTATGTTGGTGCGCGAAACTACGTATCTGTAACATTGGTGTGGATTTCCTGTTCCAATCGCTAAGGCCTTCGAGTAACATGACCGATAAGCGCAGAAATGGCGCGGGGATCGCATTTCGGACTGCAAAATTTCTGCGAGACATCCCCGCGACGTGGCCCTGTCCCCTTCCTCCGTGGCGCGTGCCGCGCCGGGGAGGTAGGGGCGGCCACTTGGCCCCCCCTTTCTCTTGCCTGGAGGTATCCATGCGGCTGACGCTTCTGACCAAAATCACCGGCCTCGTGTTTTCCGCCGTCCTGCTCGTGGGCGGCGGCAACTACGCCGCCAATCGCTACTTCCTCAGCAACACCCTGGACGAACAGAACATCCGGGAGGTCGGCAGCCGCGCCGACCTGGTGGCCGACCAGTTCGAGGCCCAGAAGAAAAGCCTCATCGCCACCGGATACCTCATGGCCTCAAATCCCCAGGTGGTCAACAAGATCGCCGAGGGCGACAGCGCATGGCTGCAGAATTATTCCAAGAAGGTCATGACCGAGACCGGGCTGGAGTCCATCACCATCTCCGACCGCGAGGGCAAGTGCGTGGCGCGCGGCCACTCGGACAAGGTGGGCGACTCCGTGGCCAAGCAGGTCAACGTCCAGAAGGCGCTCAAGGGCGAGGTCAGCGTGGGCGTGGAGTCGGGCACCATCGTCAAGTTCTCCCTGCGCGCGGGCTACCCCGTGAAGAAGGGCGAGGAGGTCATCGGCGTCGTCACCCCGGGCTTCACCCTGTCCAGCGAACGCTTCGTGGACCAGATCAAGAAGAACCTGGGCGTGGAGTGCACCATCTTCCAGGACGACACGCGCATCTCCACCACCATCATGAAGGACGGCAAGCGCGCCATCGGCACCAAGATGGACAACCCCAAGGTGCTTGAGGCCGTGCTCCAGAAGGGCCAGCGCTTCATCGGCCACAACCAGATCCTGGGCGCGGCCTACAACACCGCCTACTGGCCCGTGGTGGACGTGAACGACAAGAACGCCGGCATGTTCTTCATCGGCCAGCGCCGCGAGTTCATCGAGCGCGTCTTAAACGAGACGCACCTCTCCAGCCTGGCGTCCACCGTGGTGGTGGGCCTGGTCATGCTCGCCTTCGGCTTCTTCTTCTCCAAGGCCCTGGTGCGGCCCATCCTGCGGACCATCGACTTCGCCAACCACGTGTCCCAGGGAAATCTCAACGACGAGCTGAACGTCAGGTCCAACGACGAGACCGGTGCCCTGGCCGAGGCCCTGCGCGTCATGGCCACGAACCTCAAGGGCAAGATCGAGGAGGCCGAGCGGAGCTGCACGCAGGCCGACCAGAAGGCCCTGGAGGCCGAGCAGGCCACCAAGCAGGCCCTGGAGGCCAAGCTCCAGGCCGAGAGCGCCAAGCGCGAGGGCATGCTCGACGCGGCGAACAAGCTGGAGGAGATCGTGGAGCGCATCACCTCCTCCTCCGAGGAGCTCTCCGCCCAGGTGGAGCTCATGAGCCGCGGCATGGACCTGCAGCGCGACCGCGTGGGCGAGACCGCCGCGGCCATGGAGCAGATGAACGCCTCGGTGATCTCGGTGGCGCGCCAGGCCGGCGAGGTGGCCGACTCCGCCGCCACCGCGCGCACCAAGGCCGCCGGCGGGGCCGAGGTCGTGCGCCGCTCGCAGACCGCCATCGAGCACGTCAACACCATCGCGCTCCAGCTCAAGGAGAACATGGAGCAGCTGGGCCGCCAGGCCCAGGCCATCGGCCAGGTGATGAACGTCATCAACGACATCGCGGACCAGACCAACCTGCTGGCCTTAAACGCCGCCATCGAGGCCGCGAGAGCCGGCGACGCCGGACGCGGCTTCGCGGTCGTGGCCGACGAGGTCCGCAAGCTGGCCGAGAAGACCATGGGCGCCACCAAGGAAGTCGGCGAGAACATCCGCGCCATCCAGGAGTCCAGCCACAAGAACATCGCCAGCATGGACAAGGCCACCGTGGCCATCGGCGAGGCCACCGGCCATTCCAACGAGTCCGCCCAGGCCCTGGGCGAGATCGTGGTCATCTCCAAGGCCAACGCCGAGCAGGTGCAGGGCATCGCCGGCGCGGCCGAGGAGCAGTCCGGCGTGTCGGAGAAGATCAGCTCGGCCATCGAGGAGGTCAACCGCGTGGCCGCGGAGACCGCCGAGGGCATGAGCCAGTCCGTGGCCGCCATCGGCGAGCTGGCCCGCATGGCCGGCGAGCTGCGCCAGATCATCGGCGACCTCAAGGCCTCGTAAGCCATCCGGGCGGAAGAGAACTCCACGCCCCGGGACGCGCGCACGGCCGTCCCGGGGCGTTTTCATTGGCGCGGGAGAGCGGACCTTCAGGCCGCGGGAGCGCCCCGGCCCAGGCCCAGCGCGGCCCGGAAGCCCACCCGCGCCATGGCCCAGACGCCCACGAGGAGCACGGGCGCGACGGAGATGGCGTGCAGCAAAAGCGCTCCGGCCAGGGCTTCCTCGCGCGGCTGGCCAAAGGCCGCCAGCGCCGCCACGAGGGCGGCCTCGTACACGCCCACGCTGCCCGGCGTGGCCGGAGTCACCAGGCCGGCCAGACCGGCCGTGGCCACCGCCAGGAGCTGCGGCGCGCTCAAGGAAAGCCCCAGGCCCCAGCCGAGCACCAGCCCGTGCACCAGCACCTGCCCCGCCCACAGGGGCAGGGTCAGCAGGGCGAGGCCCAGGGCGAAGGAGAAGCCCAGCCGCACGCGCACGGCCCGGGCGACCCCGGACAGGAACGCGGCCAGCCGCGGCCAGGGCAGCAGGGTCAGCAGCCGGTCCACCTGGCCGCCCCAGAGCTTGAGCACGGCGATGGCCCCCCAGAAGCCGCCCACCACAACCGCCACCGGCGCGGCCAGGCCCAGGCCGCCCAGAAGCGCGCCCGAGGCCAGCACCAGGGCGAGCAGCGCGTTCAGGTCCGCGAAGCGCTCCCAGAACACGATCTCCGTGATGCGCGCGAGGCCGCCCGGAAGGCTTTTGGTCATGAGCGCCATCTTGGCCGCCTCGCCCAGCTTGGCCGGCAGGAGGAGATTCAGGAACTGGCCCAGGCTCTGGGCCGTGAGGGCGGCGGCCCAGGGCGTCTCGAAGCGGCACAGGGCCAGCAGCCGCACAAGCGACAGGGGAACGGCGATGGCGCACTGCGCGAGCAGCGCCAGGGCCAGCTTCCAGGCCGGGACGCCGGTCAGGGCCTGCCCCACCCGCGTGAAATCGAAGGTGTCCAGGGCGTACAGCACGCAGGCGGCCAGCAGGGCCAGCTGCGCGGCCAGGACGACCAGCCGTCTCACGGGCGGTCGCCGACGCCGACGTGCGGCGCTTCCGGCCCCGCTTCCGGCGTGGCGTATTCCGGCACGATGCGCGCGAGCAGCGCCCGGATGGCCGCGCCGTTCCGGGCCTGGGCCGCGGCCTCAAGCTCCGCGACGGCGAGGTCCAGGGCGCAGGCCATGTCCGCCGGGCGCGCGCCCAGGGTGCCGCCCAGCACCATGATCTTCTCGTGCTCCGTGCGCACCACGTCCTCGCCCGAGGTGATCAGCTCCTCAAAGAGCTTCTCGCCGGGCCTGAGGCCCGTGAACACGATGTCCACGTCCACGCCGGGCGCCTTGCCCGAGAGGCGGATCAGGTCGCGGGCCATGTCCACGATGCGCACCGGTTCGCCCATGTCCAGCACGAAGATTTCGCCGCCCTGGCCGCCGCCAGAGGTTTTGCGGCTCAGCGCGCCGGCCTGCAGGATGAGCTGGCAGGCCTCGGAGATGCTCATGAAGTAGCGCGTCATCTCCGGATGCGTCACGGTCACGGGCCCGCCGCGCTCGATCTGCCGCCGGAACAGCGGCACCACCGAGCCCGACGAGCCCACCACGTTGCCGAAGCGCACGGCCATGAAGCGCGTCGCGCGCGTCGATTCGCCCGCGAAGCAGGCCATCAGGAGCTCGGTGACGCGCTTGCTCGCGCCCATGACGCTGGTGGGCCGCACGGCCTTGTCCGTGGACACGAGCACGAAGCGCTCCACGCCGGCGGCGGCGGCCGCGCGCATCACCGTGCGCGAACCCAGGATGTTGTTGGTCACGGCGGCCCAGGGGTTCTCCTCCAGCATGGGCACGTGCTTGTAGGCCGCGGCGTGCAGCACCAGGGACGGCCGCTCCTCCTCCATGACCCGGCGCATGAGGCCCTCGTCGGCCACGGAGCCCAGCACGCGGGAGAGGTTCCGGAAGCCGCGCTCGTCGGCCAGCTCGCCGGCGATGGCGTAGAGGTTGTATTCGCTGGCGTCCACCAGCACCAGCCGCCGGGGCGCGAAGCGCACCACCTGGCGGCAGAGCTCCGCGCCGATGGACCCGCCGCAGCCGGTGACCAGCACCACGCGGTCCTTCAGCATGGCGGCGATGCCCGCCTCGTCGAGCGCGGCCTCGGTGCGGCCGAGCAGGTCCAGGTAGTCCACGGGACGCAGCGTCAGCGCCGCCTTGCCTTCGAGCAGCTGGCTGGTGGCCGGCAGGATGCGGTGCGGCAGGTGCGAGGCCTTGCAGATCTCCACGATGCGGCGCATGTCCGCCGCGCTGGCGCGGGCCACGGCGATGCAGATCTCCTCGGCCTCGCGCGCCTGCGCGATGCGCGGCAGGTCCGCCACCCGGCCGAGCACGCTTATGCCGTGCAGCGAGCGGCCCAGCTTGTCCGGATCGTCGTCGAGAAAGCCCAGCACCTCGTAGTTCAGCTCGGGCGTGAGCGCGATCTCGCGCACGAGGCGCTCGCCCAGGCTGCCCGCGCCGATGACCAGGATGCGCCGGGGCGGCGCGGCCGGAGCTTTGCGCTGCGCGCTCCAGGCGTTGGTGCGGGCGCAGGCCGCGCGGATGGACAGGCGCAGGCCCGCGGTGAACAGCAGGGTCAGCAGGCCGTCCACGGCCAGGACCGCGCGCGAGAAGCCGAAGAACCCGAAGCGGTAGGCCACCAGAGCCACCACCAGGGCGGAGGAGAGCACCACGGCCTCCATGAGCTTCCAGAAGTCCGTCAGGCTGGTGTAGCGCCACATGCCCCGGTACAGGCCGAGCAGCAGGAACACGCCGAGCTTGAGCGGCAGCACGTACTTGAAGAGCGCCACGAGCTGCTCGCCGTAGAACGCCGGCAGGTTGAACTCGAAGCGGATGAGGTAGCTCACGGTGAGGGCCGCGGCCAGGCACAGGGCGTCGGCCGCGAGCATGAGGTAGAAGTTCATGTTGCGCGGGTTGAAGAGCATCTACCGCCGCCCTTTTCGCGCGCACTGGCGCACCAGCCCGGCCACGCGCGCCACGTCCTCCCGGGCCATGGCCGTGCCGGACGGCAGGCACAGCCCGCGCGCGAACAGATCCTCGCTGACCTTGCCGCCGAACATCCGGCAGCCCGCGAACACCGGCTGGGCGTGCATGGGCTTCCACACCGGCCGCGACTCGACGTTCTCGGCCTCCAGGGCCCGGCGGATGTCCTCCGGGCCTGCGCCGAACGCGCCCGCGTCCACCAGCAGCACGGTGAGCCAGCGGTTGGCCTTGCCCGTGGCGGCCTCGGGCATGAAGCACAGGCCGGGCGTGCCGGCCAGCTCCTCGCGGTACCAGGCGAAGATGCGCCGCTTCTTCGCCACGCGCGCCTCCAGGGCCTCCAGCTGGCCCAGGCCCACCGCGCCCAGCAGGTTGCTCATGCGGTAGTTGTAGCCCAGCTCCTTGTGCTCGTAGTGCGCGGCCGGCTCGCGCGACTGCTGCGAGAGCCTGCGCGCGCGGGCGATGAGCGCCGCGTCGAAGGAGGCCAGCATGCCGCCGCCGGAGGTGGTGATGATCTTGTTGCCGTTGAAGGAGAAGATGCTGGCGGCCAGGCCTTGGTGCGCGCCGGCGTGCATGTCGCCGTCGCCGTGGGCGTAGCGCGCGCCCACGCTCTCGGCCGCGTCCGCCACCACCGGCACCCCGAAGGGCGCGCAGACGTCCAGCAGGCGCGCATAATCCGCGCATTGGCCGTAGAGGTCCGTGGGGATGACCGCCTTGACGCGGCGGCCCTCGGAGGCGAGCCGCATGAGCGCCTCGCGCAGCAGGTCCGGGTCCATGTTCCAGCTGTCCGGGGCGGCGTCGATGAAGACCGGCTCGGCGCCCAGGAAGCGCACCGGGGACACCGAGCCGATGAAGGTCAGGCTGGCGGCCAGCACGAGGTCGCCCGGGCCCACGCCCAGGCAGTGCAGGGCCAGGTGCATGGCCGCGGTGCCGCTGGCCACGGCCAGGCAGTGCGGGATGCCGGTGTGCTCGGCGAAGGCCGCCTCGAAGGCGTCCACCTGCGGGCCCAAGGGCGCGATGTAGTTGCTGGCGAAGGCCTCGGCCACGCGCTTCTCCTCCGCGCCGCAGAGGTGCGGCGGCGAGAGGAACAGCCGGGGCCCCTTCGGGGCTTTTCCGCCGGGACTCATGCGCCTGCTCACGCCTGAACGAGTGTTTTGGCCGGAACGCCGGCCACGGTGGTCCGCTCGGCCACGTCCCGGGTCACGGCCGCGCCGGCCCCGACCACGCTCCATGCGCCGATCTTCACGCCCGGCGTGGCGCAGGAGCCGATGCCCACAAGCGCGCCCTCGCCCACTTCCACGTTTCCCGCCAGGTGCGCGCCCGGGGCCACGTGGGCGTGCGCGCCGAGCACGCAGTGGTGGTCGATGCTGGCGCAGGTGTTGAGGATGGCGTTCTCGCCGATGCGCGCGCCGGGGTTGGCCACCGCGCCCGCGCAGAGCACCGCGCCCAGGCCCACGATGACGTCCGGGGCCAGCACGGCCGAGGGGTGGATGGCGGTGACGAAGCGCTTGCGCGCGGCGGTGAGCTCCGCATAGACGCGGGCGCGGGTCTCGTTGTCGCCGATGCCCAGGATCACGCACTCGTGGGGGGTGGCGGGCAGGTCGCTCAGCCTTCCCAGCACGGGCAGGCCGAGCACGCGCGTGCCGTGCAGGCTCGCGTCGTCGTCGAGGAAGCCCTCGATCTCCATCTCGCGGCCCTTGGCCCACATCTGGAAGAGCACGTCGGCCACCACCTGGCCGTGGCCGCTTGCGCCCATCACGACGATCTTCATGGCTGCCTCCGGCGGGGGTCCGCCTCGTTTGTCCTGAATCCTAGCGCCGCAAAGCCGTGCGCGTCAACGCGCCGGGCGGCCGGCGAGCTACTCCGCGCCGAGCACGCGGCGCACGGCGGCGATCACGTCGGCCACGTCGCCGGGCTCCAGCCGCGCGGAGATGGGCAGGCTGACGGTCTGCCGGCCGGCGCGCATGGCGTGGGGATGGTCCTCCGGCCGCCAGCCCAGGGTGCGCTGGTAGAACGGGTGCTCGGGCAGGGAGAGGTAGTGCACGCCCACGCCGACGCCCTGCCTGGTCATGGCCATGAGGAAGTCGTCGCGCTTCATGCCGCAGGCCGCCTCGTCCACCATCACCGTGTACAGGTGCCGGGCGTGCAGGGTGTCCGGCTCCTGGGGGGCGGGCAGGCCGAGCGGGAGTTCCTTGAACGCCGCGTCGTAGGCGGCCCAGACCGCCTCGCGCCGGGCGTGGTAGGCGTCCACGCGCGGCAGCTGGTGGATGCCCATGGCCGCCTGGAGGTCCATCATGTTGTACTTGAACCCGGCCTCGACCACGGCGTAGTGCTTGTAGCCCTCGTCGCCGAAGCGCTTCCAGGCGTCGGCGCTCATGCCGTGCAGGCCGAGCACC
>Ga0209467_1001723_pt1 | contig 17850 bp, 17 predicted proteins | sample Higcelwee11metaG_FD_187175 | JGI IMG/M metagenome (GOLD analysis project Ga0209467, IMG submission 187175) | Freshwater pond sediment microbial communities from the University of Edinburgh, under environmental carbon perturbations - High... | ecosystem: Environmental > Aquatic > Freshwater >...
GAGCGTGGCGTACACGTCGATGTTGTGGTCGAGCAGCTCCAGCACGTCCTGCCAGCGCTTCTCGTGGCGGCTTCCGGGCGCGTTGGCGTGGGCCAGCTCGTCCACCAGCACCAGCGCCGGCCGCCGGGCCAGCGCCGCGTCCAGGTCGAATTCCTCGAGCACGTGGCCCTTGTAGTCCACCCGCGCCCGGGGCAGCTCCTCCATGCCGGCGAGCAGCGCCCCGGTTTCGCCGCGGCCGTGGGTTTCGACCACCCCGGCCAGCACGTCGCGGCCCTCGGCCTGCTGGGTGTAGGCCTCGGTGAGCATGGCGTAGGTCTTGCCCACGCCCGGCGCCGCGCCGAAGAACACCCGCAGCCGCCCGCGCGTGCGCTTCCTGTCCTCCCGGCCGGCCAGGGCGAGCAGGGCGTCGGGGTCCGGGCGTCTGCCGCCGCGGTTCATGCCTGTGGCCATCTGCGAACTCCTTTGCGCCTAGGGCCGAGCCTGTCCATTCTGGGCGCTTGCGCCAAGAGAATCAAGATCCCTGTTCAGCAGCAGCACGTTGACGCGCTCCTCGCCCAGCAGGCCCAGCTGGCGGCCCTCGGTGCGCCGGGCGACGAGTTGGCGCAGCGCGGCCTCGTCCAGGCCGCGCGCCCGGGCCACGCGCGCGAGCTGGTACCGCGCCGCGGCGGGGCTGATGTGCGGGTCCAGGCCCGAGGCCGAGGCCGTGGCCAGCTCCTGCGGCACGGGGCCCTCGCCGTGCGCCGCGCGCAGCGCCGCCACGCGCTCGGCCACGTTCTTGAGCTGTTGCGGATTGGTGGGGCCGAGGTTGGCGCCGGAGCTTGCTGCCGCGTTGTACGGCTGCGGGCTCGTGGCCGAGGGCCGGCCCCAGAAATGGCCGGGATCGCTGAACTGCTGGCCGAGGAGCGTCGAGCCCGCGACGCGGCCGTGGTCCACGATGAGGCTGCCCCCGGCCTGATGCGGGAAGAGCGCCTGGGCCATGCCCGTCACCAGTGCCGGGTAGGCCAGGCCGGTGAGGAGCGTCAGCGCCACGAGCATGAGGCAGGCGGGGCGGAGGGTGCTCAGGATGTCGCGGATCATGATGATCTCCTTAGGCCAGGCCGCAGGCGGCCAGCGCCATGTCGATGAGCTTGATGCCCACGAAGGGGGCGATCAACCCGCCGCCGCCGTAGACGAGGAGGTTGTCGCGCAGGACGCGGGCCGCGCCCGCCGGGCGATAGGCCACGCCGCGCAGGGCCAGCGGGATGAGCCCCACGATGATCAGCGCGTTGAAGATCACGGCCGAGAGGATGGCGCTCCGCGGGGTGGCGAGCCCCATGACGTTGAGCGCGCCCAGCGCCGGGTAGGCGCCCACGAAGGCCGCCGGCACGATGGCGAAGTACTTGGCGATGTCGTTGGCGATGCTGAAGGTGGTCAGCGAGCCGCGCGTCATGAGGAGCTGTTTGCCGATCTGGACGATCTCCATGAGCTTGGTGGGGCTGGAGTCCAGGTCCACCATGTTCCCGGCCTCCTTGGCGGCCTGGGTGCCGGTGTTCATGGCCACGCCCACGTCGGCCTGGGCCAGGGCCGGGGCGTCGTTGGTGCCGTCGCCGGTCATGGCCACCAGCCTGCCTTCCGCCTGGATCTTGCGGATGAGCGCCAGCTTGGTCTCGGGCTTGGCCTCGGCCAGGAAGTCGTCCACCCCGGCCTCGGCCGCGATGGCCGCGGCGGTGAGCGGGTTGTCGCCCGTGACCATCACGGTCTTGATGCCCATGCGCCGGAGCTCCGCGAACTTCTCCTTGATGCCGCCCTTGACGATGTCCTTGAGCCACACCGCGCCCAGCACGCGCACCGCGCTGGCGCTGCGCTCCGCCACCAAAAGCGGGGTGCCGCCCTCGCTCGCGATGTCCCGCACGAAGCCGGCCACCGCCTCGGGGAACGCGCCGCCCGTGTCGGCCACAAGGCGTTCGATGGCGTCCGGCGCGCCCTTGAGCAGGCTTCTGCCTCCCGGCAGGTTCACGCCGCTCATGCGCGTCTGCGCGGTGAAGGGAATGAAGGTGGCGCCGAGCGCCCCCACGTCGCGCTGGCGGATGCCGAACGTCTCCTTGGCCAGCACCACGATGCTGCGGCCCTCGGGCGTCTCGTCCACCAGCGAGGAGAGCTGCGCCGCGTCGGCCAGCTCCTGCTCGGAGACGCCCGGCGCGGGCAGGAAGGCCGTGGCCTGCCGGTTGCCCAGGGTGATGGTGCCGGTCTTGTCGAGCAGCAGCACGTCCACGTCGCCGGCGGCCTCCACGGCGCGGCCGCTCATGGCGATGACGCCCGCCTGGATGAGCCTGTCCATGCCTGCGATGCCGATGGCGGAAAGAAGCCCGCCGATGGTGGTGGGCGCGAGGCAGACGAAGAGGGCGGCCAGGACCGTGATGGTGATGGCCGCCCCCTTGCCTGCGGCGTCCACGCTGTACACCGAGAAGGGCAGCAGGGTGGCGCAGACGAGCAGGAAGATGATGGTGAGCGCGGCGAGGAGAATATTGAGCGCGATCTCGTTGGGCGTCTTGCGGCGCTTGGCCCCCTCCACCATGCCGATCATGCGGTCGAGAAAGGTCTCGCCGGGGTCGGCGGTGACGCGCGCCACGATGGAGTCGGACAGCACCCGCGTGCCGCCGGTGACGGCGCTGCGGTCGCCGCCGGCCTCGCGGATGACCGGCGCGCTCTCGCCGGTGATGGCGCTCTCGTCCACCGAGGCCACGCCGTCGATGATCTCGCCGTCGCAGGGGATGGTCTCGCCGGTCTCGATGAGGACGATGTCGCCGCGGCGCAGGGCCGTGGAGGACACGAGCTCGCTGGCGGAGTCGCGGGATTCGCCCGCGAGGCGGCGGGCCGGGGTCTCGGCCCGGGCCTGGCGCAGGGTCGCGGCCTGGGCCTTGCCGCGGCCCTCGGCCATGGCCTCGGCGAAATTGGCGAAGAGCACGGTGAACCAGAGCCAGAGGCTGATGGCCAGGATGAACCCGGCCGGGGCCTCGCCCTGGCCGAACAGGGCCTGGAGGAAGAGCAGCGTGGTGAGCAGGCTGCCGACGAACACGGTGAACATGACGGGATTGCGCACCTGGATGCGCGGGTCCAGCTTGCAAAAGGAGTCCAGGATCGCCGTCCGCACGATGGCGGGGTCGAACAGGGGCCGCTTCGCGGCTTTCGTGGTCATGACGCGATCTCCTGTCGGGCTAGCGCCCGAGCATCTGCAGGTGTTCCACCACGGGGCCCAGCGCCAGGGCCGGAATGAAGGTCAGCGCGCCCACCACCAGCACCACCGCCACCAGCAGGCAGCAGAAGAGCGGCGTGTGCGTGGGCAGGGTGCCCGCGCCCGCCGGCGCGGTCTTCTTGGCCGCGAGAGAGCCGGCCAGGGCCAGCACCGGGATGGCCGTCCAGAAGCGGCCGGCGCACATGACGATGCCGCCCAGCAGGTTGTAAAGCGGGATGTTGGCCGACAGTCCGGCGAAGGCGCTGCCGTTGTTGTTGGCCATGCTGGAGAAGGCGTAGAGGATCTCGCTGAAGCCGTGCGCGCCGGGGTTGGCCGCGGCCCCCCGGCCCGAGGCCGTCATGACCGCCCAGGCCGTGCCGAGGAGCACGCCGAACAGCGGCGCCATGATCACGATGGAGCACATCTTGGTCTCGAAGGCCTCGATCTTCTTGCCCAGATACTCCGGGGTGCGGCCCACCATGAGCCCGGCCACGAACACCGCGATGACGGCGAACACCAGCATGCCGTACAGCCCGCTGCCCACGCCGCCGAACACCACCTCGCCCAGCTGTATGAGCACCAGGGGAGCCAGCCCGCCCAGCGGGGTGAAGGAGTCGTGCATGGAATTCACCGCCCCGCAGGAGGCGGCCGTCGTTATGGTGGCGAAGAGCGCGGAGTTCAGGATGCCGAAGCGCAGCTCCTTGCCCTCCCAGTTGCCCGGCATGGGGTCGCCCGCGAGGCTGTCGCCGGTCAGGGCCGCCACCTGCGGCACGCCAGCGGCCTCGGCCCACCAGCACAGCGCCAGGAAGCCCAGGAAAATGACCGTCATGGCCGCCAGCAGCACCCAGCCCTGGCGCCGGTCGCCCACCATGCGGCCGAAGCAGTGGCACAGCCCCGCCGGGATGAGCAGGATGGCCAGCATTTCCAGGAAGTTCGTCAGCGGCGTGGGGTTCTCGAAGGGATGCGCGCTGTTGGCGTTGAAGAACCCGCCGCCGTTGGTGCCCAGCTCCTTGATGGCCTCCTGCGAGGCCATGGGCCCGCGCATGATGGCCTGCCGCGTGGCCGTGGCCGGCGTGGGCTTGAGCGAGGGGTCGGCCTTGAGCGCGGCGGCGTCGGGCGCGACCTCGTAGGCCACGGGCTCGGCCAGCGTGGCGTTCACCGCGCCGTCGAAGGTCTGCGGCACGCCCTGCCACGCCAGCGCCAGGGCCAGCGCGAGCGACAGCGGCAGCAGGATGTACAGGGTGCAGCGCGTGAGGTCGGCCCAGAAGTTGCCCAGACAGCGCGTCTCGCGCCGGGTGAGCCCGCGGATGAGCGCGGCCAGCACGGCGATGCCCGTGGCGGCGGACACGAAGTTGTGCACCGTCAGGCCGAGCATCTGCGTGAGGTGGCTCACGGCGCTCTCGCCGGAGTAGGCCTGCCAGTTGGTGTTGGTGGTGAAGCTCATGGCCGTGTTGAAGGCCAGGTCCGGGGCCATGCCGATCTGGCCGTCGGGATTGAGCGGCAGCCAGCCCTGCAGGCGCAGGAGCAGGTAGAGCAGGACGAAGCCCGCGGCGTTGAACAGGAACATGGACAGGGCGTAGGCCTTCCAGTCCATCTCCTCGGCCGGGTCCACGCCGGCGAGGCGGTACAGGCCGCGCTCCAGCGGGGCGAACACGCGGGCCAGGAAATGCGGGCGGCCTTCCAGCACCGCGGCCATGTGGCGGCCCAGCGGCCAGGACAGGACCAGCAGGAGCAGCAGGAACGCGGCCAACTGCAAGAGGTTTTGCGCGGACATCATTCAAAGGCCTCCGGATTGAGCAGCGCCACGGCCAGGTAGACGAACAAAACCAGGACCACGACGCCGGCCAGGATGGTCAGCGCGCTCATGAGCCGATCTCCCGCACGCGCTCCGCCAGCCGGACCAGGCCCAGGGTGGCCAGGAACGCCAGCGCGGCCAGCAGCCCGATGAGCAGGTCCGAGGGGTTTTCAAGCAATGCCAGCATGATGCTCTCCTTTGCCCGGAAGCGGTTTCCGAGCCTCTTGGAGGCAGCTATAGCACTGTCGGGATAAGGGGGGTGTAGAAAGTCAGGCGTCCCGCGTAAGGATGGCGTCAAGAACGTATCCCGGCCGTGGACGCTCCGGCTTTCGGGAAGCGGGTCACGCGCGACGACGGACCGCCGGCGCCCCAAACGGGATTCCAAAGGGCGAAGCCCTTTGGCCGCCGGAGGCGGAAACAACGCCCCAACGGTGCGGTTGTCGTTCATGCTCCGCAGGCCAGGGGGTTGCACCCCCTGGACCCGCGATGGTGGACCACCGGCGCCCCAAACGGGATTCCAAAGGGCAAAGCCCTTTGGCCGCCGGAGGCTGAAACAACGCCCCAACGGTGCGGTGGTGGCCGAAACCCCGCAGGGGGCCCCTTCCCCCTCGCCGCCTTTGGCCCTATGCTCTCCCCATGCCGTCCGACTCCCCTGTCGCCGAATACATCGCCGCGCTCTTGGCCTCCGACCGCCTGGGCCGGCAGGTGGCGCACCACAGGCTTTTGCCCGGCCGCGAGGCCGAATGCGCCGAGACGCGCCGACCCTGGCCCCGCGCCATCCGCGAGCTGCTCGCCGCGCGCGGCGTGGACGCGCTCTACAGCCACCAGGCGCTCGCCGCGGACCTCGTGCGCGGCGGCCGCCACGTGGTGGTGGCCACCCCAACGGCCAGCGGCAAGACCTACGCCTTCCAGCTGCCCATCATCGAGGCCGTGCTGGCCAACCCGGACAGCCGCGCCCTGGCCGTGTATCCCTTGAAGGCCCTGGCCCAGGACCAGTTGCGCGGCTTCGCGGAACTCGTCGCCCCATTGGGCCCGAAGGGCCCGAGCGCGGCCATCTACGACGGCGACACCACGCCGGGCCAGCGGGCCAAGATCCGCAAGCGGCCGCCCAACCTCATCCTGACCAACCCGGAGATGATCCACCTGTCCATGCTGCCGCACCACGGCGCCTGGGCGCAGGTCTTCGCCACCCTGACCCACGTGGTGCTCGACGAGGTGCACACCTACCGGGGCGTGCTCGGCGCGCACATGAGCCAGGTGCTGCGGCGGCTCATGCGCATCTGCCGCCACTACGGCTCGGACCCGGCCTTCGTGTTCTGCTCGGCCACCGTGGGCAACCCGGCCGAGCTGTGCCAGCTCTTGACCGGCCTGGCGCCCGTGGCGGTGACGGAGTCCGGCGCGCCGGCCGGCGCGCGGCACATGGTCTTTTTGAACCCCGAGGACTCGCCGGCCACGGCCGCGATCCAGCTTTTGCAGGCCGCCCTGGCGCGGGGCTTGAAGACCATCGTCTACGCGCAGTCCCGGCGCATGACCGAGCTCATCGCGCTCTGGGCCACGGAGAAGAGCGGCGAGTACAAGAACAGGATCAGCGCCTACCGCGCGGGCTTTTTGCCCGAGGAGCGCCGCGACATCGAGGCGCGCATGGCCTCGGGCGAGCTGCTCGCCGTGGTCAGCACCAGCGCGCTGGAGCTGGGCATCGACATCGGCGGGCTGGACGTCTGCATCCTGGTGGGCTACCCGGGCAGCGTCATGGCCACCCTGCAGCGCGGCGGCCGCGTGGGCCGGGCCATGCAGGAGTCGGCCGTGGTGTTGGTCGCCCAGGAGGACGCGCTGGACCAGTACTTCATGCGCCACCCCGAGGACTTCTTCGCCCGGCCGCCGGAACGCGCCGTGCTGAACCCCGGCAACCCGGTGATCCTGCCCCGGCACCTGGTGTGCGCCGCGGCCGAGCTGCCGCTGGACCTCTCGCGCGGGGGCGAGCCCTACCTCGACGGCCCGGGCGCGCGCGAGGCCCTGGCCGCGCTGCTCGATTCCGGCACGCTCCTCAAGAGCGCCGACGGGAGCGAGGCGCTCACCACGCGCAAGCGGCCGCAGCGCGACGTGGACCTGCGCGGCGCGGGCTCGCAGATCGCCATAGAGGACGCGGCCACGGGCGAGATCATCGGCGCCGTGGATTCCCTCCGCGCCTGCCGCGAGACGCACCCCGGCGCGGTGTACCTGCACCGCGGCCGCACCTGGCTCATCGAGAGCCTGGACCTGCCCGGCCGCACGGCCCGGGCGCGCGCCGCCCGCGTGGGCTACTACACCCGCGCGCGCTCCGGCAAGGAGACCGAGATCCTTCAGGTTTACGACCGCCGGGAAGTCCTGGGCACGCGCGCGGCCTTCGGCCGCCTCAAGGTCACGGAGCAGATCACGGGCTTTGAGAAGCGCTCCACGCGCGGCGGCGCGCTCTTGGGCATCCAGCCCCTGGACCTGCCGCCCAGCGTGTTCGAGACGGAAGGACTCTGGTTCGACATCCCGGACGAGGCGCGCCGCAAGGCCGAGGCCCAGTACCTGCACTTCATGGGCGGCATCCACGCCCTGGAGCACGCGGCCATCGGCATCCTGCCGCTCCTGGTGATGACGGACAGAAACGACCTGGGCGGCATCTCCACGCCCATGCACGCGCAGACCGGCGGCGCGGCGGTGTTCATCTACGACGGCATGCCCGGCGGCGCGGGGCTCACGCGGGAGGCCTTCGCCCGCGCCGAGGAGCTGCTGGCGCGCACGCTGGACGTGGTGCGCCGCTGCCCCTGCGAGCTGGGCTGCCCCTCCTGCGTGCACTCGCCCAAGTGCGGCAGCGGCAACCGGCCCATGGACAAGGCCGCCGCGGCCTTTCTCTTGAACGAACTGACCTGCGGCGCGCCCGGCGCGGACAGACGCCCGGAACCCGCCGCGCCCGAACCCGTACAGGAGGCCCCCATGCCCGAAGCCCCGACAGCGACCTCTGGTCCGGCGGTGATCGTGCCCAGGCGTTTCGCCGTGGTGGACGTGGAGACGCGGCGCAGCGCGCAGGAGGTGGGCGGCTGGAGCCGGCCGGACCTCATGGGCGTGTCCGTGGCCGTGCTCTACGACTCCGGGGCGGACGCGTTCACGGACTACCGGCAGGAGGAGATTCCGGCGCTGGCCGAGCGTCTGCGCGGCTTTGACCTGGTGGTGGGCTTCAACATCCTGCGGTTTGACTACCCCGTGCTGGCCGGGGTACACCCCTTCGCCTACGCCGGCCTGCCCACGCTGGACATGCTGGCCCACGTCTACGAGCGCCTGGGCTACCGGCTCAAGCTGGACAACCTGGCCCAGGCCACCCTGGACGTGGGCAAGAGCGCGGACGGCCTGCAGGCCCTGAAATGGTGGCAGGAAGGCCGGCTGGACGAGATCGCGAAGTACTGCCGCCAGGACGTGGCCGTGACGCGCGACCTGTATCTCTTCGGCCGCGAGAACCGCTACGTGCTGTTCTCCAACAAGGCCGGGCAGAAGGCGCGGCTGCCCGTGGCCTGGTAGGGCGCTAATACGCGCGGCGGCCGCCCCCAAATGGGGGTCCAGGGGGTGAAACCCCCTGGCCTGCGGAGCACGAGCAACGACCACAACACCATGACCCACGGGCGCTTCCGCCGGACCATTCCGGCCGGGCGCGCCCCGCTTACAAGGATCTTCATGATCGCACGACACCTGCGCGCCGACGGGCTCTTGCTGCTCACGGCGGTGATCTGGGGCGCGGCCTTTGTGGCCCAGCGCCTGGGCATGGAGCACATCGGCCCGTTCACCTTCAACGGCATCCGCTTCGCCCTGGGCGCGCTGGCGCTCCAGCCGCTGATCTGGCGCATGCAGAAGGGCCGCGACGGCGCCGGCGTGGCCCCGGCGCGCCTCGTGCGCTGCGGCCTGCTCGCCGGCTGCGTGCTCTTCGCGGGCGCGGCGCTCCAGCAGGTGGGCATCGTCTACACCACGGCCGGCAAGGCCGGGTTCATCACCGGGCTGTACGTGGTCATGGTGCCGCTGTTCGGATTGGCGCTGGGCCAGCGGGCCGGGGCGGGCACGTGGATCGGCGCGCTGGCCGCTGCGGTCGGCCTCTACCTGCTGTCGGTGAACGAGGACTTTTCCATCGCCTTCGGCGACGTGCTGGAACTCATCGGCGCGGTGTTCTGGGCCGGCCACGTGCTCTTGATCGGCCGGCTCTCGCCGGGCATGGACGCCACCGACGCGGTGAAACTGGCCGCGGCGCAGTTCGCGGTGTGCTCGGCTTTGAGCCTTTTCGCGGGCGCGCTGTTCGAGCCCGTCACCCTGGCCGGCATCGGCGCGGCGACCGTGCCCATCCTCTACGGCGGCCTCATGAGCGTGGGCATCGCCTACACGCTGCAGGTGGTGGCCCAGCGCGACGCCAACCCGGCGCACGCGGCCATCATCCTGAGCCTGGAGGCGGTGTTCGCGGCCGTGGCCGGCTACTTCGTGCTGGACGAAGTGCTGGCCCTGCGCGCGCTGGTCGGCTGCGGGCTGATGCTCGGCGGCATGCTGCTCTCGCAGCTCCGACCATAGGGGCCGTAGGGGCCCTAGGCCGGGGCCGCGTCGCCCTTCAGCACCTCGTCCATGGAGTGCGACATGTCCGCGTACATGCGCTCCACCGAGGCCTGGAACTTGTCCCAGCCGTCCTCGGGCAGGCTGGCGAGCTGGCGCAGCTGCTCGCGCAGTTCGGCGCGCCGGGCCTTGAGCAGGTAGTAGGTCTTCTCCAGCTCCTGCCGGGCGCGCTCGCCCGCCGGCCTGGGCCGCGCCACAAGCTTCTCCATCTGCACGTCGAACGCCTTCAGCCTGGCCTCCATCTGGTGGATGAATTCCTGCTTGCTCATGGCGCGACCTCCGCTTTCTGAAGTGTGGGGGGAGCCGATGCCATAAGATAAGAACGCCGGGGCGGGCTGTCCATGCGCCGGGTGATAAAGAAGCGGCTCAGGCCCGGCGGACCATGTGGGCCAGGCGCTCGGCCCGGCCGCCCACCTGCCGCGCCCATTTGCTCGCCAGCATGGCGTCCGCCGCCTCGGCATGGCGCCCGGCCTCCAGCAGCGCGAGGGTCCGCGTGAAGCCGAGCAGGCCGGCGAGGCCCAGGTTGAAGCACATGTTCAGCAGGGCCTCCTGCACGGGCGCCGGCGCGCACAGGATCCAGGGCCGCGCCGCGCAGAGCGCGCCCCAGAAGTCGCGGATGTCGTTGCGCAGGAGCAGGAGCGCCTCCTCGTGGGTGATGCCCCGGTCGTCGAGGTTGCGGCCCACGCCGATGGTCAATTTTCCGGCCGGACAGCGGTAGGGCTTGAGCCTGAGGCCCTCGTCCACGACAAGCTGTTCGGCCACGCGCTCGATGTTCATCTGGCGATCCCCCTGGACTTCTCGAAGCTGCGCAGGGAGCCCATGCCGAGCATGCCGAACATGAGCTGCCAGAGGTTGTCGTCCAGGCCCGGCAGGGCGGGCAGCTGCGGCAGCCAGATTCCGGCCGCCCAGCCGAACAGCGGACGCGCGAGGTACTGGAAGGCCAACGCGGCCGCGCAGACCCAGCCGATGGCCGGCCGCCAGCCGGACACGAACACCGAGGCGCTGCCCGCCTCCACGCGGTTGATCTCGCGCTGTTCGGCCTCGGCCCGGGCCGCGATGTCCAGCACGGTGCGCTGGTATTCCTCGGCGGCCCTGGCCCGCGCGCCCGGGTCCGGGATCAGGTCGAGCAATTTCTGCACGGCCGTGCCGATGACCGGCAGGAAGTCGAGTATGCCCATGATGTCTCCTATTTCAGCACCGCGCGCAGCACCAGCGGAGCCAGCACCTGAAGCACCAGGCCCGCGCCCAGGCCCACGTACACGTGGAAGCGCAGCGTGTTCACCGCGGCCCAGAGGTCCGCGCGTTCGGCCAGGTATTCCTCGCGTTCGGAGAGGTGCGCCTTGCGGTGCTGGGCCAGGTCGCGCTCCACGGCAGTGAGGCGGGCCTCCTGCCGGGCGCAGAGCTCGCGCCGCACGGTCTGCGACTCGGCCAGGCGCGCGAGGGCCTCGCCATTGGCGCGGGACTGCGCGGCCACGGCCGCCATGCCCTGGCGCAACTGCTCGCGCAGGTCGAGCATGGCGTCGCGCAGCTGGTCCATGCTCTGGTCGTGGAAGGCGCAGGGCTGGCCCATGGCGTCCTCCTAGTGCATGGGCCGCAGCCGCGCGCGGTCCTCGACGCATTCCACGAAGCTCGCCACCGCGTCCCAGGAGTCCGGCCAGCGCAGGGCCTCCGCGTGCTCCGGCACGGCGGCCCGGCCCATGCCGAGGAACGCGCCGTCCTCGCCCAGAAGCGGCGTGTCCCGCATGTACGCCGGCACGCGCACCACCACCGTGGGCAGGTCCACGGGCCGGGGGGTGCCCAGGCCCAGGAAGTCCGCGCGCTCGCAGTCGGTCAGGTCCGGCCAGTCCAGCGCGGCCGCGCCGGCCGGCAGCGTGGCGAGGAGCCGGCGCGAACGCCCGCAGGCCGGGTCGTGGAGCAGGATCATGCGCCCTCCCCGGGCAGCCGCAGCGCCCTTAAGCCCGCAATCTGGGCCTCCAGGTCCGCCAGCCAGGCCGCGCCCTCGCTGGTGAGCACCGCCTCGCGCAGCCGGCGCTGCGTCACCGTGGCCTCCAGGGCCGCGATCCGCGCGTCGATGTCCGCGTTGGGGTCGGGCTCCGGCGGCGCGCTGAAGCCCTCCGGCGTCCAGGTCCAGCCGGGCCGCACGTCCCAATCAAACACCTCCTCGATATGGGCGCACTCGCCGGGGGCCAGCGCAGGAACGCCCTCCGTCACCTCAGTCACGACGTTGCCGATGATTCTCGCGTACATGGCGGCTCCTTACGTGTAGCTGATCGCGATGCCCGCGACCTTCTGGCTCTTGGTGTTGGCGGTGCTGACCTCCGGCTTCAGGCTCACGCCCGTCAGCGCCAAGGTGTCGAACGTGGCCTCCAGCAGGTCGTAGTCCGCGTCATAGGAGCAGAGCTTGGCGATGCTGCCGTAGTCGCTCCAGGTCGTCCCGCCGTCGGTGGACACGCGCAGCTTGAGGTCCGTGCCGTAGGTCACGGCGTCGATGGCCTTGTGCAGGAAGCGCACGGTCATGCTGTCCGGGTGCGCGCCAGCGGTGACGGCGGCGGGGATGAGCGTCATGTCGCCCTGAGCCTCCACTGCGCAGCTCACAACCACGGAGTTGGCCGTGTAGGACTGTGCGGTGCTGGCTGCGGTCCAGGCCGTGCCGTCGTCGCTGTACTCGATAATCCACGCCACGGTGACGACCCCGTTGCCCATTTCGGAGGTGAAGCGCAGACGCCAGTAGCGGTGTGCTCCAGCCCCGGTCCAGGTGGCGATGCGCGTTGTCCCGGAATGGACGACAGTCCACTTGTTCAACGCCTGTGCGCTCCCGGCTCCGAAGTCGATGTTGACGGTGGCCCCGCTCGACGCGGTGTAGAAGCACGACGCAGTATCCCCGTCCCACAGGTCGTCAATGTCCGTGTAGAAGGTGAATGAGCCGGTGCTGGAGGACTGCGCGGCGGTGACGGTCACGGACCCCGTGCTGAACTCGTACACCTTCAGTTCGGTGTAGTTGGGGCCAGCGCCGGGAGCGCTCACCGGGGCGATGCGCCACTGCGTGTACGCGCCGGGGCCGGTCCAGGATATCGTCTTCCAGCCAGCGCCGCCGCTCATGTTGATGGTGGCGGCAGTGACCCACGTCGAGCCGTTGTAATACTGCACGTACCACTGCGCGGACGTGCTGCCGTCCACATAGAGGTCCAGGCGTACAAGGTTCTTCGCGGTGCCGAGCGTGAGCTGCACGTAGTCGGACGTTCCTGCGGACCCTGCGGTGAAGCCCGTGGTGCCGGTCCCGTTGTCCACCAACTGCGCGGCGTTCCAATCTCCGATGTTCGTGGACTTCGAGAGTAGCCCGGAGGTCAGCGTCACAGCCGCTGTTCCGCCCCCGTTGTAGTAGCACTTTGCGGTCGAGTCGTACCCGGCCCCGGTCTTGGTCGCCAGCTCGTCGGTGATGAGCGGGAAGAGGTAGCCGTACGGGACCGGCCCGCTGGCCCGCGACTGGCTGCGGCAGTACAGCAGGGTGTACATCACGGAGAGCGCGGACGAGTCGGAGACAGCCGTGGTCCTGCCGGTGCCTCCCTGCGCCACGGACAGCGGCGTGGTCAGGCCACTGATCTCGGTGATGTCCGAGTTGGCCCCGGAGGCGGCGGCACCGAGGGTCGCCAGGGTGAAGTCCGAGGCGTCGAGCTTGGCGTCCAGGGCCGGCTTCAGCGCTGCGGGCGTCACGGCCTTGGCCGCGTCGGTCCCGGCGGCCACCTCTGCGGCGCTGGCGAGCAGGACCGCGCCCTTTGTGGCGAGGCTGGCGTCCGGCATGCCGTTGGTCACGGTCTGCGCGGCCTCCTGCGCGCTCTGTGCGGCTGCCGCGGCGCTCTGGGCGGCGCCGGCCGCATGGTCCTGCGCGGCGTCGCGGGCGGCCTGGGCAGCCGCCTGGGCGGCCTCGGCCCCGACCTGGGCCAGCTGGGCCGCGGCCCTGTTGGCGGTGGTGGCCTCCAGGAACTCCGCGCTGTCCAGGATGTCCTCGGCCGGGGTGCTCACGGGATAGAGCACGGCGCGGTCCACCTGCTCCTGCAGGGACTGGCAGATCATGGTGAGCAGGTCGAGGGCCGCCTCGTGGGTCTCGGCCGGGAAGGCCGAGTTCTCCACATAGTCCACCTCCTGCACGATGGCCGGGGCGCGCCAGATCACCAGGGTGCGGCCCGTGGCCGGAGGCGCGAGCATGGACAGGCTGCCGCCGGACGCGCCGCCCGCGCCCGTGAGCGTGTAGTGCGTGCCCAGGGCCAGCGGCGTCTCCAGGCCGCCGTCGAGCAGCAGGGCGCGGATGTCCGCGTCGCGCGCAAAGGGAAAGGGCAGCGGGAACACGCAGGTCACGCCGTTTCCCGAGAACGAGGTCTTCGAGGTCTGTGTGGACAGGGTCATGCGGGAGTCTCCTTCGCCGGAGCGCCGGCGGCTAGTCATTGAGCGCCATGACCGGGGCCACGAGCAGCACGGTCATGGGCAGGGGCTGGTCCTGGACCAGGGTCAGCACGCCCTCCGGGCTCCAGCCCTGGGGAAAGCGCACGGTCTTGTCGCCGGTGAACAGGGCCGGCGGGCCGTCCATGGCGTCGGCGCTGCTGCGGTAGAGCAGGGGCTCCAGGCGCTCCGCGTCCGGCCCGACCTTGCCGCCAAGGGAGCGGAACAGCCGCAGCGACACCTCGGTGATGCGCTTGGTGCGCGTCTGGGCGCTGCCGCGGCTGCCGCTGAACTCCAGGCGCATGGGCGTGAGCCGCGCGGCGTAGCCCAGGCCCGCGTGCACCTGCGCGGCCGGCCGCGGCAGGCTGATGGACCCGTCCGGGGCCACCTGCTGCTCGGGCAGCACCGCGCCGTCGGCCAGGATCTGCACCATCCGGCCGGCCAGGTGCGCCAGGCCCGTGAGCTCGCGCACGGGCTCGCCCGCGTAGCTCAGGCCCGCGTCCACGAAGAAGGCGCCGCTGGAGTCGGCCGCGTCCTCGGCAAAGCCCGGCGCAAGCCGCTCCACGAAGCGTCGCGTCACGCTCTGGCCGTCCACGAGCGCGCCGCGCCGCACCACGAGCCAGAGCTCGTCGCGGCAGGCGTCCTGGTCGAACACCGCGCAGACCGCCTCCACCGCGCCATCGGTGGTGATGCGCGAGAACGCGCACACGTCCTGGTCCGGCAGGTAGGTCATGGCCAAGAGCACGCCGTCGGCGCGCACGGCGAAGAGCATGGGGTCCGGCTCCTGCACGTAGGCCAGTTGGGTGATGCCGGGCTCGCCCAGGTGCGCGGAGAGCAGGGTCAGGTCGTGCGAGGTGTAGGCGTCGGACTCCAGGCGGTAGGCCATCTCGCGGATCTTCCTGCCGGAGCGCTGCACATAGAGCAGGGCCGCGCCGGCCTGGCAGGGCGGCAGCTCCGCCGCGCCGAAGGCGCCCTCGCGGTTGGCCTTGACCCCGGAAGGGGTGACCGGCGTGTTGAGCGAGCTGCCGGAGACCGTCCACTCGCCGCTGGTGGCCCCGATCCAGAGCCTGTCGCGCGGGGCCAGGAAGCAGATGCGGCCGCCGCGCTGGGCGGACAGGGTGATCTCCAGCGCGTCGTCGTCCAGCGGGTCGTCGCCGGGGTCGGCTTTGATGCGGTCGCCCACCTCGTGCAGCTCCCAGAATTCGCCGCGCAGGGCGCCGGCCGCGTCGCGCACGGACTCGATCTCCCCGGAGGCCGAGGGGCTGGCGGCCAGGGTCATGCGCAGGCTGGAGGAGAGGCTGGCCGCCACCCTGCGGCTGCCGACGTAGCGGTAGTAGCAGGGCGTGCCGTCGGGCAGCGTGCCGGCCAGGGCGGTGTTCTTGGTGAAGCTGTCGCCGGCGAGCAGCAGCACGGTGTCTCCGGGCCGGCCGTCGGAGAGCGTGTCCCCGCTGCCGTCGGTGATCTCGAAGTCGTCCCAGTCGTCCAGCGGCACCTCGCGCGTGGCCAGGCGAAAGTCCTCGTGGAAGGCCGTGCGCGAGAACCAGAGGGTGAAGGGTTCGGCCGGCGTGGCGGCGAAGACCAGCCGGTCCTCGTGCAGGGCGCAGAGCGCCGGCCAGTTGCCGTCGGTCCAGGCCTCGGGCCGGGCGGTGAACTCCATGACCGCCAGCGCGAAGCCGCCGCTTGCTGTGCGCGTGAGCCGCCGCGGGGCGAAGGCCGGATGGCTGAGCACCAGCGTGTAGCGGTCCTGCACCCAGCGCAGGGCGGGCAGGTGCTCCTCCAGATAGGGCGTGGCGATCTGCATGGGCTGGCTCTCGCCGTCGAGCACCAGGCCTGCGCCGGAGAAGAAGCGCAGCACCCCCGCCCCGGATGCGTCCTGGGCGAACTCCAGCACCCAGCCGGCGCCCTCGGCGTCCTCGTAGGGCGCCAGCAGCGAGCGGCCCTGGTGGCGGGCGCAGTCGGCCACGTAGCGCATGCCGCTCCTGCGGGCCACGCCGCCGTGCGGATGCACCAGGAAGTTCTCCAGGGCCTGGCAGCCGTTGAAGTAGCGCGACACGTCCACGCGCCCGGCGAGCCGGGGCGAGAGTTCGCCCGCGGTGAAGTTGGTGAGGGTGACCGGCACGAGCGACATGGCGGCCCCCTAGTTCTTGATCACGGTGGTGGGCCAGGGCTGCTCCAGGGCGCGGCCGCCCAGGCTGAGCAGGGAGCCCAGGCCGCCCAGGCCGCCCAGGCCGATGGAAGCGCCCCGGCCGCTGCGGCCCGAGAGCCGGATGCTGCGCGCCTGGGCCGCGCCGGAGTCCAGGATGCCCTGGACGCGCAGCGCGGAGTCGCCCAGCAGCTCCTCGACCCGCTCGTCGTCCGCGTGCTCCAGCGCCTCCAGGGACAAGAGCGAGCTGCCCGACAGGGCCAGGCCGGAATTGGCCGCCGCCACGCGGGCGCTGGCGGACTTGTGCTGGGCGGCCTCGCGCAGGGACTCGACCTGCTCGCGGGCGCCGCGCTGCGCCTCCTCGGCCTTGCGCCGGGCCTCGGCCTCGACGGCGCTCGCCCGGGCCTCGGCGGCCGAATCATTGCCCGAGCCGGACTTCGTCAGCGTGTTCAGGATGTCCGCGCTTTTCACCGCCAGGGGCATCACCGTGCTCACTTTTTCCATGTCAGAAACCTCCCGTAGAGCAGATGGGTTGATTGGTCCGGGCCGTAGCCGGGGCAGCGGCCCTCGGGGGCGAGGCCCAGGAAGCGGACGAAGCGCCGGGCCTGGGGATCGTCCTCGCGCACGTGGGCCTGCAGCCGGTGGAAGCCCCGCGCCTGGAGCGCGTCAACGCGGGCCCTCGCCTGCCGGGCGTAGGCCACGCTCCATTGCGCGGCGTCCGCGCCGGTCCAGCACCACAGCTCGCCCACGCCGTCCCAGAAGCGCACCGCGCCGCCGCAGGCCAGCGGCCAGCCGCAGGCCATGAGCGTCCAGGCCGGGCCGGCGGACGCGTAGTCGCGGGCCAGGTCGGCTCGCGAGTCCAGGCCGGAGAGGCAGGCCGCCGCGCGCTGGCGCAGGCCCAGCGCCGCGGCGTGGTCGGGCCGGAACGGGACAAGGGTCGGGTGCTGGGGCATGGACGCTCCTTTGCGCCGGGCTTGGTCCGGCATGGAGCGCAGTATAGCCCCGCTTTTTGCTGGCGGACAAAATTAGCGGCAATCGGCCAGGGAAAAGGACAAAAATTCCGTCTTGACAGGGTCGCGCCAACAGGGGCTGCGTGCTACTCGCCGGAAGGAATTGGAGGATTGTCGGAGGGGCTGCCGGACGGCAATGGTTGCGTTGTGGCAAATGTCTGGACCGGCTTCCGGCGCTCGGCGCGCGGGGCGGGCCTCAAACGCGGCGCGGCCCGGACCGCTTCACAGGGCGATCCGGGCCGCGCCGGGAAAACGATCTGGGGTTGCTGGGCTATTCCACCGAGGTGCCGCCGAGGAGCTTCTCGCGCGTCTTCTTGGCCGCGTCCATGCTGGCGTAGGGGCCCACCAGCACGCGGTAGAACTTGCCCCGGCCGTCCAGCCGGGTGGCCACCACCTGCACGGGCAGGCCCTTTTTCTCCAGGTGCTGGGCTCGGCGCTCGGCCTTCTGCCGCGACTGGAAGGAGCTTTCCTGCACGGCGTAGGCCGCGCGGCCGCGGCGGTGCACCAGGGGCATGGCCGGCCTGTCGTCGTCGGCCTGGGCGACCTGGGCGGCCGGCGCGGACACGCCGCGCGTCTCGGCCAGCTGCTGCGCGGGCTTTTCAGCCGCGCGGGCGGCCTCGCGCGGGGCGGTCTGGGCCAGGGCCGCGGG
>Ga0209467_1001724_pt1 | contig 17825 bp, 19 predicted proteins | sample Higcelwee11metaG_FD_187175 | JGI IMG/M metagenome (GOLD analysis project Ga0209467, IMG submission 187175) | Freshwater pond sediment microbial communities from the University of Edinburgh, under environmental carbon perturbations - High... | ecosystem: Environmental > Aquatic > Freshwater >...
CCGGCCAACCTGATTTTCGTTGGCGTTTCCGGCGAAGCTTCGCTTCGCCGGAAACGCCAACGATATCAGGGGGTCCGGGGGAAATGATTTCCCCCGGGCGGGGTTCGGGGCGGCAGCCCCGGCGCAGAGCGGGGCGGCAGCCCCGGCGCAGAGCGGGGCGGCAGCCCCGACGCAGTGCGGGGCGGCAGCCCCGACGCTTGGGGGTTGCCCGGCGTCGGGGGGTGGTTTATCAACGGGCCTCGTTTCGGGACGCTTGAGAAGGGAGGCCACCATGGGCAAGATCATACGGGAAAAGCTGGACATCACGCCGAGCTTCGACATGTTGCATTATATGGAGATAGCGGATCTGCCGCGCATGGAGCAGGAAGAGGCGGATCGTCTGACCGCCCGGTTTGGGCAATGGGCCCCGGCCCTTCGCGCCTACCGTTTCGACCTGGGCCGTCGCAAGGGCTATGTCTTGATCTTCCTGGACAAGAGTGTCGAGGACGAGGTTGAGCAGGCCTGGCAGATATCGCCTTCGGACGGCTTTTCCCTGCACAACCTGGCCATCGCCCTGGTCATGGGCGCGGCCGCCCAGGTCGTTCCCGAGGTAGCCGACGGCGGCTGTGCGCCGCTTCCCAGGCCGGATCGGGACATGCTGCGCCAGTTCAAGTTTCTGGATCTGGAATGGAACCCGGCCGGGACCGTCGACCGGCAGTACGCCGTCTTCACGCCCATGCCCTATGCCGGCGGCTGCGGGGTGTGCATGCTTCAGGAATCCTGCCCCAAACGCCGCCCGTAGCGCCAAAGGACAGCCATTTCCGGTTTTTCTGCGCAGGGCAGGCGGGGAACGACCTTGAATGTTCCCCCAATTTGCTGCAAACTCTTCTCAAAAGGGCCGTTGGCCCGCAACCCTGGGGTGAAATATATGCGCGTTTTGGTCGTTGAAGACGATTTCACCAGCCGGAAGGTATTGCAGAAAATTCTCACGCCCCACGGCGAGGTGGATATTGCGGTCAATGGTCTGGAGGCCGTAGAGGCCTTCGAGGCGTCTATGCGCGAGGATCGCCCCTATGACCTGATCTGCATGGACATCATGATGCCGGAGATGGACGGCCAGGAGGCCCTGAAAAAGATCCGGGCATTGGAGCGGGGCCAGGGCGTCAACCCCGTCGACGAGGTCAAGGTGATCATGACCACGGCCCTGGACGATCCCAAAAACGTGGTCGAGGCCTATTACAAGGGCGGGGCCACTTCGTATGTTCCCAAGCCCATCGACAAGCACATGCTGCTGCATCTTCTAAAAAACCTGAACCTCATCGCATAACCCCCCCGCCCGAAATCCCGGCCCGACGGCAGCCCCACTCAGGAAAATTCCTGCCCAGGCCGTGGCCGCCGCACCAGGCCGGGTATCCGCCCATCCTGGCTTTCTTCCAGACACGACGCCCGCTTTGGCAGTGCCCTTGAGGCAACCCGGTCGCATTTTCCCGGCAAAAAACGCCCCGCCATCATCCGGCTTTTAGGAGGAGTGGCGGCGTCCGGCGGACGTGGATGGCCGACATGGATGCGGGCCGGACCTCATCCGGAAAAAAACCGGATGAGGCCCTCAGGGACTACTTCAGGTTGCAACTCTTCATGCTAAACGGCGTCATATAATCACAGTACATCTTGGACGTCCTGTCCAAACAATAGACGACACAGATCATGGCCAGCGTGGAGAAAACCAACAAGAGAGGGCCGAAAAACCAAAACACGAGGGGAACAAGGAAATAAAAGGCATGCATTCCGAAGTGAAAATGGCTTGCCGCACGGTTGAGTTGCATGGCGACAAAGGTCATTGACGAGCTGTAGTTTCCATCCATGCACGGCACGTTGATCATGAATCCGACATGATTATACATCCTGATGGACGATGAGAAACTGAAAAACGCAATAAACAGGTTCACCAGCAGGACCAAAATTTTCAGAGCCAAGGTGCTCTGCTCGGTCGAACCGAAGATGTTGAGCGAATGCCATGTGGTTCCAATATTGTCCAATTGGCCTGTCAGCGAAAGGACTCCCACTGAAAGAAGTATTGCAGTTGATGCTAAAAACGTCGCAGCCATGGTGGAATTTCGTAGCGTCTGCACGGCAAGGATGTCATTTTTCTCCTCCATGACATTGACGACCCAGGCCCTCCGGGCTAGGTTTGATGCTCCTTGAATTGTATAGATGGGGTCTGACTTCAATTTTCGCCAGATAAACACGTTATAGAGCGTAAACATGGTGATGGAGACCAACAGACAGACCACATCCAAGAAATGCGGCGCGAGAAATTCCACGGCTTTTCCCTCCAGGCATCCGGAACGCACGATCCTTCGAATGAGAATGCTATGCCTCGGAAATCCCCCTGGCGTCAAACATGGCCACTATGCCCCCCGGCCGTATCCGCCGTTCCCCTGCCCTGGGAGCCAGATTCCGGGAACCGTCCACCATGGGACGAGAACGGCGCAGGGCGCCTGAAATCTCCCGGGGCGGCCAGCGCGGCCGACCTCCTGGCGCCCTGCCGGGCGCGCCAATAAAACGGCCGGTCCCTTTCGGAACCGGCCGTTCACCCGCCTTCATGCCCAGGCGGACTAGACTTCCTTTTTCACCTTGGACTTGCTCATGGACAGTCCGATGCCGTTAAAAATCTCAAAGATGCCGAATCCGTACCACATGGTGTAGACCACGTAGAAGATGAGAAGGCCCGAGGCCGTGGGAATCTTGTCCAGGATGGACTCGGCCTTGATGCCGTAGAAGTTGTAGGCCGGTTCAATGGCCTTCTGGTTGACCAGGTTGACCGCGTTGGCCATGGGAATCTGCTTTTCCTTCTGCAGGGGCTTGATCATGCCCGCCAGAAGCGTCCACCAGGCCTTCATGGCCAGCTTGCCTTCGGCGTCCTTGTCCAGGCCGTAGAACGAGCCCACCTTGGCGCCGTCGTCGTGGTACATGGTGTCGGAATCGTCCACGACCTTGGAGAGCATCTTGCCCAGGTCCACGTCCAGGTTCAGGGTGTCCCCGGCCTGGTTCGCGCTGAAGCCGGCCTTGGTCATGACCGCCAGAGACTGCTTGGCGTCGTCCTCGGACTTCATCTTCACGACCAGCTTCATCTGCTTGCCGTCTAAATCCTTGATCTGGGTCTTAACGTCCGGGATGAAGTAGGACGACCCCTTGGAAAGTTTGTTGAACAGGTCGTCGGAGTAGTCCAACCCGGTCATGCCGTTGCCGAAGATGGGCATCATGATCAGGAAAAACACGCCCGCAAAGGAGACGAGCAGGATCATGCCCATGGAGAGGGCTTTCTTGTTGGCCACCATGACCTAGGCCTCCTGTTTGAGCGTCGAAATGTTGGTAAGGAACTTGCCGATGACCCAGATCCCGAAGATGGCCACCACGACCCAGAAGATGATGTTGCCCACGAACTCGATGTTGTTGACCATGGTCTTGGACATGTCGATGTATTCGAGCTCCACCAGCTTCTTGGGCAACACGGCCACGCGGTTGATGAAACCGGCGATGATGGACATGGCGTAGAAGCCCCGGATGTGGATGCCCTTGACCACCTTGGTGGTCAGCGCGCCGACCTGGATGCCAAAAAGCGATCCGAGCAGCATGCCCATGGCCAGGGTGTAGAACACGAAGCCGTAGATGGCGTACTGGGCGATGGCCCCAAGACCGGCGGTGAAGATGATCTGCAGGATGTCCGTCCCCACCGTGGTCATGGAGGACACGCCGAAGATATAGACGAACATGGGGAAGGTGACGAAACCGCCGCCCACGCCCATGATGGCGGCCAGGATGCCGACCACCATGCCGCCTGCGGCCACGATCCAGCCGGAAATGCGCTTGCCGCCGGGGACGAAGTCCTCGTCGAAGGTGATCATGGGGGGAATCTTCATGTTCTGAAGCTTCACGGCCAGGCCCGTGGTGCCGCTGGGGCCGCCGTGGGCGTCATGGCCGCCGCCGCTTTGGGCCTGGGGGCCGCGGCTGGATTTCAGGAAGTCGAACAGGGCGTAGAAGCCGAGGAAGCCGAGCAGCACGGAATAGATGACGCTGATGAAAAGCTCGGACAAAAGCGGATCCTTGTTGTAGAGCCCCTTGTTGATGGCGCCGCCGATGAACGTGCCGCCGCCGGAGCCGACAAGGAAGGCGATGGCCAGTTTCACCGAGATGTTGCCGAGCTTTTTATGCACGGCCGTGCCCATGATGGCCTTGGCGAAGATGTGGAACAGATCGGTTCCGACAGCCAGGATGCCTTTGACGCCTGCGGCCATCAGCGCCGGGGTGATGATGAAGCCGCCGCCCGCGCCGATGCATCCGGTGATCAGCCCTGCGGCCAGGCCCACGGCGATGGAGACCAGAAAGATGGTCGTGGTGTAAAACGCCGGGGCGTATGCCGTCTTGCCGCCCAGGAAATCCCCGGCCTCCACGAAGGACACCGCCATGATCGGCAAGGCCAGGGCGATGAGAAACAGCATTTTTTTCCGGTTGCGCAAAATGGACGTGGATACTTCCAGATCCCATTTCGCGTGCGCAATCGACGCGGATTTTAGGAACTCAAAGACGTTTCTGCCCAAACCCATTTCCTCTTCCTCCGTTTTGAAGTGTGACTCGACCGGCTGCGTGGTTGTCCGACTCCGCTTCACAAAGGAGTCCCAAAAACTGTCTCGCTCCGGCGCCCCGTTTTTCGCCCGAGTAAGGAAAAAAGACCGGCGGGTCGTGCAACGACCGGACGACAGCCCCGTGTCTTTTTTCCCGAGTGCTCCGGGTTCCCGGAACGGTTGTGGGTTATGCCGCAAAGACCCTGGCTACAGCCGCCGTCAGGAGCTCCAGGCCCCCCCCTTTCTCCACCACGGCCGCCACCTGACCATCCTCCCGATAGGCGCACGCCCCTTGGGAAAAGGCGTGCAGGATCACGGGAGGTCCGCCCGCTACGCGAAATACGGCTGCAAGCCCGCCCTCTTCCCCGGCGCCGGGCAGTTCCTCGTCGAGAATGACCAGTTCCACGGAGGCATTCTCCCGCAGGATCTCTCGCGCCGTCGGGACATCGGCAGCCGTCAGCACACGATATCCCGCCCGCCCCAATTCCCGGCGCAAAAGCTCACGGATGTTTCCGTTTCGCTCGGTGACGAGAATGGTACGGCCGGGACTGTGCACAGGCGCCTCCTTGGGAAATGCCGCCTAGGTGAATGGCAACTTGCGTGCCAGGACGGCGTGTTCGGTCTGGGTTGGCAACACCATGAAAACATGGATATTTTTTTCCGTCCCAGGCCAGGTGTCGGGTTGTTTGCCGTCAACTGGTGTCAGGATTCTTTACAGTCCGTCAAAGTCTGCGGACACTTCCCGCATGCGCCGCGACGGGGATCGCTCCGGCATCCGTCGCGCCGCCTGGGCCGTATGTCCTTGATCGCCGGGCGCATCTCTGCTATGCGGCGTAACGGTTTCGAGACGCTTGCGCCTCAAAGCCCAATCCCGGGAACCGGTCCCGGGCGCGTCCGTCGTCGGCCAAGGCTCCCCTCTGCATCGTCGTACAACCCCGGGAAAAGGAAGAAATCATGTTCAAAACGTTGCGCGTCGCCGCCCTTCTGGCCGTGGCCCTGGCCTTCGCCTTCGCCGGCGCGGCTTTGGCCGAGGAAAAAACCTACATCAACGGCATCGACTTCGGCTTTCCGCCGTTCGGATTCGTGGACAAGGACGGCAAACCGGCCGGATTCGACGTGGAATCCATGGACTGGATCGCCAAGAAAATGGGCTTTAAAATCAAGCACCAGCCCATGGACTGGGACGGCATCATCCCGGCCCTGACCGCCAAAAAAATCGACATCATCGCCTCGGGCATGAGCGCCACCGAAGAGCGGGCCAAGATCGTCAATTTCAGCATCCCCTACTACGAGGTCACCCAGGTTCTGCTGGTCAAGGGCGACGACGCCACCCCCTTCGCCGACCTGCTCAAGACCGGCAAAAAAATCGGCGTGCAGCGCGGCACCGTGACCAACAAGCTGCTTGAGGAAATGTCCAAGAAAGAGGGCTACAAATTCGAGCTGGTGCTCTACGATTCCACGGACCTGTCTATGGAAGACGTCAAGATCGGCCGCATCGCCGGTTCGGGCATGGATTCCTCCATCGCCAAAGAGTTGATGAAGGGCCAGCCCTACAAGGTGTCCGGAACCTTCGACGTGCCCTCTGAAAAGTACGGCTACGCCATCCGCAAGGAAGACAAGGAATTCCTGGATACCGTCAACAAGGGTCTGGAACAACTCATGAAGGATCCCTACTGGCAGGAACTCAAGAAGAAGTACGACATCTAGTGTGGCGTTCACAAAAAACATTTTGTTTTTTTGTGAATAAAAATCACACAATCAAGATGTTGCTGCTTGCTTAACCATAACGGGAATTACCGAACGCACCACTAGCGCACCGGGCGGCCCGGTCGCCCCGCGTCCGGCCCCGAACGCTCCCGGCCCATGTGGACCGGGGCCTTCGGGGCCGTCGCCTGTCTCACTCCTTTTACCGAAAAACCGCGTCCCTGCGACGCGGCGCCGGGAAAACACATGGACGGCATGCTCAAGGCCCTTACCGCCTCATGGGAGGCCCTGCCCTACATCCTGGGCGGCATCTGGTGGACCCTTGGGCTCATCATCGGGGCCATGGCCGTGGGCCTTGCCTTCGGCGTTCCCCTGGCCGTGGGCCAGGTCTACGGGCGGCGTCCGGTGCGGCGGCTGGTGTCGCTGTATGTCTGGCTGTTTCGCGGCGTGCCCATCCTGGTGCAGCTCTACCTGTTTTACTTCGGCATCCTGGCCTATCTCAGCCGCATTCCGGCGCTTTCTTTTCTGCACCTGGACAGCGCCTTCGCCGCCGCCGTCCTGGTCCTGGGCCTGACCAGCGCCGCCTACCAGTCGCAAATCTTCCGGGGGGCCATCCAAAGCCTGCCCGAGGGCCAGCTCAAGGCCGCACGGGCCCTGGGCATGACCGACGCCACGGCCATCACCGCCATCATTTTGCCCCAGGCCCTGCGCCTGTCCATTCCGGCCTGGTCCAACGAATATTCCATCCTGCTCAAGGATTCGGCCCTGGCCTTCGTGATCGGCGTTTTGGAAATCATGTCCCGGACGCGCTCCGTGGCCGCCACCACCCACCAACCCCTTCCCCTGTCCATCCTGGCCGGGCTGATCTTTTTCGCCCTGACCTGGGCGGGCCTAAAGGCCCTCAAGACCCTTGAGGGCAAGGTGCGCATGGAAGGCTATTCGCACCAGGGATCTTTGTGATGCAAAACGAATCCGTCGTCCTGCGCGTGGAAAACGTGGTCAAACACCTGGGCGGGCAACGCATCCTCGACGAGGTGTCGCTCACCGTAAAAAAAGGCCGCCTCAAGGTGCTCATCGGCCCCTCGGGCGCGGGCAAGTCCACGCTTTTGCAGTGCATCAATTTTCTTTTGCCCCCGGACGAAGGCAAGGTCTTTCTCGACGGCCGCGAGATAAACGGCAAAAGCAAGAAAGACCTCTTGTGGCTGCGCCAACGCGTGGGCATGATCTTCCAGGATTTCAACCTGTTCGACCATCTGACGGCCATGGAGAATGTGCGCGTGGCCCTGATCAAGGTCAAAAAGATGGACAAGCGCACGGCCACCCACCGGGCCATGGAGGAATTGGCCCGGGTGGGCCTTGCGGACAAGCCCGGACTCTATCCGGCCCAGCTCTCGGGCGGCCAGAAGCAGCGCGTGTCCGTGGCCCGGGCCCTGGCCATGGACCCGGCGGTGATGCTCCTGGACGAGCCCACCAGCGCCCTGGACCCGGAACTCATCGGCGAGGTCCTGGCGGTCATCCGCGACCTGGCCGACGCGGGCATGACCATGATCATGGCCACCCACCAGATCGGTTTCTCCTCCTCCCTGGCCGATGAATTCCTGTTCATGGAAAAGGGGCGCATCATCGAACGCGGCGCGCCCAGCGAATTGCTGGCCCGGGGTTCCTGTTCCCGGACCATGGCCTTTTGCGCCAAACTTTCCGAGCTCAGCGGGGAGATGGGCGGATGAACGAGGCCCTGGCCTTCGCCTTCGAACGGGTCGTCCCGGGGCTTAACGCCGGTCTGTGGGCCAGCATCGGGATCATCGCGCCCGCCGCCCTTTTGGGGGTCGTGATCGGGGTCACCGCCGGAACCCTGCGGGTCTACGGCGGGGTGTGGCCGCGCCGGATCACCAACTGGTACGTCTCGCTGTTTCGGGGCACGCCCTTGGTGGTGCAGCTCTATTTCTGGTATTTCGCCCTGCCCTATGTGAGCCTCGGCGGGGTGAGCCTGATCCTGACCCCTGTCCAGGCCGCGATCATCGGCTTCGCCCTGTGCAGCGGGGCCTATCAATCGGAATACATCCGGGGGGGCCTTCTCTCCATCAAGCGCGGCCAACTCCTGGCCGCCCAGGCCCTGGGGATCACGCCGCTGAACTGCATCCTGTCCATCGTCCTGCCCCAGGCCTTCCGCCGGGCGCTTCCCGGCTGCGGCAACGAGATCATCTATCTCATCAAGTATTCGTCCCTGGCCTCCATCATCACCGTCAACGAGCTGACCGGCGTGGGCCGGGGCATCGCCAAGGCCACCTTCCAGAACACCGAGGTCTACGTGATCGTGGGCCTGTACTACCTGGCCCTGGTCACCCTGGCCGGGCAGCTTTTGCGTCTCATTGAAAACCGCCTGTCCATTCCCGGCTTCGAGGTGAAAAATTCCTGATGCAAAACGGCGCCCCTTCCTCCCCCGTCCAGTACGCCCCCATTGACAAGGCCCTGGCTGCAAAACTGTCCAGACGCTTCGGCCCGTCCTTTTCCAGGCTCGACGCCGATTTGCTCGCCGCCTCCGAGGACGCCTCGGGGTTATGCCGACGTCCCGAGGCCGTGCTCTTCGCCAAAAGCGTGGAGGATATCCAGGAGGTCGTGCATCTGGCCAACCTGCATGAATTCGCGGTCACCCCGCGCGGAGCCGGGACCGGGCTGGCCGGAGGCGCCCTGGCCGAGCATGGCGGCGTGGTGGTGTCCATGACGGGCCGAAACCGCATCCTGGACGTGGACCCGGTGAACATGCTGGCCGTGGTGGAGCCCGGGGCCGTGACCGGCCGCATCCGCGAGGCCGCCCGGGCAAAGGGTCTGTTTTATCCGCCCGACCCGGCCAGCCTGGAGAGGAGCACCATCGGCGGCAACGTGGCCACGGACGCCGGGGGCCCGGCCTGCGTCAAATACGGCGTGACCCGGGACTACGTGCTGGGTCTGGAGGCCGTCCTGCCCACGGGCGAACTCCTGCGCACCGGGGTGGCCACCCGCAAAGGGGTGGTGGGCTACGACCTGACCCGCCTTCTGACCGGCAGCGAGGGGACGCTGGGGATCATCACCAAACTTATTTTAAAGCTCATCCCCCATCCCAGGGCCGTGCGCACGGCCCTGGCCCTTTTTCCCGACCCGGGCCAGGCCGTGGCCGCCGTGGGGGCGGTCATGAATTCGGGCGTCACCCCGTCCTGCGTGGAGCTCATGGACCACCGCTGCCTGACCCTTGTGGCCGAGCTTTTGCCCTTTCCCCTGCGGGGCGGCCAGACCTCCCTGCTCCTGGTGGAGACCGACGGCGACGAGGCCACGGCCGAATCGGACATGGCCTGCGCGGTCGCGGCCTGCAGGAAGATGTCGGCCATGGAGGTTCTGCCCGCCGGTGATCCGGCGGCCCGGGACAGGATGTGGGAGGTCCGGCGGCAGATCTCCACGCGCATCCACGACGCCGCCGCCCTGTACCTGTCCGAGGACGTGGCCGTGCCCCTGGCCTACATCCCCGAACTCATCGCCGCCGTCCAGATGCTGGAACGTGAATTCGGCCTGACGGTGTACGCCTTCGGCCACGCCGGGGACGGCAACATCCACCTGAACATGGTCGCCGAGACCCTTGAGCCGGACACCCGGGAGCGCATGGACCGTCTGGCGGAGCGGGTTCTGACCACGGTTTTGAATTTAAACGGCACCATCTCCGGAGAGCACGGCCTGGGGCTGGCCAAAAAGCGCTACGCCTCCCTGGAGCTGTCCCCCACCAGCCTGACCCTGCAACGGGGCATCAAAAAACTCTTCGATCCGAACATGATCTTAAATCCCGGAAAAATCTTTCCCTGAATCCATTCGCGAGGCCGACCGGGCGCGACAAGACCACCGCCGGACGGCGTGGGCGTCTTTGCGTCGGCCTCGTGCGTACCCAACGCCCGGTCCCGGCGACCTGTGCGCGGCAGGGCTGCATCCGGAGAAAACAGGCCTCGCGCACTCGACATCGACGGCGCCGGATTCCAACGACAACGCTCTGGAATACCGTTTTTTCATCTCATGTTACGGACGGTTGTACGAGACGCTGCACGAGGCCTCACGCCAGGGGATTTTTGATGCGGCCCGTCTTGCGAACGAATCGAAACCCCTTCTCCTCGCACAACCGCATGACGGATTCTCCGACCGTTCCGTAGGACATCGCCCCGCCGCCGCCGATACCCTTCTCGACCCGCTCTTCCCTGTATCTTGTTCCGGACTGCCTGTACTTCGTGACCCCGAAAGACAGGGGCGGGATCCCTATGGAGCTTTCCGTGGCCGTTTCCGTGAACTGCACACTGTTTTCAGAAGCATCAAAACGGCATTCCGCATCCTGCCGCACGATCCGTTTTCCAAATATCCATTTGAAGGCGATGGATGTTTTCGTGGCCACAACCCGGTCCTGCCGGATTTCTGATCGCCACCCCAGATCGGAAAGATGTTGCCGCACCGCCTGCATCAGTTCGTCCTGACTGGCTGCCATGGCTCTCCCCCTTTTTCTTCCCCATACGCGAAAATGCCGACTGGGCGAAGCATATCCGGCTCATCGCCGACTGCCGTCTCAGCAGCCCCGCCGTAGGCACAGCCCATGCGGAAGGACGACATGCCGCCCTTGACAACCGAAGGCGGCATGACTATTTGCGACATCAACAATTGACAAGTCAACCAAAAAGGATCGCCATGCCCTGCGACCTGGCCCTGTGCCGCCACAAGGCCCCCGGCCACCACCTGGCTGTGCTGCACCGTCTTTCGGCCGCCTTTCTGGCCCCCCGCATGCGGAAACTCGGGCTCAAACGCGGCTGGATCGGGGTGCTGCTCGAGGTGCTGGACCGGCCAGGCCAGCCCCAGGACGCCCTGTGCAAAAGCCTCAAGGTGGACCCGGCGGCGACGGCCAGGACGCTTTTCGAATTGGAGAAACGGGGCTACGTGAACCGGTTTGAAGACGAACGCGACCGCCGCCAGAAACTCGTCTCCCCGACGCAGAAAACCCTGGATCTGGCGCAAGGGCTTTTTGCCGTGCTCAAGGACCACAACCAGGCCCTCTTCCGGGGCTTCGACCCCATACGCCGGGAGCTGGCCCTTTGCATCCTGGCCGATATGGCCGCCAATCTCAACGACGCGCTATTGCGAGAGGATTCATGATTCACAACCGTTCCAGGAAATGGGCTGTTTTATTCGCCGTGGTCGCCACCCAGTTCGCCGTGCCGTTCATGTTGTCGGCCGTGGGGGTCTGCCTCCCGGCCATCGGCCGGGAATACGCCGCAACGGCCATCTCTTTAAGCCTCGTCGAATCCGTTTTTTTGTGCGTCAACGCCATGTTTCTTTTGCCGTTCGGGCGGGCCGGGGACATCTGCGGCCGGGGCGGGGTGTTTCTCATCGGGCTGGCCATATTCGCCTCCAGCGCCCTGGCCCTGACCATGGCCCCGAGCATGGAGCTGTTCCTGGTGATTCGCGGAATCCAGGCCCTGGGCGGGGCCATGACCCTGGCCACCGGGCTGGCCCTTTTGTACGACGCCTTCCCCGCCGAGGAGCGGGGCCGGGCTCTGGGCATCAGCGTGGCCGGGATATTTATGGGCATCTCGGCAGGCCCGGTCCTGGGCGGGATCATCGCCTCGGGGCTTGGCTGGCGCTGGGTGTTTTATCTGGGCATGGCCCCTTGCGCCGTGGCCCTTCTGGTCTGCCTGAAAAATCTCTCCTGGAGGCTGTCGCCCGCCCCGGGGGCGCGCTTCGACTGGTGGGGCGCGGTCAGCAGCGCAGCGGGCATCGGCCTTCTGGTCTTCGGCAGCGCCCACCTGGAGACGCCCCTGGGCTGGTGGGGGCTGGGGCTTGGCGTCCTGGCCCTGGCTGTCTTCATCGCCATCGAACGCCGCACGGCGACGCCCCTTTTGCATCTTGACCTGTTTTCCGCCAACCGGGCCTTTTCACTGGGCGTGGCCGCCATGTGCATCGTGTCCTGCGCCGCCTTCGGGGTCTCGTTTCTCATAAGCCTCTATCTACAATACGCGCGCGCCATGACCCCGGCCCAGGCCGGACTGATCCTGGCCGTCCAGCCGGTCATCCAGTGCCTCGTGTCTCCCGTCATCGGCCGCCTGACCGACAAATCCCCCGTCCATCTCCTGTCCGGGACCGGGGCCGGGCTGGCCGCCCTGGGGGTGCTCGCCGCCGCCTCCCTTTCGGCCCAAAGCGGCACGGGCGCGGTGGTTGCGATCCTGTCCGTGGTGGGGCTCGGCATCGGCATCTTTTCCACGCCGAGCATGGTGGTGCTCATGTCCGCCGTGGACCCGTCGCGCTACGGCGTGGCCTCGGCCATGTCCGGACAGTCGCGGACCATGGGCATGACCGCCTGCATGGCGGTGATCACGGTGGTCATCGCCCGCTATGTGGGCGACCACCCCCTGGGGCCGGAGGTCATCGGGGAGTATCTGGCGGCCATGCGCACGCTGTTTACGGCCTTCGGCATCCTTGGCCTTTTCGGCGCGGCCATGGCCTTTCTGGCCAAAAAAAACGTCGCGGGGGCTACTTCTCCCGCCACATCTCCGCCAGGGTCTCCATCTCTTCCGGGGAATACGACGGACGGTCGTACATGCCCGCCGCCGCCCGCTGGCGCTGGGCCTCGTGTAAAATGACGGCGGCGGCCACGGAGACGTTTAAGCTCTGCACCATGCCGCGCATGGGGATGTAGATCTCCGCCGCCACATACCGGGCCAGTTCGGGACACACGCCGCTGTGCTCGTTGCCGAACACGATGGCCGTAGGCTTCGTGAAGTCCCAATCGCACAGCGGCACGGCCCGGGGCCCAAACCCCGTAGACGCCAGCCGCAGGCCGTCGATGTCCAGCCGCGCGGCCAGGGCGGCGGCGCCCGCGTGGCGCACGCACTCCACCCATTTTTTGGCCGAGGCCGACGATTTCTTGCCCAGATGCGGAAAGGCCGTCGTGGTATAATGCAGATGGACCCGGGGCACGCCGAAGGCGTCGCAGCTTCGCAATATGGCCGACACATTGTGCGGGTCATGAATGTTGTCCAGCACCAGGGCCAAGTCCTTCTGACGCGCGGCCAAGACCTGGCGGATGCGCTCCAGGCGGTTTTCGGAAATGTTTCGCATGGCCGGATCATGTAGGCAAAACCCGGGGGCAAGGCAAGGACGACCCGGCCGGGGCCAACCGCGACGACACTTTTTCTAGGCGAGACAAGTGTCGTAAAATCGGGTAGGCCTTAAGGTGCGCGTCTGCGCCAACACAGGGATCGCCGCCTGAAACGGCCATGCGCCCTGTTCGGTCGCGGCGGCAAGGAGTTGCGTGATGTCTGGCAAACGCGTCACCGTGCCGGAGATTCTGGCCGCCAAGGGAAACCGCAAACTGGCGGTGATGACTGCTTATGACTACGCCTCGGCCCGAATCGCCGACGAGGCCGGAATGGACGTCCTGTTGGTGGGCGACTCCCTGGCCATGGTGGTTCTGGGCCATGACGACACCCTGTCCGTGACCATGGACGAGATGCTCCACCACACCAAGGCCGTGGCCAGGGGGACGAATCACGCCCTGGTGGTGGGGGACATGCCCTTTTTGTCCTACCAGGTTTCGGTATCCGAAGCGGTGCGAAACGCCGGACGGTTCCTCAAGGAAGGCCGGGCCCAGGCCGTCAAGATCGAGGGCGGCCGGGAGACGGCCCCCCAGATCCGGGCCATGGTGGACGCGGGCATCCCGGTCATGGGCCATGTGGGGCTTCGGCCCCAGCAGGTGGCCCGGCTGGGCGGCTTCAAGGTCCAGTCCAAGACGGCCGCCGAGGCCGCGCATCTTTTGGAGGACGCCCGGATCGTGGTCGAGGCCGGATGCTTCGCCGTGGTGCTGGAGGCCATCCCGGCCCGGGTGGCCCAGGTGGTCACCCGGGAGCTGCCCGTGCCCACCATCGGCATCGGCGCGGGCCGGGACTGCGACGGGCAGGTTCTGGTCTATCACGACGTCCTGGGGCTTTTCGACCGTTTCACCCCCCGGTTCGTCAAAAATTTCGCCCAATTGGGCACGGCTTCCCGGGAGGCCCTGGCGCGCTATGCGGCCGAGGTCCGGGAAGGCCGCTTCCCCGGTCCCGAACATGAATTTTCCATCGACGATGACGAATTCAAACGGTTTGCCGGGTGAACTCCGCCCCATGCCCATCCAATGCGGACGCGCCGCCACGCAGGCGCCCCGCATGACGTTTCGAGAGCACAGATCATGAAGCCCAAACCATACGACGAAGACGTCCGGGAATTCCTCACCGCCCAGCGCGGACTGCTTGTGGCGGCGAGCGCCGACGCCCTGTTCAACAAGAACCTTCGCGGCACCCTGACCCGGCATCTGTCCGTGAAGGACGACTTTGTGGTCAACGCCTTCACCCTGCAGGAACTGCAACAGGTCATCAAGATGTACCGGTCCAGGGGGCATCGGCTTCTGGTTTTCATCGAACGCGAACTGGCCGGGAAACCCACCACGGACATCATCAAATACGTCAAGCAGGACCAACCCGACGTGCTCTTCGTGGTTCTGACCACCGAGGTGGAGCGGGAAAAGCTGATCCTTTTGCACGAGGTGGGGGCCGACAACATCATCACCAAGCCCATAGCCCCGGACACCCTCATCGAAAAAATCGCCTTCACCGTCAAACCCCGGGGGCAGATCGGCGAACTCATCGACGAGGGCAAGCAGCTTTTGGCCATCGGCCAGTACCAGGACGCCGAGGAAAAGGCCCGCCAAGTGCTGGAACTCAAGGCCCAGAGTCCTGCCGGACTCATTCTCCAGGGAGACGCCTACAAGGGGATGGGCAGGATAGAGCAGGCCCTGGACAGCTACAAACAGGCCGAAAAAAGCGCCAAGCTTTTCCTCGAGCCCTTAAAAAAGCTGGCCGCCCTGCACCGGGAGACCGGCAACACCGCCGAGGAGATCCGGCTCCTGGAACGCCTGGACAAACTGAGCCCGCTCAACGTGGATCGCAAGATCGACATCGGCAACGGCTACATCCGCCTGGGCGACACGGGAAAGGCCAAGCTGGTCTTCGACGAGGCCATCAAGGTCGCCACCCGGGAGGCCATGGAATCCTTAAGCCGGGTTTCCCGGGAAATCGCCCAGATATGCCTGGACGTGGCCCCGGAACTGTCCGAGCGGTACCTGCGCCGCACGCTTGAGGCCAAGAAGGGATTTTTGGACAAAGGCGACATCGAGACCTTCAACCGCCTGGGAATCACCCTGCGCAAACAGGGCCGCTGGGAAGACGCCATCAAGGAATACCGCGCCGCGCTCAAGATCTCGCCCGTCGACGGCAACCTCTATTACAACATCGCCATGGCCCACATGGAAGGCCGCCAACTCCTGGACGCCTACAATTTCATGACCAAGGCCCTGTCCTTAAGCCCCGACATCTACAAGGCCGGTGAGCCGGTGTGCCTGAACATCGCCGCCATCTTCCGCCGGGCGGGAAAAAACGAACTGGCCAAGGACTATCTGAGAAAGGCCCTGGAGTTTAATCCCGACTCGAAAAAGGCCGCCGCCTTTTTACGAGAAATCGAAACGCAACGCCTTGAGGCATAAGGATTCCCCGCGCGTGATCGTCTTCCCCGTCATCGACCCCGTGGCCGTGCAGATCGGCCCCCTGTCCGTGCGCTGGTACGGGCTCATGTATCTTCTGGGCTTCACGGCGGCCTGGCTTCTGGGCCGCCATCGGGCCGCCCGGCCGGAGTCGGGCTGGACCCCGGCCCTGGTGGACGACCTCATCACCTACTGCGTGCTGGGGGTGGTGGTGGGCGGCCGGGTGGGCTATGTGCTGTTCTACGATTTCATGGGCCTTGTGCATGACCCCTTGCTCCTTTTCAAGGTCTGGCAGGGGGGCATGTCGTTTCACGGCGGGGCTCTGGGGATGTGCGCGGTGTTCTGGTATTTCGGCAAAAAGACCGGCCGGACGTTTCTGGCCGTGTCCGATTTCACCTCGCCCCTAGCCCCCCTGGGGCTTTTCGCCGGGCGCATCGGCAACTTCATCAACGCCGAACTGTGGGGAAAACCCACGGATCTGCCCTGGGGCATGGTCTTTCCCGACCCCCGGGCGGGCAGCCTGCCGCGTCACCCCTCCCAGCTCTACGAGGCCGGACTCGAGGGCCTGGCCCTTTTCGCCATCCTGTGGCTGTATTCGTCCCGGCCCCGGCCCACGGGAACGGTCACGGGCCTGTTTCTGGTATGTTACGGGCTGTTCCGGTTCACGGTGGAATTCGTGCGGACGCCTGATGCGCAGCTCGGCTATCTGCTCTTTGGCTGGGTGACCATGGGCCAGATTTTGAGCCTGCCCATGATCCTTGTCGGCGCGGCCCTCTATCTGACGGCCCGCAAAAACGTCTTCGCCGCAGCGCGGACCAGGCCCGGAAAGAAAAAAAGCGGCCGCAAGAACAAGGCCTAGGGCCACGTTTCAAACGCCGCAGTACGTCCGAAGATACCCGCCGCAACAGCCCCGGCCACAGCATGCGTCCCGATCGATTCCGGGGCCGAAAGTCCTGCCGAAGGCCCGGCCGCAACGGGTTCAGGCCTGCCTGGGGGAGCCCGCCCTATTCCTTCGCCAAAACCAGCATTTTGAAATCGCCGCACACGTCCGTGGCCCGGGTCTCGGGCCACACGGCGACGAACGACTTGCCCCGGGCGTTCTCCACGGCCTCCACGGCCGGACGCGGGGCGTGGCGGCGGCAGAAGCCCCACTCATGGGCCAGGACGTCTTCGGGCGGGCAATACCGCTCGTTGGCGGTGATCGGGCCCTGCCAATAGCGGCAGACCTTGCAGCAGGCTTTCATGGCGCTTCCTTTCCCCCGACCTGGGGCAGCGGGGCCAGCTCCAGTTCAAACATGTTCGGCCACAGCTTCCCCGTGACCCACAACCGGCCGGTATCCGGATCGCGGGCCAGACCGTTGGCCACGGCCTCCGAGGGCATCGGCGGCATCAGCGCCCGCAGGCCCGAAAGATCCAGCCAGGCCACGACCCGGCCGTCGCCCGGGTCGATGACCGCCACTAGGTCCGTCTGCCACACGTTGGCCAGGATGCGGCCGTCAACGCATTCCAATTCGTTAAGCGCCTCCACGGGGACGCCCTGGTCGGCCACCCGGATGCGGCCCATGGGGGCGAAGGTGTCCTGGTCGTAGCGCCGCAGGACCGAGGCGCCGTCGCTTACGACAAACGAGGTTCCGTCATGGCAGATGCCCCAGCCCTCGGTCGGCAGATGCTTTTGCCCAAGGGCATCCAGGGTGGCGGCATCGAAGACGAACACCGTATTTTCCCGCCAGGTCAGCTGGTACAGCCGCCCGGCATGCTCCTCCAGCCCCTCGCCGAAATAGGCGGCGGGCAGGTTGCGACGCGCAAGCACCCGGCCCGTGGCCGGATCGACGACACGCAGGCTGGAGCGTCCGTAGCGGCCCGTGCTCTCGTACAAATGTCCGTCGCGCATGACCAGGCCCTGGGTGAAGGCGTCCGGATCGTGGGGATGCCGCCCGGCCACGCGCCAGCCG
>Ga0209467_1001728_pt1 | contig 17797 bp, 29 predicted proteins | sample Higcelwee11metaG_FD_187175 | JGI IMG/M metagenome (GOLD analysis project Ga0209467, IMG submission 187175) | Freshwater pond sediment microbial communities from the University of Edinburgh, under environmental carbon perturbations - High... | ecosystem: Environmental > Aquatic > Freshwater >...
TCAAAAAATGCTCGAAGGCGAGCGGGAAAAACTGGTGAAAATGGAAGACCGGCTGAAACAGCGGCTCATCGGCCAGGAATCGGCCGTGCGGGCCGTATCCAACGCCGTGCGGCGGGCCCGGTCCGGACTCCAGGATCCGAACCGTCCCATCGGTTCATTCATCTTCATGGGCCCCACGGGGGTGGGAAAAACCGAGTTGGCCAAATCCCTGGCGGAATTTCTGTATGACAACGAGCAGGCCATTGTCCGGGTGGACATGTCGGAATACATGGAAAAGCATTCCGTATCCCGGCTCATCGGCGCGCCCCCGGGATACGTGGGGTATGAGGAAGGCGGCTACCTTACCGAAGCGGTGCGGCGGCGGCCCTATTCCGTGGTTCTGTTTGATGAAATCGAAAAAGCCCACCCCGACGTATTCAACGCCCTGCTGCAAATTTTAGACGATGGACGCATGACCGACGGCCATGGCAAAACCGTGGATTTTAAAAACGCCCTGATTATTATGACCTCTAATGTGGGCAGCCATCTGATCCAGGAAATGAACGGAAGTGATCGGAAAGAAATGGAAAGCAGGGTCATGGGAGCCTTGCGGGCCAGTTTCAAACCGGAATTTTTAAACCGTATTGACGATATTATTATTTTCGAAAGTCTGTCCCACGAACAGATTCGTGAAATAGTCAATATCCAGTTGAACCGGCTGCAAAAACGCCTGGACGACATGAATGTCACGCTGTCGTTATCGGACGCAGCCAAGTCGCTTATCGCGGCAAAGGGATTTGACCCGGTATACGGCGCGCGGCCATTAAAACGCACCATTCAGCAATATATTGAAAATCCGCTGTCCATGGAAATCCTGAAAGGGGATGTGAGAGACGGTAGCACCATCACGGTAGATGCGGAAGGCGAAAACGTGGTGTTTGAGGTAATTCCGCCCGATTAAAACTAAAACCCCATCAGCCGTCCGCCCTGATACACCACAAAAGACATCATCCACGCCACCCCGCTGGTGAACGCGATGTTGAACAGGGTCCATTTCACGGACCCTGTTTCCCTATTAATGGCCCCGACGGTGGCCAGGCAGGGAACATACAGCAACACGAAAATCATCATGGACAGGGCCGACAGGGGCGTCATGCCGGACTTTCTCAAGGCATTTTGCAGGGCATCGGATTCCGCGCCCCCGTCCGCTGCGTACAATACCCCCATGGTGCTCACCACAATTTCCTTGGCCACAAAACCGGTCAAAAGCGCCACGCTCCCCCGCCAGTCAATACCGATGGGCGCGAACACCGGCTCAATAAATTTCCCCACCTTCCCGATACAGGAATTCTCGGCCTGAAGAGCGGCGTTTTGTACAGCCATCTCCGGCGTCAAGGCCTTCGGCGTCTCATATCTGGGAAAATTGGACAAGGTCCAGATGATGATGGATCCCACCAGAATAATGCCCCCCATTTTTTTCAAAAACATTTTGGCCCGGTCCCACATGTGAATCATGAGGTTTTTCACCATGGGCACCCGGTAGGGCGGCAGCTCCATAACAAATGGCGCGTCTTCCCCCCGAAGCAGGACCGTCCGGAACAGACGGCCGGTGACAATGGCCATCACGATGCCAAACAGATAAATGCCGAAAATCACCGTGCCGGCCTGGGCCGCGAAAAACGTGCCGGCCAGCACGATATACACCGGCAGCCGGGCTGAACAAGACATGAAGGGAGTGATGAGAATGGTCAAAATCCGGTCTTTCCGACTTTCCAGGGATCGGGCGGCAATGATGGCGGGCACGCTGCAACCAAAGCCCATGAGCATGGGAATGAAAGATTTGCCGTGAAGCCCGATGAGATGCATGATCTTGTCCATCAGAAACGCGGCCCGGGCCATATAGCCGGTGTCCTCAAACAGGGCAATGCAGAAAAAAAGAATCAATATATTGGGAAGGAAGATAATAATGCTGCCCACCCCGGCGATCATGCCGTTCACAATGAGATCTTTAAACAGCCCCTCCGGCAGCAGCCCGCCCACAAATCCGGACAGATAGCCCACGCCTGCGTCAATCCATTCCATGGGAAAGGCTCCCAGGGTAAAGGTGGCTTGAAACATGGCCCAGATAAAAAAAATAAAAATCGGAAACCCCAAAAACCGGTTGGTCAGCACCAGATCGATGTTTCGGGACATGTCCACCCGCTGGCGGGTGGAACTGGACTGAACCTCCTTGATGATGCCGGCAATAAACCCGTATCGCTCATCGGTCATGACAATCTCGGGATCATCATTAAAAAATTTCGAAAGCCGGCCCCGCAAGACACCTGCCTTGGCCAGGATCACCTGACCGGACGGCCCCGATTTCTCGTTCAGCCGTTGCTTGATGATTTTATCGTCTTCCAGGAGTTTGACCGCCGTCCACCGGGGATTATACGGAAACGCCGGGTCAATATGCTGCTGGATGGTGGCTTTGAGATCCTTGATAGCCGCATCGATTTCCTTGCTGTAACGCACCTTGCGCTCTTCCGGAATAACCAGGGGGGATTTGGCCAGATCCACAGCCGCCTTTAAAAGGTCATCCAGGCCTTCGTTTTTATTGCCAACGGTAAACAACACCGGCACTCCGAGGAGCTCGGAGAGTTTCGCGGCATCGATTTTAAGGCCCCTGGATCGGGCTACATCCGCCATGTTCAGAGCGAATATCACCTTGCAGTCCAGCTCCCGGAGCTGATTGGCAAGGTAAAGATTCCGTTCAAGATTGGAGGCGTCAATAATATCAATGACCACGTCCGGATTTTCATCCAGAATAAAATCCCTGGCCACGATTTCTTCGATGGAAAACGGCGTCAGGCTGTAAGTTCCGGGAAGATCGATGATTTTAATATCATGCCCGAATTTCCGGATATCACCCTCTTTTTTCTCTACCGTCACGCCCGGCCAGTTGCCGACCTTTTGACGGGTGCCGGTCAGGCTGTTGAAAATTGTGGTTTTCCCGGAATTCGGGTTACCCGCAAGAGCGATCCGCAATTGGTTTCCCATGTTTATTATACCCCGGCAGGTTCCGCTGCCTCGACATCGATCTCAGCGGCTTCGTTGACTCTCAGGGATATATGATTTCCCCGGACCACCAGTTCCAGTGGATCTTTTAAAGGCGCATATTTCTCCACATATATTTCCGAACCCCGGGTCAGGCCCATTTCAAGAATTCGCCGCCTGAGCTTGATTTCACCGCCAATACGCACAATTTTTCCGGTTTGCCCTTTTTGCATATCGCTTAATCGCATTACCGCCTCTATTCCATCACCTGCTCTCGTAACAGATGATTATCATTATTTATCATTTAGTGATTGCCTGATCCACCGGCTGAACGATAATTTTCTGAGACATGCCACGTCCCAGCACAAATCGTTGAAAATCAACGGCGACCACCAGTTGGCCCTGACCATTATTGGTAATCACCTCCACCGTGTCTCCCACCCGCAACCCCATGCTCAGGAGCCGGAGCCGGATATTGCTTCCGCCGACGAGTTCCCGAATGACCGCCTTTTCCCCCGGCTTTGCCGCATGCAGGGGCATCTGCTGTTCCCGTGATTTCTGGCAGTCCGCGCAAATTCCATAAATCTCCATCCGGTGCTGGAGCATGTGAAATCCAAAACCCGCCACCACCTGAGACTGAAGCTGCTCAAGCTGGTCGTTTTTAAATTCAAGTATTTTACCACATTTGGTACAAATCATGTGGTCATGATGCTGGCCCAGGTGACGATGCTCGTAACGCACCACCCCGTCATCAAACCGATTTTTCTGGGCAAAACCGAACCGGTGCATCAGCTCCAGGGTGTCTTCAATAAAATCAGAAGACAGGGGGAGATTTTTTTCTTTTAATATCGCAGCCAACGAGTCAACGGTGATGTGTTGCTCGATCTGTAAAAATGCTTCCAGAATCTTGAAACGGTCTTCAAAACGGTCAATTTTTTCCTGTTTGAAAAGGGCCTCAAACTGATGGCGTTCGTGAGAATGTATTTCTTTCATAAGCATATAATAAGCCCGTTATTTTTATATTCAAACAGGATTAATAATACAGGATGGCAGGACTGTCAATCAAAGGGAAGGGTTTTATTCTGCCGATGCAGGGTGAATTTAAACTTTCAACCCATATTCTTCATCTTTCACAACGGATATCCGTCTGGATTCATGGATTGCCATCGCCATGCGTCCGCGCACATCTCATTAATGCTGCGGCGGGCACGCCAATTCAGCTCTTTATCCGCAAGCGAAGGATCCGCATAACAGGAGGGCACGTCTCCGGGACGTCGGCCGACGATTTTAAAAGGGATGTGCCTGTTTGATGTTTTTTCAAAAGCCGCGATCATTTCCTTCACACTGCACCCTTTGCCGGTCCCCAGATTATATGTCACCAGTCCGGAACCGGGCGTGATTTTTTCCAGGGCCCGCGCATGGCCCTCGGCCAGATCCATGACATGAATATAATCCCGGACCCCTGTGCCGTCCGGCGTCGGGTAGTCATCGCCGTAAACGGCAAGCTCCTGCAGTTTGCCCACTGCCACCTGGCTGATATAGGGCATCAGATTATTGGGCACGCCCGACGGGTCTTCGCCAATCCTTCCGCTGGGGTGCGCGCCCACGGGATTGAAATAGCGGAGCAGTGTGATATTCCATGACGGGTCGGACTGGTGAAGATCTCTCAATATCTCTTCAATATATAATTTGGACCGGCCATAAGGGTTAAACGGGCCGGTGGGGGCGCCTTCTTCAATGGGCACGGTTTCCGGATTGCCGTACACAGTGGCGGACGAGCTGAATACCAGATTCTTTACGCCATACGCCACCATCACCTCGCACAGGGCCAGGGTGGCGTCAATATTGTTCTGATAATATATCAGCGGTTTTTCCACGGACTCCGCCACACTTTTCAGGCCAGCAAAATGAACCACCGCATCAATGGTGTGAGCCTCAAAAACCGCCCGCACCCCTTTCCTGTCGCGTAAATCCATGGGATAAAATATCACCGGCCTGCCCGTAATTTCCGCCACCCGGTCCAAAGACACAGCCCGGCTGTTGCATAAATTATCCAGCACAATAACCGCATGACCTTGCTTCTGGAGGGTCACGCAAGTATGACTGCCTATATAACCCGCACCGCCGGTCAGCAAAATATTCATGGGTTTCTTCTCCTTCTGTTTTCCGAAATCCGCCAAAACAAAAGCCTTGTCCGATTAAACCCGATAGGGGACGGACAAGGCCTTTAATTATATTACAATATATATTCTCCGGGTTAGCGGGCCGGTAAATATATCATTCAGGATAGCGATAACACATGATCTCTATAAAAAGAGATTATTCCTTGGCTTTTTTGACTTTCTTGGCCGGTTTTTCCGGCTTTCCGGCTTGTTCGGCCTTCTTTTTTGATGGTTCTTTAACATATTCAACAGGCTGACCAGTTAATTCCACCAAGCATAACACAGCCGCATCGCCTTTTCGAATGCCGACTTTCACCAGTCGGGTATAACCGCCGGCCTTATCGCCAAATCGTTCCGGTGCATAGCCGAACAACTGATGAACCACATTTTTTTCCTGTATAATGGCCATTGCCTGTCTTCGGGCATGAAGGTCGCCGCGTTTTGCCAGCGTAACCAGTTGGTCAGCCCACCGTCTCAGCTCTTTTGCTTTGGGATCCGTTGTCTGAATGCGACCGAATTTAAATAAAGACGTGACCATATTGCGAAACATGGCACTGCGATGACTACTCGTCCTGTTTAATTTGACCCCGCTCTTTCGATGTCTCATAAAGCGTTATTCCCCTTGATCCATATTATCTTCTTCATCAGGCGGTTGAAAGCCTTCGATGTTCATGCCAAGCGCCAGCCCTAACTCTGCCAGCAATTCCTTTATCTCATTCAACGATTTTCTGCCAAAATTTTTGGTTTTGAGCATTTCTGTTTCGGACCGTTTAACCAACTGATAAATTTTTGTAATATTGGCGTTCCGCAGGCAATTGGCGCTGCGGACGGAAAGCTCAAGTTCGTCTACATCAAGAAACAAATTTTCATTATGACTAGGTTTGTAATCTTCCGAAGGTTTATCAACCGATGCAGGCTCAATTTCTTCATCAAAATTAATAAACACATTCATCTGCTCTTTTAAAATTTTTGCCGCAAAAGCAATGGTATCTTCAGGTCTCACCGACCCGTCGGTCCAGACTTCCATGGTAAGTTTGTCATAATCGGTTCTTTGCCCTACCCTGGCATTGGTGATGCGATAATTCACCCGGTTCACCGGAGAAAAAACAGAATCAATAGGAAGCGTTCCGATGGGCGCTTCAGGATTTTTATTGGATTCAGCCAGAGCATAGCCAACGCCTGCCTTGACCATCATTTCGGCCCTGAAGCTGCCGTCCGCAGACAACGTCGCGATATGCTGATCCGGGTTCAGCACTTCAACTTTGCCATCCCCGCTGATAATATCCCGGGCAGTTACAATGCCCTCTCCTGATTTATGGATTGTAATCATCCGCGGCGTTGATTCATCCATTTTTACGCGAACGCTTTTCAAATTCAGAATAATTTCCGAGACATCCTCTAAAACACCGGGGATGGTCGAGAATTCATGCATAACGCCGTCAAATTTGACCGATACAATGGCTGAGCCACAAAGAGAAGAAAGAATAATCCGTCGTAATGAATTTCCAATCGTGATGCCAAAGCCTCTCTCAAGCGGTTCCCAGACAAATTTGCCGTAAGTTGCGGTCTGAGTGGAGACCTGCACCTTTTCTGGCATAATAATGTCCCGCCAGTTCATAAATGTAATTTCACTCAATGACATCTCTTGTCTCCAAAATGGTTAATATGCCCGTTTTTAGCGAAGGGCACGAAAAGCAGGAGAGACGTTCAAGATACATGAATTGAAACCAGATACGTAAATTAAGAGAACCTTACCCTATCTGGAATACAATTCTACGATCTGATTCTCCTGAATCGGCATGGTGATATCTTCTCGAACAGGAATATTGCGAATGGTTCCTTTAAAATTTTCCTTTTCAAGATCCAACCACTGAGGCATACTTCTGCGGACTACACCTTCCAAAGAATCCGTAAACACCTGCATATTCCTGCTCTTTTCCCGGATGACAACAATATCACCTGCTTTGAGCTGATATGAAGGGATATCCACTTTTTTGCCATTAACCATAAAATGACCATGTCTGACAAGCTGGCGCGCCTGAGGACGAGAATTCGCAAAACCAAGCCGAAACACGACATTATCAAGCCGCTGTTCCAGTGAAAGTAATAAATTGATACCGGTAATACCTTTTTGGCTGTCCGCTCTTTCAAAAGTCAGTTTAAACTGTTTTTCCGAGAGACAGTAACTGCGCTTTACCTTTTGTTTTTCCCGGAGCTGAATTCCGTAATCAGAAATTTTACCGCTTCTCCGCTGACCATGCTGCCCGGGCGGATAACTGCGCCTGTCAAAGGCACATTTGTCTGAATAGCAACGATCACCCTTCAGATATAATTTTACATTTTCCCGTCGGCAAAACCGACAAACAGAACCTCTATAACGTGACAAATTATCCTCCCTTAAACCCTTTATCCTAAAAATTAATGTAACTTATCGAATGGGGTTTATAAGCGATGTTTAATATTTTGATATCATTCCCGATTCGGATTGATCTGATCTAAAAACACCTTAAACGCGGCGGCGTTTTTTTGGCTTGCATCCATTATGCGGAATGGGTGTGACATCTTTAATCATGGTAACCGTGAGACCGGTGGCCTGCAATGATTTCAGCGCTGATTCCCGTCCCGGGCCAGGTCCTTTCACAAAGACCTCAACGTTTTTCAGCCCGTGCTCCATGGCTTTTTTAGCCGCATCCTGAGACGCGAGCTGGGCAGCAAAAGGGGTACTTTTACGGGATCCTTTAAAACCATTCATTCCGGCAGTGGACCAGGAAATAACATTTCCGTTCGGATCTGTGATACTGATGATGGTATTATTAAACGTCGATTGAATGTGTACAACGCCGTTTGAAATATTTTTTTTATCTTTTTTCTTGGTTTTGATTCTTTTTGCCATTGACTCAGCCTTTATCTTTTATATTACTTTTTAGCCACTGCGCCTTTTTTCTTAACGGCTGTCCGTTTGGGACCCTTCCGGGTGCGTGCGTTTGTTTTGGTTCGCTGCCCATTGCAAGGCAAGGATTTTCGATGGCGCAGGCCCCGATAACATCCCAAATCCATGAGTCTTTTTATATTAATTGAGATCTGCGACCGGAGTTCGCCTTCCACCGTCAATTCATCGTCAATGACCTTGCGGATTAGATTGACTTCCCCGTCTGAAAGATCATCTGTTTTTATATTGTGATCAATACCCAGCTTTGTGAGTATAGTTTGAGATGTGGATAGTCCGACACCGTAAATATAAGTTAAGCCAATAACTATACGCTTACCTTTCGGTAAATCTACGCCCGCGATTCTTGCCAAAGTCTTCCTCCTTGTTTGCTAATCTATCCCTGACGCTGTTTATGTCTTTTATTAACACAAATAATGCGTACAACGCCTTTGCGCTTAACCACTTTACAATTTCGACATCTTTTCTTCACTGACGCATTTACTTTCATATTCGCACCTCGTATCTATATAGCTGGTGATAAAACTATAAATAACAATCCATTTATTTTGATCGGTAAGTAATTCTTCCACGAGTAAGATCATACGGTGACAATTCGATGGTAACCGTATCGCCTGGCAATATCTTTATAAAATGCATGCGCATTTTTCCGGAAATATGGGCCAGAACCATGTGATGATTTTCAAGCTCCACTTTGAACATTGCGTTCGGTAAGGTCTCAAGAACCGTTCCCTGAACCTTAATCGGTTCTTCTTTGGCCATTAAAAACTCCTGTGCCGGATTGCATCCCGGATGCAAACTGGGATATAAAAAACAGTAAAGTCGTCCTTCATGTTTAAAAGGACGACAGATATAACCTGTATTATCTTTTAATCTTACCTGTGGTTAAAAAGCCTTCATAGTTTCTCGTGATTAAATGAGACTCAATCTGACCAACGGTATCAATCGCCACACCCACAACAATAAGAAGGGACGTGCCGCCAAAATAAAAAGGAACATTCAACTGGGTCATCAGTATGGAAGGCAGTACGCAAACAAGCGAAATATATGCCGCGCCGCCTAAGGTAATGCGCGTCAATACCTTATCAATATATTCCGCAGTCCGTTTGCCCGGTCTGATGCCGGGAATAAAACCGCCATATTTTTTCATATTCTCAGCCACATCAGCGGGATTAAATACAATTGCTGTATAAAAAAAGCAAAAGAAAAAGATGAATGCCACAAAAATCAATTCATAAATCAGCTTGCCTGGTGTAAGGGCCGATGAAATATACTGCATTATCGTTATGTCTTTAAAAAAACTGGCCAGGGTCGCTGGAAACATAATCAAAGACGAAGCGAAAATCGGTGGTATAACGCCGGATGTATTTAATTTTAATGGAAGATGGGTCGTCTGCCCGCCATACATTTTTCTGCCCACCACACGTTTGGCATATTGCACAGGAATGCGCCGTTGCCCCTGTTCCATGAAGTTGATGAAAGCAATGACGCCGACCATTAAAACAATGAGAATAATACAGGCGAAAATGCCCATTTCACCGGTAGACAGCATGCTGAATGTATTACCGATGGCCTGTGGCATACGCGCCACAATACCCGCAAAAATAATCAGGGAAATACCATTGCCGATGCCGCGTTCACTGATCTGTTCACCCAGCCACATGATAAAGGCCGTGCCTGCGGTCAGGGTGATTACGGTCATAATGCGAAAAGACCAGCCAGGGACAAATACAATGGCCAACCCGCCTGGCGCGCTCATGTTTTCCAAACCAACAGCGATGCCGAATCCCTGAATGATGCTCAATACGATGGTTCCGTATCGCGTATACTGAGTAATCTTTTTGCGCCCTTGCTCACCTTCTTTTGAAAGTCTTTCCAAATGCGGAAAAACCACCGTCAAAAGCTGAAGTATGATGGATGCGCTGATGTATGGCATGATTCCCAGAGCAAAAACAGAAAGCCTCTCAAGGGCGCCGCCGGAAAACATGTTGAAAATACCAAAAAGTGTGTCCTGATACTGGGCAAAAAAAGTTGCCAAAGCGTCGCCATCAATGCCTGGCGTAGGGATATGAACCCCAACCCGATAGATGGCCAGAAACGCCAAGGAAAACAGGATACGCTTTTTAAGTTCAGGGATTTTGAGTACGTTCGAAACGCCGGAACCGGAGACTGCCATTATGAAAGCGCCTCAAATTTGCCGCCCGCAGCTTCCACCTTGGCGATGGCACCTTTGCTTGCGGCATTCAATTTAACGGTTAATGGAATATTAATATCGCCTGTACCCAATAATTTAACCATATCGCACTGCCCTTTCAGGAGTCCCGAACTGACGAGCAATGCTTCATCAACGACCGCTCCGCTTTCAAAACGCTGCAAGTCTCTGATATTAATTGTAGATACTACTGATTTAAAAATATTGGTAAAACCTCGCTTGGGCAATCGCCGGTGAATGGGCATCTGGCCGCCTTCAAATCCGGGCCGCACGCCGCCGCCGGAACGGGCTTTATGGCCTTTGTGACCTTTACCGGAAGTTTTACCCAATCCAGACCCAGGGCCTTTTCCCAGTCTTTTCCGTGAAGATTTGGCCCCTTTTTCAGGCGCTAATTCATGTAATTTCATGTTAAACCTCCACTCTAACAAGATGCGGGACTTTGTTCACCATGCCTCGAATCGAAGGAGTGTCTTCCAGCTCCACTGTCTTGTTAAGTTTTGTAAGTCCCATGCCGAGCACGATCTTTCGCTGTTGTTCGGGCTTACCGCATAAACTTTTGATCAGTGTAATTTTAATAACTCCGCTCATTTTAATAACCGCCCCTTTTATAATTGCTCGACTTGCAGTCCACGCTTGGCCGCTGCCTTTTCACGGCTCTGCAATGTTGACAATCCTTTGATCGTAGCCTTGACAACATTGTGCGGATTATTGGATCCCATGCACTTGGTTAGAATATTTTCAATACCTACGGCTTCAAGAACAGCTCTCACGGCGCCACCGGCGATAACGCCAGTTCCTTGGGATGCAGGTTTCAGAAGAACACGGCCGGCGCCAAATTTTCCCGTAACTTCATAGGGAATGGTCCCGTCAACAAGAGCAATGGCCATCATATTTTTCTTCGCGGATTCAACCCCTTTTCTGATGGCTTCGGGTACTTCCTTTGCCTTGCCAAGTCCGTATCCGACACTGCCCTGCCCGTCGCCTACGACGACAATAGCACTGAAACTGAAACTCCTGCCGCCCTTGTGTACTTTTGAGACACGGTTAATATGAACGACTTTATCAATTAATAAATTATCGTCTGCTTCTTTCCTGAACAAGGGATTGCCTCCTCAATTAACTTTTAAAAATCCAGTCCTGCTTTACGCGCACCATCGGAAACCGCTTTTATGCGGCCATGATAAAGAAATCCATTCCGGTCAAAAACAACGGATTTGATGCCTTTTTGAACGGCGCGTTCGGCAATCAACTGTCCGACATACACAGCCGCTGCTGTTTTATTTTCAAATTTCTGCTGTTCTCTGATTTCTTTTTCAGTTGTTGATGCGGTCACAAGGGTAATTCCATGAGTGTCATCAATAATCTGTGAATAAATATGCTTGGTGCTGCGAAAAACGGTCATTCTCGGTCTTTCCACAGTTCCGTTCATTTTTTTGCGAATTCTTTTTTTACGTTTCAGCCTAAGCTCTTTGCGTTTATTAGGGGAATCCATAATTGGCACCTTTACGTTTATTCTGCGAATTAATTATTTTGCTGTTTTCCCGGCTTTTCGCTGGATATGTTCTTCGGCGTATTTTATGCCTTTCCCTTTATAGGGCTCGGGCGGCCTCAGGGCTCTAATGGTAGACGCGGTATAACCGAGAAGTTCTTTATCAACGCCAATGAGCTTAATGATATTTTTATCAATTTTTGCTGCGATGCCTTCAGGTAAAGGAAAATCAATGGGGTGTGAATAACCTAAGTTAAACTCAATATTATTCCCCTTTATTTCCGCCCGGTACCCGATACCATTAATTTCAAGATCACGCTCGAAGCCCTTGGAAACCCCAGTCACCATATTCGCAATCAGCGCACGGGTCATCCCCCACAAAGACCTTGTCTTCTTATCCATCGTATCAATGGAAACCGTAAGAAACTCTTTATCAATATTGAGATGAACGTCCGGGTGGATGGTTCTTGTCAAGATTCCTTTATCGCCTTGAACGCTCAATACATTATCTGAATAGGTAATTTTGACTTTTTCAGATATCCCAATTGGTTTTTTTCCCACACGAGACATTTCTTTCTCCTTAACTACCAGATAGCGCAGAGAACTTCGCCGCCGATGTTTTCGTTTTTAGCCTTTTTGTCTGTCAGCAGACCTTTGGATGTTGACAGAACGGAAATACCGAGTCCGTTCAGCACCGGTTTTATATCCTTGCTTCCGACATAAACACGGCGACTTGGTTTGCTGATCCGCTGGATACCGTATATGACATGGCGGTCATTCTGCTCATATTTCAGATAAATCCTCAGAATGCCCTGCTTGTTATCTTTAATAAATTTAAAATTACGAATGAACCCTTCTTCCTTTAACACGCCGGCAAGGGCTGTTTTCATCTGAGAACCCGGGATATCAACGCTCTTGTGTTTGGCTATTCCGGCGTTACGGATGCGCGTCAGCATGTCCGCCATTGGATCGCTCATTGACATTGTAAACTCCGTCACTTACTGTGTTATATAAAATTTAAGCCGCGAATCTTCACGCTCAAACTACCAACTGGATTTTGTTACTCCAGGAAGAAGCCCATCTAAAGCCATATCTCGGAAACAAATTCTGCAAATCCCAAATTTACGGATAAAAGCTCTCGGACGCCCGCAGATAGGACAACGATTATACTGCCTGACCGCAAATTTAGGTTTTCGTATCGCCTTATTCTTCAGTGATTTTTTAGCCAAAACCGACTCCTTTGATTATTAAAATTAATTTCTAAAGGGCATGCCCATCAATTTTAATAATGTTTTGCCTTCTTCGTTGTTTTTTGCCGTTGTGACTACCGTTATGTTCATACCCTTGATCGTGTCTATTTTATCATAATCAATCTCAGGAAAAATAATCTGCTCTTTAATCCCTAGGGTATAATTTCCCCGGCCATCAAAGGCTTTCCCGGAAATGCCCCTGAAATCCCGAACACGGGGCAGCGCGACATTGATCAATTTTTCCAGGAAATCATACATTTGTTTCCTGCGCAGCGTGACCATGCATCCAATAGGCATACCTTCCCTGAGCTTAAAAGCGGCAATGGATTTTCTGGCGCGTGTAATGACCGGCGCCTGGCCAGTAATCAGTTTCAGTTCCTCTTTGGCGGCATCCAGCATCTTAATATTATGTATGGCTTCCCCAAGACCAATATTTAAGACAACTTTTTCCAGCTTGGGGACTTCAAAAACATTTTTATATTTAAAAGTCTCTATCAGCTTGGGGACAATTTCTTTTTCATATAACTCTTTTAATGGCATGATTCCTCCGGCATGCAATATTATGCATCAATTATTTCGTTACATTTTCTGCACACCCGCACATTTTTACCGTCCTCAAGACGTTGGATCTTGATTCGCACAGGAGACAAGCATTTATTACACATCAGCATGGCGTTCGACCAGTGAATCGGCGCCTCGCCTTCAATAATTCCGCCTTGTTTATTTGCTGCACTGGGTCTGGTATGCCGCTTCACCACATTTACATTTTCAATAAGAAGTCTGTTTTTTTTCTGTAATACATTAATGACTTTCCCGATTTTACCAGCATTTTTGCCAGTAATAACCTTCACCTTATCATTTTTTTTGATATGGCATTTATTCTTTTCCATAAAGGCACTCTCCTGGAAGGGCTTACGTCTAAATTACCTCGGGGGCAAGAGATATAATTTTCATAAACCGATGGGCGCGAAGTTCTCTTGCCACCGGTCCGAAAATTCGTGTTCCGATTGGTTCCCGCTGAGCATTAATCAAAACAGCAGAATTATCATCAAACCGTATTAACGTACCGTCCGGTCTGCGGATTTCTTTTTTTGTGCGAACCACGACCGCTTTAAAGACATCCCCTTTTTTAACTTTTGAGTTGGGAATCGCCTCTTTGATAGAAACCACAATTACATCACCAACACTGGCATAGCGGCGCTTGGAACCGCCCAGCACTTTAATGCAATATACCTGTTTTGCGCCGGAATTGTCCGCTACAGACAACCTTGTTTCGGTCTGAATCATTTTCCATATCCTCTATATCAAATATATCAAACTGCTTTTTCAATAATCTGACTAACCCGCCAACGTTTCATTTTGCTGATGGGTTTTGACGCTACAATCAATACCCGGTCTCCGATTGCGCACGCATTCTGTTCATCATGAGCCGCATATTTTGAACGCCGCTTGATATATTTTTTATACACTGTATGCATAACGGTGCGTTCAATTCCGACGGTAACGGTTTTATCCATCTTATTGCTTAAAACCGTACCAACCAGTTGTCTTTTCATTCCTCTTTTATTATTCATCATGACAGCAACCGCTTACCCTATATTTCTTTGACGTTGAATTGTTTGGATCCTGGCGATATCGCGTCTGACCATTTTCAATCGGTTCGTATTCTCAAGCTGGGCTGTTTTGTGCTGAAATCGCAGATTGAACAAGGTCTCCACCAAATTTTGCAATTTGGCCCCAAGCTCCTGTTCACTTAAATCTCTTATTTCATTTGCTTGCATTTAAATGCTGCTCCTTTCAATGAATTTGGTTTTGATCGGAAGCTTATGTGACGCAAGTCGAAATGCTTCAAACGCCAGTTCTCTGGAAACGCCTTCCATTTCGTATAATACTTTGCCTGGCCGAATGACCGCCACCCATCCTTCAGGCGCGCCTTTACCTTTACCCATCCTGACTTCAGCAGGTTTTTTGGTAACGGGCTTATCCGGAAAAAGCCGAATCCACATCTTCCCGCCGCGTTTTACCCGCCGGGTCATCGCAATACGGGCTGCTTCAATCTGTCTTGCTGTAATATAACCGCATTCAGTCGCCTGCAATCCAAAATCTCCGAAATTCAAGGTCGCGCCACGCATGGCTTTTCCCTTCATTCGACCGGTCTGCTGCTTTCTGAATTTGACTTTTTTAGGGCTCAGCATTTTGAACTATCTCCTAATGTCTCTACTTGCCTTCGCTTGACAATTGCTCGTTTTTAAGAATTTCACCCTTAAATATATATACCTTGATCCCGATGGCGCCATAGGTGGTGCTGGCTGTGGTGACACCGTAATCGATATCAGCCCGCAGCGTATGTAAAGGAACACGGCCTTCTTTATACCATTCGCTTCTGGCGATTTCAGCGCCGCCCAGCCTTCCCGAACAAATAATTTTAACACCCTGCGCCCCGAACCGCATGGCGGAGGTAACACTCCGCTTCATGGCCCGTCTGAAAGCAACCCTCCGGATTAGTTGATTGGCGACATTCTCGGCAACGAGCTGAGCATCAAGTTCAGGCTTTCGCAATTCCTGAATATCCACCTGGATTTCACCAGTAACCAGTTTTTCAAGCTTCTTTTTCAAGACCTCAATTTCTGCGCCTTTTTTGCCGATAATGATGCCCGGTCGGGCAGCATATATTCTCAGCTTGACTCTCTTTGATGAGCGCTCAATATCAATCCGGGATAGTCCGGCATGATACAGTTCTTTTTTGACAAACTTACGTAATTTATGGTCCTCAAATACGTATTTTGCGTAATCACGTCCAGCATACCACCTGGAATCCCAGGTTTTAATGATACCTATCCGCATTCCTTTCGGATTGACTTTCTGACCCAAGCTCTTTCTCCTTCTTGTTGACGGCTATCTTTCAGAGACTATCACAGTAATATGGCTTGTCCGCTTTAAAATTCGGGAGGCCCTGCCTCTTGCTCTCGCTCGAAAACGTTTTAATGTCGGACCTTCATCGACAATAATATTTTTTATCACCAATGAATCAACATCCATTTTCGCATTTTGGTCTGCATTTGCAATTGCTGACCGCAATATTTTCTCGACCAGACCCGCAGATTTCTGCGGCATGAATTTAAGCGCGTTTATACCCGCTTCGGCAGGTTTTCCCTTGATCGCACCCACAATCCTGCGAACCTTTTGCGCCGAAATTCGCATATATTTAGCTGTTGCCTTGACCTCCATCGCCGACATCCCTAACCTTTATTATATTGTGATTTCATTATTTGGTTTTCTTGGAACCCGCATGTCCGTAAAAAATCCGTGTGGGAGAAAATTCCCCCAGTTTATGACCTACCATGTGTTCCGTAACAAAAACCGGGATGAACTTTTTACCGTTATGAACCGCCAGGGTCAAGCCAACCATTTCCGGAATAATCGTAGATCGCCTAGACCATGTTTTAATCACCTTATTGCTGCGTGTTTCCTGAGCGATTTCAACTTTTTTATTAATTTTAGGATCCACATAAGGTCCTTTTTTTAACGATCGAGGCATAAAAACTCCTAAAGAAATATATAATATTTTAAAAATTTAATTTGTTGGCGCTGACAGTGGCACTGTCGTCAGTTTTTAAAAGATTACGTTGTCCGCCGTTTGACAATCATCTGATCGGATGGTTTCCGCTTTCGGGTACGATAGCCTTTCGCTGGCTGACCCCAAGGAGAACATGGGTGCCGCCCGCCGGAAGACCTGCCTTCGCCTCCGCCCATGGGATGGTCCACCGGATTCATAACAACACCTCGAACGCTTGGCCGAATCCCCAGCATACGCTTTCGACCGGCTTTACCCAATGAAACGTTTTCATGGTCCGTATTGCCGATCTGGCCGATGGTTGCTTTGCAAGTCTGAAGCACCAGCCGGACTTCACCGGAAGGCAGTTTCACTGTGGCGTATCGACCTTCTTTGGCCATTAACTGTGCGTATGTGCCGGCACTTTTGACCAGTTGCCCGCCTTTTCCAATTTGCAGCTCAATATTATGGATTTGTGTGCCAAGGGGGATGAGCGCCAAAGGAAGCGCATTTCCGGATCTTATTTCAGCATCTTTTCCGGACATAACCGTGTCCCCGACGGAAAGTTTGGTCGGCAAAATAATATACCGTTTTTCACCATCCGCATAATTCAGCAATGCGATTCTTGCGGATCGGCTGGGATCATATTCAATGGCCGCCACACGAGCCGGAATATTGTCTTTATCCCGTTTAAAATCGATGATCCGGCAGAATTGTTTATGACCGCCGCCGCGATGCCGGCATGTAATGCGGCCGTGAGTGTTACGGCCGCCGGTTTTCTTTATAATTTTGATCAGACTTTTTTCAGGTTTGCTTTTGGTGATTTCCTCAAAAGTCGAAAATTCCTGAGCTCGTCGTCCCTGCGATGTGGGTTTTACCCTCTTTATTGCCATTTACATAACCCCCAGCGTTAATTAAACGCCATCAAAAAAATTGATCCGGTGTCCAGGCATCAATGTAATAAGTGCTTTCTTCCAGTCTTTACGTTTGCCGACGATCCGTCCGCGTTGTTTGACTTTGCCCTTTACATTCATTGTATTGACTTTTTTCACCTTGACTTTGAATATTTCTTCCACCGCTTTTTTGATCTCAACACGGTTGGCGGATGGATCAACTTCAAATGACATCTGGTTTAACAATTCTTTCTGGAGATTGGTTTTCTCAGAATC
>Ga0209467_1001729_pt1 | contig 17784 bp, 17 predicted proteins | sample Higcelwee11metaG_FD_187175 | JGI IMG/M metagenome (GOLD analysis project Ga0209467, IMG submission 187175) | Freshwater pond sediment microbial communities from the University of Edinburgh, under environmental carbon perturbations - High... | ecosystem: Environmental > Aquatic > Freshwater >...
CCAGACTATCGCTACCATGGCCGTTGCGTAGATAGGAAGCAGGAGGAGCAGCATCGGCAATCTGAATGTGTAAACCAGCTCGCCGAAAGGAACTGTGGGATCTATGAAGGCATTGATACGCTGCAAGCCATGCAGCGAATTTGTGCTGGCGAACACACACGCCATCACCGGAAATATCATCAGCAAGGTGTATGCTCTTCGTGGATGCTTGAGGCGCATCCCGCCATAGCGCAGTGAGAATGCCAGTGTCAGTATGGCGGAGGTTCCCGATGTCAGGAACTGGATGTCGTCCCAGACTGTTTTCCACTCCAGCGTTCTTGCGACAATTTCGAGGAGCACCGTTATGGACCATATCGACTGGACCAGCAGCATCGCCGAAAATGACCTGCCTGCCGGCGATCTGTTGCGTTGCCATACAAACAGACCAAGAACCAAGGGGAAGACTGAGGCAAGAATGTAGGGCGACAGATAGAAGGCACGAAGGAACGGCAACATTCGGCTGATCTCTCCGTCAACATTAGTCTATATGAGATGATCATTATACGCACCACCAGTCAATTGTTGCAATTATTGAAGTGGCAGACAGAAGCGCTGCTTCTGAAAGGATTGTCATGGGTGTCCCGGGTGCCGCGGGATGATGTTTGACAGGGCAAATCGGGTCGATTACCATTTCTGAAGATCTGGAGGTATTCTTCATGAAACGCATACGACCCGCGTTGGTGCTTGGAGCATGTCTCATCGCCATGGCAACGTTGCCGTCGTATGCACAGAACAGGCTTGTCATGGTGACAGAGGCATGGGCACCTTTCCGAATAAATGACGGTTCAGCGATTTCTGGCTTCTCGGGTATCGATATTGACATTATAAGCATCCTTGAACGTGAACTTGGCATCAAGATAGAAATACAGCGCCACCCATGGGCTCGCGCACTTGAAATGTTGCGGAATGGCCAGGCTGATTTTTGCACCGGGGCCGCCTATACGGCAGAGCGTGCGCAATTCATGGAATACGTGCCCACCTCATATTTTGTTGTCCAGCCCGTGTTCTACGCGCTCAAGGGGCAGGCTGGATCTGTCAAGAGTTACGGCGATCTGAAGGGCAAGATCATAGGGCAGTCAATTGATTCATTCTATTTTGAACCATACAACTCTGACACAAGTCTGAAAAAGCTCGACCTGCCAACTGAAAAGCAAGTATTGCTCATGCTTTCACTCGGTCGCATCGACCTTGGCATCGGTACCGAACCAAACATATCGTATGATGTCTCTATATCGGGTTATCGGTCGCAACTTGTACGTGTCGATTGGATTCCTGTTGCACATACCGATCTGTTCTTCGCTTTCTCCAAGAAGTCTTCTGGGGTATCTCTCATCCCGCGCGTAGATGCGGTGCTCAAACGTATGTTGGCAGATGGTACGATAGAGAAGATAGCCAACAAATATCGATGATTAGCATGATATCAAAGGGACTGAATCCACATGCAGCGCGGCCGAGGACTCTGACAGGGGAGATACGCACCTTGTTCATAGCAGGCTCGTCCCTGATCATCATCTCCGTGCAGATGATTGCGCTTCTTGTCATTACCGCTTCAATGCAGAACGATCTCGTTGCCAAGGCCAGCATCACCGCTGATGAAATACAACAACTTCTGATAGAGCCCCTGTACAATGTCGATGAAGAGCAGGCCAAGAGAATTGGTCAAGCACTCCTTTCATCTGGCAGAGTCTCTGGCATGGTGCTGGATTCATCTGTCTCAGGGGTACTGCTCTCCGAGACCCCCATGCAGAGTTCAGCGATGAGGATTCAGCCTCTCTTCCGGGAAATTCGCTATAAGGACCTGCCGCTGGGGACAGTATGGCTCTATTTCAGTGATTCTGATATCAACCGCGTCCAGTATTTATTTCTTTCAATTGCAGCGCTGGTCATAGTATCGGTTGTCATAGCAAATCTTCTTGTCAATCGACTCTTTGTAGAACGACGATTTCGTCAGCCAATGGATGAAATTCGGCGTGGCATTGATATGATCGCCATGGGTTCATACAACTTCCAGATTCGTGATACGCCTTTCAGCGATCTGAATATTCTTGTGCATACCATCAACGAGATGGCCAGCAGAATATCGGCAAAGAGCATTGAACTTGTGAGACTCAATACCCAGCTTGAGGACAGAGTGGAAGAGCGGACGAGGGAGCTTGAGTTATCAGTTCAGGAACTTGGAGCCGCTCAGGAAGTGCTTGTAAAAACCGAAAAGCTGACAGCTCTGGGAAATTTGTCTGCCGGAATTGCTCATGAACTCAATACACCGCTCGGCGCGATACTCTCGGGGAATCGCCAGGTAAGTGACTTTCTGGAACATCGATTCAGCGAGCTGACCGAATTTCTTAAGAATTCAAATTCGCGGCAGCATGAATTCTTTTTGACGGTCCTCGGACTCGGGCTTCGACAGGAGACACTGGAGAATAGTGAAATTTCGATTGATCGCAGGAAGGTGGTCAGGTCGGTTGCTGCGGAATTGACTTCAGTCGGTATTACCAATGGGCAGGCCATTGCTGATGTTCTTGTCGATATTGGCATCAATGACAATATGGCTGCCATTATTGCATTTCTTGAGGACGACGATGCAGAAGCGACCATCTTTCATGCGGCCCGCGTAATTCAAGCGATCAAGATGTCACGGATAATCGGTATTGCGGTCAAGAAGGCAGCAGGTGTCGTAGCTGCCTTGCGTTCGTATATATCACCTGAATCTCAGAATCCGTATTCGCTGGTCCGTATCGACGATGATATCAAGACAGTATTGGTGCTTATGCACAATATGCTCAAATATGGAATTAGGACCACTGTTGAATTTGGTGGTGCATGCGTGCATGGTTCTTCTGAGAAGCTTAGTCAAGTCTGGCTCAATCTGATAAAGAATTCCGCGCAAGCGATGGAGTTCAAGGGAGAGCTTCTAATCAAGACCCATATGAACAAGGAGATGGCTGAGGTTTCGATCATAGACTCCGGGCCAGGCATACCAGACGACATAAGAGTCAGGATATTCGATCCATTCTTTACAACGAAGAAATCGGGTGAAGGATTGGGACTTGGACTAGACATATGCAAACGGATCGTCGAGCTCTATGGCGGGACGATAGCAGTAAACTCAGTACCTGGCAGGACCGAGTTCATGGTGAGCCTCCCTGTGGCAAAAGAGGCGGTTATATAGATATGTTACAAGAAGCAATTCTCTGCGTTGATGATGAGCCTATCATTTTGCTTTCTCTGATGCATGAACTCAAGAACGATTTTGGCGAGCGCTTTCTCTATGAGAGCGCCTTGAATGCAATGGATGCCTTCAAGGTGATTGAGGGGCTGGTTTTTGATGGCATCGAGGTAATCCTGATAATTTCAGACTGGCTAATGCCTGGTATCAGAGGAGATGAATTCCTGATGCAAGTTCGTTCGCACTATCCCAGCATCAAGGCGATAATGCTGACCGGGCAGGCAGATGACAACGCAATGGCTCGTCTCCGCGAGAATGGCCTGGTCCTTGCCATATTGCGCAAACCATGGGATCAGGTGGAATTGAGGGGCATCATCGAGAGCCATTGCGCCGGATCATCGGAAGGCAGGCCCGCTCATGAGTGAGAAGGAGTACATCATCTGCGTTGATGACGAATATATCGTACTCCAGAGCCTCAAGCATGAGTTGCGAAGCGATCAATTCTTCGATGACTATGATATCGAAATCATGGATAGCGCTCAGAGTGCTCTCGCCTTGATAGAAGATATCTTGTCCGAGGGTGGCAAGATTGCGGTCATTATATCGGATCAGCGCATGCCAGGGACAAATGGTGATGAGCTCCTGTTAAGGATACATTCAAAGACACCGGACTCCCTGAAGATATTATTGACAGGATTTTCGGATCTTGAGGCCGTGGTTCGATTGGTGAATAGTGATGTGCTCTATCGCTACTTGAGCAAGCCATGGGACAGGCACGATATATTGCTGACCGTGAGAGAGGCATGCAGGAACTATAGGCAAAAGAACATCATTCGCGAACAAGCGGTAAAGATAGAGAATCTGACGCTTGCCATGGTGACCGCGCTGGAGAGCACCAACCTTTTCTTTGACGAAGAAACCGGCAACCATATCTTGAGGATTGCCAGGGTGTCTGAGTTCATAGGCCACCATTGTGGTTGCGATACGGATTTTATAAGACTCTTGAAGCTCTATTCTCCGCTGCACGATATCGGCAAGGTGTGCGTCGGGAAAGACATCCTCCTCAAACCTGGCTCACTGACCGCACCGGAGTTTGAACTCATCAAACAGCATGTCCGTGTCGGTTACGACATAATAAACAGACCCGGCATAGACCAGATGGCAAAGAATATTGTGCTGTATCACCACGAGAAATGGAATGGCAAGGGCTATATCCACGGTCTTGCCGGGGAGGACATACCTCTGGAGTCCAGAATTGTCTCACTTGCAGATGTATTTGACGCGCTGGTCAGTGTGCGGATCTATAAGCCGGCATACACAATTGAAGAGGCTGAAGAGATACTACGATCGGAGAGTGGCGTCAGTTTCGACCCCCTGTTGCTGGAAGCCTTCCTGCACGCCATGCACACCGATGCGACGCTTTCGCTTCTCTATGACATGGAGTCGCGGGCACAGGTTTGACACGGACGCACCGCAACATGGCGTAACATCCTTGATCACGCCGGGCACACAGCCGTCATGATTATCTCAAGAATCCCGCGACCTGACTGGATTAGGGCACGAGATCCGACTCTCGAGCCCCAATCCGGGGGCGCGCGCAGGTTTACGAATGCGCAGTGGAAGTGAAGATGCCCCGCGCAAGGAACAAGAGCGCGGTGACCATCATCGCCAGGAATCCGAAACTGACCGGCAGGCCCATGGCAGCCACATGGCCGAATCCGGCATTGATGATGGCGGCGATCAGTTCCATCACTATGGCATTGACCGACAGCATGGTGGCCCGGGAGTTGCCCGGTGCCTTCTCACTCTGCAGGGTTGTGGAAAGCGGCCTGAAGGCTGCCGCCGCGGTTGCCAGCGCGATCAGCGCGACAACACTGATGACGGCCGATGCGGACAGAGCCAGCGCGGCAAGGCTGGCTGCCGCTGTTGCAACCAGCGACATGAACGCCCTGCGGCGACCACAGGCGGCAACTACTCGGGCAGATGCCGCCGCCGCGAGGCCCGCCGCCTGGGTCAGCGCGAACAGCAGCCCGTACAGTGCGGCCGGAATGCCGGCGCGCTCATATTGGAGCGGCGCCAGGAACACGGTGGCCGATTGGGTCGCCTCGCCCAGGACTGCAGCGGCGACAAGAAAGAACACCAGTCCTCTGTCCCGCACGAGCGTCTGCATCGAGAGCCTGACGCCCTCACGTGGTGCTCGGCCGGTCACCGGTCGCGATCGGGCATTCGCCTCAGGCACGTCGACCAGGAAGAGCGAGCATACAAACGCCGCCGCATATGACACGATCGTGCCGTATGCGGCGATCCGCATCGATGCGGTGTACAGTAGCGGCGCCGCGAGCGACGCGGAGAACAGTCCGACGCTCTCGGCTGCGTGCCATCGTCCAAAGGCATGTGCGGCGTCCTCTGGCGGGACCGAACGGTAGAGCATCGCCTCGGTGCAGCCGCTGAGCGCTGCGAGCGCCATTGCCAGAAGCAGACGCTCGGCAAGGAAACCGCCGAAACCTGACGCTGTGGCAAAGACGACCTTCGAAACCAGGAACAGCGCCGTGCCGAGTATCAGGGTAAGCCGGTACCCGAACGTGTCGGCGAATCGGCCCCATGGCGCCTCGAGCACAATGGTCGCGACCCAGGATATTGACTCAATGAGGAACAGGCCCTGAATGTCGAGGCCAAAGGCTCGACGATAGAGCGTTGCCACGGGGGCATAGAACACGATGCCTTGCATGCATGCCATCAGCACGAGCAGGCGGTAATTGCGATGATTGGTCATGATCGATCTCTTTCCATTGACAGATGTCGCCAGGCTCCAGAGGCCGGCGCATGTGGAGTGTTTGTCTGTCGACGGGGATCAGATCGGATGCATGCGGCGATTCTAGGATTTCGGGAAGGCCCGCGTCAAGGGCATCTTTCAGTCGAGGATGACGACTATCGGCTCGGCCGAAAGGGCCATTACCGTGCCGAACTCTACCCGGTTGCCGCCTATCACATCCCTGCCCTTGATCGGTATGGGCAGGTCTACGGTACCGGACCGGCCATCGAGGTTGAGCAGTGCGACTACCGGTTGCGGGCCACCCGAGCGTTGCAGCAGCACGACCCCGGCCGCGAGTTCGCGGGCGGCGAAGGTCGGCTCGCGGCCGCGAATGGCCCTGGTCGTGCGGTGTGCCTGGGCGAACCATGCTTCGAACGAAGGATCTCCCTGAGTCCAGTCCACTGGGTCATGGTCAAAGAGGCTGGGGCGGTGGGCGATCGCGCGTTCCTGACCCATGTACGCCAGAAAGGCTCCATCAAGGAGCATCGCGAACAGGGTCCAGGCGCGCAGCCTGGGCCCTGTGCCAAAATGGTACGCGGCCCTGGTCTGGTCGTGGTTCTCCAGGAAGCGCGCCTTGATGGCGGTCGCGGGCAACATGGAGTTCTGCAGTGACAGGTGATGCAGATAGGCCGCAAGTGGACCGGTTCCGGCCCAGACCGCCTCAAGCTCCGTGCGGGCATCGTAGTCGTAGCTGAGGTCAAAGGCCTCATGGAGCTCCGCATCACAGGCGGCATAGAAGCCACGCGAACGGATAAGGGCGACAAACTCCTTGTGCACGCTCTCGGCGAGCCACAGACATGGATGTATGGCTGCGAGTCGTCTGCGCGCTTCGGCCCAGAATGTGACGGGCACGAGGCTTGCGACATCGCAGCGGAAGCCATCGACGCCCAGTCGCGCCCATAGTTCCAGTGTCTCTATCTGATAGTCCCAAAGGTCGCGATGGCTGTAGTCGAGGTCGACGACATCCGACCAGTCGGGCACGCGCGGCGCCGGGACTCCACCCGGCCCCTTCCAGAACCATTCGGGATGGTCGCGGACCAGTACCGAATCTGGGCTCGTATGGTTGTACACGACATCGATGATGAGCCTCTGCCCGCGCGCATGTGCGGCGTCCAGAAAGCGTCTGAATCCGGATTCGCCACCGAGCGCCGGGTCTACCGCGCGATAATCGGAAATCGCATAGGGGCTCCCCAGCATACCCTTCCTGGAAACATGTCCGGACGGGTGTATGGGAGTCAGATAGACGATATCGAAGCCCAGGCGGCTCGCCGCATCAAGAGCGGGCAGTGCTGCGTCGAAGGTGCCCGATTCGGAATAGTTCCTGACAAAGATCTGGTATATGGAGCTGGCGCGGAGTGTCTGCGGAGTATCATGTGCCACGATGGTTCCTCTCCGATCAACCGATCAAGCCTGCCATCGTTCACGGACGAACATGTTCTGGATGGCGCATTCGTAGGCTTCGAGCGTCTTGGCTCTGGTTATCGATTTTAGCATCGAATCGCTGTTGGAAAAAGACCTGGCAAGATAGCCGCAGACTTCCTTCATCTTGTCCAGCACATGCCGCGGCCCGAAGAGCACCTCGCGGTAGCCTGCATAGAGCTCGTCATGGAATGCCTTGATGATCGCGCCGTGATCCACTGGTTCGGGCAGGCCCTTGAGTCTGGCCGGAAGAAACGGATTTGCGATGGCTCCGCGCCCTATCATCCAGCGACGGATCGACGGAAACCTGGCCTGAAGCGCGGACAGGAAGGCCCCATCCTTGATGTCGCCATTGTACTCGACTTCGTGCACGGACAGCGCGGCTGCCGCGGCAAAGCCGTTCAGATTGACCGCGCCACCATACATCTGCGTGGCGATGCGCGGGTGAATGATCACGCGTTCCAATGGGAACCGGTTCAGCACCGGCATGATGTGCAGTATCTCATCGCTATCGGACAGTCCGAGGCGCAACTTGACCGATATGCGCATCGTCGTTCTGGAACAGACAGCATCGAGAAACGCATCGACGGCATCGGGGTGTGGCAGGAACCCGGCTCCACGGTGCTTCCTGGTGACCATCGTGTAGGGGCAACCCATGTTGACGTTGACCGCGGAATAGCCCTGCCCGGCGAGCATGGAAGCCGTCTCTGTGAAGCTGTCTGCATCGTTGCCCATGAGCTGTGGCTCAACCGAAACGCCGAGCGATTCGCGCGGAACCACATCCTTGAAGTGCGCCTGCGCGGGGTCGGCACCGGTTATGGCATGGATGAATGGAGCCATCGCCGAATCGAAGCCTGCAAAGTACTTGAAGTATGCAGCCCTGAATACGCGGTTCGTGACGCCATGCAACGGGGCAAGGCACAGTGTCGGCATCATCCATGTACCGCCCTTCCACCGCTGTTGCGGCGCGCGCTCGTCCAACTCCCCAAGGGGCCAAAATGAGTCACTTGGGGAGTCGTCCTTTCGTTCGCAAATATACTGTTTGCTCACTGCAGGCCGGGGTACTCGCTTCCGCGCCCATCGTGGGCGCTCATCCTCGCTATCGCTCGGCGCTCGTACCCGTCCGACTCCCCTCGGGGCCAATAAAAAAACTGACCCGGTCGTGGACCGGATCAGCTTTTTAGCCCCTAGGGGAGTCGGACCCCTCTTTAAAGATTGAGAATCTTTTGTCCTAACCGATAGACGAAGGGGCCGGAAAGGAAGATTTCCCCAGGGAGGATTCGAACCCCCACAAGCAGATCCAGAGTCTGCTGTGCTACCATTACACAACCGGGGAATGCACTGGGCAACTGGGAATATAGTTGAAAAAGCGTCGGCGAGTCAAGAGTGGGATGAGCCTAGCGCGTCGCGTCGAACAGCGCGACTATATCGGGATTCTTGAAGAGGCTGGCGTATTTTCGGGCGGACAGGCCGAGCTTGTCGGATACGTCTGGATCGGCGCCATGATCCAGAAGCATGGCAACCATGGGTATGTCCGTTCGTCCGACGGCAAGGATCAGAGCGGTCTGGCCATCCTTGCTGTGCGCGTCCGGGTCGGCCCCCCGGTCAAGCAGGAAGTGGAGCAGCGTGTCATCGCCCTGTTGCGCCGCATCGAGGAGCGCCGAATAGCCGCGGTCGTCGCTCTGGGCATTGATGTCGGCTCCGCGCTCGAGCAGCAGCTCGACGATGCTATGGTGCCTGGAGCGGGCTGCGAGGCACAGCATCGGCACGCCGGACTTGTCCCTGACATCGGGTGGAAAGCCAGAACGGACGAAGAGGTCGACGGCCTTGGTATCTCCATCCCTGACACACTGTGCCAGCGATTCTGCGTGCCATGATATGCCGAGCTCGAGCAGGGTAGCCTTGGCGGAACGCCGTTCTTCCTTTGTTGTCCACTCGATACGCTCTGTCTGATAGTATCCGACCATTGCTTCCAGAGTGTCGAAGCGGGTGACATCCTGGACCCACGCCGGCGCACTCCATCCTGTGGCGACTGGATAGATGGCTATGGGCTGGGCCCTGCCTCTGGCAAGGCCGACGATATATGCAAACCACGCCGCTTCCGTTTCAGGTCCCTCGATGGTGAACAGAAGGTGGGATGCGCCTGCGAGCATGGCATCGATTCTGGCTCGCGATTCAGTTCTCCAGGATTCGTTGAACTGCACACCGATCGTATCATGACCGGCAGCCTCCAAGTGGCTCATGATCAAGCGGGCGCTGGAGGCACTGTGCGCAGATGCTAGAATCGCAACTTTCAATACGGTCCCCTCGGATGCTGGACTTGCCGCGCTATCGTCCTGGCAGGCCCAGCCCCATCTAGTGCATCGGCGTGAATCGCCGGAAGCATTATGGGGCATCGCTGGTTGACAAGCATAGAGATAATGGATAATATGCGAAAAACACAATCGAAAGAGATCGTATTCATATAATTGCATGCAACTTTGTCATTCGATCTCCCGTACGATCGAGCTTCCGGGGCTTCCTCCTTGCCCGGAAGCTCATTTTTTTTGCGTCGAATGGCCGGTGTTTCCACAAGAACATGGACACTCTTGTGCGCCCTGATGCCTGCCGGTATAGTACCTTCATGGAGCAACGCAATGGTTCCCCGCTGCAGGTTACGCTGACTGCCGCCTTCAAGGCGGGGATTCCCGTACTGCTGGGGTACACGAGTATCGGTTTTGCCTTCGGGCTCGTGCTCGTTGGTTCTGGTCTGCCATGGTGGCTGTCGCCGCTCATGGCTCTGGTCGTGTATGCTGGCGCGGCCCAGTTCATGGGCGTCGGTCTGCTGGCTGCAGGGGTTGGCGTGCCTGAAATCGCCATTCTGACGCTACTGATGAATGCCCGTCACGCCGTTTATGGGCTTTCGGTCCTTGATCGCTATCGCGGCACCGGGCTACGCAAACTCTATCTGGTATTTGGGCTGACCGACGAGACGTATGGCCTTGTGACAACCATCGCTCCTCCGCCCGGTGTGGCGCCGGGGCACTTCTATTTTGCGCTGACGATGATGAACCAGTTCTGGTGGCTGTCCGGCTGCACGGCCGGTGCCCTGTTTGGCAGGGCCCTGCCTCTCGATATTTCCGGACTGGATTTTGCGATGACCGCGCTGTTTGTCGTGCTGCTGGTAGAGCAGACCAAGGTGATCAGGCGACCGGAGCCATACCTGTTTGCTGCCATGGCCGGCATCGGTACCTATCTGGTATTCGGCTCGGGCAATTTCATCATCGTCGCGACGGCGCTGACCGCTGGGCTCCTGCTGCTGTTCAGGGCCAGGCTGGAGCGGGCGGCATGAGCCGGATACTGACGGCGGTCGCAGCAATGGCCCTGGTCACCATTTTGACAAGGGCGGCGCCCTTCATCTTCTTTGCCAAACGAAAGCCTCCGGCTGCGCTCGACTATCTGCAGGCCTACCTGCCACCGGCGCTGATGACGATACTGGTTATGGCTTCATTCAAGGACATCAGGTGGGCGCAGGCCCCGCACGGAATTCCGGCCCTTGCCGCGGCAGCGCTGACCGCGGTGATGCACCTGTGGCAGCGCAATGTGCTGGTTTCAATCGCCTGCGGTACCGCCGCGTACATGGCGCTGATACGCCTGATTGGATGAATGCCATGCGTTCGACAGGTGGTGAGCACCAAAAGCCTGGCCGCTACCAGCGGCAGACGGTCTATGCGCCGATTGGCCCGGAGGGGCAGCGTCGCCTGCTGGAAGGCCGCGTCGCTGTCATAGGGGTGGGCGCTCTTGGAACAGCGATTGCAAACTCGCTCGCACGCGCGGGGACAGGCTTTATACGGCTGATCGACAGCGATCGAGTCGAAACGAGCAACCTGCAGCGTCAGATGCTCTTCGACGAGACCGATGCCTCCAGGCATCGCTACAAGGCAGAGGCGGCGGCTATGCATCTGCGCGATATCAACTCGTCCATCGTCATAGAACCGATCGTAACGCGCGCTGACGAGTCAACCATGGCTGCGCTGATCGATGATGTCGATGTCGTGCTCGATGGCGCCGACAACTTCGAAATCCGCTATGTCGCCAACGATGCCTGCAGGCGACGAGGCCTGCCATGGATATATGGGGGCGTGCTTGCCGATTCGGGCGTTACTCTGAACGTCCTGCCTGATGCCGGCCCCTGCCTTCGTTGTCTGTTGCCCGAGCCTCCGGCACCCGGCTCATTTTCGACGCCGGAGCGCGCAGGCGTGCTCAATCAGATAACTGCGATCATTGGCTCCATCGAGGCGATAGAAGCGGTAAAGCTGCTCGTCGGCAGTCCCGATGTGCGTCGCACGCTGCTGTCAATCGATCTGTGGACATCATCATTTCACCAGATCGCGGTGTTGCAGGACCCCGATTGCCCGATATGCGGCGGTCGTCGTTCCTAGGAGCGTTCCAGACGCCAGGGACACAGCAATCGCTCCGCGCCGTCGACCACGATGAAAAGCGCCAGCCCAAGCAGGCTCAGCGCCATGATAGCGGCATACATCTCCGGGTAATCGATGCGCGACCAGGCATCGACTATCAGGTAGCCCAGCCCGGTCTCGGTTGCGAACGTTTCGGCAAGGAACAGCACCGCTATGGCGGTGCCGAGGCTGACGCGGAGCGATGTGAGCAGGTCGGGCAGCGTGGCGGGCACAACGACACGTATCGCCAGGTCGAGCCGCGTCGCTCCGAGCGAACGTACCGAATCGATCAGGTGCCGCGGCACCCGCCGTGCAGAATCGCGCGCTGATACCAGTATCTGGCTGAATATGATGATGCCCACGAGGACAATCTTCGATAATTCGCCAAGGCCGAATACCAGCATGATGATGGGCAGGAAGGCGACCTTGGGCAGGGGATGGACGATATAAATGAATGGCGAGACGAAGGCATCGGCACGGCGGGAACGGCCCGCTGCCAGGCCCAGTGCCGCCGCCGGAAGGAAGCTGATGGCGAGTGCCCACAGGACCCGGCCCAGGCTTGCACCCGCATGTACAGCCAGCGTACCGGAGGTGACAAGCCGGACCAAGGCGCCGATCGCCAGCCCGGGGCCGGGCAGGAATGGTCTGGCAAGCAGGCGCGAGGCGGTTTCCCACAATGCGGCAATCATTACGAGCGCGATGAGTATGCCACGCAGCTTCCTGAGGCCCGCACATGCTCCATGTTTCATTCGGCCGCTCCGTCGTCGGTTCCGCCAGATTCGCGTAGCGCCGCCCGTATCGATCCGCACAGCTCCAGATAGCGCGGTGACGACCTGAAGTCCTGCACATCACCGGTACCGATGGCGAACCGGCTTTCCAGGCGGTTCTCGCATATGTCGAACCGCTTGCGTATCGTTCCGGGATTGCGGCCTTGCATCACGAAGATGGTCTCGGCAAGGTAGACCGCTTCTTCTATCGAATGGGTGACGAGGAGTATGGTCAGCGGACGGGAGCGCCTCACCTGCAGCAGGAATTCCTGGGCGGCTTCCCTGGTCAGCGCGTCGAGGCTCGAGAAGGGCTCGTCCATCAGGAGGACGTCGGGTTCCGACACCAGCGCCCTCGCTATCGCAACCCGCTGCTTCATGCCGCCGGACAACCCGGCAGGATAGAAGCCCCTGAACGCCGACAGTCCCAGCTCGTCGAGCACGGGATCGACGCGACGGCGCCTCTCGGCGCGCCGAACGCGCGCGCGCCTCGTGCCGGCGAGCACGAGCGGCAGTTCCGCATTGCCTTCGACCGTCCTCCAGGGCAGGAGGCCAAAATCCTGGAATATTACCGCGGTGCGCGGCCTCACACCCCGGACAGGGATTCCGTCGATGCTGATATCACCTGATGCCGGGACCAGCAGGCCGGCGATCGCCTGGATGATGCTCGTCTTGCCACAGCCGGATGGCCCGACAATGGCGGAAATGGCAGCGGTGCGAAGCTGGCAACTGATGTCCGAAACGGCAGGCACGCGGATTGGTCCGGAAGCGCCACCGGCAACCTGCTGATACTCCAGGGCCAGATCGCGTATAGCTACCATGCAGCAATTGCCCTGCCATCGGTCAGGTCGGCCGGGTCGATGTCCTTGGACAACAGGCCACGGGCCTTGAGCCATGCCAGTACCCTCGATATCTGATCGGCAGATGGCAGCGTTGGATTGCGGTAATGCACGAATCGATAGGCGTCCTTGACCTCGACAGGGAAGGCTGCCTTCTCCACCAGGAACGATCTCCAGGCATTCGGGTCGGCCTCGATCTTGCCGGTAGCGTCGACATAGGCCCTGTAGAAGCGCCTGACATCATCCAGCCGGGAATCGAGCACGGCTTTCGAGAACAGGAGCACTGCCGCATCAATCTGGAACTGGTCGGTCGTGCCGACCAGCCGGGCGCCGCGTGCCACTGCCGCCGTCAGCATCGGCTCCGGCAGGCCGGCGGCATCGATCTGTCCCGCGAGCAGCATCTCGAGTCGTACCGGCATCTTGGGCACCGCTACCGTCTGATACGAAGCCTGTGGGAGGCCAGCGGCTTCGGTTATCGTATCGACGACATACTGGATGATCGTATTGGTCGACATGCCTATGCGCTTCCCGGCCAGCTGCTTCGCGTCATCGATGCCAGAACCCGGTGCGGCGACGATGCCGTAGCGACCATCGCTGGCACTGGTGATGCGCATGTCGAACCCACCCGCGGCGAGAAATGCCGCTGCCAGGATATCCGATATGGCGCCGTCGACGCGGCCCGCCTGGATTGCGGCGTCGCGCTCCTGGGCGTTGGTGAATGGCACGAGCTCGACCGCCACGCCTTCCTTGCCAAAGAGGCCCTCCGCCTGCGCCACCATCACCGGGAGCGAATCGGCATCAGGCATGATGCCGAAGCGCAACGGCGCCTGGTGCTTCGGCGCGGAACAGGAGGCCAATGCGACGATGGCCGCGATACCAATGAGACTGCGTACTGCTTTCATGTAATCTCCCTCTGCGTCATGAATTCCTGATGCTGTCAGTGCTGACCGTCCCAGCGGTCGAACAGGGCATGCCCGACTCCGAGTCTGTCAAGAATCTTGCCCGCAACGAAATTGACCATATCGTCTATCGTCGCCGGATGATGATAGAAGCCAGGGCAGGCAGGTAGAACCGCCGCGCCGGCTTCGGCAAGTGCGGTAAGGTTCCTCAGGTCGACGAGTGACCAGGGCGTCTCGCGCGGCACGAGCACAAGTGTGCGGCCTTCCTTGAGCGCGACCGCTGCGGCGCGGTGCACCAGGTTCGTCGTCGCTCCGGAGGCGACGGCGCCTGTCGTGCTCATCGAGCAGGGCACGATGACCGTACCATCCAGTTGCCATGAACCAGACGCTGGAGGCGCGGCCAGATTGTCCGGGGCGTAGACTCGATCCTTCGGCAGGCCGATGCCTGAAAGCCATGCGTCCACAGTCCGGCCCGTCTCGGTCTCGAAGACGCGCGCGCCCCAGGTCGAGAACACCAGGTGAACCTCGTGGCCCGCGGCAAGGAACGCCTCGACGGTCCGCACGCCATAAGCCGAGCCGCTGGCGCCGGTCACGCATACCAGATATCGTCCCATGGTTGCTCCCTACAGAAGATAGATGTCGATCGCGGTTGCCGCCAGCATCACGAGCGGTACGACCTCATTGATCGAGTAGCTGGCTATGCGCACGTGGCGTTCCGAGCCGCCACGCACGACGATGTGTTCGGCGATCAGCAATGCGGCGGCGACGATGACGCCGATGCCATAGGCCCATGACAGGGGCCAGAACAGCGGTAGCGCCGCGAGGCCGCCTGTCGTTCCGGCATGGCAGAGTGCCGACAGCACTCGGGCACCGGTCGCGCCAAAACGGGCTGGCACCGAGTGCACGCCCGCGTTCCTGTCAAAATCGATGTCCTGCAGCGCATAGAGCATGTCGAAGCCGGCGACCCAGAGTGCGACCGCTCCGGCCAGCACGAAGTAACGCAGTTCGAACCGGCCGCCGAGCGCTATGAAGGCGCCCATCGGAGCGGCGGAGCAGGCAATACCAAGCCAGAAGTGGCACAACCAGGTAAATCGCTTCGTGTACGAATAGCCGCCTACCAGGACAGCCGCGACAGGCAACAGCGCAACGCAGAGCCAGTTGAGCATCGCGGCCGAGACGACCAGGATGGCACCCATGCTCGCCGCAAAGACGAGCAGTTGCCTCCTGGAAAGCCTGCCTGTCGGCAGGTGCCTGCCGGACGTCCTGGGGTTGCGCGCGTCAATGTCAGCATCGATGACCCGGTTAAGAGCGTTGGCCGCATTCCGCGCAGAGGCGGCCGCGAGCACGATCAGGATGAGCTGGCGCAGCGGTGGGTGGCCTCCGGTCTCGAGCAGAATGGCGACGATGGCGAACGGCAGCGAGAAGAGCGTGTGCCTGATGATGACCGCATCGCCTATCATGTTCAGCGTGCCTGCGAGCTTCGCAACACCCGTGTCAGAGGCCATACTGCTCCCAGCGGCCGTCCACCAGCGACTTGATGCGCTCGTCCATCGCCAGTGGCGCCGGCCATGGACGCATGTGCCCCTCGTCGGGGCCCTTGCGCGTGGCGTCGATACCAAGTCTTGTGCCATAGCGCGGCATCGGCGAGGAGTGGTCGAGGGCATCGAGGGGGCCGTCAGACAGCACGAGATCCCGCCTCGCATCGATGTTGTTGAAGGCGCGCCAGGCGACGGTCGACACATCGGATGGCCGCACATCGTCGTCGACGACGACGATCAGCTTGGTATACATCATCTGGCCCATGCCCCACATGAAATTCATAACCTTGCGGGCCTGGCCGGGATAGCGTTTCTTGATCGATACGATGACACAGTTGTGAAAGACTCCTTCGAGTGGCATGGACAGGTCAACGATCTCCGGGCACAGTTGCCGCAGGAGCGGCAGGAACAGCCGCTCGGTAGCCTTGGCCATCCAGCAGTCCTCCTTGGGCGGAATGCCGACAATAGTCGCAGGATAGACCGGATGCCTGCGCCGCGTGATGCGTTGCAGATGGAATACCGGATATTCGTCCTCGAGCGAATAGAAGCCGGTGTGGTCGCCGAACGGGCCCTCCGTCCGGGATTCGTCCGGGTCGACATAGCCCTCCAGGATGAACTCGGCATCGGCGGGCACATCCAGGTCGCTCAGCGTCGCCTTGGCTATCTGAGCCGGCTTGCCGCGGAGGAAGCCAGCGAACAGCATTTCCCACAGCCCCTCGGGGAGGGGAGCCGTCGAGGCATAGGTGACCGCCGGGTCGCAACCGAGAGCGACGGCGACTGGCATGCGCTGCCCGCGCTCCTTGTATTTCTGGAAGAAGTGGGCTCCGTCCTTGTGCAGGTGCCAGTGCATGCCGGCGGTCTTGTTGTCATAGACCTGCATGCGGTACATGCCAACATTCTGGACACCCGTCTCCGGGTCGCGGGTGCATACCAACGGCAGGGTCAGGAAACGGCCACCGTCGAGCGGCCAGCACTTGAGCACGGGCATGCTATCGAAGCCCGACTCGTCGTCCTTGATCTCCTGGCACTTCGGCCGTGCCACGCGGTGCGGAAAGAGGCTCAGCGCAACCGGAAGCTTCGGGAGCGCCTCGGGCGCCGCCTTGAACAGGTTGAAGCCGCGGAGCTGCTTCCATGCCCAGGCCATCAGGTCCTCTATCTCTGCGGCCTTTTCGTCGAGGCTCGCGGCGCCAAAGGCCAAGGCCATGCGTCGCTCGCTGCCCATCGCGTTGATGAGGAGAGGATACTCCGAGCCCTTCACCTTCTCGAAGAGCAGCGCAGGGCCGCCGCCGGCGGAGCGCATGACGCGGTCGGCTATCTCGGTGATCTCGAGTTCGGGATCGACCTCTACGGAAATGCGATGCAACTCGCCTCTGGCCTCGAGTGCGGCCATAAAATCCTGCAAATCCTTGTATGCCATATCGCGAAAAGTATATCGTACTATCGAGATGGGTGAAAAGGATGAATGCGCGTCGGCCGCCAGGCGCACTGCATCGTCAACCTGTCGAACGCCTTTCGTTCTCCTGGATAAAAGTCTGGGGCAGTATGACGCATTCCTTTGTCTTGGCACTCGTCGGGGCCCATATGATACTCTCGAGCTTGAGCAGACGGAAAATGGCGGCATCGATCTCTTCGACAGATGCGCCGATGTGGCCATTTATCCATGCCTTCATCGCCTCGATGTTGACCTTTACGGCGCCTTCATGGATGCGCTCGCCGTGGTGTATCGCATAGTCGGTCATGCTGCGGGCGATGCGTTCCCGCGGCATCGTCTCTATCAATTCCGAAACCTGGGTATTCGAATTCCGTATGCGCTCTGCGAGCACCTTGATGATCTTGAGCGCGAACTTGCCGTTTGTAAGGATCATGGTC
>Ga0209467_1001732_pt1 | contig 17763 bp, 24 predicted proteins | sample Higcelwee11metaG_FD_187175 | JGI IMG/M metagenome (GOLD analysis project Ga0209467, IMG submission 187175) | Freshwater pond sediment microbial communities from the University of Edinburgh, under environmental carbon perturbations - High... | ecosystem: Environmental > Aquatic > Freshwater >...
AAGAATAGAAACAACCCGAGGAATTTTAATTTTTTCTAAACGAGTGACGAGTGGATTTAAAGCTTGCATTAAAACAAAGCTAATAAAAAGCAAAATAATAATGCTTCTGATTTGCCACAAAAGGATAAGAGAGAGTAAAAAAACAACGGTAAAAATGATGGTTTTTGGAGAAATCTCAATTTTTCTAATTTTCATAATTTATTGTACCATTTATCAATTTTTTCCAAGACATCGATTTGATAATTTGGTTTAGTAACATCAAAAAATAAGGCTTTGTCTGAATATCGAGATTTAAAATAAGTACTTTGACGACGAGCATCACTATGTTCAGCATAGCGCCATTTTTGAAGACAATCATCTAAGGTCATTTTATTTTTAGTTTGGAAATATGGTTTCAAACATTGATAAGCAGCAATTTGAAGACCAGGATCGGACCATTTATATTTTTTCAATAAACCAGTAATTTCAGCAAAAAAACCAATATCTAATCTTTTTTGGACCCGAGCGTCGATACGTTGATAAAGTAAATCGAGAGGAGCGGTTAAGGAAATATGTAAAATATCGTATTTAGTATTTGGTATTAAGTATTTAGTATCTTTTTTATTTGATAGTTTGATTTCGATTCGACGAGTAAGACGATAATGATTGTTAATATCGGAATTGTTAAGTTTGGAAAAACTATTTTTGTCTAAAAATTTATAGATTTTTTGAAGATTTTTAACTGATAATTTTGAAGAAATTAGTCGCCAAAGTTTATTGGGTTTAATTGAAAAAGTGTCATAATTTGGATTAATTAGAGAATCTAAATAAAAACCACTACAACCAACTAAAACTGGAAGTTTATTTTGAGAGTGAAGTTGATTAATAACTTCCAAACCAGCTTTTTGAAACTGAGATACGGAAAATTTTTGATCGGGATTAATAATATCAACTAAATGAATTGGAGTTTCGTCGGGTTGGTCTTTACCAGTACCAATATTAAGACCGGTATAAATTTGACAAGAATCGGTGGAAACTAATTCCCCTTTATATTTTTTAGCCAAATCAACGGCTAAATCGGTTTTACCGGTAGCAGTCGGACCTGAAATAATTAATAATTTATTAAGCATTGATTCTAAACTCAACAACATCATCTGGGCGCATAATGTATTCGCGACCTTCATGACGAAGTTTACCAGCTTCCTTGGCTCCCAATAAACCTTGGTATTGAACAAAGTCTTCATAAGAAACCACTTCGGCCATAATAAAACCTTTTTCAAAATCGGTGTGAATAGCTGAGGCAGCTTTTGGAGCTGTATCCCCTTTTTTAATTGTCCAAGCCCGAGCTTCTTTAACTCCAGCAGTGTAATAAGATTGAAGACCAAGAGTGTCGTAAGCTTTTTGAATAACTCTTTCGAGACCTGATTTTTCAGCCCCTAATTCTTTTAAATAATCTTTCTTTTCTTCCAAGCTTAATTCTGATAAGTCAAATTCAATTTTGGCACAAACTGGAACAACAGATTCCCAGTTTGAAATTTTTAATTTGAAATTTTCAATGTCTTTATAAGTATCTTCATCAACATTGGCAACAATAAAATATGGTTTGGCAGTTAACAGAAAAAATTCTCTCATCATGTCTTTTTCTTCATCATCCAATTTTAAATTGACAGCTAAATTACCTTTTTCTAATTCTGATTTTAGTTTTTGAGCTAAAGCAAATTTTTTAGTTTTATTTTCTTTAGGATTGTTTTTATTAACATCAAGATATTTATCGACAGTTTCTAAATCTTTAATGATTAATTCGGCACAAATGACCTCAAAATCGCCCTGTGGATCGACGGAACCCTCTTTGATAATATTTGCATCAGAAAAGGAACGAACAACGTGACAGATGGCATCACAATCACGAATATTGGTTAAGAATTTATTACCAAGACCTTCACCTTGAGAAGCCCCTTTAACTAAACCAGCAATGTCAACAAATTCGACAGCAGCAGGAATAATTTTATCGGTTTTAACAATCTTGGCTAAAACAGGAAGTTTGTCATCTGGAACTTCAACCACACCAGTGTTTGGATCAATAGTACAAAAAGGATAATTACTGGCATCAGCCACTTGTTTGCCTAATAAAGCATTAAAGAGGGTAGATTTACCAACGTTTGGTAAACCAACAATTCCGATAGATAATTTCATGAGTGTATTTTACCAAAAATAGGCTTATTTTTTGGTTTTAAGAAATTCGGCGACATTTGAGGGGATGAGGGTTTGCCAAAGAGGATTTTTATCAGCAATTAATTGACGAACATTAGTGGCCCGATTATCTAAAATATTAGGAATGACAACTTTAAAATGATGACCATAATTTATAAAACAATCGAAAGTATAGGTATTTTCAGTAAACAAACAGGTGTTTGAATCATTTATTTGAGGAAAAAAAGTTTTGACATAATTGGCATACAAAGGTGGATTATTAATATCTGGAATAATGACCAATTCATAGGGAAAATTTAATTTATCTAAATTTGGAATTAAAAGTGATTTAACTTCATCCCCATTTAAAAAATTGCGATTATCTAAAGATTTAGATTCCCCGATTCCGATTAATAATTTTTTAACCCCAGATTGAATAACTTGATCTAAAAACTGGAAATGGTGAAGACATGGAGGTTGAAAACGACCAATAACTAAACCAAATTCAAAATTATTTTGCATTTAATCAATTGAAATTGTAGGAGGTAAATGACGTTTATGTTCTGAAAGATTAATTATTTCTTTAATGTCTGATTCAGCTTCTGAACTGACTTGATCGCCTTGTAAAAATCTATCTAATTCGTTGTAGGTAAAACCTAATTCATCTTCATCAAATTGATTATTCCACAAACCAGCAGATGGTTTTTTAGTAATAACACTTTTAGGAACATTTAATTGTTTGGCTAGCTCAAAAATTTCAGTTTTATAGAGATTGGCAATTGGTTCAAAATCACAACCACCATCACCAAACTTAGTAAAATAACCAACCGCCATTTCGGATTTATTAGTAGTACCAGCAACTAGACCATCTTTATGATTAGCATGAGCATATAAAATAGTCATTCTGACTCGAGACATAATATTAGCTAAAACAAATTTATTATCGGCAAGTTTATATTGATCAACAATTGGTTTAATATCTTTGGAAAAATATTTAATACTTAATTGTCCAACCACAGCAAAAGAATCATCAATATCAGATTGACGACCATATGGCATTAAAACTCCAAAAACTCGCTTACGACCAAGAGCTTTGACACACAAGAAAGCAGTAACAGCAGAATCGATGCCACCAGAAATACCAATAAAGACATTTTTAGTACCAACAAAACTTCTAATTTTTAGGATTAATTTTTCCTCAACCTCGGTTAAATTTAAATGTCTCATGAAGTATTGTACCAACAAAAAGCTCCCTCATTTCGAGGGAGCTTTAAAATTTTTATTTAAAAAAAATTATTTAACCATTTTCTTAATCTTGGTTCCAGGAATGTAGCGAGGCATTCTTCGAGCAACGATTTTTTTAGATTCTTTAGTACCAATAGCTTTAATGGTTTTAGCTTTGAACATTTTGGTTTTGAAAGTTCCAAATCCAGAAAGTTTAACGGTTTCACCACTAGCTAATCCTTTCATTATTTCAGAAAGAAAAGTTTCAACAGCTTGTTTAGCAGCTTTCTTGCTTAATTTTGCTTTTTGAGAAACTGCTTCGATTAGATCTTTTTTAGTCATTATTTTATATTGAATAATTAATAATTCTCTTTAATTCTAGCCTATTATCGGGGAAATGCAATAGTAGCTATTCATTTTTTACCGCATTTTTGTTGATTTTACTACCAACAATAACACTACTAGTGCGAACTTCTCTAATAACAGTAACCTTAATTTGACCAGCCCATTTAGCTTCTTCTTCGAGTTTTTCGGCAATATTTTGACTTAAAACTTCAGCTTCTGAATCAGAAACTTGGGAAGGTTCAACAATAACGACGACTTCTCGACCAGCTTGGTAAGCAGCCACACTGAGAACACCTGGGAAGCCAATAGCGACTTCTTCAATGTTTTTCATACGTTTTAAGTATTCTTCGTGAACTTCATAACGAGCGCCTGGACGGGCACCGGAAGCAGCATCACCAACATAAACGATAACTGATTCAATTGAAGAGAATTCTTTATCTTCATGATGTTCAGCCACACAATTAATGACAGCTTCTGGGAGCTTAAATTGACGAAGTAAATCAACACCTAAATCAATATGGGTTCCCTCTTGATCGGTAACAACTTTACCAATATCGTGGAGAAGAGCTCCTAGTCGAACAGTATTAATATCAGCATGTAATTCGTAAGCAATAGCAGTAGCAATTTTGGTAGCTTCAATACTGTGTTTAGCTAAATTTTGACCATAGGAAAATCTAAACTTATACTTACCGATTTCTTTTAATAAATCGATTGGTAAATTAAAGACACCAACTTCATTGGCAATTTTTTTACCTTCATTAAGTAAAATTCTATCCATTTCAGTTTTGGTTTGAGCCACAACTTGTTCAATTTTAAGAGGTTGAATACGACCATCTTTAATTAATTTTTCCAAGGAAAGTTTGGCAATTTCTCGACGAGTAGAATCGAAAGAAGAAATACGAATATCGTTAGTTTCGTCTAACTCTAATTCAACCCCAGTAGCTTTTTCAAAAGCACGAATGTTACGACCTTCACGACCAATAATTTTTCCTTTAATGGTTTCATCTGGAAGAGAAATAGTAGAAACGGTATATTCAGCCACATAATCGGTTAGACCATGTCGAATATTTTCAATAATAACTTCTTTAGTAATTTCTTCTTCTTTTTGTTTAATTTCACTTCTAGCCTCTTCAATTTTTTTAGATACCCAAGTAGACATTCTTTTTTCAGTACTACTGATAACTAATTGCTTAGCTTTTTCAACATCAAGACCAGAAATAGTTTCTAATTTATCTAATTGTTTACGATATAGATCATCAACACTAGTTAATTTGTTTTTTAATTCAACATTTTGAGAGTCTAAAGATTTTTCTCGTTGGATTAAATATTTTTCTTTTTCATCTAAAGATGAAAGTCTTTGAAAAATTTCAGCTTCTTTATTTTTAGCTTCAAGTTCAATTCTTTTAGCATTTTGTAAAGCTGCATCAATCTGAGCATTAACAACAGCTTGATTAACAACAGGAACAACTGGGGCAACTGGAACCGGTTTTTCCGCTTCCGGTTTTTTATTAAGAGAAAAGACAACTCGATTGTTGTCAGCTTCATTAACAGCAGTTACGACTGCTTCTTCTTTTTTGACAGCAGTTTTTTTAGCAACAGGTAACTTTGATGACTTATTGGTTTCAGCAGAAGGGGTTCCAAATAAACCCTTAACTCGACTAAGAAAAAAATCTAACATAGTGGTTCTCCAATCTTTTTACGCCGCAGAACACCCAAGGCTTTATTTAAGCTAGAAACAGAGTTTTGTTTTCTAATTTAATTAACATGGTGAAATTTCTTTGAGAGTAAAAAGCTAAAATTATAAATAAATATTAATTTAAAAATTAAGTTGCTGATATTCTATCGAAAATTAAGTAAATCGTCAATTGCACATTTAATATCAGATAAAGAAAAACCCTTATTGTAAAGTGAACTAGTTATTTTATTTTTTTTGTTAAAATCGGCAAAATCATCAGTATTAAACTTTTTTTTGATTAATATTTTTTTAATCTTCTCAACATCATTAGTTTGATCAAAAATATCTGAAGAAATTAATTCTGGATTAATACCCTGTTGCTGAAGCAAAAATAAGATTTGACGTTTAGATTTACGTTGATTTTTTTTAACAAAATAAGTAATAAATGACTTAGAATTTAATAAATCACGATCAGTTAATTTGACTAAAATATCGTTAATTATTTCATCAGTATTAACTTTGGCTTTAACTTGATATTTAATAATAATTTTATAAAAAAAGGCTTTTAATTTTTGTTTGATGATTTTCTCAGTTTTAGGAGAAATGGCAATTTGACGAAGAGCATATTCCTGACCAACGTAAAATAATGACTTAGTAGTAATTAATTCTAATTTCTGATCGTCGATTTCTTGATTTTTTTGTAATGATAATTTAACAACATCATCAATAAAAAATGGTAAAAAAGACGAATCAGAAAAACTAAGCCAGATGCGATTTTTAATTCGACTAGCTGGCTTAATAGAAATTAATTGCAACATTATTCTTCGTCAGTTTCAGTTGGATTTTTTGTTGGTTTAGTTAAATCAACTGATTCTTTAATTTTTTTCCAAATTTGAGATTTGATATCTTCGGCAATCTTAGGATTTTGTCTAAGATAGTTTTTGGCACCTTCTCGACCTTGGATATTTTGGCCATCAACTTTAAAGAAAGCTCCAGCTTTAACAATGATTTCATGTTGAACAGCAACATCAACCAAACTACCATAGACAGAAATACCTTCAGTATTCATAATATCGAATTCAGCCTCACGGAAAGGTGGAGCAACTTTATTTTTAATAATACGAGCTCGATGTTGAGAACCAATTGATTCACCAGCTGGAGTTTTAATGTTGGCAATTTTACGAAGATCAATACGAACTGAAGCATAAAATTTGAGAGCTAAACCACCAGGAGTAGTTTCTGGATTACCAAACATAACTCCAATCTTTTGACGAATTTGATTTGTAAAAATAACAATAGTTTTTGATTTGGAAATAGCACCAGTTAATTTTCGAAGAGCCTGAGACATTAGACGAGCTTGAACACCCATCATAGAATCCCCCATTTCACCTTCAATTTCAGCCTTAGGGACCAAGGCAGCCACTGAATCGAGAACGACAACATCGACAGCATTGGAACGAACTAAAGTTTCAACTATTTCTAAAGCTTGTTCACCACTATCTGGTTGAGAAATTAACATATTATCTAGATTTACACCAATAGCAGCAGCACGACTAGGATCGAGAGCGTGTTCAACATCGATAAAAGCAGCAGTTCCGCCCATTTTTTGAGCTTCAGCAATAACATGAAGACAAAGTGTAGTTTTACCAGAAGCTTCTGGACCAAAAATTTCAGTGACACGACCACGAGGAAGACCACCAACACCAAGAGCAATATCGACAGGTAAACAACCAGTTGGAACAACATCAATCTTCATATCAGCTTGTTTTTCACCCATTTTCATAATGGCACCATCACCATAAGCTTTGGTAATTTGTTCCATAGCAATACGAATGGCTTCATTTTTTTGAGTTTGATTACCACCTACAGGAGCACTTTTTTGAATTTCTTTTTTCTTTTTCATTTTGTTTTTTTTGAATAAAATTAACTTTACATCTATAGTGATAACAAAAAGAAATATATCAAGTCAAGTAGTAAAACCGAAGAAAACACGAATTCATATTTATTTAGCTTACTTTGATAAAATATTTAAAGAACGGGGATTGGCGCAATTGGCTAGCGCGCATGCATGGGGTGCATGAGGCTGCAGGTTCGAATCCTGTATTCCCGACAAAACATCAACAAATTCAACTAAATTTAAACTAGGATTCCAAGTACAAAATTCTAAATCTTTTTTTGACCATTTTCTGGTAAAGGTTGAATTAAGACCATATTTAATTTTATTATTGTGACTATTACAAACAGTTAAACTAGGGAGTTTATACCAAAGATTGGTATTAATAACTCTAAAAGCAAATTTGCGTTGAGTAAAAAACCATTTATTTTCCGGAATGTGTTTTATGTAATCAGCAAATAAAAAATTATGATGGCTAAAACCTTTAAGTTTAGAATCAAAATAAAATCGACAAAAAACTTTATCTAGAGATGGTTTAGTTCGTTTAGGAAATTTAATTATCCAAAAACCAATAAAATAATAATACAAACAATAATAGACGCGATAAAGCTTTGGCATAAAAGTAAAGAGACAACCAGAAAAAAATAAAAATGCAGCAGAAATAATTCAAAACAACATGTTGGTGGAAATCTGTCCTAAGGATACCATTTTTAGATGAAATTAGTTCGATTAGCTTTGAATGGAGGCAGCGGCGGTCATTTCAGATTGTTTTTGTTTTTGTTCTTCTTTATAAACTTTGGCGGATTCACGAATGATTTTATAGGCAGCTTTTTGATCTAACCAACCTTTAACAATTACATCTTTACCATTTTCTAATCGTTTATATTCAGTAAAAAAATGAATTAATTCTTTTAAAAAATGTTCTGAAACATCTGATAATTTTTTAAAATTGTCGTAATTAGGATTTTTAAGAGGAACAGCTAGAATTTTTTCATCATCACCACTTTCATCAGACATAATTAAAACTCCTAAAGGTCTGACTTCAAGTAAACAACCAGTAAAAACTGGAGATTCAGTAATAACCATAACATCCAAATGATCCCCATCTTTTGATCTGGTTTCAGGAATAAAACCATAATCAACAGGATAATACATTGGAGAATGAAGAACTCTATCAAGTTTAATAATGTCTAAATCTTCATCATATTCGTATTTATTGGAAGTTTTTTTAGCAATCTCAATAATAGCGTTAACTATTTTTGGTGATTCATCACCGAGAGTTATTAGTGAATTCATGTGCAGGATTTTACCATTTTTTTTGATTAAGTCAAAATATTTATACATATTAGATATGTAACTATTAAAAATAATTAATTTTAGTTAATGCGGTATAATTTAAGATATGGCAATTAAATTTGAGGCAAACGAATTAATTAGAGATCAGCACTTTTTAGTCAACAGTCAAGAAATTAAACAAACCAAAAATGGTGATAATTTTTATATTTTAGAATTGAGTAATAAAGACGGTAAAATTGAAGCTAAGATTTGGAATAATAATATTCCTCAATGTAATTTTGAAGTCGGAAAAATAATTGAATTAAATGGAAAATCTCAAGAATATAATGGAAAAATTAGTATCATAATGGATAGTTGTCAAATAGTGACGACTGAAGAAGCGGCTGATTATTCCCCTTCTGTGCCAACTTTAGTTTTTGATATTGAAACTTTAGGTAAAAAATTTGAAGAACTAGATGAAGTAGAACAAGATTATTTATTAAATAATCTAGAAAAAGCTGAACCAGACAAGGAAATAGCTAAAAATAAAACTGCTTTATATTCTATTTTTGGAAAAGTGTGCGCTATCGGAGCGGTTGATTTTAATAAAAACACCGGAATTGTTTTAAGTTTATCGGATAAAAATATCCAACCAGAAAATGAAAAATTTACCTACAAGGTGTTTAAAACAGAAAAAGAACTATTAGAAGAATTTTGGAAATTGACTCAAAATTATGAACAATTTGTAACTTACAATGGCGATAATTTTGATTTTCCTTATTTAATGATTAGATCTGGAATCAACCGAGTAAAAATGCCATTTGAAATTAAAAAATGGGGATCTGATAAATTTATTGATTTGCAAAATAAAATTAGACAAAATCATGGATTTAAGTTAGAAATGTTGTGTAAAGCTTTTGGAATTAAAAATCCAAAAGGAGAAGGTGTCCATGGTGATCAAGTTTCGGAATTGTATAATACTGGGGAATTTAATAAAATTGCTGATTATGTGGCTAGAGATGCTGTGGCCACAAATGAATTGTATTTAATTTGGAAAGAATTTATGTCAGGACAAATTTAATTAAGAATTAATAATTAAGAATTAAAAATATGGATATAGAAAATAATTACGAACAAGAATTGGTTTTTAAAATTGAAAACGAAAATAAAATAGAAAAACAAAATAAGAAAGAGAAAAAAGTGATTAAACTGGCCACAGAACAATCTAAGAGATTGATGATGGATAGAATTAATGGACGAACCGGAGATTGCTAAAGAACGAAGAATAAAACAATAGAGAGAAGAATAGTATAAATACCAAAAACCCAGAATTTATTGCTGGAAATAATTTTCTTTAAGAATTTTAAAGCCACAATTCCAACTACGAAAGTAACTCCAAAAGCAACTAAGTTGGTTTGATTAATCATTAATGAACTTAGGATATCCTTAGCATCTAGGAGAATGGCTCCAAACGAAGCTGGGATAAACAAGCAAAAAGAGAAATTAAACGCATTTAGAGGTGATAAGCCTAGTAAAAGGGCAGAAAAAATAGTTAAACCAGATCGAGAAACACCTGGAAGAATGGCTATGGCTTGAAAAATACCAATAATGAAGGCTGACAAATAGGTTAATTTGCCGTCTTTTTTAGGTAAAAATTTGGTAGCTAGAACTAAAACTCCGGTAAGTAAAAAGAAGAAAGGTAAAAAATTAGGATTAGCAAAAAGAGTTTCAAATTGATCTTTTAGAAAAAAACCAACCAAAACTGCCGGAATAGAACCAACAATAATAAATTTTAGATTGGAAAAGAAATATTTAAGTTGGTTTCGAAAAAAGAAAAGAACTGATAGGAAAGTGGCAGCATGAAGAAAGATATCGAAAGTTAAAGATGGAGTTTGACCAAAAAGATGTTGAACTAGATTTAAATGGCCATCAGAAGAGATTGGTAAAAATTCAGTAATCCCTTGAACAAAACTTAAAATTATTGATTGAATAAAAGACATGGTTCATTATAACTAATTAATAATTAATAATTAATAATTAAAAAATTATTTGACATTATAGGGTAATTTTGATATTATCCTGACTGTTTGGCTAATTTATTAGTGCGGACAACATAAATACACAGCGTGTTTATGTATTTTTGAAAAACAGGAGGATTTTGTGATGACTAAAGAAGGGTTTCCATTGGTTATAAAAACCAACCCACTCGTTCTTCTTGAGTTGAAGCTCAAAAGCTTATCTGAAGAAGACAAGGCTGTCTTTGATGTTGAAATCAACAACCTGAATAGGTGGTTGAATGAAAATATTGAAGATTCTGCCGCAAAAAAAATAGGAGGTAATATTGTCTCTGAACTAAAAGACAAAAGTCAAGAAGATCAGAGAAAAATTCTTAACAAAATCCGTGGAAAAATCCGTAGAGGAGAATTGACGGAATAATCCTGTTTAACACAAATAACGGTCGGATGATCGAAATGAAGTATAAAAAGATGACACTTTGTGTGTTTATCTATTTATTTTTTTATTTCACTTCCGGCCGTTTTTCTTTGTTTAAAATCCCTCTCGGCTTTCGCTGCATCTCCCTTTGATCCTCCTTCGTTGAAAAGCTACGGATGGACGAAGCGAAAGGGAGAAATAATTTTTTTAAAATTTTTATGATAATATAGGGAATTGTTGTAATTATTTATATAATTATAAAAATAATTGGATGAATTTAAGCTTAGCGCTTGAAGGAATCTTGGATATAAAGTACTTTTAAATCAAAACAAGGAGGGTAAAAAAATGGATAAGTTTGTGGAAACGATTTGTTATGTTTTCTTATTTTTTACTATAGCAATTTTTGGTTTTATCGTTTTTTTTGGTGGAAAATTGGTGAATTATATACTAAATCGCATACGAATTAAAAAATTAGAAAAAATGATTCGTATAGACAAGAACGATTACCAAAAAATCTTTGATTTACTTAAAAAAGTAAATCAAAATAAGTCTAACGAAGATAAAATTTTTCGAGTATCTTACCTGAAAACATTTGGCAATGAATATCGGCAATATCAATTTGGAAGTAAAGACAATAAACCTTTTGTTTCTTTAAAGGAGATGAAGGATTGTAATACGCTTCAAGAGTTGGAAACCTTAATTGATAAGGCTAAAACAACAATTAAGGTTATATATCACATTACTCCTCTGTTTGGGTTTGATGATAAAAATTTGATTTAAAGGAAAACGGTTGAGTGACATTAGGTACCTTCGGGTGCATTTTGTTATTGACCGTTTTTTTTTGGAAAAAATTTAACCAACCCAACCTACGCCAAGGCTACGGTGTGATAATAAAAAAATCCCCCACCGAAGTGGAGGATTTGAATAACAATATAAAAGCTTAACGCTTTGGAGATTGCTTTTGGCGTCGAGATTTACCACCGGTACCAACCATACGTCGTTCTCTGACTCGAGAGTCAACAGTTAATAGACCAGCTGGTCTTAAAATTTCTTTGAAAGATTCATTAATTTTAACTAAAGCTCGGGAAATAGCTAAACAGAGGGCTTCAACTTGACCACTTTTTCCACCACCAATTATTTTGGCTTCAAAATGGAATTTTTCTAAGTTTTTAGTTAAAGCAAATGGTTTTTCGTAGATAATTTTAGCGGTTGCACCTGGAAAATATTTAGAAATTTCTAATTTATTAACCAAAGATTCACCTTTACCAGCGAATAATTTAATAGTAGCAACAGCGCTCTTTCGGCGACCAATTGCATAAGTGTAAGTATTTGTAGCTTTTTTAACCATATTTATTTATTGAACTTGTCAGCGAATTTATGATCTTCTCCAACAAAAACTTTTAAACGAGTCATACGAACGTCACGTAATTTATTTTTAGGTAACATTCCGTAAACACCATGAGCAATGACTTTTCGAGGATCTTTAGCTAAAAGTTCAGCTAAAGTTAATTCTTTTAAATGACCAGCCCAAGCGGTGTGATGATAATAAATCTTGTCTTTTAATTTTTTACCAGTGACTTTGATGTCAGCAGCATTAATAGCCACAACATAATCACCATCATCTCGATGATAAGAAAAAGTTACTTTATCTTTACCCATTAAAATTTGAGCAATTTCAGTACAAATACGACCTAAAGTTTTACCTTTAAGATCGATTAAGTGCCAAGATCTTTCGACTTGATTACCTTTTAAAACTGTAGTTATATCTTTCATTATTTTTGTTCCTTTTTAACTGCTTTAACTTTCTTGACTGTTTCTTTTTTAACTTTAACTTCTTCTTTTACTTCTTTTTTAGCAACTTTCTTAACGACTTTTTTAGCTTTAACTTCTTTTTTAGGTTCTTCTTTAACTTCTGGTTTAAAACTGACTTCTTTAATGAAACTTAATTGAACAATTAAAGCATCATCACCATATCTGTATTTAATTTTTTGAGTTTTAGTAAAATTTGAAGTTTGGCCAGCAAAAACAGAATTGAAGATTGAATAAACACGATTAACCCAATGTTGATCTTGGAGAACTTTAAAAAGTTCTCTTTTGGCGGTTAATTCTGGTTTAGTAACAATCATATTGGAAAGTCTTTCTATTTTAGGGATAATAGCTTTAACTTTAGCTTCAGTAGTTTTTATAGCACCATGAGTGAACATACTTCTAGCTTGAGAAGTAAATAAAGCTTTTCTTTCTTTAATGTTACGACCTAATTTTTTTCCAAAATTGCGATGTCTCATAATTTATTTCCAAGTGAAGCCTCTTTCTTTCAACCAGGCATCAATAACTTTTAATGATTTTTCACCAACATTCTTAGCTTTACTGACATCTAAACGACCAGCTTTAATTAAAGCATCAATGGTTCCATAACCAGCTTTTTTAAGAGCATTGGTAACTCTTAAAGGTAATTCTATTTCTTCAACAGAAATATCATTGCCTTGTTGAGCAGTTGGAGCAGAAATAGTAATTACTTCATCTTCAAATTCTTTTGGATCAGCAATTTGAGAGAAAGAATTAATTAAATCTTTAGCAGCTAATTTGAGAGCATATAAAGCGTCAATTGAACCATCAGTCCAAATTTCCATGGTTAATTTATCGTAATTTGATTTTTTACCTAAACGAGTAGGTTCAACCATATAATTAGTTTTAATAATTGGAGTAAAAGCAGCATCAAGAATAATTTCACCAACAACATCAGTGGTTTGTTCTTTAGCTAAAGTGTAACCAACTCCTCTTTCGACAGTTAATTCCATATTAAAAGAACCTTTAGCATCAGTAATAGTAGCGATGACTTGGTCTGGATTAGAAACTTTACATAAATCAGTATCAGCAATGTCACCAGCGGTAACAACACCAAGACCTTTTTTGTTAAGTTTTAAAACGATAGGTTCTTCTTTAGTGTAAGCAAATTTGATTTTCTTAAGATTAAGAGAGACATCAATTAAATCTTCTTTAATTCCAGGAAGAGTAGTAAAAAGATGATTAGCTCCATCAATTTTGATACGAGTAATAGCGGCTCCAGGAACAGTGATTAAAAGAACACGACGGAGGGCATTACCCAAAGTGTGTCCAAAACCACCAACTAAAGGACTAAGCTCGAATTTACCGTAATTTTCGGTAGTTTTTACTGTTTTTATATTAAATTTATTAGTTTCGATCATTGAGTTCTCCTTTTTATTATCTTGAATAATATTCAATTATTAAATTGACATCAATGTCATTAGTTATTTCCTCTTTAAGAGGTGAAGAAATAATTTTGACAGTATAGTCTTTACGATTTAAATCAAGCCATTGTGGGGCTTTAAAATCGTTTTCAGCGGCAGGAATTGATTCAGCAATTCTGTCGATGGTTTTTTTATCAAAACTGATGACATCACCAATCTTGGTTTGATAAGAAGAAATATTTAAAACTTTACCATTAACTAAAACATGTTTATGGCTAGTAATTTGTTTAGCAAATGATCTGGAAGAAGCTAAACCAGCTCTATAAAGAACATTATCTAATCTTTCTTCAAGTAAAATCATTAAATTGTCACCAACTAGACCTTTAAGTCTTTTAGCAGCAGTGTAATAATTTTTGAATTGAGTTTCTTGGACACCATAAATTCTTTTAGCTTTTTGTTTAGCTCTAAGTTGAATACCATAATCAGTTGGCTTGCTAGGATTTTTAATACCGTGCATACCAGGTCTAACAGCCCCTTTCTTTTCAATAGGACATTTAGATGAGTTACATCTAATACCTTTTATGTAAAGTTTAGAACCAGCTGCTCGACAGAGTCGACATTTTGCATTTAAAGTAATTCTCATAATTTTTTAATTAAACTCTTCTTTGTTTAGGAGGTCTTGGACCATTGTGTGGAATTGGAGTAACGTCTGAGATCATATCGACATCAAAATCTCTTTTGGTTCGAAGAAATCTAAGAGCGGCATCACGACCAGCACCTGGACCTTTTAAATAAACTGCTAATTTTTTAACACCATGTTTTTTGACTTCTTCCAAAGTCTTTTCAATGGCAGTAGTAGCGGCGTATGGAGTTGATTTTCGAGCACCTTTAAAACCACAATTACCTGCACTTGACCAAGCTAAAGTTTTACCTTTAGTATCAGTAACAGTAACCAAAGTATTGTTAAAAGTTGACTGAATGTAAAGTCTACCTTCAGCAATGTTTTGATAAACCTTCTTTTTAACAACTGTTGGTTTTTTGATTTTGATTGTTTTTGCAATTTTTTCTGCCATGTTTAGATTAATTATTTATTAGAACTAGTAGAAGCGGCTTTTTGTTGAGTTTCAATCTTTGCCCAAGCTTCTTTAGTAAGCGAACCGACAGTCTTTTTCTTACCTTTTCTGGTACGAGAATTAGTTTTTGTTCGTTGACCACGAACTGGAAGACTAACGATATGACGAATACCTCTATAAGATTTAATAGCTTTTAAACGATCTATATTTTCACGAATTTCCTTTTTAAGATCACCTTCAACTTTAAAAGTTTCAAGAGCTTTCATTAAATTAGAGATATCATCGCGAGATAAATCTTTAATTCTGGTATTTAAATCAATATTAGCTTTTTTAGCTAAATCTATAACATTGGTACGACCAATGCCGAAGAAACGGGTTAAACCGATTTCAGCTCTTTCATTATCTGGAATTTCAACACCAACAATTCTCATATTAATTTAACCCTGTTTTTGGGTATGTCTTTTTGTAGAACAAATAACACGTCTAATCCCCCTGCGAATTACTATTTTGCAGTTTTTGCATCGACGTTTAATACTAGATTTTACTTTCATATATAGGAACTTGGATATTGTAACCTAAATACGTCACAATATCAAAGAGTAAATTTAAATTTATATGCGATAGACAATTCTACCTTTTTCGCCCTCTGGACTGAGGACCAAAGAAACATTATCGCCAGCTAAAACTCGAATGTGATGCATTCTAAGTTTTCCTGCTAAATGAGCAATAATATCGTTGCCGTTTTCGAGTTTAACTCTAAAAAGAGAATTAGGCAAGACTTCGGTTATTTGACCTCTGACAGTTGGTTCTTTCATTTAAACCTTAATTTTTTAATAAACTATTAACTTGTTGGCAAATATCTTGGAAAATTGGCTCAATTGGTCGATTACCATCGACTCTAAAGAGGAGATTTTTTGGTTGAAAATAATTCATAATTAAACCATTATTGTCATCATAAAATTTTTGTCGGGAAGCAATGGCTTCTGGAGTACTATCGGTACGACTAGCATCTTGAAATTCAACCCCTCTAGCAGCTCGACGAGTTTGAATCTCTTCAAAGGTAACATCGAGATGAATAATTAAATCTAAAGGTTGATTGGCATTATTTAAATAACCTTCAATAAATTGACCTTGAAAAATAGTTCTAGGAAAACCATCAATAATAAAATCTTGATTATTAATTTTATTAAGAGAATTGGTTAGAACTTTATAAGACAATTCTTCTGGAACTAATTTACCATTATCTAAATAATCTTTGGCCTCAAGACCTTCTGGTGAACCAAGAGCAATTTCATTACGTAGAAGTTGACCCATAGATAAATGAGTTAGTCCATATTTTTCAGCAATAAGTTTAGCTTGAGTGGATTTACCACAACCAGATGGACCAATTATAAAAATATTTAAAGACATTTTTTTAATTTAAAATTAATAATATTTTAGGTTAATAAGATAATTTCTCGTAATTTTGCATTTGGACAATATTTTCCAATTTACGAGTTAACTCAATAACAACAGAGACGACGATTAAAATACTGGTTCCCCCAATAGTAAGAGTGGTAATACCAGTCATTTTTTGAACAACGGATGGAGCTACAGCAATAATGGCTAAGAAAAGAGATCCAATCGCAATAACTCGATTAATTAGATACTTTAATCTTTTTTCAGTAGAAATACCAGGACGAATACCAGGAATAAAACCACCTGATTTTCTTAATTCATCAGCGATATCTTTTGGTTTAAAAATAACTGAAGTGTAAAAGAAAGTAAAACCCATAACTAAAAGGAAATAGAAAACCATATAAAAGTATCCATCAGTTTTAAAAATACGAGAAATAGTGGCGGCAACATTAGCAATAGTTGAATTTGAAACTTTACTTAAAAATTGACCAATTAGAGATGGAACAGTGGCTAAAGAGACAGCAAAGATAATTGGCATAACTCCAGCTGTATTAACTTTAATTGGTAAATAAGTACTTTGGCCACGTTTAGCGTAATTTATAGGAACTCTGAGAATAGCTTCATCAACTAGGACAATACCTAAAATTAGGACAACTGCCATAGCTATAAAAATAATAATGTTTAAACTATTTTGAGGATTGGAAAAATCAGTAATACTCATGGTTTGAATAATCTGAATTGGCAAACGAGAAATAATACCAGCAAAAATTAACATGGAGATACCATTACCAACACCATAGAGATTAATCATTTCACCTAAGAAAATCATAATCATAGTTCCAGCCACCATACTACAAATCATACCAGCGACAACAATTGGATTGAAATCAGTAATAATGTTTTGTGATCTTAAAATAGCGAACATTCCAAAACCATTAATTAAAGCAAAAGGGATGGTGGCAATGCGAGTATATTGATTAATTTTAGCTCGACCATATTCTCCTTCTTTTTGAAGTTCAGCAATTTGAGGCACAATTAAAGCTAAAAGCTGCATCATGACTGAAGCAT
>Ga0209467_1001734_pt1 | contig 17754 bp, 11 predicted proteins | sample Higcelwee11metaG_FD_187175 | JGI IMG/M metagenome (GOLD analysis project Ga0209467, IMG submission 187175) | Freshwater pond sediment microbial communities from the University of Edinburgh, under environmental carbon perturbations - High... | ecosystem: Environmental > Aquatic > Freshwater >...
CAGGCAGCTCTTTGATGATCTCCTTGAAACAATGCAGCTTGGTTCGCTCTGCGCCCTGGGGGGCGGACTGCCGCTGCCGGTGAAGAACGCGTTGCAGTATTTCTGCGGTGAGATGGAGGGTTACTTTACACATAATGAAGCATAGCGATGGATAACACAGCATACATAGACAACACTCCGTACCAGATCCGCTCCGGTGAGACGATACTGGAGTTCGTGCGAAGGATAAGGGGCAGGGATCTAATCCCTACGCTCTGCCAGGCAGATAACCTCGAGAACTACGGGTCATGCAGGGTCTGCTCCGTTGAGGTGGCGCTGAAGGAGGACGGTCCCGGACGGGTGATGGCTTCATGCCACACGCCGGTGGCAGCAGGATACTATATCTATCCTTCCACGGAAAAGATCAAACGCCTCAGAAGAAATATCCTCGAGCTTGTCCTTTCGGAATACCCGCCTGATAAGCTTACACCTGATCCAGGCATGCTGCCGACGGAGTTTCAGAACTTTGTTGCCGCAGCAGGCAACCCTGAGGTGAGATACCACCGGTCTGTCGCTGAACACGGGAAAGACAGGAGCCATCCCTATATATGGTCTGACCTCACCGAGTGCATAAAGTGCTACAGGTGCGTCAGAGCCTGCGATGAACTGCAGACCGAGCATGTGCTCGGCATCCATGGAAGGGGCCATGAGAGCCGCATAATTAAAGGGTATGACATGACATTCCGCGAGTCGCCCTGCGTATCATGCGGTGCCTGTGTGCAGACATGCCCCACCAATGCCCTGACAGACAGGTACAACACGAAGACGCTGGCCGCCGACAGCATCGTCCGGACCACCTGTACCTATTGCGGTGTGGGATGCAACCTGGAGGTCAAGGTGATCGACGGCCGGGTGAGGGGTATCCAGGCACCCCTCGACGGCGCAACAAACAGGGGGCACACATGCCTGAAGGGAAGGTTCGCATTTGAATTCTACAATCATCCGGAGAGGCTTCGTTCGCCGCTGGTGAGGAAAAACGGTGTTCTGACAGAGGTGTCGTGGGATGAGGCCTATGATTATACCGCTCGCAGGTTCAGGGAGATAAAGGAAAAGTTCGGTCCTGACGCCCTGGCCGGAATCTCCTCGGCGCGCTGCACAAATGAGGAGAACTATCTGATGCAGAAGTTCTTCAGGATAGTTATCGGAACCAACAACATTGATGGCTGTGCAAGGGTATGCCATGCGCCTACGGCGATGGGCATGCAGTGGGCTTATGGCACCGGAGCAGCCACCAATTCAATAGACGAGCTTTACAAGACACAATGCATCCTTATTATAGGAGCCAACCCGTCGGCGGCACACCCTGTCACAGGGGCACGTATACGGGCACTGGCTGAGTCGGGTATACCTCTTATTGTCATTGACCCGCTCAGGATCGACCTGGCAAGGCTGGCGAAATACCATCTGCAGATCAATCCGGGCACCAACGTGGCTGTGCTGAATATGTTTGCATACTATCTCCTGAACGAGGGTCTGATTGATGAGGATTTCATCAGCAGGCGCACGGAAGGATGGGATGCTTTTATGAAATATCTCATGGCACAGGATATCAGTCAGCTTGAGAGGATATGCGGTGTTGACCGCGAGCTTGTGAGAGCCGCCGCCATTGAATACGGCAAGGCACCGGCTGCCATGGAGTTTCACGGCCTCGGCGTCACCGAGCACTGGCAGGCCACCAAGGCAATCACACTCATCTCCAATATTGCCATGATGACCGGCAATATAGGCAGGGAGGGGGTGGGAGTTAACCCGCTGCGAGGCCAGAATAACGTACAGGGGGCAGCCGACATGGGTATTCAACCGCACCAGGGAGCAGGTTACCTTGATGTCACCAACCCGGCAAATATAGCAATCTACAACTCCTTTTACGGGGCTGAACATCCATCAGTGCCCGGCTGGCGCATACCTGAGATGTTCGCTGCCGCCGGCAGGGGAGACCTGAAAGCCCTCTGGATCATGGGAGAGGATATCCTGCAGACAGACCCCAACACCTGTCATGTGAGAAGCTCACTGCAGAATCTTGACCTGCTTGTGGTACAGGAGATCTTCATGACCGAGACTGCGCGGACTGCCGACGTGGTCTTCCCGGCATCGTCTTTCCTTGAAAAGGAAGGGACATTCACCAACGGTGAGCGCCGGATACAGAAGGTTCAGAAAGTGGTTGAACCCCTCTCCGGAACAAAGGCTGACGGACAGATAGTTACAGACATGATGAACCGTATGGGCTATCCGCAGGAGGGTTATACGGCAGACATTGTATTAAAGGAGATAGCAGGCATAGTGCCTTTCTTTAAGGGCGTCAGATGGGACGAACTGGGCGATAACGGCAAGCAATGGCCCGTGGCGCCTGACGGCACTGACACCAAGATACTCCACACAGAAACATTCAAGCGTGGCAAGGGTAAATTCCATTCATGGGATTACGATATCTCTCCCGAGCTTAATGATAACGCAGAGCGATTCCCCTATATCCTGACCACGGGGAGGTTGCTTGAGCATTACAACAGCGGCACCATGACACGCCGTACCCCGAACAGGGAGCTTGTCACGGAGGATGTCCTGTTTGTTCATCCGCATGATGCCGGGCTCAAAGGCCTGATGAGCGGCGACTTTGCGCGGATATTCTCGGCCCGCGGTATTACAACAATGAAGGTGCAGGTGACAGATGTGGTTAAACCGGGAGTGATCTATACGACCTTCCATTTTCCTGAGGCAGCGATAAACTTCCTTACAAGCGGCGTGGGCGACGAGTTTACCCTTACCCCGGAGTACAAGGTTGTGGCTGTGGATTTCGAAAAATCGTTATACGGTATTTTCACACGTGCTGAATGTAGTTCAGAGATAAAAAATGAATAATAATGGCATATACCCCCTAAAAAATGGGGGTTGATCAATAAAAAACATATAAAATATCAAAAAATACCTCAAAACATAGGGGGTATATTCTGAAATGATCTATTTTTACAAAAAAATCAGATCATGGCAGAACTACGTTTCAGTGCATTAAAGGAACTTTTTACAAGGGAGCCTGTTGAGGTATCCATTCCGAAGGAGAACATCTCTTCCTACTTTTCCGAGAATGTGTTTGACAAGGCGAAGATGGAGCGCTATCTGAGCCGTGAGGCCTTCAAGGCTGTTGTCACGGCCATAGATGAAGGAACTCCCATCACCAGGCAGATAGCAGACCAGGTGGCAACAGGCATGCAGGCCTGGGCCATGGAGCGGGGGGTGACACACTTCACCCACTGGTTTCATCCGCTTACCGACGCAACTGCAGAGAAGCATGATTCCTTTGTTGGAAGGGGAGACAGTGGTACCATAATTGAGATATTCTCGGGTGAGGTTCTCGTACAGCAGGAGCCGGATGCCTCCAGCTTCCCCAGCGGAGGCATAAGGAACACCTTCGAGGCGAGAGGTTATACCGCATGGGATGTATCATCTCCGGCATTCATTGTCGGCAACACCCTCTGTATCCCGACAGTCTTTATCTCCTATACAGGTGAGGCACTTGACTACAAGACTCCTCTTCTCCGTTCGCTTGCCGCCCTTGACAGGGCTGCCGTGGAGGTCTGTCATCTCTTTGACAAGGATGTAAAAAAGGTCATGGCAACACTGGGCTGGGAGCAGGAATATTTTCTCATTGACGAGGCTCTCTACTATGCACGCCCCGACCTCATGCTGGCCGACCGGACAATGATGGGCCATCCGTCATCAAAGGATCAGCAGCTCCCAGACCACTATTTCGGATCAATCCCCGACAGGGTAAAAGCCTTCATGCAGGAGTTCGAGTATGAAGCCTATAAGCTTGGCATACCGGTAAAGACACGGCATAATGAGGTGGCACCCAACCAGTTCGAGTGCGCACCGGTTTATGAGGAGGCTAACCTGGCCGTAGATCATAACCAGCTTATCATGGATGTGATGCGCCGGGTGGCCAGAAGGCATAAGTTCAGGGTTCTCTTCCATGAGAAACCATTCGCGGAGGTCAACGGATCGGGCAAGCATAATAACTGGTCAATGGCCACTGACACAGGAGTCAACCTGCTCTCTCCGGGCAAGAACCCGAAGACAAACATGCAGTTCCTTACATTCCTTGTGAACGTGGTAAAGGCAGTGAATGACAACCAGGAGCTGCTCAGGGCCAGCGTCACAAATGAGAATAACTCATACAGGCTCGGCGGACATGAGGCGCCGCCGTCTATCATCTCCGTCTTCCTTGGAAGCTATCTTTCGGAGATCCTTGACGGCATAGCCAGCAAAGTCAAAGATAAGAAGATGACTCCCCAGGAGAAGACGGAGATCAAGCTGGGTCTCGGGAAGATCCCCGGCATCTTCCTCGACAACACTGACCGCAACCGCACCTCTCCCTTTGCATTTACGGGAAACAGGTTTGAATTCAGGGCTGTTGGATCATCTGCCAACTGCAGCTCCGCCATGATAGTGCTGAATGCGGCAGTAGCCCGTCAGCTGAAATCGTTCGCCATGGAGGTTAATGCCATTGCAGACAAGGGAGGGAAAAAGGATGAGGCCATTTTCCAGGTTCTGAAGAAGTGCATAACTGAATCAAAGCGGATCAGGTTCGAGGGTGACGGATACAGTGCCGAATGGCACCGCGAGGCAGGCCGCAGGGGACTGTCCTCTGAGGAGAGCGTACCAAAGACGCTGAAGTCATATGCATCTGCCTCCGGGCGTGAAACCCTGGTAGGCACAGGCGTCCTCACAGAACGTGAGCTTGAGAGCAGGGTGGAGGTGGAACTGGAAAAGTTCACCAAGAAGCTGCAGATTGAATCACGCGTGCTCGGCGACCTTGCAGTAAACCACATTGTCCCTACGGCCGTGAATTACATGACATCACTTGTAGATAACGTCAGGGGGCTCCGTGAGATATTTGAAGAAAATGAATATATGCGGCTGGCAGGCGCACGCAAGGAACTCATTGTAATTATATCCGACCACATCTCAATGATAAAGAAACTCGTAAGTGAGATGATTGAAGAGAGGAGGAAAGCGAATACAATAGAGGATCTTTACAAAAAGTCCATAGCATATGAAAGTAAAGTCAAGCCCTATCTCAACGAGATCAGGGTCCATATTGACAAGCTGGAGCTGGTGGTTGACAACGAACTGTGGCCTCTGCCGAAATACCGTGAGCTTCTGTTTACAAGGTAATTTTTGTTCATAGATTTTGTGGTTAATAGTGCCCTCTTCAACGGGGGCATTATTTTTGTGGTATGCTCAACCGTTGGGTAATTAATGGATAGGTGGAACGTTAACATTAATAACAATCATTACTTTTGCATAAACTAAGGTTTTCAGCATGAATAAACCGTTGATCCTCATATTTACACTGATTTTTCTTCTGCCTGCAGCTCTCTGTGCGCAGAAACAAAAAACCGAGCGTGCCTACGCGGCATACGAGTCCGGCAGCTACTGGGAGGCCATAGACCTCTTCAAGGATGTCTATTCCAAGACAAGGGATAAGCAGGTGAAGGCTGAGATGGTCTTCATGGTTTCCGAGTGTTACCGCCTGATCAATGACCCCAAGAATGCAGAGCTGTGGTACAAGAGGGCCGTGAGGTCGGCTTTTCCCAAGCCCGAGGCACAGTACTGGCTGGCGGAGAGCACCAAGAAACTTGGTCGCTATCCCCAGGCTATCGAGGAGTTCCGCAAATACCGGCAGCTTGTACCGGGTGACCCGAGAACAGAACAGCAGATACGCTCCTGTGAGCTGGCCATGGAGTGGCTCGACTCGCCTGAGTCATACAACGTAGAAGAGCTTAAAGACGCCAACTCCAGGGACTCAGACTTCAGTCCATCATTCGGACGTGATGACCACGGGCTCCTCTGGTTTACCTCATCGCGTGACGACGCTCAGGGTAACAGGGAGCACGGGGCCACAGGACAGAGTTTTACGGATATCTTCGAGACCCGGCTTGACAAGAAGAGCAAGTGGAGCACACCCGTGCCCGTTGATTTCCTGAACAGTGAGTTTGAGGAGGGTACCCCTTCGTTTTCATCTGATTATACCGAAGTATATTTCACCCGTTGTGAGGCTGGCAAGCGCGAGCAGAAAGGATGCGTGATAATGTTCTCAACACGCGAGGGCACCAGCTGGACTGAGCCGGAAAAGATTGAGCTCATGGCAGACTCGCTCGTCGCCGCTCATCCCGCCCTCTCGCCTGACGGGCAGACTCTCTATTTTGTCTCAGATATACCCGGCGGCCTGGGCGGAAAGGACATCTACAGTGCCACCCGCACCTCTCCGGGCAGCCCATGGTCGCGTCCCGTGAATCTCGGAAGCGATATAAACACAAGGGGCAATGAACTCTTCCCCTTCGTCCGTGAGGACGGAACCCTCTATTTCTCATCTGACGGGCATATTGGAATGGGAGGTCTCGATATCTTCAAGGCCGTACCGCAATCCGGCGACGGGTGGATGGTTCAGAATATGAGGCCACCGATAAACAGTCCGGCAGATGACTTTGGCATCACGTTCGAAAAGGGTGCAGAGAAAGGAATCTTCAGCTCAGCCCGCAAAGCCAGGGGCGATGATGACCTCTTTACCTTCGAGATGCCACCACTGCTGTTCAGCGTCACCGGCCTCGTAAAGGATGAAAAGACCGGCCAGCCGGTCCCGGGAGCAGCAGTGCAGCTCATCGCAAGCGACGGCGCCAATATGCAGATGGAGACTGGCAATTCCGGCGACTTTAAATTCACACTCAGGCCCGAGGTTGATTATATCTTCCTCGCCTCCAGAACGGGCTTCCTTAACGGGAAAGAGAAAGAGACAACGAGAGGACAGGACAAGAGCCGCGAGTTCATGGCCACCATCCTGCTCACACCGATAGACAAACCCATAGAGCTGCCGAACATCTTCTACGACTTCGGCAAGTGGGATCTTCGTCCCGAGTCGATGGTATCACTCGACAAGCTGGTGGAGACACTCAGTGACAACCCCAACGTAACTATTGAGCTGATGTCACACACCGACTCCCGTGATACCGAGGAGTTTAACCTTGATCTGTCGCAGAAGAGGGCGCAGTCGGTTGTTGACTACCTGATCGGGAAAGGCATCGCCGCTGACAGGCTTACTGCTAAGGGATACGGCGAGACAAGCCCGAAGACTGTGGATGAAGAGATCATGAAGGACTCTCCGTTCCTGCGGTCCGGGGCCACACTGAACGAGCAGTACATCAACACCCTGGCAAGTGATGAGCAGAAGGAGATTGCCCATCAGATCAACCGTCGCACCGAATTCAGGGTACTCAGGACTGACTACATTCCGGCAAAATAATCAGGAGGGAGATCTGAATAATCATCATGGCTGACAGTTCGCGCTACGCCAGACGAGGTGTCTCTTCAGGGAAGGAGGAGGTTCATGCCGCCATAAGCAGTGTCGACAAGGGACTCTACCCACGGGCGTTCTGCAGGATCATTCCTGATATGCTCGGGGGTGATCCTGAGTGGTGCAACATCATGCATGCCGACGGCGCCGGTACCAAATCGTCGCTGGCATATGTCTACTGGAAAGAGACAGGTGACCTCTCAGTCTGGAAGGGGATAGCCCGGGATGCCGTGGTGATGAATCTCGATGATCTCCTGTGTGTGGGGGTAACAGATAATATTCTGCTCTCATCAACCATAGGAAGAAACAAAAACCTCATCCCCGGGGAGGTAATCAAGGCAATCATCGAGGGTACAGAGGAGTTTCTCAGCCTGATGCGTGAAGCAGGGATAGGGATCTGGTCCACTGGCGGAGAGACGGCAGATGTGGGCGATCTGGTCAGGACCATTATAGTCGACTCAACTGTCACTGCCCGCATGAAGCGGGCTGACGTCATTGATAATGCAAACATAAAGTCCGGGGATGTGATTGTGGGGCTGGCCTCATACGGGCAGACGACTTACGAGGATGAGTATAACGGCGGCATGGGCAGCAACGGACTCACATCGGCAAGGCATGATGTTTTTCATAAATATCTCGCCAGCCTCTATCCTGAGAGTTTTGACCAGGCTGTACCTGGTTCACTTGTATATTCCGGTGGCATGAAGCTCACTGACACTACTGCAGTGGAGGGTGTTGATGCCGGCAGGCTGGTGCTGTCACCCACACGCACCTATGCGCCGGTGATAAGAAAGGTTCTGATGCAGATGCGACCGGCCATTCACGGTATGGTTCACTGCTCAGGGGGTGGCCAGACGAAGATCATGCACTTCATTGACAGGTTGCATGTTATTAAGGACAATCTCTTCCCCGTACCGCCGCTGTTTGAATTGATACAAAAGAGTTCCGGCACACCCTGGGAGGAGATGTACCGCGTCTTCAACATGGGGCACAGGATGGAGTTGTATGTTGCCGGTGAAGATGCGCAGGCAATAATTGACATCGCCTCCGGATTTAATCTTGATGCGCGGGTCATAGGCCGGTGCGAATCTGCACCCTCTTCCAGACTCACTATTAAAAGCGGGTTTGGTGAGTTTCAATACCAGCATTAAGGCAGGTGGCTTATCAGGCAGTAGGCAATAGGCAATAGGCAGTAGTGAAATTTTCAATTTCAGAATTTCGATTGTCGATTATTCAAAAAATCGCAAATCGCAAATCCCAAATCCTTCAGACTGCCGACTGCCGATCTGAAGGTCAGTCCACAGTCCACAGTCAGCAGTCTTCAGTCTTCAGTCGGCAATAGTCCTCTGTCGGCAGTCAAATCAGGCAGTAGGCTGTAGTGAAAATTAAGAATTAAGAATTAAGAATTAAGGATTAAGAATTGATAATCAGATTATTAGGTTGACTGACCGTAGGACCGCAGGACCTTTTGACATTAGACCTTAAGACTTTCGACTCCATTGACTATTGCCTAATCCCTATTGCCTATTGCCTGATTATATTTACCTTTGCACCCTGAAATTTGGCATGTAATGGCAAACAATCTTATACTTGACAGGCTGCTTGGAGTGAAGACGCGCTTTGTTGAGGTTGGTGATCAACTTAACTCTCCTGACGTGATGTCGGACATGAAACGCTATGTCAGGCTGAACAAGGAGTACAAGGAGTTGAAACCCCTGGTGGTGGCTTATGAGAAATACAAGAGCGCCATCGACAACCTCGAAAGCGCCAGGACTTTGCTTGCCACTGAGAAGGATGAGGAGATGCGTGAGATGGCCAAGGCGGAGATAGACCAGCTTGTCAACACAATTCCCGATATGGAGGAGGAGATCAGGTATCTCCTGCTGCCGGTTGATCCGGAGGACGACAAGAATGCGGTAATGGAGATCCGTGCCGGAACAGGCGGAGATGAGGCCAGTATATTTGCCGGCGACCTCTTCCGGATGTACTCTAAATATATTGAGGCACAGGGATGGAGGCTCGATCTGAACTACTTTACCGAAGGCACCGCCGGGGGTTATAAGGAGATTGTTTTTGCAATAGTTGGCGAGGGTGTCTACGGCATCATGAAATATGAGTCAGGTGTTCACCGCGTGCAGCGGGTACCCCAGACTGAGACCCAGGGACGCATACACACCTCCGCTGCCACGGTAGCGGTGCTGCCTGAGGCCGGCGAATTTGATATTGATTTGCGTAATGAGGATATACGCAAGGACACCTACTGTTCATCAGGCCCGGGCGGACAGAGCGTGAATACAACCTATTCGGCCATCAGGCTGACACATGTCCCTTCCGGTATCGTAGTCACATGCCAGGATGAGAAATCGCAGATCAAGAACCTTGAGAAGGCGATGAAGGAACTGCGCACGCGACTCTATAACCTCGAGTACCAAAAGTATCTCGATGAGATCTCCCGTAAGCGCAAGACAATGGTATCCACTGGCGACCGGTCGGCAAAGATCAGAACCTACAACTATCCCCAGGGAAGGGTGACCGACCACCGCATCAACGTGACAATATACAACCTGCCTGTAGTGCTCGACGGGAACATACAGGAGCTTCTCGATAAGCTCCAGATGGCAGAGAATGCCGAGCGCCTGAAGGCAAGCGATTATTAATAACCGGATAATGCTATCAAAAGAGATTTTTCAGCATATACTGGAGAAGAGATCCTTCCTCTGTGTCGGACTTGATCCTGAGATATCAAGGCTACCTCCATGTCTTGGAGGAATGGAAGAACCTATTTTCGAGTTCAACAGGAGAATCATTGATGCAACCCATAAATATACGGTTGCATACAAACCCAACTTCGCCTTCTATGAGTCCTACGGTGCCCGTGGGATGGCCGCGCTTGACAAAACCGTCAGGTATATCAACAAGCTCGACACCAATATTTTTATCATTGCTGACGCAAAGCGAGGCGACATTGGCAACACATCGAAGATGTACGCACGGGCGGTATTCGGCGAGATGCCTTTTGACGCCGTGACTGTGGCTCCGTATATGGGTGAGGATTCCATCACGCCGTTCCTTTCGTATCCCGGCAAATGGGCTGTAATCCTTGCCCTCACCTCAAACAGGGGAGCTGATGACTTCCAGTATCACACCGACAAGGGGCAGAGGCTCTTTGAGAGGGTGCTGACAGTGACGCAGAGATGGGGAACCACTGATAACATAATGTATGTCGTGGGAGCCACCAAAGCGGAGATGCTTGCCGACATACGCAAGATCGTGCCTCATCATTTTCTTCTTGTACCGGGTGTTGGCGCCCAGGGCGGCAGCCTGGAGGAGGTAGCGAGATACGGCATGAACAGCCAGTGCGGCCTGCTGGTCAACTCTTCGAGGGGTATCATTTACGCTGACAGCAGTGATCATTTTGACGCCGTCGCCGGCGAGAAAGCGCATGAGATGCAGGAGGAAATGGCCGGTTATCTCGCGGAGAAGTTCAAAGTCTGAAGTCTATTTCTTCTGGGTTAAGGTTGTAAAATTCAGTTCGTTTCCATAGAAAACAGTGCCGGAGCTGTTTTTGGCAAATGCTCTTATAAAGTATTTAGTATTTGCGGACAATCCTGTGATTTCAGCACCGAATTCAGATCCGGGATCACCCTTTGGAAAGAACTTGCTGTTCTGAATTGTCGGGGAAGGTCCCTTGCTGACGCAAATACCATGTTGAACCACATCGGCCTCAGATTTATATGTATAAGTACACCAGGCTCTATCAACCGCAATTGCACTTATCTTGATAGTATTTACAGTAACAACGTTAAGCTTTGAAGTAATATCTCTGTCGATAGCAGTCTGATTTTCTATCTTGTTTTTGACCGCAGATTCAACAGTTTTGGTTGTTACCGGCTTCTGGGCACTGGCTGCTGCCAGTGCCGACATCATGAACATTGTGAATATAAAACGTACTGTCATTTTCATATGATATAGGATTTATTTTTTCTTGCTATTTGTGTTAGAGTGAGATTCAGGGATATTTGATTTCGACCATTTTCTGGTCACCGGTAAACCTGAAGAACGGAAGGCCCTTTTTATTGACAAGCTTTACAATCGAACCGTTAATGCGGGTTGAAATGTCTATCTCATCCATATTCCAGTTGTCTCCTCCCATTCCGCCGGAGAATGTGGTTTCGACCCGGAATCCTGTTATGTCCTCTTTTCTGTAGTTATCAGGCAATGGTCTGGATACCTGCTGCCAGGAATTATTAACCCAGCGTTTACCGTTATTTACGTTGTTAAACCTGAAAGTCAGGTAGCTGCCTCTTCTTGTCGGGTCGGGTGTTCGTGTCATTATTATCAGGTTGACATTATCATTTCCACCGCGGAGGTCATCACCACCTGTCTTGAAGCTCACAATAACTTCCTTGGGGTTCAGCGGAATGACAGGGGGTGACTGGGGTGTATATTTTGTATCCACGAAATAGGTTCGCCAGCGTGGATTGCCGGATTCTGAAGGATAAGAGAAGAACGCACCTGGGTTATTGGGCTTCAGCTTCATGACAACTCCGGGGTGGTTAGGGTCGCATACGAATATTGTCAAATCTGCTATATCTGTTTTGAGATCGCCTTTGTATCTGCCTAACTGGTAGCCTATTGCCAACACCTGGTGATCTCCCATACATCCGCTTCCACATGAAGATAACCCAATTACAACCGGTTCTCCTCTGTCAATATATGACATCAGCCTGCCGAGTTGCCCGGACCCTGTCTGCAATCCCCAGTTAAAGAACTCCCTGTTACGGATACCGTCGGGGTTAAATCCCAACTCTGCCCATCTGTCAACATTTACAATTATTGATGTTACCTGTCTGTTGTAAAGATAGCTTTGCAGGGGCATCCCCTCGGCGGGCATATAGTTTTGCTGCGGAATTTGTTTTCCGAACTTGTAATAGTCAAGCGCGGCGTAACTCATTCCTCCGCAAAGACCTCCTGTTGTCCAGTCCACCCCGCTGATGAATATATTTGTGAATGCATTGGTAAACTTGAAACCGTGAACTGACGGGTTGAATTTTGTCATGACTGCAGGGGCGGAAACTGCTGTGTTTGCTGTAGTTGTACCTGATGCTGAGGTAGTTGAGCAGGAGAAATCCTTTACCCTGTTGTCTCCCGTAAACCTGTACAGCGGATTTCCGCTGGCATCAACCATTTTAGTAGCCACATTGGAGACTATTCCGTGGACTAGGAGCCGGTTCAGGTTCCAGTTATCACCACCCATTCCGCCTCCAAAGGTTGTTTCGAGGCGGAATCCTGCAACATCCAGAATATTTCCGGAAGTAAGGACTTGCGTCACCTTATTGGTAGAATTATCAGCCCAGCGCACGCTCCGGTTGATATTATCGAACCTTACCTGGGAGCCTGATTTCATAATAACAATCAGGTTGACATTGTCATTGCCACCCCTGAGGTCATCATTTCCGGTGCCAATCTCAACGGCTAAAAGCACCTGGCCATTTAATGCATGGCAGCCTGTCATTGCAAGCACAAAAAAGAGAATATATTTTTTCATATTACTTTAATTTACTGTGGGTTAGTAGATAATTACCTATAGGTGCTATTATATTATTCAATTACAGTTTAATAAACTCAACTCTGCGGTTAAGCGCTTTGTTGGCAGGAGAATCATTGGGCGCCACCGGCTGACTCTCTCCCAATCCATCTGTTACAAGCCGGTCACCGTTCACTCCGAATGAGTTTACGAGTTCTTTTTTAACCGCAGCAGCACGTCGTTTTGACAGGTCGAGGTTGGCGGCATCAGCACCGTCACTGTCGGTATGGCCCGCAATACTGACCTGAACATCGGGAACTTCATTCAGGATTGCAGCGATCTCTTTTAAGGTACCGTATGACTCCGGTTTGACAACATCTTTGTTTACATCGAAATAGATGCCATAAGTTACAAGTTTACCTTCTGTCATCAGTTTGTTGCGCATATCCGGAGCACCAACAGCAATACGTATATTGCTGATCATGGCAGCCCCGTACTCAAACCTGATACGATCCATTTTAACGCTTGCAACCGGGAATGCTTTTGGCAGATCGATAATCTTATTCTGCTCCTGGTACAGTCGGACTCTTGATTTCTGGACCCAGACAGCGATATGATATTTCTGGTCCTTATTCTGTTTCAGATCATCATTATCAATGTACCCGGTTACTCCTAATCCTTCACCTTCATCACCATTTATATAGGTACGGTAAGTAGGCCTTCCGGTATATTCAACCGCGAAGTTGAATCCCGCCTTGCCTGGAACGGCCCCGCCATCCCATGCTTTTACGTTAATACACTGGTACAACCTGAAATAGTATCCTGCCATATCACCCTCCTCACCGTTTATCGGGATAATATCAAACTCAATTGTATAGTTGTCAGGAAGCTTTAGCAATTCGTCGGTCCATACGCAATGGGTGCCGACGAATTTCATCCAGTTTCCCGGATAAAGATTAGTTGTAACCACTTCCGCAGATCCGTCTGTGTTCCAGAGTGCAGGGAAATCGCCCACCGCATCCTGGGAAAAATCTTCGTAAAAAATCACCTTCTCTCCCGGGATGAAGTCGTACTTTGAATATGACTCAAGAGATGTCTGTTGCTGTTGCGGAGCCTGATCGCCCTGTTCATAGACAGTCTCCCCCGACTCCATACCATTCTGTTTGTCAGCATCTTGCTGCGAATCGCCAGTCTTGTCCTTCTTCTTCAGGGCTTTACCCAACCCGTTCTGTAGTGCATCCAGACCTCTCTCTATTCCCTGGTCTGTTCTGTTATCAATGCTGCCTTCAACCTTCCTGAGCTTGTCCTTGATCTTTATCTGGCTGCTTGCTGATAGTGAAAGACTGAGTAATAGTGTTACTGCAATCATAATCTTAATGGCTGATTTCATCTTACCTGTTTTTAAGTTTGTTGAAACGGTGATTTTAGTTTTGTAAACCTACCCAGGAACTATTTCCTGCTTACCCCCTTTTTCGGGGATTTTTAATAAATCAGCTCTTTTGAATGGCCAGTCAGAATATCCTGAGTCTTTATCGTCTTATATAATTATTTGAAATATCCCTGAAAAAGGGGAATAGAGGTAGTTGAATAATAGTTAGGTTTGTAAGGTTGAGTAATCCGTGATAACTGTTCAGATGAGGTTCTGTTTAGCAATAGTAGTGGTCTTTGGATTCATGACTGTGTTTGAGGCTGACGCTCAGAATGCCGATTCTCTGACCTATGCTATTGACAAACTGCTGACTGGAGATTTTTCGAAAGCGGGAGTTAGCACCAGTACAAGCCGCGAAGACTCCATCCCGGTTCTTCGTTATCTGGCAGAGGGCTCAAGATTCCAGAGCATCAATTCAGATTCTTCATTGTTTTATTACAGGAAGGCATTGGACCTTGCTCTTGACGGGAAATCGCTCGGCCTCGTTTCCCGTTCATTACAGGCTTTGGGAGGACATTTCCTCCATAGTGAGATGTACTCCGAAGCAATGCTGTGCTACCTTAATGGACTGAAGATCGAGGAAAAAAGAGGGGATGAGAAAAGAATTGCCGATCTCAGTGATTGCCTGGGAGTGGTATATTATAATATTGAGGTCTTCGACAAATCCATGGCTTATCATCAGAAAGCTCTGGATCTCTACATGGCAGTTCAGAATAACCCGGGAGTTGCCAGGGCGCTCAGCCACCTGGGATCTCTTCACTGTTCAAGACATTTCTGTGAACCGAGAAATGAAGAGGAGAAGCTCATCGATTTCAACACCGCCATCAGTTATCTTGAGAAGTCAATCAACAAGTATTCCCTGATTGGAGATGAGAGAGGTATTGCGAGCTGTAACCAGAACATTGCTGCCGTTTACAGTCAGATGGGGAAGCCCGAAGCCGCACTAGGTTATATTCAAAAATCAATCGACTTTTTCAGGCAGAGCGATGATCCGGATGGTTTCACCAGTGCCCTTTATACCATGGGTAAGACTTACGTCAGTCTGAATGAATATGATAAAGCGATAAAGGCATTCAAAGAGTCTGAGGAAACAGGACTTAAGCACAACATGACGGAAGGAATTCAGTACCTGTATGAGGCTATTGCCTATCCTTACTATGCTATAGGCGACTATAAGAATGCTTATCTGTATTACATCAGGTATATGACAATCCGGGATTCGATATACAACACAGAGAAATCACGGCAGATAATAGAACTGGAAACCAAATACCAGAGCGAGGTAAAGGAAAACAAGATATTGAGACTCACCTCTGAGAAAAGACGGCGAAACAATATACTGTATTTGCTGACCGGGGTAATCATCCTTCTTGGTTTATCCATCAACTATTATATCAGGCTTTTAAGAAAAAAAAGAATTATTGCTGATCAGAATATTGAGATCAGGGAAAAGAAGATAGCCGAACTGGAAAAGGAGAGGCTGTACCTTGCTGCCAGATCTGTCATGGAGGGAGAGGAAGCTGAGAGATCGAGGCTCGCCAGTGATCTTCATGATGGTCTTGGCGGCCTGTTGTCAGGGATAAAAATTAATCTCTCTTCAATGAAGGAAAATGCTGTTATCACCCACGAAAACGTCAATGCTTTCAACCATGCCCTTTCGTTGCTGGACACTTCCATCAGCGAGCTGAGGCGCATAGCCCACAACATGATGCCGGAGACTCTTAATCACTATGGACTTAAAACGGCACTTGAAGATTTCTGCACTCAGGTTTCTCCTGCCGGGCAACCTGTTCTGGAACTTCAATTCTTCGGAGACGAGATAAGATTTACAAAAGAGATAGAACTGACTATGTACAGAATAGTGCAGGAACTTGTCAATAATGCGCTGAAGCATTCAGGTGCCACGCAAATAAATATACAATTGTTTTCAGAACCCAAACGCCTTTTTGCCCAGGTCACAGATAACGGCAAAGGATTTGACCCTGCAATGATTGAAAAAGAGCGGAAGGGGAAGGGGATCGATAATATTCGTGACCGGGTGACAGCCATTAACGGGAAATTCGAAATCTGGAGTCAGCCCGGCCAGGGATCCGAGATCACTGTTGAAATGGATTTATCATGATCAGGGCTGGCGAACCTTTGTCTTTAAGCAGGAAAGTGCTTATCGTTGAAGATCATCCTATAGTATCCGACAGTCTCTTCAGACTGATAAACGAGACGTTTGACGATACAATCTGCATTCATGCAGCCACAGGATCCAAGGGACTCTCATACCTTAACAGCAACCGTTTTGATATAGTACTGCTGGACATCAATCTCCCTGATATGACCGGTATCGAGTTTGCTTCCCAGGCCAAATCGCGGTACCCTGAAATCAGGATACTTGTTGTAACCTCCCTTGCACAGCGCCATATAATTGAAAAGGCGGTCAGCGCAGGTGTGTTGGGGTTTGTTCTTAAAACCTCGGACGTCAAAGACATCACCGAAGGCATCAGGCAGGTAGTTGAAGGCAACAGTTACTTTGGACTTGGCGTTAAGGAACTTATGAGCGGTCATTCGGTCTCCGGCAAATCAATACCCCTGATTACAAGGCGCGAAAGCGAGATACTCAAATTGATTGCTGATGGCTTTACCAACCAGGAAATAGCTGAAAAACTCTTCATCGGTACATCAACCGTAGACAGTCACAGAAAGAACATGCTGATAAAATTCAATGCGAAAAATACAGCAGCATTAATCAAGAATGCGATCTCAATGGGGATTTTATAAGTCGAAAGTCTGAGGTCTGAAAGTCTTCAGTCCTGACTGCCGACTGCACTACTGCTGACTGCCGGCTGGACTACTGCCTGCCACCTCAGCTGCCACCATCTTCCTGATGGGAGGAATCATAAACGCTGCAATACCAAGCAGCGCAATCCCGACACCCGAAATTATAAAGGCATTTCCAATTCCGATTGTGTCAGCAATATACCCTGTCGCAAGCAAACCTATCATTGATGGCAGTAATGTTACACTGGAATACAATGAGAATACCCTTCCCAGGGCTGTCGGTTCAACCATGGTCTGCAGGATCACTGTGAAGGAACCTGAATAGATTGTCATCGTCACACCGCCCAGAACGGTTATGGCAGCGAACCATGCGAACCCTGACGGCGGAAGGATCCCCGAAAAGAGGAAGGTGAGTCCCAGCACCAGGTATGTCAGGTTGATCAGAACGACCTTGAAGTTGTTAAGGCGCTTATACCCGATTATTGCTCCTCCGATAAGCATTCCTATTCCCCAGGCTATCTCAACAATGCTCATCATGTAAGTTGTACCTCCGAAGTGGTCCAGGGTCATCAGAGGGAACAGAGCTGCAACCGGCATGATGAAGAACATCGCTGACAGTGCGAGGATGAAGAGCCACAGAAGACC